>WNGF01000266.1_pt1 | contig 81227 bp, 71 predicted proteins | sample 5400641 | NCBI WGS metagenome assembly WNGF01 (sample SAMN13153371, study PRJNA577476) | soil metagenome | isolation source: 80 cm soil or saprolite under grassland replicate 2 | place: USA:California | collected 2016-06-15 | reverse complement strand
GTTGATCAAGCACCGCTGCCCGTACGGCTCCGTTTGGTCGTGATGAACTCGCGCAGCCTGGCCAGCGGCCACGCGGTGATGACGTCCTCGGCGGTGAGCCAGCCGCGCTGCGCCATGCCGACGCCGTACCGCAGGTAGTCCAGGTGCACCGTGGAATGGGCGTCGGAGTTGACGGCGAACTTCACGCCGTACCGCTTGGCGCGCAGCACCAGCTCATCGGAGAGGTCGAGCCGGTCCGGGTGGCAGCTGATCTCCAGCGCCGTTCCGGTGCGGGCCGCCGCCTGGAAGACCGCATCGAAGTCGGCGTCCACCGGTGGGCGGCGGCCGATCTTCCGGGTCGTCGGGTGCCCGATCACGTTGACGTACGGGTTTTCGCAGGCGCGGACCAGCCGCCGGGTCATCGCCTCGCGCGACTGGTTGAAGTGCGTGTGCACCGATGCCACGCAGACATCGAAGCCGGCGAGGAAATCGGGGTCCCAGTCCACCTCGCCGTCCGGGTCGATGTTCAGCTCGGTGCCGTGGAGGAGGACCGGGCGGCCGCGCATGCCGCGCAGCTGGACCCGCTGCGCCAGCATCTTCTCGTCGGTCATCCGCTGCATCGGCATGTTCTTGGCATGGTCGGTGATCGCGTAGTACTCGTACCCGTGGGCGCGCGCCGCGGCGACCATCTCCGCCAGCGACGACACCCCGTCGGTCAGGTCGGTGTGGGTATGCAGGTCGCCACGGATGTCGGCCACCGTAAGCAGGTCGGGTAGCTGCCCGGCGAGCGCCGCCTCCACCTCGCCGCGGTCCTCTCGCAAGGTGGGCGCGATCCAGGGGAGGCCGAGCTCGTCGTACACCTGCTCCTCGGTCTCGGAAACGATCAGCGTGCCGTCGTCGACCCGGAACAGGCCGTACTCCGAAAGCTTCATTCCCTTACGTACGGCCATTTCGCGGATGCGGACGTTGTGCGCCTTGGAACCGGTGAAGTACTGCAGCGCGGCGCCCCACGACTCGGGCGGCACCACGCGCAGGTCGACCTGAAGCCCGCCGGTGGTCCGGATGGACGTCTTCGTCGGGCCGCTGGCGATCACACCGCCCACAATGGACAGTCGGGTGAACGCTCGCATCAGCGGCTCCGACTTCCGGGCCGCCGCCAGGATGTCGATGTCGCCGATCGTCTCGCGCATCCGGCGCAGCGACCCCGCGTACGCGCATCGGGTGCAACCGGTGGCCGCCGAGAGCTGCGACACGATCTCCTCGGCCACGCTCATCGCCTCGGCGATCGAGACCCGCCCGCCGCTGCCCTTCATCAGCTCGATGCCGTGCAACAGGTTCTCGGCGGTCTTCGCGCCGAACCCGCGCAGCCCTTCCAGCTTGCCCTCGTGAATGGCCTCGACGAGCTCTTCGACCGAGGCGATGCCGAGCTCGGAGTACAGCACGGTCGCCTTCTTGGGACCGAGCGTCGGGATCGCGGTCAGCTCCCGTACTCCCGCCGGGATCTTGGCCCGCAGCTCCTCCACGGCCTGGATCTGGCCGGTCTGGAAGTACTCGACGATCTTCTCGGCGATCGACTTCCCCACGTTGGGGATCTGCTGCAGCCCTTTGAGGTCCAATGTGGACACGTCGGCCTGGTACCCGGCGATGGCGCGCGCGGCCTTCTCGTAGACCCGCGCCTTGAATGCCTCGCCGCCGGTGATCGAGATGAGGTCGGCGTACTCCTGAAGCAGCGCCTCAACCGCGTCGTTGGCCCTGGCCACCAGCCAATTCTACGAGCCGGGCTCGGCCGGCCGCATGATCGGCGGGCCGCACGATCGGGCTTGACCTGGAGCGCGCTCCAGCACCTAGCGTCGGTCCTATCACGATGTGACGAAGGGGTGCTCTCATGAGGACGTGCGTGGTGGCCTCGCCGCGGCAGCCTGGGCGGTGAGAGCGAGGAGGTGTTGGGGCGTTGCGTACGGCGATCGACGCGAGCCTGCGCCGCCTGGGCACCGACCGCGTCGACCTGTACTACGTCCACGTCGACGACCGCGCGACGCCCGTTGGAGGAGACGCTGGCCGGCCTGGACTCGGTGCCGATCGTGACCGGCGAGCAGCTGGACTACCTGCGCGCCCACGAAGACATCTCGCTCGTTGCGTACTCACCGATCCTGAAAGGGATCTACGACGACCCGGCCATCGAATTCATCGGTAACTCGGCCGAGGCTGAATCATTCACCTGGTTATCTTGGGGAACCAAACAGCCCGCGATATCGAGATAACGTACGACCGAGGAGACAACGACACTTAAAGGTCGTTGCTGTCGCGTTTTTGTCAGCAAGATTTCCGAACGCATTCGGCGGCTGGGAAGCTGACCTCCCACACCGTTCCTCAACGAAGCGGAGCAGTTATGACCTCAACCTTCCGCACCGTTGCGCGATTCGCGGCCGCGGCCGTATTGATGGGTGGTGTACTTCTCGCCGGAGCGGCACCGGCGTGGGCGGACACCACGATTTCCATCAACCCGGGAAATGTGCCGACTACGGCAAGCGGCTTCGAAGATCAGAGCTGCGAGCAGGTGCCCGGCGGTTCCTCGCCCACCAGCGATAGCTGGGTGTTCGTCCTGCCCGGTAACAAAGGGACCTTCACGTCCCTCACCCTGACATTCCTGAACACCTCCGGTGGGACCGTTGTCATCAACGTCCCAGCGGACAGCGGCACCATCCTCAATGTCAATGGCACGAGCAAGGCGGTGGTCACCACGCCGGCCGGCTGGACGCTCATCGCCGCCACGGCGACGATCAGCGGATCGTCAAACGGCTTCTTCGTGCTGACCCACACCTGCCCGGCGACCGGCACACCGTCGAGCCCGCCCCCGACGAGCCCGTCGAGCCCCCCGACCTCGTCGTCGAGTAGCTCGACGAGCGCGGCCGCCTACGCCCAGAAGATCACGACGAGCGTGTTGCCGGCGCTGGTGCTCGGCTTCGCGTTCTTCGCCGGCTGGGCCGGCCTCATCGTGGCGCGCCGCCGCCGCGACGCGCAAGGCTGATCGACGAAGGACCTCGATCGCTGGACCCCGGCAACGACGCCGGGGTCCTGCGATCGAAACCAAAGAACTACTCCTCGACATCCGGCATCTGGATCTGCTCCCAGGGCACCCGATGCATGTTCCGCCGCAGCACCGTGCGCGCGAACCACTCCAGCAGCCACGGACCGTCCACCTGCTCGCGCTCGTACCCCAGCAGGCGTCCCCACGGGGGTGTGGTGACGAGCACCGCGACCACCCGCTCTCGCCCGTGCGCGTCCCGTTCGGTCTCCACGTCGGCGATGCGTCCCAACGGCTCGCCGGACTGGTCGTGCACGGTCAGGTTCAGCCAGGCCCCCACGCGTTGGCTAGGACTCATGTCTCGCTCCCGGGATCTTGCTGATGAGGTGGTCGCGCAGCCACGTCTCCAGCGGCGGCTCGGGCAACAGCTCGACGCGGACCGACAGGTGGACCGCGCTGTCGACCTTTGCCACGAGGTCGTACCCGATGCGGATCGGCGGTGTGTCCGGCGTCGGCGCCAGCCGCTGTGCGCTGTGCTCGATCCAGCGGCCCAGCCAGCCGCCGATACGCCGGCCCAGCGGCCGCTGCCCGACGAGCAGCGCGGCCACATACGGCACGCCGTCTTCGTCGAAGGCGAGCTCGACGTCGTCGACGTTGCCGAACGGTGCGCCGTCGCGGTCGACGATCTGGCGGTCGAGCAGGTCGAAGGCGAGGAGCACGTCAGCCACCCCCCATCCGGGTCACGAGCATCAACGGGATCGCGGCGATCGCGGCCGCCAGCACGACGAACAGGAACAGCACACCGAAGGTGTTTGCGAGCTTGCCGTTGACCCGGTCACCCAGATAACCGCGGTCGTTGGCCACCACCAGGATCGGCAGATAGGTCAGCGGCAGCGCCACGGCGCTGAACATCAGGGTGTACTCGGTGAGCTGGATCGGGTCGATCGTGGTCATCAACACCGCCACACCAACCAGGATGCTCACCATGAGCACGGTGTGGAACCGGGCGGCCTCGACCGGTCGGCGGAACTTCCCCCATGCCCAGCCGAAGTACTGCGCCACGGTGTAGCCGGCCGACAGACCGGTCTCCATGGCCGCGCCGAACGTGGCCGCGAAGAAGCCCAGGATCGCCGCCGCGAGGCCCAGCTTCCCCAGCGCGATCGCGGAGGGCATGGCCACTTGCGACAGGGCATCCACCGAGGTCGACAGCGGGTGGAACACGGTCGCCGAGGTCACCATCAACCCAAACGCCAGCAGCCCACCCAGCGGGAACCCGACGAACACGTTGACCCGCGAGATCAGCAGATCCTTCGTGCTCCATCGCTCCTCGACCGCGCCCGAGGAGAAGAAGAACACCTCGTAGGGGGTCAGCGCGGACGCGAACAGCGCCACCGCGAGGAACCAGTAGGTGCCCCAGTCCTCGCCGGCCGGCGGCCCGGGATGGCTCGCCTGGTGCCACAGCGCGCCGGTATCGGGGTGCAGCCGGAAGCTCGCGATCAGGAACACCACCAACGCCAGGCCGCACAGGCCGAACACGTTCTCGAGCGTGTCGAACTTGACCCGCCACAGCGCGACCCAGAGCACGAAGGCGACCACCGGTACCCATAACAGGTAGCTCACGCTCGTCGCCAGCTGCAGCGCGAGCCCGACGCCGCCGATCTCAGCGCCGAGGGTCAGCACCGTGACGAGCACCGAGCCACCGAGGTTGGCCAGTGCGACCCGGGGGCCGAGGCGTTCGCGCACGAGATCGAAGACGGGCCGCTGGCTGACTGTGGCCACCCGGCCGCTCATTTCGGCGTACGCACAGATGCCCACCACTCCCAGCAGCAGCACCCAGGCATGGGCGATGCCGAAGCGCGCGCCTGCCTCCGCGTTGGCGACGATGTCGCCAATGTCGACGAACCCGCCGATGGCGGTCAGGATGCCGAGTGCGACTTGGATGAAGCGCTTCACTGGTTCGCCTCGATGAATGCCTCGACCCGGTCTGCCAATGCCCCGAGCGCCTCGACCGCGGTCCGCAACGCCTCGTCGTCCTGCGCCTGCGCGGCGCTGCCGAGCCACCTGACCGCGTCCTCAACCAACGGGCTCAGCTCGTCGCGCAGGGCAGCGCTCCGCTCGTCCGGTGGTCCCTGCTCCGCGAACTGCTTGCTCGCCCCGGCGAGCGCCTTGGTCGCATCGTCGAACGCCGCGCTGGCGAACGTGTCGAAGACCTGTCCGGCCAGCTTCTGGCGTCCGGTCAACCAACCGGTACGGGTGGCGTTGTGCGCCGAGTCGGCGACCTGAACGACAGTACGGTGATAGTCCTCGGAGTCAGGTGGGCGACTACACGAATACGCCACCTCACCCCACAGCAGACCGAGAGCCACCAGCACGATGGTGAGCTTGGCAACGGGACGCATGGTCAACTAGTGCCCCGGAACGGTATTGATCAATCATCGTGGCTCAGACGACAGGCAGCTCCGCCGAGCGGAAGCACCGGCCGTCGTCCTGTACGACCGCGCACTCGTGACCGTCCAATGCGGACAGCCAGTCCAAGCCGCCCGTCCCCATCGCCAGCGCGGCGGTGGCGTAGGCGTCGGCCACGCCGAGGTCCGGCCCCACGACGGTCACCGACCGCAGCTCGCGCGCGGGCACGCCACGGTGCGGGTCGACCACATGGCACCCGCGCTCGTACGTGCCGGACGTGGCGATCGCCAGGTCCGTGCCGACGACCACCCAACAGACGGCGGTCTGCTGCCACGGATGCCGTACCCCGACCCGCCACGGCTGGCCCGGTGCGCGCCGGCCGCGTACCCGCACGTCGCCGCCGGCGTTGACGCAGTGGTTCACCGCGCCGGCGTCGGCGAGCCGGTCGGAGGCGACCTCGACGGCCCAGCCTTTGACGTACCCGGACGGGTCGAGCGATCCGGCCGCGTACACGTCGAAGTAGCCCTCGGTGGCCAGCCAGAGCTCGGCACACCGGTCCAGGACGGCGCCGGTCTCCGGTGCGCAGTCGGCCAGCCGCCGCTCGCGGCGGCCTAGCCGGCTCACGTCGCTGTCCGCCTTGTACGTGCTGAACCGCGCGTCCACGAGACGGAACCAGTCGAACGCCTCGTCGGCCAGCCGGGTCAGCTCGGACGGTGGTAAGTCGTCGGCGATATCGACGCTGATCGCCGTACCCATGATGAGCTCGACCCGGTGCAGCCCGGCAAGCGCCTCAGCCATGGCGGGCCATCTCCAGTGCGGACTCCAGCGACCGGCGGTACCCGTCGCTGGTCACCGTGGCTCCCGACACGGTGTCGATCTTCGCGTTCTGTGCCACCAATGCCTCCTCACGTAGGATCGGCGTGGCCCGCCGGTTGATCTGCACCGAGCGCGAGTGGCTGCTGGGCGTCTGGACCGCCGTCACGTCGGTCAGCCGGCCGCCGGCCACGACGATGCGGACCTGCACCGGCCCCCACTGCGTCTGTGCGACTGTCCCCGTGTAGGTCCCGGCGTTCCACCCGCTCTGAGTGGTGGGTCCGCCGGTCGTCGGCCTCGGCGCCGCGGTGCGGCTTCCCTGGCCTGGCGAGGCGCCAAGGCCCGGCGGCGGCACCACGAGGCTGGGCGCACCCGGTGCCGCGCCGCCGTCGGTGACCGGGTCGGCCGGTGCGGTCGCCCCGACCGGCGTGGCCGCACCGCTGAACAGGCCGGCCTTCGCCCCGATGAGCAGCGTCGTACCCGCGGCTGTGGTCAGCACGGCGAGTATGGCGCGGCGCACCTGCGGCCTCCGGGGTCAGAGCTCGAACGGGTCGAGATGGATCTGGTGCCGGGGTACGCCCAGCCGCCGCAGCAACCGGACCGAGGTGCTGATGAAGCCGTCCGGCCCGCAGAGGTACACGTCTCGGCGGGCGATGTCGGGCACGAGCTCGTGCAGTCCCCGTGCCGAGAGCAGGTGGCGCGGGCCCGGGTCATCGCGCGAACCCAAGACGTACCAGAGCTTCGCGCCACGGGCCTCCGCGAGCGGCTCTAGCTCCTCGACGAAGACCAGGTCGTCGGGCTTACTGGCCCGGTAGAGCACCACGGCGCCGGGAGGCACCTCCTCCAGCAGGGCCCGGATCGGCGCGATCCCGCTGCCGGCCGCGATGAGCAGGGTCTTGGATCGGGTACGGCGGTCTGCCGTGAACTCGCCGGCGGGGCCTTCCACGTACACCCGTACGCCCGGTCGCAGCCGTCGCAGCCGTGCCGTGTGGTCGCCGACCGTCTTGACGGTCAGCCTGAGCCAGTGGTCGTTTGGCGCCGCCGACAACGAGAACGGATGCGACTGCCACCACACCCGCCGGGCGAGGAACCGCCACCGGAAGAACTGACCCGCCTTGGCGCCCAGCCGGTCCAGCGCGCGCCCAGTGACGTAGACCGATGTCATGTCGGGCGCTTCGGCGACCACGTCGGCGACCCGCAGGCGGTGGCGCAGGTTGAGCCGTAACGGTGCGACCAGCCGGCCCCAGAGCACCGCGACGATGACCGCCAGGTAGAGGCCGATCCAGAGGTAGCGAGCCGCCCCGGACGCCAGCTCCTGACCGTCGGCGAACTGGTGGCTGAACGCCAACAGCAGCACCAGATACGCCGTGATGTGCAGGAGGTACCAGACCTCGTAGGACAGCGCGCGGCGGATCCCGCGGACCGCCAGCAGGCCGATCCCGACCAGCATCGCGGTGGCGGCAAAGGCCTTGAGCACCTCTTCGTACTCGGTGAGGAAGGTCCAAGTCTGGCCGAGCACCGAGACGTGCTCGGTGCGTGCGTACCCGAACGTGACGAGCGCCGCGTGGGCGAGCACCGCTACGACGAGGAAGCCGCCCAGCTCGCGGTGCCACAGGATGAGGTCGTTCGCACCGATCCAACGCTCCAACCAGCCGAGCCGGCTCATCAGCATGACCTGCACGAGCAGGACGTAGCCGGCGACCAGGCCGGTGATCCGGCCGGCGGCGGTCAGGACCGAGCCGGCTCCCCGCATCGCGTCCGGGGCCGTGTCGAGCCACCACGGCAGGAGAGCCGCGCCGAGGCCAAACCAGAACAGGGCGAGCAGGAGCCAACGCCAGTGGCGCGCACGGTCGATCGGCCGGGCGGCCACCGACGGCGCTGTCCCGGATCCGACAACGGCGGTCGTGCGCCAGCCATGTCCGTCCATCGAGGAGGTCGTACCAGGACGGCGCGCGCACGGCTACGGCCGGCGGCGTGTTTAAGGCGTTCTTGCACCGCGCTTAGTCTGCGCTTAGACCATCTACAACGGCACATAAACCGATGGTCATTGTCCAAACGCCGTAACGTGCGGCGGGTCCGATCCAGAACGAGAGGGAGGGATCGTGATGCTGAGTAGTCGACAGCGCGCAGCGCGAGGACCGCAGCTTGCGAGGACCGCAGTCGCAAGCCAGCTAACACGGTGGCGAATGCTCCGCGCCGCGGCGGCGCCGCAGGCGATTCCCGGCACGCTGGCGAACTTCGAAGGGCTGAGCAACCAGGACAACTTCAACCTCTTCGGGGGCCGGGTCAACCCGCCCGACCCAAACGGTGAGGTGGGCCCGAACCACTACGTCGAGATGGTCAACCTCGTCTTCGCCGTCTACGCCAAGAACGGCACGTCCCTGCTCGGGCCGGTCAGCATCGGCGCGCTCTGGACGGGGTTCGCGATCGACGAGTGCACCGAACTCTCCGGCGACCCGGTCGTCATCTACGACCAGTTCGCCGACCGGTGGATCCTCACCCAGTTCACCACCCGCGGCAATGACTTCCCCAACGAGCCGCTAAACCTCTTCTACAACTGCGTCGCCATCTCGACGACCGGCGACCCGACGGGCTCGTACTTCCGGTACGCCTTCACCACCGGGTACAACTTCCCCGACTACCCGAAGTACGGGGTCTGGCGGGACTCGTACCTGATTACCACCCGCGAGTTCGGCGTCCTTGACCCGTCGATCTACGGCATCGGGGTCTACGGCCTCGAACGCACCAAGATGCTCGACGGTGACCCTAAGGCCCGCGCGGTGAGCTTCCTGCTCGAACCGAGCCAGGTACCGATCAACCTGATCGGCGACGGGCTCCTGCCGCCCGACATCGACGGCGCGCAGAAACCGAAGACCGACGTTCCCGCGCCGCTGATCGGCACGCAAGACAACGGCGGTCCGTACGGCGCGGCGTTCGACGCGCTGAACGTCTGGGAGTTCGACGTCAAGTGGCGCTCGACTCCGGTGGCATCGATCGCCTTGAAGGCCCAGCTGCCGGTCGCCGAGTTCGACTCGATCTTCCCGTGCGCGCCGACCTCCCGCGACTGCCTTCCGCAGCCGGGCATCACCGACCCGGCGAGGTATCTGGACATCCTCTCGTACCGGCAGCGGCCCACCTTCCGGCTCGCGTACCGCAACTTCGGCACGTACGAGACGATGGTGACCAACCAGTCGGTGGAGGCACGGCCCGGCATCGCGGGGTCGCGGTGGTACGAGATCCGGCGCGTGAACGGCGTCTACAGCGTCCGCCAGCAGGGCACCTACGCGCCGGACGACGGTGTCCACCGGTGGATGGGCAGCATCGCGATGGACAGGAAGGGCAACGCGGCGCTCGGCTACAGCGTCGTCAACGGCGTCGACGTGTTCCCCGGGATCCGGTACACGGGCCGGCTCGCCGGCGACCCGCTCGGTCAGATGACGCTCGGCGAGGGCGTCATCGTCAACGGCTCCGGCGTCCAGACGACGCTGAACTCGCGGTGGGGTGACTACACGTCGATGACCGTCGACCCCGCCGACGACTGCACGTTCTGGTACGTCAACGAGTACTACACCGCGGCCGGCCAGGCCTCGTCCGCGGCCGGCTGGCAGACCCGGATCGCCAGCTTCCGGCTCCCCGGTTGCTGACGGGCTTCGGGACCGTTTGCGTTTCGGGGTCCGCCTGCGGTCGCGGGCGGACCCCGAACGTTTCCCGCTATGTGGCGGGGCGCCGTTCCAGCGCGATGACCGGGATCTGCCGTTTGATCTGAGCCTGGTGCTCGGCGAAGAACGGGTAGCGTTCGACGGTACGCGCCCACAGCCGTTCCCGCTCCGCGCCCTCGGTGACGACCGCGAAGGCGTCGTAGACCTCCCGGCCGACCTCCACGGTCACCTCCGGATGCGCCACGAGGTTGTGGTACCAGTCCGGATGCTTCGGCGCGCCTGCGTTGGAGGCGAACACGAGCAGCCGGTCGCCGTCGGACACGTACATCATCGGTGTCGTTCGCCGCTTGCCGGTGCGGGCACCGGTCGTGGTGAGCAACACCAGGGGCCGGCCTGGCATCGGGTCCTCGCCGGCCTCCCGGGCGGCCCGGAACTCCGCGATCAGCTGTTGGTTGTGTTCTTCCCGCTCCACGGCGCCAGCCTGCCAGTTAGATGAGTAGCGTGCCCGGCATGCCGCGTACGGTCACGCTGGCCCTGATCGATCCGTCCGGTACCGTGCTGGGCGCGCTGCCGCCGTTCGCCGTGCCGTCGCCGTGGCGCCAGGAGGTCGCCGAGGTCGTCGAGGGCGCGCGCCGGCACCATGGCGTGGACGTCACGGTGCTGCGGCTGCTGGCCGCCGACGGCGAGCACGTCACCTACCTCGCCGAGTGTCCGGCGGGCACGACGGCCGGGCTGCGCCCCATCGAGGTCGATCTCGCACCGGAGCCGCGCCGTCCCCTGTACGCCCAAGTCGGCGGCCCCACCGCGAGCCTGGCGTGGGCCGCGGACGTCCTCGGTCCGGTGTGCGCGGTCCAGCTGCGCACCTGGAACCTGTCGAGCATCTGGCGCCTGGAGTACGGCGGTGGTACGGCCTGGCTGAAGGAGGTGCCCGCCTTCTTCGCGCACGAAGGGGCCGTCATCGGCTGGCTCGCGGACGCCTTCCCGGGCTTCGGGCCGGTGCCGCTGGCGGTCGACGGCGGCCGGATGCTGCTCGCCGACATCCCGGGCGAGGACCGGTACGGCGCGGGTGCAGACGAGCGCCTGGCCATGCTGCGGGGGCTGCACGAGGTCCAGCGAGCCGCCGTCGCCGCGCCCGTCGCTGGTGTGCCGGAGCTGGGCGTGGACCGGCTCGCGACGAGGATCCGCTCGACTGTGCGGCGGTACGGCGACCCGGCGCTCCGGGAGGCGTTGCGCGGGCTCGACGACCGGCTGGCGGAGGTCACCGCGTGCAGGGTGCCGGACACGCTCGTACACGGCGACTTCCATCCCGGCAACGTGCGCGGGTCCGTGGTGCTGGACTGGGGTGACAGCTTCATCGGGCACCCGGCCTTCGACCTGTACCGGATGCTGGAGGGGTTGCCGGACAGCGAGGCGGCGCACCTGGTCGGCCGGTGGTGCCGGTGGTGGCGGGCGGCGGTGCGGGGCTGCGACCCCGAACGAGCGGTCGCCTTGCTGGAACCGGTGGCGGCCCTGCGCAACGCGGCCGTGTACGCCGGCTTCCTCGACCGGATCGAGCCGGCCGAGCACTGCTATCACGAGCGGGACGTGCCGGACTGGCTCGCCCGCGCCCGCGTGCTGCTCGGCCTGCCTGCCGCCTAGGCCGCTCGGCCTGCCCGCCACCTAGGCCGCTCGCCCTGCCCGAACCCCGGCATGCAGCACCCGGCGGCGCCGAGGTGTTATAGCCGTAGAGGTGGAGGGCGCATGGCGGCGACGTTCGAGGAGTTCGTGGTGGCGCGGGGAGAGGCGCTCCTCCGCTTCGCGCTGATGCTCTGCGGCAACCGGCACGGCGCCGAGGATCTCGTGCAGTCGGCGCTGGCCAAGGCGTACCCCCGATGGTCGCGTATCGCCGCGATGGAGCGGCCGGAGGCCTACGTCAAGGCGGCGCTGGTGAACGAGCACCTGAGCTGGTGGCGGCGGCGCTCCAGCCGCGAGGTACCGGTGCCGGCTCCCGCGGACGGCGAGGTGCCCGACGGCGCGTCGGCGTACGCCAGCCGGGACGCGGCCTGGGCCCTGCTGGGCCGGCTCCCGTGCCGGCAGCGCGCGGTGCTTGTGCTGCGGTACTACGAGGACCTCGCCGACGCCGAGATCGCAACGATCCTGGGCTGTGCCCCGGCGACCGTGCGTTCCCAGGCGGCCCGCGCCCTTGCGACGCTGCGCCAGGCATTACCAGCGATGGACAAGGAGGCGTTGCCGTGACCGACGTTGACGTCGAGACCGTCGTCCGGGATGCGTTCCGCAGCCACGAACATCTGGTCGCGGGCGGCGCGACCGGATTGCTGGACGCGGTCCGTGGCCGGGTGCAGCGCCGTCGGCGCACCTTCGCGGTCGCCGCGAGCGGCCTGGCGACGCTGGCGGTACTGGCCGGCGCGGTCTGGCTGGCCACGCCGCACGGGTCGGGCGGCGCCGCCGAGCCGCCGCTGGTGAGCCCGGCAGCGCCCCGGCGTTCTTCGGTGCCGGCGCCGCCCGGCTGGCGGCTGGAGAGCTCGCTCGGCGTCGAGCTGACCGTGCCGGCGGGCTGGGAGACGAACGACTTCGGCTGCGGGATGACGGCGAAGCCGAGCGTGGTACGCGGCAGGGGCGCCGAGACGCAGTGCCTCACGCCCGAGCCGCTGTCGAAAGAGCTGGCCGTCATCGAGCAGCCGGTCGGCCCGCCGTTCCTCGCGGTCGCGGGGCGCCCGACCTCGGTCGACGGCGTGGCGGCCAGCCGCGCGGACGGGCGGACGGGCGACGGCCGGTACGCGGGCTGGATCCTGATCGAGTCCGTCCACGTCCGGGTTGAGGTCCGCACCCGCGACGCCGCGACCACCCGTACGATCCTCGACAGCGTCCATCTCGTCGACATCGACCATGTCGGCTGCCCGACCGGGCGCCCGCGGGTGGCCCGCGTGGCGGACTCCGGCGGTGGCTTCGTAACCCGGGAACCCGCCGCGATCAGCATTTGCTACTACGGCGGCCGAGCCACCTACCCGCTCCAGTCGTCGGCCCAGCTGACCGACGAGCCCGCCCGGCAGCTCGCCACGGCGCTGAACGCCGCCCGCCCAGGCGGAAACCCCAACCCGCCGGAGGGCACGTGCGTGCAGGAGGCCCCTCCGGTCCCGGATGCGGTGCTCCTGGTCCGGGCCGCCGACGGGGGGCTGACGACCGTCTGGGTGACCTTTAGCTCGTGCGCGGGGCGCGGCGTGGACAACGGGGCACGCCAGGCACAGGTGACCCAGACCCTGATCCATCTGGTCATGAAGCCGCTGCACGCCGGGTACGCCTTCAACGGCGACCTACCCAAGTAGCGCCGGCAGCTCGGGGCGGCCCGCCGAACGGCGGGCCGCCCCGAACGCGTAGTCGGCTCAGCCGGTGTACTGGGCGAAGACCTTCGTGTAGTCGAACTGGGCCTGCGAAACGCCGCTACAGGCGTCCGCGTCCAGCCCGCCGCTGCATGACCTGTCCCGGTTCAGCGACCAGAACGTCAGGCGGGCGATGTGGTGCAGCTGGGCGTACGCCAGGATCGCCCGGAAGTCGGTGATGGTGACCACCTCGTCGGACTCGTCGGTGTGGCCGTTCATCGACGAGATCCCCATGTGCGCGTAGGCAACCGCATCGGAGTACCCGTAGGCCGCCTTCAGCCTATTCTTCAGCCCCTCGGCGGCGCTCTTCGTCGCGTCGCCCATCGTGCCGCTGTGCCCGCCGAAGTCGAAGGGCATGATGCCCCACACGTCGTTGTTCAGCCCGGAGGCCGCACCCCGATTGATCATGTCCAGCTCCGAGCCACCCGGTCCGCTCGGGCTCGTGCCCAGCGTGATGATCGTGACGATGCCCGGGTTGTTGGCCTTGATGATCTTCAGAGCGTCGATTACTCGCTGTCGCACCGTGGAGTTGGACACCTCGCCGGCCTCGATGTCGATGTCGATCACCTTGAGGTGGTACGTATTGATCACCTTCTGGTACGCCCCGGCCAGCGCCGACGCCGACGTGCAGGCGTTGCCGAGCTTGTTGCCGCTGGCGCCGCCGAAGGAGACGATCACGTCCCCACCCGCGCCCCTGATGTTGTTGATGGCCGTGAAGTCCGGGCCGCTGGTCAGCGACCGGCTGCCGTCCCAGAGCGGGTTGCACGTGGTGGAGCTGCTGGAGAGCATGAACGCCATCGTGAACCACTTGACACCGGTGGCGCTCATCGCCGTCACCGGGTTCGGCGCCGGCAGGCCGAAGCCGAAGTACAGGTAGGGCGCGACCGCCATGCCGGGCCCGGTGCTCGGGCTCGTCGTCCCGGTGGCCGTGTTGCTGCGGGCCGACTCGTTTCCGGCCGCGTCCAGCGCGGTGACCGTGAAGGTGTGGGTGGTGTTCGGCGAGAGCCCGGTGACTGTCGCGGTGGTCCCGGTCGGGTTGAGCCTGACCAGGTCGCCTTCCCGGATGCGGTAGGCGACCACGCCCACGTTGTCGGTCGAGGCGTTCCACGCCAGGCTGATGCTGCTGGATGTGACGCCGGTGACGTGCAGGTTCGTGGGCGCGCTCGGTGGCAGGATGTCACCGCCTCCGCCGTTGACCGTGAGCTTGTCCACGTTGGGTCCGCCGCTCGCCGTGGTCGCCGTGGCGCGCACCATGTTGGCACCGGCGACGAGGCTCGCCACGATCGTGGTGTCGGCCCAGGTGTCCCAGCTCCCCGTGGGGTTGAACGCCGCGGCGGCGGCGATCACGGTGCCGTTGACCGCGATGCTCATCGGCCGGTTCACGGTCGAGCCGTTGGCGTAGCGGATGACCAGGCTCACGTTGCCGGCCGTGGCGGCGTTGACCGTCCACTCGACGAAGCTGCCCGTCACGTTGTTGTAGTCCACGAAGCCGGTACCGGTGAAGCCGGTGTGGTTGGTCGCCACGACCGCCTGCGACAGCGTCGCGTTCTCGGCTTGCAGCACGTTGCCCGCCGACATGTCGACCTCGAGCCAGTCGACGTTGGGCCCGCCGGCCGCGCCGGTCGCGGTCGCCCGGATGGAGTTGGTGCCGGCGTCCAGGGCCGCGATGACCGACTTGGTCTGCCAGGTGTCCCAGCTACCGGTAACAGCGAACGCCACGCCGCTGGCCACGACGGTGCCGTTGACCGCGATGTCCATGGTCCGGCTGGCGGTCGAACCGTTGGCGAAGCGGATGGCCAGCATGGCGTGGCCGGCCGTGGCGGTGTTGACGCTCCACTGGACGAAGCTGCCCACGACGTTGTCGTAGTTGACGAACCCGGTACCGCTGAAGCCGGTGTGGTTGGCTTCCACGATGCCTTGCGAGATCGTGGCGTTCTCCGCCTCGAAGCGGGTCGGCGCCGCCTCCGCGGGCATGATGGCCAGTGACATGGCGCCGAGCATGCCGGTCGCCACGATGGCCACAGCCAGGCGTCTGCGCGACCACAGACCGGTCAACCTCATGGATCCTCCTCTATTTGGGTGGCCGCCCAGCGACGCTCTGTTAGGAAACCTGCCTAACTAATTGAAATAGATGGGAACAGTGCGTCGCGCATCTGTCAAGGCGAGTTGCTGCCGTGCAGAGTCGTGCTGGTTTGAACCGGAGCCAGGTGCGGAAACCTAGGTCCATGAGCGTTGCGGACAGCACCGAGCGTCAGGTCCAGCGGGTGGCGCGCAGCAGCATCCTGGAAGGCCTCATCCGGATCGGGTTCGTCGGGTACGCCCTGCTGCACATCGCCGTCGGATGGCTGGCCCTGCAGATCGCGCTCGGTCGGCCGGGTGACGAGGGCGACCAGGCCGGTGCGTTCCGGGTGCTCGCCGGCCAGCCGTTCGGACGCTTCCTGCTGGTCGTGGTCAGTGTCGGCCTGGCCGCGATGTCGGTCTGGCAGCTGCTCCTGGCCGCCGTCGGCCACCGCGCCGAGCAGGGCTTTTCGCGTACGTTCGAACGGCTCGCGTCGCTGGGACGCACGGTGATCTATGCCGCGCTGGCCTGGACCTCCTACCGCGTGCTCGTGGGCCCGCCAACCTCCGGCGCGCAGCAGCAGCAAAACGCTACGGCGGGCATCCTCGCGCAGCCGGCCGGCCGGTTCTGGGTGACCGTGGCGGGCCTCGCCGTGCTGGCTTTGGGCATCGGCATGGTTGTCTACGGCGTGCGGCGGGTGTTCGAGAAGCGCCTGATGACCTACAAGATGAGCCACTCGGTGAAGACGACCGCCATCCGGCTGGGCCAGGCTGGCTACATCGCGCGGGGCGTGGCGTTCGGCATCGTCGGCGTCCTGCTCGTACGAGCCGCCCAGACCGGAGACCCGGCCAAGTCACGCGGGCTCGACGCGGCGCTGCGCACGCTGGTGGCACAACCGTTCGGCGAGCTCCTGCTCATCCTGGTGGCCGTTGGCTTCCTCGCCTTCGGCGCCTACTGCTTCTTCCAAGCCAAGTACCGCAAGGTGACCCGGTGACGAACACGCTGGTCGCCCGCTGAGGCGTCTACCGTGGAATGCTCCACGCGCTCACCAGAACGTTCACGGTGCCATCCGTGCCCACGGCGCGAACCTGCAGCACGGCCATCTTCTGGGTGATGCCTTGCTTGACCGCGTCCGCGAGCGAGGTCGCGATGCACAACACCACCCTGTTCGTCGGCGGTACCCGTTGGTCCTCGGCCAGCGGCGCGGTGCGGATCTTCTCGGCGCAGTCCTTCGGCGTCGCCGTTGGGGAGCTGACCGAGCTGCCGACCACATGGTCGGCCAGCTGGAAGTAGGCCTGGTTGCTGCAGTCGTAGAAGGTGAGGTCGTAGTTCTCGCGTACCCCGACGCGCGGCTCGTCCAGGTCGATGTAGACCGTGCCGCAGCTCGATCCGGACTGCAGCTGCAGCTCCTGCTGTTGGTACACCACCGTGAAGTCGGCGCTCGGGTTGATCTGTCCCGAGGTCGGAGTCGGCCCCGGCTGGTCGGCCGGTTTGGCCGTCGCCGCCGTGGTCGCGGGTGCGGCTGCGGGCCCGTTGTCCGGTCCCGTGGTGGTACGGCCGCCGGCGAGCGCCTTGTCCGCGCGGCTCTTCGCGTCGCTCGCCTGACCGATGGCCACCACGGCGACGAGCGTCGCGACCAACGCGACTGCCATGGCGAGCGCCGCGAGCCCGAACGCCAGCACACTCCACCTTCCGGCACCGCGCCCGACCGCGAGCGGTGGGGGGCTCATCGCCGGCGGTCCGGAAGGTCCACCCGTGGGCGGTGGCGAAACGATCGCGCCCGGCGGCCGGTCCGGCGATGGTGGGTTTCCGGGATGGGGTGGGAAGGGGCCGGCGGGCTGGGGGGTCGGTCCGGTCACCACGTCTCCTCGTCGGGTCGGGCGCGTTTGATCGCGGCCGATCTGTCTAGCAGACTCTATGCGACACCACCATCGACCCGGCGTCAGATTTCCGGTCTTTCAATCGGTCGTTACGGTGGATGAGGTTCCCGACGTCCCATCTCGCATTCCCGGTGAGGACCTTGGCTGGTAAAGATCAGAATCTCCAAACAAAGCCGCACGGCGCGGACTCGAGCAACCAGAGCAAGCTGGCGATAGCGGCTGCGGTGTTCACGATCGTCGGCGTCCTTGTCGCCCTTGGGGCATGGTTGTTTCCCAGGTCTTCCTCCAGCCCGGGGCCGGCCGAGGGGCGAGCCAAGACCGGAGCGACCTCGACGGTCGGGACTCCTGGCGCGGACCAGACAACGGGCGCGACCGGCGCCCCGCCGTCCGGCACGTATCTGGAGACGCTCACCCCGGTGGCGGGCGCGGCGAACCTGAGACAGCTCCCCAGAGCGCTGCAAGGCCAGCCAGCCTATGCGCATGCGTTGACGATTCCGTGCGCCAGCGGGCAGACCAGCGACAAGGTTCACGAGGTCACCTACGAGCTGCGGGGGCGCTATCTACGGTTCCGCGCCACCCTGCGGCCCTATGTCGACCCGCCCGGTGACATCCGCGTACAGGTGCAGGCGTTTCGCGAGCTTGACGGCGACAGCGCGGTCGTGGGCGACCAGACAGTCGGCACCGGATCGACCGGGGTACTCGATGCCAGCGTCGAAGGGGCGGCGCAGCTACGCCTGCGGGTCACCTGCGAGCTGCCGGCGGCGGTCGCCATTCTCACCGACGCGTTGCTCACCAGGTAACGCGATCGGGGTCACGGGGTGAAGCGGTACCCGATGCCCGGCTCGGTGCGCAGGTAGCGCGGCTTGGCGGGATCGGGCTCCAGCTTGCGGCGCAGGTTCGCGATGTGCACCCGCAGGTAGTTGGTCTCCGTGGCGTACTTGGGACCCCACACCTCCTGCAGTAGCTGCTTGTGGCCCACGAGCCGGTCCGGATGGCGGACCAGCACCTCCAGCAGATGCCACTCGGTCGGGGTGAGCCGCACCTCGCCGGCGGCCGTGCTGACCCGTTTCGACGCCAGGTCGATGGTGAACGCCTCGGTCGCGACGATCGGCTCCTCGGTCGCGGGGGCCGCTCGGCGCAGCGCCGCCCGGATCCGGGCAAGCAGCTCGTCCATGCCGAACGGCTTGGTCACGTAGTCGTCGGCGCCCGCGTCGAGCGCGTTCACCTTGGCCGCCTCGGCATGGCGGGCGGACAGCACGATGATCGGAGCGCCCGTCCAGCCGCGGAGGCCCTCGACCACCGCGACTCCGTCCATGTCGGGCAGTCCGAGGTCCAGCACGACCAGGTCCGGTGGGGTACGGGTGGCCATCGCCAACCCGGTCACGCCGTCCGGCGCCACCGCGATGTCGTACCCGCGGGTGGTCAGCGTGATGCGCAGCGCGCGCAGCAGCTGCCGATCGTCGTCGATGATGAGGATGCGCCTCACGCCGCCCCCGCCACCGGGATGCTGATCGTCATGGTAAGGCCGCCGCCCGGCGTGTCAGCCGGCGTCAAGGTGCCCTGCATCGCCTCGGTGAACCCCTTGGCAATGGCCAGGCCCAGCCCGAGCCCGTCGGTGGCGTGATCGTCCAACCGCTGGAACGGGGTGAACATCCGGGCGCGGTCGGCCATCGCGATGCCCGGCCCGAAGTCCACAATGGACAGCTCGATGTGTGGGCCGTGGTCGCGCCCCCGCAACAGGACTGGCCGCTGCGGCGGGCTCATCCGTACCGCGTTGGACACCAGGTTGGCCACCACCCGTTCGAGCAGCCCGGGATCGGCCAGCGCCAGCGGAAGGTCGTCCGGCACGTCGACCTCGACCGGGGTGCCGCCGGTCGGCGTGTGCATCAGCGCCTGAGCGACGACCGCGTCCAGCGCCACGGGGTACGCCCGTACCGACAGCGCACCGGCCTGCAGCCGGCTCAGCGACAGCAGGTTCTCCACCAGGTCGGACAGCCGGTCCGCGGACTCCTCGACGGTGGCCAGCAGCTCGGCCTCGTCGGCGGGCTCCCAGGTGACGTCGGGCTGGCGCAGGCTGGAGATCGCGGCCTTGATGCTCGCCAGGGGAGTACGCAGATCGTGCCCCACCGCGTCGAGCAGCGCCGCCCGGAGCCGGTCGATCTGCGCCAGCTCGCGAGCCCGCGCCGCCTCGTCGGCCAGCCGTTGGTTGGCCACGGTCCGGGCGGCGGCCGTCGCCAGCCGGGTGAGCGCACGCCGGTCTTCGGCGAACACCGGTGGCCCCCAGGCGAGCAGGCGCAGCCCTTCGCCGCCGGACGCGCTCAGCGAGGGCGGCCCAGACGGCTCCGGTCCCACCCGATCGATGATCTGCTCGCCGTCGACCAGGGCCACGGTGTCCATGCGGTAGCTGACGCGTACCTGCCCGAGCAGCCGTACCAGCGAGTTGTCCGCGACCGGTTCGGCGGCCACACCGGCGAGCAGAGCCGCCTCCACAGTGCGCCGGGACGCGGCCGCCCGGTGCCGCGCGGCGGCGTCGACCGCCACCGCCACGGCGGCCGCGACGAGGACGTACACGATCAACGCGACAAAGTTGTCGCGGCTCTCCACGACCAGCGTGTGGTATGGCGGTACGAAGAAGAAGTTGACCAGCAGGTCGGCGGCGACCGCGGCGCCCAGCGCCGGCCAGACACCGCCGACCGCCGCACTGATCACCACCGGGAGCAGGTACAGCAGCGCGATGCTGCCCACCGACAGGCTGGCGCGGGCGGGGATGAGCAACCCGGTGGTGGCGGCCAGACCCACGACCGCGAGGGCCGCGCCCCACCAGGCGCGTCGCTGCGGTCGCTGGTCTGCCATATGTCGTTTCTATCGCGCGCTGTTTCTATAGCGCGCCGCGGGCTCAGGCCCCACCCGCCACCACGACCGCCTCGGTGGCGAACCCGAGCAGCAGGCCCACGAGGATGCCCCAGGTGGTGATCTCCTTGACCGCCATCCGGCGACCGACCGCGAGCAGCTCGATGATGACGTACAGGATCGAGCCCGCGGCCAGGGCGAGGAAGGCCGTGCTGACCGTCTCGTTGGTGAACCGCTGGCCGACCAGGGTGCCGAGGAAGGTGGGGCCGCCGGCGATGAGGCCGAGCACGCCGAGGTAGCCCCATGACGGTCGGGCGTCGGTCGCCGCCAGCGGTGCCGCGATGCCGAAGCCCTCGGTCGCGTTGTGCAGGCCGAAGCCGATGATGAGCAGCAGCGCCAGGCTGATCTGGCCGGCCGCGGCCGAGTTGCCGATGGCCAGCCCTTCGGCGAAGTTGTGGAGCCCGATGCCGAGCGCGATCAGCAGGGCGAGCTGGCCGGCGCCGCTGCGCCAGCCCGGCGCGGCCGTCGCGGCCAGCGCATCCGCCGGCTCGGGTGCCGGCGCCGTACCGCCGCCCGGTCCGCTCGCCGCCATCGCGGGTACCGGCACCGGAGCAGCCGAGCGTGGCGAGGCCGCCGGCCGGCCGTTGCGCCGGGCCACCCAGCGGTCGAAGTACACCAGCCCGAGCAACGCGCCGCCGATGCCCAGGATCAGGACCAGCCCGGTCCCGATCGCCTCGCCGAGCTCGTGCTCCTCCACCGCTTCCTCGACCGGTTCGAAGGCGTGGCCGACCATCTCCACGAGCAGGAACAGCAGCACGCCCACGGCGGCGGCGTTCAGCAGCGCGCGCAGGCGCGGCGCTGGTGTACGCAACCGACCGAGGGGCAGGCTGAGGAAGATGGTCAGGCCGGCTATGGCGCCGAGCAGGGCAACCTTGGCTGCGGACATGCGGGCACGCTCCGAAAGGGATGTGACGATCTCGATGGTTAGGCTACCCTAAATTAGGACTACCTAACCCGGCAAGTCGGCAGGCCGACGCGGGTCGACGCGGGTCGACGCGGGGAGCGGCCGGCGAGACATCGCGTAGCTTTGCCTCTCATGACGAGCTACCACGACTTCCGTCCCGACCGCCGGTTCCAGCCGACCGTCGCGCTGTCCCCCGACGGCAGCCAGGTGGCCTACTCCGACAACGCTTCCGGCCAGTTCAACCTGGTGGTACAGCCGGTCGACGGCGGCGAGCCGCGGCGGCTCACCGCGTACACCGAGAGCACGGTCCGCGAGATCATCTGGACACCGGACGGCGCGGCGCTGGTGTTCCTCGCCGACACCAACGGCGACGAGCTCTACCAGGTGCGGCGGATCCCGGCCGGTGGCGGCGAGGTGACGGCGTTGACCGATACCCATGGGGTGCAGTACGCCCTGGGCCGGGTCTCGCCAAACGGCCGGTGGCTCGCCTACGGCGGCAACGACCGCGAGCCGACCGCGCAAGACATCATGGTGCACGACCTGACGACGGGACAGACCCGGCGGGTGTACGCGGTCGGCGGCATGGTGTTCCCGGCGAGCTGGTCACCGGACGGCACCCGGCTGGTAGCTGGGGAGCTGCGCGGCAACACCGACCACGTGCTGTACCTCGTGCCGGTCGATGGTGGGGCCACGCCGGAGCGGCTGTTGCCGTCTGGCGACGAGAAGTCGCAGCACATCGCCGGGTCGTGGCTGGACGACACGAGCTTCCTGGTGCGCACCGACGCCGGTCGCGACTTCGTGGGGCTGGCCCGCTTCGACCTCGCCGACCGGTCGCTGCATTGGCTGGAGACGCCGGACTGGGATGTCGAGATGGCCGAGCTCTCCGCCGACCGCAGGGTGCTGGCGTGGTCGGTGAACGTCGATGGCGCTTCCCGCCTGTACGCCCGCGACCTGGTCACCGGCGCGGACCTGCCGGTGCCGAAGCTGCCCGCCGGCTTTGCCACCGCGATGTCGGTGTCCGGCGACGGCCGCCGCGTCGCCGTGCTGCTGAGCACCGGTACGCGGCCGGTGAACATCGCCCTTGTCGACCTCGGTACAGGCGAGCTGCACTGGCTCACCGACGCGCATCCGGTCGCCGCGGTCGCCACCGCCACACCTGCGCTCGTGCGGTTCCCGACCCACGACGGGCGTGACATCCCGGCCTGGCTGTACCGGCCGTCCGGCGACGGACCGCTTGGCGTGGTGCTGTCCATCCACGGTGGACCGGAGGCGCAGGAGCGGCCCTCGTACGTCTACGCGGGGATCTACCAGTACCTGGTGGCCAACGGCATCGCGGTGCTAGGGCCGAACGTGCGCGGCTCGACCGGCTACGGCACCACGTACCAGCGCCTGATCCTGCGCGACTTCGGCGGGGCGGAGCTCGGCGACTTCGAGGCCGCCGCCAAGTACCTGCGCGGCCTGGACTGGGTCGACCCGGATCGCATCGGTGTGTTCGGCGGCTCCTACGGCGGGTTCGCCACCCTGTCGTGCCTGAGCCGGCTCCCCGAGTACTGGGCCTGCGGGGTCTCGATCGTCGGCCCCAGCAACCTGGTCACGCTCGCCCGCTCGGTACCGCCGACCTGGCGGCCGATGATGGCCGCCTGGGTCGGCGATCCAGACACCGAGGCCGAGTTCCTGATGTCGCGCTCGCCGGTGACCTACGTCGATGCGATCCGCGCACCGCTGTTCGTGATCCAAGGCGCCAACGACCCGCGCGTGGTGAAGGCCGAAAGCGACCAGATCGTCGATGCGCTGCGGGCGCGCGGTGTCGAGGTCCGCTACGACGTGTACGAGGACGAGGGGCACGGCTTCACCAAGCGCGAGAACGAGGTCAAGGCGCTCGCCGATGTCGCCGAGTTCCTCATCGCGCACCTGGCTCCCGGGTGAGACGCTTCCCGGTGAGGCGTTACCGGGTGAGGCCGGCGACGAGGTTGATGGCCAGCGCCACGATGACCGTGCCGAACAGGTACGACAGCAGGGAGTGGCGCAGCACGGCGGCCCGGAACCCCGGCGTGTTCAGCTCGGTGTCCGAGACTTGGAAGGTCATGCCCACCGTGAACGCCAGGTACGCGAAGTCGGAGTACTGCGGCGGGCCGGTTTGATGGAAGTCGGCGCCACCGTCCTCGCCGGAGTAGTAGAGCCGGGCGTAGCGGAGCGCGAAGACGGTGTGGATCACCGACCATGACACGAGCACGCTGGCGACCGCGAACCCGGCCCGGACGCCCTCGGCCAGGCCGCCGACCGCGTTGGCACGCACCAGCACGTACCCGATCGCCGCGAGGCTGGCTACGGCAGCGCCCAGCAGGAGCGCGTCGGCCGCGGCGCGGGTCGGGTCCTCGCGATCGGCGTGGCTGGCGGTCTCTCGCGCGTCGAGCGGCCACACCTTTAACCAGATCCACGTCACGTAGCAGATCGCCGCGAAGTCCCACCCGAGCAACGGCGCGAGCTGCCAGGGAACCACCAGGGTCGACGCGCTTCCCAGAACAGCGCCGACAAGGCCCGCCGTGACGACCCGACGCCGGGCGGTGGTGCCTCGCATCGAGGACTTGCTGGCACTCCGCGCCATCGCGCCGCACCTCCTCGTTTCTCCGCCTCATCGTCTCCCGGGTCTGCCGAGGCCGCCTCCTGACACGTACGGTCAGGTTATGAACAGCGGGTTACGCACGACCGCCGAAGAGCTCGCCGCCGCGCACCGTGCTGCCGTCCGGCGGTTCTCGGCGGCCGGCGTGCGCACCGGCGTGTTCGAGGCGGGGTCGCCGGACGCTCCGGCCGTCGTGTGTATGCACGGGGTTCCGACCTCGTCGTTCCTGTACCGCAAGGTGATCCCGGAGCTGGCCGCCCGAGGGTTGCGGGGCGTCTCGTTCGATCTGCCGGGGCTCGGTGTCGCGGACCGGCCGGCGGACTTCGAGTACACCTGGACCGGGCTGGGGGCATTCGCCGCGGCCGCGGTCAACGCCCTTGACCTCGACCGGTTCCACCTCGTCGTACACGATGTCGGGGGTCCGGTCGGCTTCGAGCTGGCGGCCCGCATGCCCGCGCGCGTCCTGTCGCTGACCGTGTTGGACACGCTGGTCGCGGTGGAGTCGTTCCGCCGGCCCTGGGTGATGGAACCGTTTGCCCATCGGGTCACCGGCCGGTTATGGCTGGGCTCGATGCGGCCGCGGATGTTCGTGGCGCTGATGCGACGGCTGGGCATCGAGGACCAGAGCAAGGTGACCGACGCCGAGCTGGCGGCGCATCTGAACCTGCTCCTGGCCGGGGACGGCGGTCGCGCGTTTCTGGCGATCATGCGCGGGTTCGAGCGGACTGCCGGGAAGGAGGCGCTGTACCGCACCGTCATCGGCGACCAGCGGCGGCCGCGACAGGTGATCTGGGGCGCGAAGGATCCGGCGCTGAAGATGCGACCGCTGGGCGAGATCGCGGCACGGGCGGCCGGCGTACCGTTACAGGCCCTGCGGGCGCGCCACTTTCCACAAGAGGACAAGGCCGAGGCGATCGCCGAGGCGGTGGCCCGCCTGGCCTTCGGCTAAGGCAGCCCACATGCCGTTCGAGCGTGGCCAGACAGCGATCGTGGTGGCGGTGCCGGAGGCCGAGCCCGTGGTCGACCGATGGCGGCAGCGCTACGACAGCTCGGCGGCGCTGGGCGTACCAGCGCACGTCACCATCCTGTACCCGTTCCTGCACGCCGAGCTGGTCGACGACGCTGTGCTGGCGCGGCTGCGCCGGTTGTTCGCCGCCGCGCCGGCGTTCGAGCTGGAGCTCCGCCGCTGCGGCCGGTTCCCGGACGCGCTGTACCTGGAACCCGAGCCGGCCGACATTTTCCGCGACCTGACGGTGAGCGTGTTCGCGCAGTGGCCCGAAACGCCGCCGTACTGCGGGATGTTCGACACCGTGATCCCGCATCTGACGGTCGCACAAGGGGTCGATGAAGAGACCTTCACGGTGATCTCACGCGACGTCTCGCGCGGGCTGCCGGTGCTGGCCCGGGTTACCGAGGCGGTGCTGCTCGTCTGCGACGGCCGTCGATGGGAGCGGCACAGCGGGTTTCCGTTCGGATGACGACGGAAACCGGGCGCTACCGGATCGGGCGCTTCTCGGCCGCGAGCCGCTCAAGCAGCCCGACCGCGCGAGCCGGACCCGGCAGAGCCGCGATCTCGTCCCGCAGGCGTTCCGCGGCCCGCCGGTAGCCGCGATCGGCCAGGACCGTCGACACCGCCGCACGCGCATCCTCCGGCGTGGCCCGCAGCGCGTCGAGCACTCGCGCGACACCGAGCTGTTCGCAGCGTGCTGCGTTGTGCGGCTGGTCGGCGCCCATGGGAGCCAACACCATGGGTACGCCATGCGTGAGCGCACCGATGACGCTGCCGGATCCGCCGTGCGAGACAACCGCATCGCAGTACTGCAGGAGCGCCTCCTGCGGGACGTACTGTTCAATGTGGACGTTGGGTGGCTGCGGCCCAAGCTCAGCCGGATCGATCTGCCGCCCCACCGTGGCGACCAGGTTGACCGGCAGCGTGCGCAGCCCCGCCAGGACCCGCTCGAAAAGGTCCCCGGACTCCAGGTTGAACACGGTGCCCAGGGTGAAGTAGACGACCGGTGCACCGGTCAACCGGCTCATCCAGCCCGGTGCCTGGTCGCGCCGGCGGGCCTGGGGCCGGATCGAGTGCGCCGTTGCGGGAAGCGGGAATGCCGGATCGCGAAAGCTCGGCGGGAAGGGCGACAGCACGAGGTAGCGGCTGAGCATCGCCAGCTGCGGATCGGCCGGTAAACCGTGCTCGGCCCGGACCTGGTCCAGCGTTTCGGCGAGGAGCGCTGGCCGTACGAGCGAACCGGCAGCGAGGACTACAACGGTGGCGTACGGAAGTCCGAGTCGCTCGGCGGCGACCATGCCTCCGAAGTCGGTCTCGTCACACACAAGGACGTGCGGCCGCCACCCGGCGCACAACTCGAGGAGCGGTACCGCCCGGTCGCGCGCCATCCGGTTGGCGAAGCCGTCCCGGAGGTCCTGATCCTCTCGGTCGGCATCGAGCTCCTTGAGCGCGATCCTGGTGGTCGGGTCGCCGAAGCCGGTCCCGGTCGGGATCGCCGGGAGACCCGTCGCCTCGATCGTGGCGACCATCGACGGCTGTCCGGTGACCGCCACGACGTGGCCAGCGGCCTGCGCTGCGCGGGCGATCGGCACCAGCGGGTTGAGGTGGCCGGTCCCGCCGGAGAAGGTGAAGAGGATGCGCAGCCGAGTCACGTCCGGGATCCGGCTGGGCTCGGCGTTCGGCGGTGCACCAGCGCCATCGCGAAGGCGGCCGCCGCAACCAGGCCGGGTCCACAGTGGACGGCCAGCACACCGAACAGGCTCGGTCCACCCCAGTCGGCCCGGTACGTCGCCGGATCGCCGAAGTCGATCAGGAACGGTTCGGCGATGGCGCGGGCGATGAGGTATAACCCGATGGGCAGGCCCAGGATCCAAGCGAGCTTTCGCAAACGCGACTCCTCACGCACCGCGCATCGACTCTCGGACGCGCATCGACCGGACGTCCTCTGACCGTAGCCCGGCTCATCGCGTCCAGGCATCCGGGATGCGCCCGACGCCGTCCCTGACTCCACGCGCTCCCGGACCGCGGTCCAGTGGGCGGGCCGGGCATACCCTCGTCGAAGCCCGCAGCGGCGGCTCTGGTTCACTGCGCGGCATGTCGGCGATAGATCACCTGCTGCACGCCAACATGGCCTATGCCGCGAGCTTTCCGGGTCCCCGGCCGCAGCGGCCCAAGCTGCGGTTGGCGGTGATCGCGTGCATGGACTCGCGACTGGACCTCTTCGGCGCGCTCGGCCTCGACATCGGAGACGCCCACCTCATCCGCAACGCCGGCGGCCTGCCAACGGATGACGTGCTGCGATCACTCGCGCTGAGCCAGCGCTTCCTCGGCACCCGTGAGATCGTGCTGATCCACCACACCGACTGCGGCATGCAGGGCTTCGACGACAGCATGTTCCGCACCGAGCTGGCCGCGGAGACGGGCGAGGAACCGGGATGGGACGTGCCCGGGTTCACCGATATTCACGCCACCATGCGCCGGTCCATCGACGCGGTGCGGCAGTGCCGCTGGATCCCCCACCGCGAGGACGTCCGCGGGTTCGTCTTCGACATCGCGACCGCCCGCATGGAGGAGGTCGGCTGACCGCTGCGAGCGCGATGTTGGGCACGCGGACGGCCGCCAGCTGGTCCGCGTGCCCAAGTCTCGGCGAGCCTAGGTCAGTCGTTGTCCGGGTTCTTCTGGCGCCAGTCGCGTATGGCATCGCGGATCCGGTCGAACACCGCGACCGGCGGGCCCACGAGGATGTTCCCCGCCGCGGACTCAGGCGCCCCGGCGTGCGGCCGGGTCGGCGCCGCCGCTTCGGCCGCCTTCAGTGCGCCAGCCATCTTGCGGAGCTTGTCCGCGTCGACCGTGGCGCGCAGCCGCAGGAACTCCTCGCCCTCCTCCTTGGTGGCGTGCTGGGTCACCTCGGCCGCGAACGCTTGCACCCGCCGGTCGAAGTCCGGGTGGTCCACGCCCATGTCGTACAGGTCAGCCAGCTCCTTCTTGGCCCTGTCCTCTTCCTCCAGGCGCTGCTCGACCACCTGCTCGCCGTCTTCAAGCTTGCGACGAGCAACCGGGTGCACCACGGTCTCCTCCGCGGTCTCGTGCACCGCGAGCAGGCGCACCAGATCGTTGAACAGCTCCTGCTTCGCCGGCCCCTGCACCTGCCGTAGCTCGTTGAACATGCTCTTGATCTCGTCGTGCTGCTCCAGAAGCAGCTCGACGACGTCTCGGTCCGTCCTCGTCTCCGCCGTGGTCATCGAAATCGTCTCCCTACGTCACGGTCTCGACTCGACGTTGATTTCCCCGTACGGCGAGGTTCATGCATCGCCGTTCACCAGAGGTGGCCAGGCGGTTCGATCGCCCTCAGGCGCGAGCCGGAAGGACCGCGCGGACGACCGTCCCGTTGCCCGGCCCACTGACGATCTCCAGCCGGCCACCCGCCGCTTCGGCCCGTTCGTGCATGGAACGCAGACCCAGCCGTCCAGGAAAACCGGTGTTCGGGACGAAGCCCTGTCCGTCGTCGATGACCTCCAGGACGACCGTCGTACCGTCGTTGACGACGCGCAGCGTCACCTGGGCCGCCCGGGCGTGTTTGGCCACGTTCTGCAGCGCTTCCTGGGCGATCCGGTACAGCGCCTGCTTGACTTCGACCGTGGTGGCGGGCTCCGGACCGAGGTCCGCGATCGTGCGGCAGCCCGGCAGCCGCTGCAGCGTCTCCAGCAGCCGGACGAGTGCGCCGGTCACGCCGTCGCCTGCGAGTGCCTCCGGACGCAGCCCCTGGATCAGCCCGCGCAGGTCGGTCAACCCGGCCACCGCGGTCTCCTGGATCCAGGCGATCGGCTGGTGCGCTTGGAGCGGGTCGTGGCGCAGCAGCTCGCTAGCCGTACCGGCACCGAGGCTGATGCCGTACAGCGTCTGCTCCACCGAGTCGTGCAGCTCCCTGGCGAGCCGCTCGCGTTCGCCGACCGCCGCCCGCTCCTCGACGCCGGCCCGGCGAGCCGCGCAGTCCAGCTCGTCGGCGGCCGGTACCAGCCCGGCCACCAAGGCCATCGGCTCCAGCAGGGACAGCTCCTGCGCGACGACCGCACCGCCGGCGCGGTACCCCACGCCGAGAACGCCGGTAACGCCGCCGGAGCCGGGTACCGGAACGTACAGCACGCGCCGCACCCCGGCGGTGGCCAGCGCCCGCTCATGCCGGTACGCGCAGCGTCGCAGCTCCGCCGCTACCGGCTGCCGTTTCCGTACGGTGCTTGACGCGAGGGTGTCGACCGCTGGTATGTGAGTCCCGTGCTGCCAGGCCGGCGCGCGCCCGGCTACCGCACGCACCACCAGCCCGCCGTCGGGCTCGACGCTCATCGCGCTTACGGTGTGGGCGCGGGTGAGCGCACGGGCGTACGCACATACCCGGCCCAGGATCGCCGTGCCGTCGCGGCCCTCGCGGACCGCCGCGACGAGCTTGGCGACCGCGTGGCCCACCCGAGGGTACCGGCCGGCCCGGTGCGCCCGATGTCGGCTGGCCATAAGCTGCCCGGTGGTGCGGGCTGCGCGGCGGTGAAGCTGGCTTGCGACTGCGGTCCTCGCACGCTGCGGTCCTCGCGCTGCGCGGTCGTCTCGTGTACCGGCACCAGCCCAACCCGCATGGCGTGCAACGCGGCCTCGGTCCGGCTCCGGGAGTTGAGCTTGCTGAGGATGTTGCTGACGTGGGTCTTCACGGTCTGCGGGGTGATGTGCAGCTCGCGGGCGATCTGCCCGTTGGCGCGACCCCGGGCGAGCAGCACGATGACCTCCTCCTCCCGCCGGGTCAACCGTGGCGGGCCGCCCGGCAGGTGGACATCGCGTACCAGCCGGGCGGCGACGTCCGCAGACAGCTGGACCTGGCCGACAGCGGCTGCCCGGATCGCGCGGTGCAGCTCCCCGGCGGCCGTGTCCTTGAGGAGGTAACCCACGGCCCCGGCATGCAGGGCGTCGGCGATGAGGTGGTCGTCGAGGTACCCGCTGAGGGCCAGCACCTGAACCGTCGGCAGCTCGCGGCGGATCGTGGCGGTGGCGTTGATCCCGTCGGCGCCCGGCATCAGCAGGTCCATCAGCACGAGGTCCGGGCGGAGCCGGTGGGCCAGCTCCACCGCCTGCCTGCCGTCGACCGCTTCACCCACCGTCTCCAGGTCCTCGCTGAGGCTGAGGAAGGCCCGCAGCCCTTGGCGAACGACCGCATGGTCGTCGGCGATGAGCACTCGGATCGTCATCGGACCTACCCCCTCCGGGGGGAGCAGCAGCTTCGCCGAAGACCGGTCGTCAAGGCGCTGCTGGCGCCTCAACTGCTTCGAATGTACCTGGCTTCGCCGCGCCGCAAAGGGAAGCGGGGCAAGGCAGTCAGAAAGATGGACCGGGGAGGTACGCCGCCTCCCTCGGGTGGGGGAGGCCGAAGAGCGGGGCGCAGTCGCCTCCGCGGTGGGAAGCGCGCACGCGTGGCCGGTCGGCACGGTGGAGCAAGGACCCGTGCCGTGAGCGGACGGGGGTACCGGAGCGGTCGCCTTCCGCGGACGCACGGCGCAGACCTTCTCAACCGCTGAAGGGGCCAGGCATGCCGCCAGCCAGCGACCGCCCATGGTACCAACCGGCGCCCGCAGCGGCGCTGCGCTCGGACGCGATGGCGCGAAACGAACGCTGGCCGCTCAGCGCTCGCCGGTCGCTTCCCCGGGTGCGCCGGTTCTTCACGGTCGGCGCGGGCGGGATCGTGGTCAACAACGCCGTGCTGGTGGTGCTGCACGGATGGGTCGGGATGGCGCTGCTGCCCGCCACGCTGGTCGCCGTCGAGGTGGCCATCGTGCACAACTACGTGCTGCACGAGCTGTGGACCTTCCGCTCGATGCGCTTGTCCGGCAGCCGGTTCGCGCGCTTCAACCTGGTCACGCTCGGCGCGCTCGTGCTCAACGTCAGCATCGTCCAGGTGCTGGCCTGGTTCGGCCTGTTCTACCTCCTGGCGAACCTGGTCGGCATCGGCGCCGGCTTCGCCGTCAACCTCGCGATCAGCTCGATGTGGGTTTGGAGTGAACGCACCAATGGAGCCAGTCCTGCTGGCAGTCGTCAGCCTGGTGTCACTGCTGTTGACCGCGCAGGCGGCACACTCCCTCTATCTCATGATCTACACGTGGGACCAGCCGGAGGCGGAAGCGCTGGCCAACGTACCCGAGGTCCGTGCTGCCCCCGTTCACTCCTTCACCGTCATCGTGCCCGCCCGGCACGAGGAGGACGTCATCCAGGTCACCATCGACCGCGTCGCACACGCTGACTACCCGGCCCAGCTGGTCCAGATCATCGTGGTCTGCTCGGCCGACGACACCGGTACCATCGAGCGGGCCGCCGCCACCATCAACCGGTTGCGAGCACGGGGCCGGGACAACGTCGAGCTGGTGGTCTTCGACGACGGCCCGGTGAACAAGCCGCACGGCCTCAACGCGGCGCTCGCGCACGCCCGCCACGGCGTCGTCGCGATCTTCGACGCCGAAGACGAGATCCATCCCGAGATCTTCAGCATCGTCAACACCATCATGGTGGCCGAACGGGTCCGCGTCGTGCAGGCCGGCGTACAGCTGATGAACTACGACTCCAACTGGTACTCGACGTTCAACGTCCTGGAGTACTTCTTCTGGTTCCGGAGCCGGCTGCACTACCACGCCCGGCACGGTGCCATCGCCCTCGGCGGCAACACCGTCTTCTTCGCCCGCGAGGTGCTCGAGCGCATCGGCGGCTGGGACGAGACCAACCTGACCGAGGACGCCGACATCGGCCTGCGGATCTGCGCCGCGGGCGAGCGGGTACGGGTGGTCTACGACCACCGGTACGTGACCAAGGAGGAGACGCCGCCGACGCTGCGCCAGTTCGTCCGCCAGCGCACGCGGTGGAGCCAGGGGTTCATGCAGACCCTGCACAAAGGCGCCTGGAAGCAGCTGCCGACCCGGGGCCAGCGGTTCCTGGCCTGGTACACCCTGGTCTTCCCGCACGCCCAGGCGTTGCTCGGGCTCTACCTGCCGATCGCGTTGCTCACCGCGTTCGTGCTGCGCGCCCCGGTCCCGGTGGCCCTGTTGTCGTGGCTGCCCGTGCTGCTGATCGCCGCCCACTTCCTGACCGCGGTGCTCGGCCTGTACGAGTTCACCGGAGCGCACGGGCTCAAGGCGTCTCCCGGAAGGGTGGTCACCATGGCGCTGACCTGGCTGCCGTACCAGCTGGTGCTCGCGTACGCCGCGGTGCGGGCCCTGCGCCGCCAGATGCTGGGCATCGGCAACTGGGAGAAGACCGCGCACGTCGGCGCCCACCGGACGGCGCCGGCCGAGGCGGAGGTGGGCAGCCGTGTCGGGTAAGCCACCCGTGGCGGACGGGATGCGCACCGGGCGGCCGGGGCGCACCGCCACGGCCCTGCTGGTGTTCTCGCTGCTCGTGGGCGGCGTGACCCACGGCTGGAACGTCTTCCGGTACCCGCTCTACCTGACCGACGAGGGCATCTACATGGGGCAGGCGTGGGCGGTCCTGCGGGAGGGGCGGCTGTCGCCGTACACCTACTTCTACGACCACGCACCGGTGGGCTGGCTCGTCATCGCCGGCTGGGTGGCTCCGCTGCCGACCCAGTTCAACGCCTTCGGCAACGCCATCAACACCGGACGCGCGTTGATGGTGCTGGTGCACGTCGGGACGGTCTTCCTGCTGTACGAGGTGGTCCGGCGGTACTCCGGCAGCGTCGGCGCGGCCTTCCTCGCCGCGTTCCTGTTCAACCTCTCCCCGCTGGCCGTGTACTACCAGCGCCAGGTGCTGCTGGACAACCTGATGGTCCTGTGGCTCCTGCTCGGGCTCTACCTGCTCGCCCGCCGCGACGGTCGGGTGGTGACCGTGATGGCTGCCGGGCTGGCCTTCGGCTTGGCCATGGTCACCAAGGAGAATGCGCTCTTCCTGCTGCCGGGGTTCGCGTACCTGATGCGCCGCAGCATCGTCGCGGAGACCAACCGCCGGTTCAGCGTGGGCTTCTGGTGGTTCGCCGCGGCGTCGCCGGTCGCGCTGTACGTGCTGTTCGCCCAGCTGAAGAACGAGATGCTCCCGGCCGGGCTGGACTTCAACCTGGCCGTTCCACCGACCGACCACGTTTCGCTCATGTACACCGTCTGGTGGCAGCTGCACCGGACCCCGACGACAAGCCACGGAAGCGCCTTCGCCGAGCTGCTGCGCGGCAGCTGGCTGGCCAAGGACGGGTACCTGCTGGCCGGCGGGACGGTCGCGACGTTCGCCACGTTGACCCTTGCCCTGCGCGACCGCGACCGCGAGCGCCGAGCGCCGCTGCTCGGCGCGTCGCTGCTGGCCCTCGGGTACGGCTTCTACCTGACCCGAAGCGTGCTGCTGGACTTCTACGTGGTGCCGCTGGTGCCCCTGCTGGCGTTGAACATCGGGCTGCTGTACGCCCACCTGACCCGCGGCGTGAAGCCGTGGGGCGTCGGTGTCCTGACCGTGGCCGTCATGTTGGCGGCACTGGCCAAGCCGGGCGGTTACCTGGTGACCTATGACGACCGGCAACGGCTGCAGGTGCTCGACATGTACCGGCTGTCGCTGACCCACCTGCAGGCCCAACAGGTGGCGTGGATCCGGGCACACATACCGCCCGACAATCGCTTGATCATCGATGACGACATCTGGGTGACGTTGCACGACGGCCATCCGGCGTACCCCCAGGCCCACTCGCACTGGAAGGCGTCGGCCGACCCGGACGTGCGGGACAAGGTCTTCCACTCCGACTGGCACGAGCTGAGCTATGTCGTCATGTCCAACAAGATGCGTACCGCTATGGAGCGCAACAACGGCGACGGGCGGGAGTCCTGGGTGCTGGAGGCGATCGACCAGCACGGGGAGCGGGTCTGGCAGGCGTCCAAGGGCAACGTTGAGCTGGAAATTATCAAGATCAACACCGGTTGAGTCCGGCTGCGCAACACGAAGGAGACCGAACATGAAACGCAAGCAGCCCACCGAGCCCGTGCCAGAGGGTGGCGGTCGGGTGAGGCGGTCCTGGAAGAAGTTGGCCCTCGCCGCGGTGGCGCTGTTCGTCGTGTTCAGCGTCGGGCGTTCGGTCCTACCGGCGTTGGGCATCGGCTTTCCGGGCGGATCCAAACCCGGCGGCCCGGCCAGCACGCGCGCGAAGAACCCGCCACCGCCGACCGTCAACCTCGACGGCGTCATGGTTCCCGGCAGCGGCCAGCCGCTCATCACGCTCAACCCCGGCCTGGTCCGGGCCGGATCCACCGTGGCGGTCAACGGGTCGGGCTTCGATCCCGGCTCACGGGTCGACCTGCTGCTGAGCAGCGGCAAGTCGCAGAAGGCCCAGCAGCTGGCCACGGTCACCGCGAGCAAGGACGGCACCATCGCCGGCGCCTTGCCGTTCCCCTCCGAGGTGAGCGGCGGAGATACCACCCGCGAGGTGACCGCTCAGCAGCGCAACAGCAACAAGGTCGCCAAGGCCGAGGCGGTGCTGGCGCAGGGCACGGCCCAGGCCACGCTGTCCGCCGCGGCGGGCAAGCCGGGGGACACGGTGGCGCTGTCCGCGAAAGGCTTCGGCTCCGGTGAGGACCTCGGGGTGTACTGGGGCCGGGTCACCGGCGAGCCGAGCGCGACGCTGCACGCCGACGGCGGCGGGTCGGTGGGCAAGGTCGGGGTGAAGGTCGGTATCGGCCCGGTCGGCCCCAGCAGCATCTTCATCGTCGGGAGCAAGAGCGGCTCGGCGGCGAGCGCCCCGTTCCAGATGCTCGGCCTGTACCCGACGATCAGCGTCAAGCCGTACGCGGTGAAGGCGGCGCAGCGGGTGGGCTTCTCCGGCAAGGGATTCGCCCCCGGCGAGCGGGTCCTCCTGCACGTCAACTCGGCCGGCGGCGCACCGGTCGCGGCCCTGACCACCGACGAGCGCGGCACGTTCGGCAACGCCGGGTTCATGGTGCCCTACGAGCTGACCGGCAAGCAGGCGCTGGTGTTCATCGGCGAGCAGAGCCGGGCCACGGCCACCGCCGGCTTCTCGATCCTGCCGTACCAGCCGCTGGCCCGAGCCAGCACGTACGGCGGGCTCCCCGGCACCGCGCTGACCTTCTACGCCCAGGGCTTCGCGCCGGACGAGGCGGTGCACGTCTACGTCGGGCGGGGCCAGGGCAGCCAGGGTGAGGTCGTGTCGGCGTTCCGGGTCGACGGCGGCGGCAAGGCACGGTCCGGCGGGAGCTACCTGATTCCGGGCGACGCGAGCAACCAGCTGACGTTCACGCTGGTCGGCGCGAGAAGCAAGGCCAGCGCGACGGCTACCGTCAAGGTTGACAACTCCGGTGGCTCGGTGGACATCCCGCCGCAGCCGAAGTACACGGTGCCCAAGGATCTGGAGCGGTAGCCATGACCGAGGAGGCCGCGCAGCGCGAGGACCGCAGCTTGCGAGGACCGCAGTCGCAAGCCAGCTATGGAGCGCAGCGCGAGGACCGCAGCTTGCGAGGACCGCAGTCGCAAGCCAGCTCCAGCGCCTCCGCCTACCGCGCGGCGTTCCGGGCCGCGCCGCAGGCGTTGCTGGCGGTCGACGGCACCGGGGTGGTGCGGCTCGCCAGCGCCGAGGCGGAGCGGCTGTTGCGCCGGGCCGGCGCAGACCTGGTTGGCCGGCCGCTCGACGAGCTGCTCGCCGGCGACCCGACGAGCCCGCTGCGGGCCGCCCCGCCCCGGAAACGGCCTTACGCCGGGACCGAAGGCGCGCTGGAAGCCGGAGCGGCAAGCGAAGCCGGAGTGGCAAGCGAAGCCGGAGTGGCAAGCGAAGCCGGCGTGGAAGGCGAAGCCGGCGTGGAAAGCAACGTGCCGGGCATTCTTGCGGTGTGTGCTCCGTTGGCATGCCGGTCCGCGGCTGCCCGGCCACCGCCCGCGCCGGTGCTGAGCGGCTCTGCCGTGCGGTTGCCCGACGGCCGGCAGGTGCCCGTCAACGTGCGGATGAGCCGGGCTGAGACGGCCGGCTGGGTGGTGGTCGCGGTGGACGACCCGGGGGAGACGGTACGGTCGCGCGCGGCGCTGGAACATCGGGTACAGCGGCTGGCCGAGGCCGAGCAGGAGCAGGAGAGCCTCCTGGGCGACCTGATCCGGGCCCAGGAGCGCGAGCGCGCCCATATCGCGGCGGGCGTGCACGACGACAGCCTGCAGGTGATCACGGCGGCCATGCTGCGGCTGCAGCAGCTGCGCCGGAAGCTGCGCGACCCCGGTGCCCTGGAGGTGCTCGCCCGGCTGGAGGAGTCCATCGCGCTGGCCGCCTCCCGGCTGCGCCGGCTGATCTTCGACCTCCGGCCGCCGGCGCTGGAGCGCTCCGGGCTGGCCGCCGCGGTGCGCGATGCGCTGTCGCGGCTGCGCGACGACGTGGGGATCGAGGTCCGGCTCCACGACCGGCTCGCGGCCGAACCCCCACTACCGACCCGGCTGCTGCTCTACCGGATCACCCAGGAGGCGCTGGCGAACGTGGGCCAGCATGCGGCCGCCGACAAGGTCGAGGTCACCCTGGCCAACCGCAACGACGGCTACCTCGTGCAGGTCGCCGACGACGGCCTGGGTACCTCGGCCGAACGGCGCGCGCATCTTCCGGAGCCCGGACACCTGGGGCTGGTCCTGATGCGGGAACGGGCCGAGTTCGCCGGTGGCTGGTTCCGTTTCGAGAGCGCGCGCGCCACCGGTACGACGGTGACGGTCTGGGTGCCGCACGGCGCGGATGCTGAGGCGCTGCCGCGCCCGCCGGCGCTGCGCGGCACCGGGCACGGCGGCGGGGTACCCGACCGCCTGGGTGCGCGGTGAACGACCGGCCGCCGCACCGTGTGCTGATCGTCGAGGACCACCAGGTCGTCGCCGAGGGTCTGGCGGTGCTCCTGGACGAGCACCCCGGCCTGCGCGTCGTGGGCTGGGCGGCGAGCGTGGCCGACGCCGAGCGGCTGATGGCGACGGAGCCGGTCGATGTGATGGTCGCCGACTACTGGCTGCCCGACGGAACCGGCGTGGAGGTGGTGGCCGCGCTGCGGGCGCGCTGGCCGGACGCTGCCGTGGTGTTTCTCAGCGTGGACGACAGCGACGAGGCGATGCTCGCGGCGCTCGAGGCCGGCGCATCCGGGTACCTGGTCAAGAGCGCGGGTGGCGCCGATGTGATCGCGGCGGTGCACCGGGCCGCCGAGGGGGAGATCCTGGTGCCCGCCCGGCAGCTGGCCGCGCTGCTGACCCGGCGCCGGGAGCAGGCACAGCGCCGCGCCGAGCGCTCCCGCCAGCTGGACAGCCTCACCCCGCGGGAGCGGCAGGTCCTCGGGCTGATGGCGGAGGGGATGGACAACCGGGAGGTCGCGCTACGGCTGAGGGTCAGCTATGCGACGGTACGCAGTCATGTCCGGCACCTGTTGGGCAAGCTCGGCGCACGGTCGAAGCTGGAGGCCGTGGTGCGGGCGGCTGACTGGGGCCTGCCGGAGCGGGAGCGGGAGCGGCACTCGTCCAGTTGAGCTAGTTCGGTTGGACTAGCCCCCACCGGGTGAATCGCACGGGCGAAGTTCGCCCATCGGTACGGTTCCCAGCCACGCCCGCGTCTTTACGGTGTTGGAGGTGCCCGATTGGTTGGGTACACGGCCCCAGAGCGGTGGTCGTGCGCCCGGTGCCTCGGTAGGTGACGTACACCGGCAGTGGTGACCGGGAACGGGGTCCGCTCGCTGGCTCGAACGGCGCTGGCGGGCGGACTTGCCGTACTCAGCCGTCCTGACCACCCGACGACCGCGCTGTACCGGTCCCACCGGGACCTCCGTCGGGCACGCTCTGCACAGCATGCGGCGTCGCCGTACGTGAGGACAGACCGGATCTGTGGGACCCTCCTGGCTTCGGACTCCGCTCGACAACCTGGTGACCCTCAGCCGCCGTCATGCCCGCAAACCCGTGTTGTGGTGCGGCATCGCCGCGACGGCGGTCGTGTTGACGGTGGCCCTCTCCTTTCCTGGAGTGAATACCGTGCTGAGCATCGATCCGCCTGTCGGCAACAGCGACAGCCTGCAGGCTCCGCTGCGCACATCGGGCGGGAAGATCGTCGACGCGAACGGCCGCGAGGTCGTGCTCACCGGCGTGAACTGGTTCGGTCTGGAGACCGGTACCTTTGCGCCGCACGGCTTGTGGACGCGCAACTGGTCGCAGATGCTCGACCAGATGGCCGGCGCCGGCTTCAACACCTTGCGGCTGCCGTACAGCAACGAGCTCTTCCGGCCGGAGAGCAAGCCGACGGGGATCGACCTCGGGAAGAATCCCGATCTCGCCGGGCTGACCGGTCAGCAGATCATGGACAAGGTCGTCCATGGCGCGACCGAGCGCGGCATGATGGTCGTGCTTGACCGCCACCGGCCCAACGGCCAGGCGCAGAGCAACCTCTGGTACACCGACCACGTCAGCGAAGACACCTGGATCAACGACTGGGTCGCGCTGGCCAAGCGCTACCGGGACAACCCGCTCGTCATCGGCGCCGACCTGCACAACGAGCCGCACGGCGAAGCCACCTGGGGCGACGGCAACAAGCGCACGGACTGGCGGGCCGCCGCGGAGCGCGCCGGCAACGCCGTACTGGCGGCCAACCCCGACTGGCTGATCTTCGTGGAAGGCATCGAGTCCTTCCAGGGCAACGCCTACTGGTGGGGCGGGAACCTGCAAGGCGCCCGGGAGCACCCGGTACGCCTGGCCGACCAGTCCAAGCTGGTGTACTCCGCCCACGACTACAGCCCCAAGGTGTGGCAGCAGTCCTGGTTCTCCCACCCGGACTTCCCGGCCAACATGCCGGCGTTGTGGGACTCCATGTGGGGGTACCTGGCGAAGGAGCAGGGCACCCCGCTGCTGCTCGGCGAGTTCGGCGGCCGGTCGGTTGGCGGTGACGCCGAGGGCGTCTGGCAGCGCAGGCTCATGCAGTACCTCAAGGAGCACCGGATCAGCTACACGTACTGGTGCTGGAACCCGGACTCGGGCGACACCGGTGGCGTGCTGGCTGACGACTGGACCACGTTCCACGACGACAAGATGGCCATGCTGCGCGACTACCAGTGGCGGATGGCCCTGCCGCGAGCGGGCGGCCGGAGCGGGCGACCCTGAGACCGCCCAGCGCCCGCCCCTAACGACGGAGCGCCCGCCCCTGAGGGTTCAGCGCCCTCGGGGGCGGGCGCCTTCTGTGCTGGAGAAATTTCCGGTGTCGCGGCGAGTGAACCGGCCTCTACCGGGTACTGCGGGGCGCTGAAACGTCTCGGAGGTGACCAGTAGTGGGTAAGAAGCTGCTCACGTGGGCGGTCATCGGATTCATTGTGTTCTTCGTGGCGACCCGTCCAGACAGCGCTGCGCGGGTCACCAAATGGATCGGTGGCGGGCTGGCCGCACTGGCCAACGGCTTCGGGAACTTCTTCTCCAGCCTCGTCTAGCGGCGCGGCGTCTCGCGGCCCGGTCAGCAGGGCGTCCCGTTAATCTTGCAGGAGCTGGGCGAGGCGTCTGCCCCGGTAGCCTGGAAGCCCACCTGGATCACCGCACCCGGTGCCAGGTACGTGTTCCACGGCTGCGACCGTAGGGTCACCGCTGCCGCCGACTGGGTGACGTCCGCGGACCACGCTCGAACGACCTTCACACCGGCGGGCAGCTGCAGGTACACGCTCCAGCCCTCCACCGGCTGGCTCCCGATGTTCGTGATGCGTACCTCGGCGTTGAAGCCGCCCTCCCAGTGGCCGCGCACCGCGTACTCGACGGTGAGCACGCGCGGCGCAGCGGATGTGGGCTGTTTCCTCGCCGGCGAGACAGCTGTCTGACCGGGCTCGCCCCCGCGGGGCTTGGGGTTGGGCGAGCCGAGGGCGCCGCGCACCACCAAGAGGGCGAGGAGGGTGGCGGCGACCGCCGCAGCGATGGCGAGGACCGCGAGGCGCCGCTCCCGCTGCGTGTACGGCATGGATGATCGGCCTCCCCTGGTGCGCTCGTCGGCCCGGTCGCTTCCGTACTCGTTGCTAACGAAGTCTTCCGGTGCCCCGGCGCGCCGGCATCGCCCAGGTGGGATGAACGCATCCCCGCCACGCGCCGGCTCGGCTCGTTTGACCCGCTGGGGGTGATGCCGGTTGGCCGCATCCGACCGCACGGTGGAGCTGTCAGCGCCGGTCTGGGACTCCCGGGAACGCATCGTTGGTCCACAGAGGAGACTCGCATGGAAACCCAACGGCCGAACTGGCTAGCGGGGCAGGACTTCACCACGTTCGCGAACGAGCGGCGCCCATCCGGCAACCAGGTGTCACCGGATCCGCCACAGCGGGCCGCGCGTACCGGCCGGGCCGACGCGCTGGTGTTCCTGGCCGCCGTGTGGCTCGTCATCGCCTCGGTTTCCGTTGCCTACCAGTCCACCGGCCGGTTCGACGTGCTCTGGAACGACGCAGTCGTCGGCATCGCCGTGGGGGTCGTGACGGTGACCCGCTTGGCCGGGGCCGCCATGCCCGCGACCGCGGCGGTCAACTGCGCTCTGGGCGCATGGCTGGTGGTCGCGCCGTTCGTGCTCGGCTACGGCGGGGGTGGTGCCGGCCGACTTTCCCTTTGGAACGACCTCGCGGTCGGTATCGTCATCGTCGCGCTGACCCTGGCGACCATGGCAACCGCGACGGCAAGGGCCGCGACGGCAAAGGCGCCTGGCCCAAAGTCCCCGGAGGTGGAGCCGCACCGAAGGCCGTGACCACCCCCGCGCTTTGTAAGGTGGCTCTCGTGGACGTCCCCAACCTGGCCGCCCTCCAGGAGCGCGCCCGGCAGCAAGCCGCCGCCCGGGCCGGCGGTGCTGACCGGCTGCGTGCCCATATCGTGTGCGACGGCCTGGTGCGCATCTTCAAGGCCGATGGCGTGGAGGTCGTCGCGTTACAGGGCCTGGACCTCGTGGTCGACCGCGGGGAGCTGCTCGCCTTCGTCGGCGCCTCGGGGTCGGGCAAGTCCACGCTGCTGAACATCCTGGCCGGGCTCGACGTGCCCACCGCCGGCAGCGCCACCGTCGCCGGCCACGACCTGCTCAACATGTCGGCGCGCCGCCGCTTACAGTACCGCCGCCGCGTCGTCGGCTTCATCTGGCAACAGGCCAGCCGCAACCTCGTGCCCTATCTCACCGCGGCGGAGAACGTCGCGCTGCCCATGCGGCTGGCTGGCCGGCGGCGTACCGTGCGCTGCCGCGCCATGGACCTGCTCGGCATGATCGGCGTGGAGCACTGTGCCGGCCGCCGTCCCGACCAGATGAGCGGCGGGGAGCAGCAGCGGACAGCGGTTGCCGTGGCGGTCGCCAACGACCCTGAGGTGCTGTTCGCCGACGAGCCCACGGGCGAGCTCGACGAGGCGACCGCTGCGGAGGTGTTCGCCGCGCTGCACACGATGAACGCGGAGCTGGGCGTGACGGTCGTGGTGGTGACCCACGATCAGGCCGTCTCCGGCCAGGTCCGCCGGACGGTTGCGATCCGCGACGGCCGGACGGCAGCGGAGGTACGCCGAACCGCCCGCACCACGGCCGACGGCGCGACCGAGCTGGTGACCGAGGAGTACGCGGTCCTCGACCGGGTGGGGCGGGTGCAGCTGCCTCGGTCCTATGTGGACGAGCTTGAGCTGCGCGACCGGGTGAAGCTGACCCTGGAGCCCGACCACGTCGAGGTCCGGCCGGCACACGAGGTCCGGCCGGCGCACGAGGTCCGGCCGGCGGATGGCGAGGCCGGCGCATGATCGTGCAGGTCGAGAAGGTGAGCCGGGTCTTCGGGCGCGGCGAGCACGCGGTGCAGGCCGTACGCGAGGTCTCGCTGGAGGCCGATCGCGGTGAGCTGGTGGCCATCCGCGGCCGATCCGGGGCCGGCAAGACCACCCTGCTCAACCTCGTCGGTGGGCTCGACCGGCCCAACGCCGGCCGGGTCAGGGTCGCCGGATGCGAGGTGACCACCGCGAGCGAGAGCCAGCTGCTCGCCCTGCGGCGGGACACGGTCGGCTTTGTCTTCCAGTCGTTCGGGCTGATCCCCATCCTGTCCGCGGCGGAGAACATCAGCATCCCGATGCGGCTGGCCAAGCTCCCGGCCAGGCAGCGCGAGGAGCGCACGGCGATGCTGCTCGAGCTGGTCGGCCTCGGTGCGCATGCCGAGCAGCGACCGTACGAGCTGTCCGGCGGCCAGCAGCAGCGGGTGGCCGTGGCGCGCGCGCTCGCCAACGACCCCGAGCTGCTCATCGCCGACGAGCCGACCGGCCAGCTGGACTCGCAGACCGGCCGGCAGGTCATGGACCTGCTCCGGGCCGTCGTCTCGGCTCGGGGCATGACCGCGCTCGTGGCCACGCACGACGCCACGCTCATCGACCTCGCTGACCGGGTGCTGCTGCTGCGCGACGGCCACCTCGTCGACAGGCTTTGAGCCGATGCGGTTCGTGCTGCGCAGGGCCGCGACCGCCGGTACCCTCCTGGTCGCCGCGTCGATGACCGCGGTGGTGGCCGCGACGGTGCTGACCGCGCTGCTGCAGTACGCCCAGCTGCTGCCCGACCTCGGCACGCGGGCGGCCGTGCGGACCAGGCCGATGGTGGAGCGTTCCGTGCTGATCTCCGGTAACGCCGGCGACGACGCCGCCGATGTCGCGGCACGGGACGACGAGATCCGCCGGCGGTTCGGCGGCGGGCTGGGTGGCCTGCCGGTGGCCATCGCCGCGGGCGGCTACGCGATCGGGCAGCAGCTGCCGGACGGCTTCGGCCATACGGTGCCCGGCAGCCGGGGCACCTACGCCGACGTCGCGTTCCTCGACCGCCTGCCCGAGCACGCCGGGCTCCTCAGCGGTACCTGGCCGCGACCGGTACCAGCCGACCAGCCCGCACAGGTCGCGTTGCCGGAACGGGCAGCGGCCGGGCTCGGGGTCTCGGTCGGCGACCGGGTGCCGATCCACGACCGGCGAACCGTGCAACCGGCACCGGTGCTCGTGGTCGGCGTCTTCCGCCCGGTCGACGCCGGCGACCCCTACTGGCAGCTCGCCGCCGACCCCGTAACGGCCGGCGCGTACGGACCGCTGGTCGTGCATCGCGACGAGTTCGTCGCCCGGTACCTGCGCGGCTCGACGCTGCAGTGGGTGCTGGTACCCGACCCGGTCACCGTCGCGTCGAAGGATCTACCCGCCGTGGGCGAGGCCATTGCGCACCTGCGCAACGCCGGCATTCCCGGTCCGGACGGGGCCTGGTTCCCGGTCGTCCGCACCGAGCTGGACGATCTCGCCGAGCGGCTGCGGACCACCCGGGTGGTCAGCCGTTCCGGGCTGCTGCTGCCGGTGCTGCTGGTCCTGGTGATCGCGGGGTACGTGCTGCTCCTGATCGCCCGGCTGCTGGCCGACCAGCGTGCGGGCGAGCTCTCGCTGCTGCGGGCGCGCGGGGCCGGGCGGGCCCAGCTGGCCGGGATCGCCGGGGCCGAGGCCCTGCTGGTGGTCGCGCCCGCGGCCCTGCTCGGTGCCCCGCTCGCCGGGGGTCTGCTCCGTCTGGGTGAACGCTGGCTCGGCGGGCGCGGGTTGTGGGTCGCCGGCGTGGGCGCAGGCCCGGCTGTCGGCTCCCCACGGGCCTGGGTCATCGCGGTGCTCGCCGCCCTGGTCTGCGCCCTGGCGCTGGTGCTGCCGGCCGCGCGCGCCGGGCGCACCTGGCTCGCCGAGCAACAGCAGCGATCGCGGCCGAGCCGGTGGAGCATGCTGCAGCGGGCCGGCGCGGACGGCGCGCTGGTGATCCTCGCCCTGCTCACGTGGGTGCAGCTGCGGCAGTACGCCGGCCCGCTGAGCCGCGCGGGCGGCGCGCTCGCGGTCGACCCGCTCCTCGTGGCGGCGCCGGTCATCGGCGTGGTCGCCGCGACGGCGCTCACGCTTCGGCTGCTGCCCACCGCGACCCGGCTGGGCCTGGTCGTCAGCCGGCGGCGCACCTCGTTCGCGCGGTTGCTCGGCATGTGGCGCGCCGACCGGCGCCCGCATGCCGGCCCGGTCCTGTTGCTGGTGCTGGCCGTCGCGACCGCGACGCTGGCGAGCTGCGTCGCCGCGTCCTGGCAGCGGTCGCAGCGCGACCAGGCCGCCCAGCTCGTCGGCGCGGACCTACGTGTGGTCCTCGCGGGTGGCAGCTCGACCCAACTGTCCACGGGGGACTTCGCGCTGCCTGGCGTGCGCGCGGGCACCGCCGTGACCCGGTTCGGGCGGGACGCCGGACCGGACCGGCACGAGGTCATCGGGTTGGACGCCGCCGCGGCGCCGGAGATCGTACGGCTGCGGGCGGATCTCGCCCGACCCGACGCCTTCGCGTTGCTCACCGCCGGCCGCCCGGCGTTACCGGGGGTGGCCTTGCCGCCCGGCACCCGGCGGCTGGCCGGTCATGTCGCCTACACGGTCGCGGCCACAGACCTGGCCGCTGACCCCAGCCCGCTCACCGCGATCCTCGACGACGGCACCGGTACGCTCGCCGAGGTCGCGCTCGGCCGCGTGCCGCCCGCCGGCTCGCTCGACTTCGACGTGGCCGTACCGAGCGCGTTGCCGGCTCCTTCCCGCCGGCCGCGGCTGCTGGCCTTGACCGCCTCGGCCAGCGCCCAGGCGCTCGGCACTGCGGCGTTCCCCAGGCGTGTGCAATGGCGCTGGACCGGGCTGCGCGCGGTCGACTCGGCTGGCACCGCAACGGCGGTCGCCATTCCCCCGCGGTGGACCGCGCAGGCCGGGACCGCCGGCTCGACCGATGGCCCGCCGCCCGGCGAGCTCGCCGTCTCGCCGGAGGCGGTGACGCTGACGGCCGAGGTCTCCCGGTCCTCGCAGGGGTCCAGCGCGCGGTATGTGGCCTCTGGCCTTGCCGGCCTCGCGCCGGCCGCACCGGTTCCGGCGCTCGCCACGCCGGAGCTGCTGGCCCGTACCGGTGCCCGCGTGGGTGAGGAGATCCGGGCGGCCAGCGGGGACGAGCGCGAGTTCCGGGCGCGGATCGTCGGTACGGTCGCCGCGGTCCCGTCCAGCGACACCGATGCCGCCATGCTGGTTGATCTGCCCACATTGGACGCTCAACGGCTGGCGCTGGGCGGCGCGTTCGACCCACCGACCGAGTGGTGGCTGGCCACCGATGCGGTCCAGCACGACCGGGTCGCGGCGCAGCTGGCGGCGCGCAGCGAGCTCACCCTGGCCGACCGGGCGGCGGTCGCCCGACGCCTGCTCACCGACCCGCTGGGCCGGGGCGTGCTCGTCGCGCTGTACGTGGCGGTGTTCTCGGCAACCGCGCTGGCCGCACTGGGAATCGCGGTCGACGCCCGGGCAACGTCCCTGCGGAGCTCGGCTGAGCTGGCTGTGCTGCACACGCTCGGCACGCCCCCGCGTACGCTCGCCGGTGCGCTCCTCGTCGAGCAGTCGGTGCTCGCCGGGCTGGGTGTCCTCAGTGGACTCGGAGCCGGGTTGGCGGTCGCCGCCGCGATGGTGCCCTCGATAGTGCTCACCGAGCGCGGCGGCCGCCCGGTGCCGGATGTCGCGTTGATCGTGCCGCTGTGGCAGGTGGCCCTGCCCGCGGCCGCGCTGTTCGGGGTCGCCCTGACGCTCGGCGCGGCGATCGCCCGGCGCGCCCGCCGGGACGTCGCCGTCGGCCTGCTGCGCATCGAGGCGGACCGATGACCGTGATGCGCCGGGTCGGCGCGCACGCCGGGCCGTGGGTACTCGTCGCGGTGCTCGGCCTCACGGTGGTGTTTCTGCTCGCGGCCACCCCGCGCACGGTCAACCGCATCCAGGACCGCGCGTTGCGGCGTACCGTCGCCGATGCGCCGTATACCGTACGCGATCTGCTGATCTCCGGTGCGGTCCCATCGACCTTCCAGGGATGGCCCGACGCCCAGCGGCTGCTCGACGGCGTGTACCGGAGCCTGCCGGCACCGCTGCCCGCCATGGTGGGCAGCCGGTGGGGTGCGGTCCGCTCCGGCCTCCTCGTGCTCGACGGGCCGGACGTGACCCGGGCGCCCAGCGGGCTACGGCCGAAGGTCGCCCTGCTGCATCACACCGGGCTCAGCGGCGGCGTCCGGTTGGTCGAAGGCGGGCCGCCGCACAACGGGCCCGGGCCAACGTCCTCTGTGGACGTGATGGTTGCCGAACCGGTCGCCCGGAACCTGGGCCTGCGCACCGGTTCGAGCTACGAGCTGAGGTCCAACGTCGGCGGCGCCCTGCCGATCCGGGTCACCGGGCTGTTCGCCTTGCTGGACGAGGCTTCCACGGCGTGGGCGCCGTACCCGACCCTGAACCGGACCGGCATCGTCACCGAGGGCCCGGCCGGCGACCCGGTGGAGCGGGTGACCGGGACGCTCGTCACCGACCAGGCCGGAATCTCGGTCCTGCAACAGGATCCGGCCACCTGGGGTCTGGTGAGCGAGCTGCGGTTCCGCCTCGACGAACGGCGCATCGATGCCGACGACGTGGCGCCGCTGCGCGAGGCGGTCGCCCGTACCCGCTCCAGCCGCTCGATCGTGGCGCACAGCCTGCGCACCGGCCTGGACGACCTGCTGGCCGACTTCGCCCGGCAGGCCGCCGCGGTCCAGGCGCTGCTCGCGGTCGTCGTGGCGGGCACGGCGGGTACCGCGCTCGTGTTGCTCCTGCTGGCTGCCAGGCTGGCCGTGGACCGGCGGCACGGCGAGCTGGCCCTGCTGCGCGCCCGTGGGGCGTCGCTGCGCGGCCTGGCGGGTCGCCTGGCCGCCGAAGCCGCCGTCGTCGTGCTGCCCGCCGTGGCGATCGGTTGGCTAGCGAGCGCGGCGGTGCCGGGCCGCGCGCCGCCGGCGGCGGTCTTGGGCGCTGGCTGGCCGGCGGTGTTTCGCGTTGGCTGGCCGCCGGTGGCTGCGGCGGTGCTGGCGATCCTCGCCGTTCCGCTGGCGGCCGCCGCCGCGCACCGCCAGATGACCGCACGCGTGCCACGGCGCGATCTGGTCCGCACCCGGCCCGCGCCGCTGCGCCGAACGGTTGAGGTGACGCTCGGTGTGCTGGCGGCAGCCGGCGTGGTCCTCGTGCGGCGGCGCGGGATCTCCCAGGCCGGCGTCGATCCGTACCTCGCAGCGGTGCCCGTGCTGGCCGGCACGGCGGTGGGTCTGCTCGCGTTGCGCCTCTTCCCATGGCCGGTACGGGTGCTGGGCCGGCTCGCCGCGTCCGGCCGCGGCGGCGTCGCATTCGTCGGCCTTGCCCGGGCGGGCCGCGCGCCAGCCGGGTCTGCCCTGCCACTGGTCGCGCTCGTGCTCGCGGTCGCGATCGGCGGCTTCGCCGGCTCGGTCCGGGTCGGCGTCTCGGCCGCCCGCGACCTCGCGGCGGCCCGCCTGGTCGGCGGCGACCTGCGGGTGAGCGCCGCGGAGCTCGCCCCGGACGCGCTCGAGCGGGTCACCCGGGTACCCGGGGTTACCGCGGTGGCGTCCGGGTACCTGGCCGCACCGGGATCCGTGCGCCTGAGCGACGTGATGCCGGTCGATCTCACCATGGCGGTGCTGGTGCTCGACGTGGCCGCGTACCAGCGCGTACTGGAAAGGACCGGCATCGACCTGCGCCTGCCCGCGGAGCTGGCAACCCCCCGACCCGACGGCGCCCTGCCGGTTGTCGCCTCACCCAGGCTGGCCCGGGAAACGGCGCTGACCGTGCGCCTCGACGGCCCGGCCCGGCGGCTGCAGGTCGTCGGTACGCTCGACGCGTTGCCCGGACTGTCCCGTGTGGACTTCGTGGTCATCCCGCGCGAGGCGCTCGGCACCGGTGCCGTACGGCGCAACCTGTTGTTCGTGGCCGGACCGCGCGCCGATCCCACGGCGGTCCGGGCCGCCGCCCGCGTGCTGCCACAGGCCAACGCGGAGGACCCAGTGGGACCCGGAATGCCCGTGGTACCGGGCGACGCGACCGTCGCCGAGCCGGGCGAGGTGACGGTGCTGGTTCGGGTACACCTGCGCCAGGCGCTGGAACGGTCGGCCTTCAACGACGGCATCTCGCTGGCGTTCGACATCGCGGCGGTCGCGGCGCTGCTGGCGGGGGTGGCCGCCGTCGGCCTGGCGCTCATGGTCGACGCGGCGGCGCGCGGCCGGGTGCTGTCGTTGTTGCGCACCATGGGTCTGGCGCCGGGACAGGCACGATGGCTGTTGCTGGTCGAGCTGCTGCCGTTGACGGTGACGGCCCTGGTCGCCGGCGCCGCGTTGGGGGTGGTGCTACCGGTGTTGCTGGCGCCGGCGCTCGGCCTCCAAGCCTTCGCCGCGGGTACCCCGGTCACGGTCGGCCTCGATGGACGATCCGTCGGCCTGCTCGTGGGGCTGCTGCTCGTGCTCGCCACCGCCGGCGTGCTCGGCCAAGCCGCGGCGAACCGGCGCCTCGGCCTGGGCCAGGTGCTGCGGGTGGAGGAACGCCTATGAGCGCTGTCTGGCGCGCCTGGCGAAGTCCGGCGCGTGTTCGGGCCGCAGCCCGATCCCGATGAGGTACGCCGGCACGAACGACGCCTGCGGAACCCGCCGCACAAGGGCCAAGGCGGGCTTCGGCGGGCCCATCCGCCGCCCCTCGACGATCGGCGCCACGATGGCGCGGTGCATGAACCGTTGCAGCATCTGGACGAGGATCGTCGGCAGGAGGCGGCGACTCCGCACCTTGGCCAGTATCGCCGGAGTCACCGCGCCCCGGCGCAGCGGCTCGGCCAGCAGGGTCGCCGCGGCTACGGCGTCCTGCACGGCGAGGTTGATGCCGACGCCGCCCACCGGCGACATCGCGTGTGCCGCGTCGCCGATGCACAGCAGGCCATCGACGTGCCAACGGTTGAGCCGGTTCACCCGTACGTCAAGATGCTTCACATCGTCCATTGAGGACAGTTCGTCGACCCGGTCGCTCAGCTCGGGCATGAGCTCCGCGATGTCCTGCCGGAACCGTTCGATCCCCCGCGCACGCAGCTGCGCATCGGTCCCCTTCTTGGCGATGTACGCCAGCTGCAGGAAGTCCTCGCGCGGAATCACGATTGCGAACCGGCCCTGGCCCGCGCGCGGCGTCAGCGCGTCCGGCTTGTCCTGCGGCCTGCTGGGCAGCCGGAACCACCAGGCGTCGATCGGCACCGGAAACTCCTTGGGGCGCAGGTCCGCCTGCTGGCGCGCGATCGACCAGCGACCGTCGCAGGCCACCGTCAGGTCGGCGCGGATCTCCCCGGACGTCCCGTCGCTGGTGCGGTAGCGCACCCCCAGCACCCGTCCGGACTCGCGGATCAGCTCGGTCACCTCGGTCCGCATCCGCAGCGTGAAGGACGGTTCCTCCTGCGCGGCCTCGGCGAGCAGGTTGAGCAGGTCCCACTGCGGCACCATCGCGATGTACGGATAGCGCACCTTCAGCCGGCCGAAGTCGGCGATAACCAGGCTCCGGTCGACGTCGACCGGGAAGGCGACCTCGTCGAGCCTGCTCTGCGGGAGCTTCGCGAACCGCTCGCCGAGGCCCAGCTCGTCGAGCAGCTGCAGGGTCGACGGGTGCACGGTGTCGCCGCGGAAGTCGCGCAGGAAGTCGCCGTGCTTCTCCAGCACGCTCACCTCGACGCCGGCCCGGGCGAGCAACAGCCCCAGGACCATTCCGGCGGGCCCACCCCCCACGACCACGCAGGTCGTACGCTCACTCATCACTGCCTCCCTTTGCTTGTGTGCTGGACATCGCTGGTCCGCGCCGCTGGGGGCGCGGCGACGGCACGGCCACGGCGCGGAGGAAGGCGTCTGCGAACACCGCGCAGGCCTCCTCCACGCTTGGCAGGTCCGCGCCCGCGCGGCGCGCCATGGCAGGGCGAAACAGCAGGTGTACCCCGAGCGGCCCGATCAGCTGCTGGATGAGCAGCGGTACCGGCAGCGCCCGGATCCGACCCGTCCGGACCTCGGCCGCGAGCCAACCACCGACGCTGTCCAGCGCGCGCGGGAAGTACCGCAGGAAGACCCGCCCCGTCGGACCTTCCGGGCGGCTGAACAGGTCGGCGAGCATCGCCGGCATGACCCGCGGTTCCCGCAGGAGGCTCGCGGCAAGTGCCTGGTAGATCCCGCGGACGGTCTCCTCAAGATCCGCCCGAGGCTCCGCGGTCAGGCCTTCAAGATCACGCAGCGGGCTGTAGCGCTCGTAGATCGCGCCCAGCAGCTCGTCGCGCCCTCCGAAGGCCGCGTACAGGCTGTGCACCGAGCACTCCGCGGCCTCGGCCACCGCCTCCAACGTGACCCCGGCCAACCCCCGCTCGCTCATCAGCTGGGCGCCGGCCTCGACCGCCCGCTCCCGAACCGGTTGCCGGCCACCGGGATCGACCCCGGCCGCGCGCACCGCATCGTCGAGGGCGCGCCGCGACCCGCCGATGCGCCGCAGCAACGTGCTCCGCGAGACCCCGGCCGCCTCGGCGAGGGCGCTCAGCGGTACATCGGCCACATCCTCGCCACGCTGCCGGGCCGCACGGATCGCCGCCCGGACCAGCTCGCCCGGTACGCCGAATTCAACGGATTCTGACATCGAATCCAATGTACCACGTAACCCAGTTCCGCCCCTCCGGCGCAACGAGGGCTCGTCGCGTTACATCTGCGGCAACCGACGTTCACGATGCGCGAATTCCTCGGATCGGGGCTTGTCCGACGCCTCGCGTCCTGGCGAGACTCACACCGCCGTCGATCAGCCTCGATCAGGCGGCTGTGCCGGGACCTGAGTCCCGGCACGTGTAGGAGTCCCACCCGCACGGGGGTTTGGGTGGACCCTCGGGCGTACGTGGGCCGAAGCTCGGGTGCTGCGCACCCACCACGGGGAGGCGTTCGGCCTTGAAGAAGCGCGTTCTCGGCTGTCTAGCCGTACTGCTCAGCGTTGCCTTGATCCTCGGCCCGAGCAGGTCGATGTCCGTCCCACCGTCGGGGAAGTCCACTGTGGACAGCGGCGTCGGTTTCTGGGACGCGATCCGCGGGCTGGTCGGTGGCGGCCCTCGCAAGCCCGCCCGGCCAGAGCGGCCGAAGTCGGTCGACCTGCATCTGGATGGGGTGCCTCGCAACGATCCACTCGCCGCGGGCAAGGCCTGGCCCGAGCCCAAGCGGGTGTCCGAGCTTGCGGCCAGACGCACGGCGAACGCCAGGTTCTACCAGCTCTCGGATGGGCGGGTACAGGCGGAGGTCTCGCAGGTGCCGGTGCACTACCGGGATGCGCGCGGAACGTGGCAGCCCATCGACACCACGGTACGGCCAGCCAACCGCTCCGGGTTCCCACGGGCCAACACCACAAACGCCTTTGCCTCGTGGTTCGGCGACCGGTCCGACCGGCTGGTGCGGTTCGAGGCGGGGCAGCGGCACATCGAGCTTGGTGTGGCCGGCCCACCGGCGCCATTGTCGTCCACAGTGGACGGCTCGACGGTCACCTTCCCGGATGTCGTCGGCGATGCCGACCTGGTGTACCAGGTGACGCCGAGCGAGCTGAAGGAAAGCTTCGTCCTGGCGAAGGCTCCCGCGGCCGGCTTTGCGATGACCTTCACCGTCGAGGCCGGTGGGTTGACCGCGGTGCAGCGCGCCGACGGCTCGATCGCGTTCGTCGGCGCCGACGGCGGCCGGGCGTACTTCGTGATGCCCGCGCCGTACATGTTCGACGCGCACGACGACGCCGCCTCCCCGGTAGGCAAGACCATGTCGGACAAGGTGACCCAGCGGGTGTCCCAGCAGGGTTCGACGGTCACGATCACGCTGAGCGCTGACACGGCGTGGCTCGCCGACCCGGCCCGGGTGTACCCGGTGACCATGGATCCGACCATCAGGATCCAGCCGGTGCCGTCGGACGGCCAGGACGTCGAGATCTACTCCGGGAACACCACGAAGAACTACAACGACACGTACCAGCTCAAGGTCGGCACGGACCCATCGCAGGTCTGGCGCACGCTGGTGAAGTTCCCGCTGACCGGCGTGCCCACCGGCACCCAGCTGGACGACGCGCAGCTGCAGCTGTACTACTCGCAGACGCACACCGACTGGCAGTACGACGTGGCGCTGGAGGCGCGGCGAGTCACCGCCCCGTGGACCGAGTCGACGGCGACCTGGGCCAACATGAACGCGAACCTGGCGCCGCAGCCCGCCGGGAACATGGTGACAGTCGACGACGGCGACGCTGGCACGTCGGTGTCGGGGACCTGGCCGTACTCGACGAACGCCACCCTGACCCCGAAGGCGGTCAACGGCGACTACCGGTACAACAACGACGCCACCGCCGGCAACACGCACACCTGGGTACCGACCATCACCGAGCCGGGCGACTACCAGGTGGAGGTGCACTACACCTCGGAGTCCGACCGGGCGACCAACGCGCCCTTCACGGTCTACTACGCGGGCGGCTCGAAAACCTACACGGTGGACCAGACCGGCGGACCGGACGGGGTGTGGAAGACGCTCGGCGTGCACCCGTTCGTCGCGGGCACGACCGGCAAGGTGGTCCTCGGCGACGTGGTTGGCAAGTCGGTCATCGCGGACGCGGTGCGGTTCACCAAATGGGGAGCGGCCACCAAGAAGCGCGCCGTGTCGAGCGTGTGGAGCTCGTTCGCGGTGCGCAACGTCGTCCAGGAGTGGGTCAACGGCACCCAGCCGAACTACGGGTTCATGGTCAAGGCGGTCGACGAGGCCGTCAAGGGCCGGGGCGGTCCGGTGTACGAGGCGTCGGAGTACGCCTACGAGAACAACCGCCGCGACTACAACCTGCCGAAGCTGGTGCTGACCTGGGGCTTGCCCGGTGTGACCGTGAACCCGCCGACCACGATCACCGCGACCGGCGCCGCTCTGACCTGGCCGGCCTATGTGGACCCGACCGGCCCGAACGGCGGCGGCGACGACATCGTCGAGTACCAGGTGCACCGCAGCATCTACCAGACGTACACACCGTCGGCGGCCACCCTGATCGCGCCGGTCGCTCCCGGCTCATTGTCCTATCAGGACACGACGGCCGTACCCACACCAACCGATGAGACGGACCCGCTCAGGCGGCACTTCTACTACTACATGGTCGCGGTGAAGACCGCCGCCGGCCAGGTCATCGCGGGACCGACCCAGTCGGCGTTGCTGCCCAAGGCGGGCCGGATCACGAAGCTCTTCCGCGAGACCACGGCCAACCAGGTGCCTGACACGACACTGTCGCAGGCGCTACCAGACACCAACGTCAACGTCTACGACGGCGACCCGTATGTGGCCGTCGGCAACAACTCCACCTTCTACGGCGACACCCGGGGCTTGGTGAAGTTCGCCACCCTGTCCGGTGTCCCGGCCAATGCGCAGGTCGTCGACGCGCAGCTGCAGATGTGGAACACCTACCTGTACCCGGGTACGGTCACCGATGGCAAGGTCGACGTGCACCGGCTCACGCGCGCGTTCGACGAGACGACGGCGACCTGGAACAGGGCCAGCGCCACCACCCCGTGGACCAGCCCAGGTGGCGACTACGACCCGGCCGCCGAGTCGTACTTCGACGGGTTCACCAACGACCCGGAGTGGGAGGCCTGGACGGTCACCAACACGGTGAAGTCGTGGCTGGCCAACCCGGCGTCGAACTTCGGCTTCCTGCTCAAGATGCGTGACGAGGCCGTGGCCACGCAGCGGGCGATGCTGCTGTCCGCCGAGGGTGCCGAACCGATGCTGCACCCGACGCTGCAGGTGACCTACCTGGAGCCGACACCGGCGTCGACCTACTTCGCGCCGGACACTCCGGCGCTGATGATCCCGGGCGACACCTACCCGGTCACCCAGAGCGTGTCGAACCCGACCCAGTCAGCGTGGTCGGCCGCGGACTGGGAGCTGTCCTACCACTGGACGCTGCCCGACGGTACGGACGTCACCACCGGCGGAAACCAGGTCGCCACCGCGCTGCCCAAGGACATCGCCCCGGGCGACACTGTCGACGTCGCCGCGACCGTGAAGACCCCGATCCAGTCGGCCAGCGGCAACAAGCGCACCGATTACACGCTCAAATGGGAGCTGCACAACAAGACCACGGGGCAGTGGCTGTCCTCGGCCACCGGGATCGCCCCACTCGACCAGAACGTGGCGGTCGAGGAGCCGACCTCCGACCAGCTCGGCCTGGAGAAGTTCTACGCCTACGCCGGTGTCAACACCGGTGCCGGTGCCAGCCTGATGAACAACCTCTTTGCCGGCAACACCGTCTGGTCGTACAACTCGTTCACCAACCCGTCCCGCGGCATCCACACGTTCGTGCGGATGGCCTACAACTCGCAGGACACCTCGGGCACCGTCGCCGGGTACGGCTGGTCGTTGCAGGCGTCGTCGGTCATGCGGTTGGGCATGCCGCTGGACTTCCACCCCAACCCCAACCCGACCACCGTCAAGCTGACCGACGGCGACGGCACCACGCACACGTTCTCCTGGAACCCCGCCGCCAACGAGTGGAAGTCCCCTGCCGGCGTGCACCTGTTCCTGCAGCGGCTGGTGGTCTGCGGCCAGCAGACCGAGGAGTCGCGCGCGTGGAGCATGACCAAGCCGGACCGGACCCAGTTCTTCTTCGACTGCCAGGGCTACCTGTCCTCGGTCGAGGACAACAACGGCAACGTCATGACGTTCACCTACGAGGTACGCCGGTCGCAGAACAAGCCAACCAAGTTCCTGCGCTACATCACCGACGCCACCGGCCGGCAGACCCTGACGCTGCAGTACTGGGCGAAAGGCGACACCTACGACTACATCGACGACAACACCTGGGCCAAGGTCACCGGTCAGGCGAACCTGACCAACCCGAAGATCATCGACCACGTGCGGTCGGTCACCGACATCTCCGGCCGCACGCTGACCTTCACGTACACCGTGAAGGGTCTGCTCGGCGAGCTGGTCGACGGCGCCGGCGCAAGCCAGCCCAAGGTGTTCGGGTTCCAATACGACATGACCCAGGGCAACAAGAACGTCAAGCTGGTCAGGGTCACCGACCCGCGCGGGCACGCGACGAACCTCGCCTACTACGGCAACCCCGAGGATGACCCGAAGTTCAAGTGGAACACCAAGACCTACACCAACCGCCTCGGCTACCCGTCGTCGTTCGCTTACACCGACCCGGACGGCAGCGCCGGCTCGACGATCCAGACGGTCGTCACCGATGCCGAGAACCACGCCACCACGTACCTGATGGACGGTTTCGGCCGCCCGACCCAGAGCACCAACGCCAAGAACCAGGTCACCAAGCTCGGCTGGGACGTCGACCACAACGTCAACCGGCTGGAGGAGGACAACGGCGCGGTCTCGACCTGGTCGTTCGACCCGAAGACCGGCTACCCGACCGAGGTCAAGGACCCCGAGGCGGTCAAGAACGGCGGGCCGGGCACGACGCTCGCGTACCAGACCGGAATGAACGGGCACTGGGCCGACCTGATCGCCAAGCAGTCGCCTGAGGGTCGCATGTGGACGTTCACCTACGACAGCGAGGGTGATCTCGCCACGGTCACCGACCCGGTCGGCAACACCACCGCGACCGCCGGCGACTACACCGCCACGTACGCCTACGACACGTGGGGTCAGCTGCTCACCGCTACCGATCCCAACGGCCACACGACAACCAACAGCCGGTTCGACGCGAACGGCTACCCACAGACCATCACGGACCCGCTCAACAACAAGACCGACTTCGTTTACGACGTACGTGGAAACGTCCTGACGGTCACCGACGCGCTTGGCAAGACCACGACGCAGACCTACGACGCGTTCGGGCGGCCGCTGGTCAACACGGTGCCCAAGAAACAGGCGGCGGGCCAGCTCATCGTCACGCCGGCGCCGGTGTACGACGCGAACGACAACGTGGTGACCGCCTCCGCGGCCAACGGGGCGACCACGCAGGCGGTGTACGACGATGCCGACCAGACCACCTACACCCTCGACCCGGTGCACCAGGCAGGTGACCCGATCCGCAAGACCTCGTTCACCTACGACAAGGTCGGCAACCTGCTCAGCACCACCGAGCCGAAGGGAAACCTCACCAGCACGGCCGGCGACTTCGTCACCTCGTACACCTACGACGAGATCTACCAGCTCAAGGACGTCGTGAACGCCCTGGGCCGCAAGCTGTCGTACGGCTACGACAACGTGGGCAACATCGTCACCGTCGTCGATGCCCGGAAGAACGCGACCACCGACCCGAACGACTACACGACCAAGTTCGAGTACGACCTGGCGCACCGCCTCACCAAGACGATCGACGCGCTGGGCAAGTTCGTCACCACCACCCACGACCGCGACGGCCTGGTCACCGCGACCACTGACCAGTCCGGCAACACCACCCTGCTGACGCTGGACGCCCGCGGAAAGACGGTCGAGGAGAAGGTGCCGCACGAGGTCGCCGGCAGCATCGTCTACCGGACCACGCGGTACGAGTACGACCAGGTCGGCAACCGCACGAAGGTCGTCACGCCGCGGGGTGTGGCCACGACCGACGATCCTGACGACTTCGCTCAGGTCACCGTGTACGACGAGCTGAACCGGACCAAGGAGGTGGACTCCGCCTTCGACCGGGACGACGCGCGGTACAACGTGCCCGACAAGACCTTCTCCAGCTACGACGCCGTGGGCCGGCTCACGAAGGTCAGCGCGCCGCCGTCGTCTGGCGAGTCGGTGCGCAACGACACCACGTACACCTACTTCGACAACGGCTGGGTCGAGACGTCCGCCGATCCGTGGGACATCGTCACCACGTACGACTACAACGCGCTCGGCCAGCAGACCTCCCGGACCCTCACATCGGCCGGAGGGTCGTCAAGCCGGACCTTGACGACGGACTACTTCCTCGATGGCAAGGTGAAGACGCGCAGCGACGAGGGCGTACCGGTCGGCAAGGACGTCGTCCTGGTGGACAACTCCGACTTCGGCAACACCACGGCCACCGGTACCTGGCCCACGGCGACGTCGGCCGCCGACCGGTACGGCCACAACTACGCCACGCACGCCGCCGGCACCGGGTCGAACACGTTCACCTGGCGGCTCAACGTGCCGCAGGCGGGTAGCTACGAGGTCTTCGTCCGCTACCCGACCGTGTCCGGGGCGGCCACCGATGCCCGGTTCGCCATCGCGAACGCCGGCGGGACGGCCACCAAGACGGTCAACCAGACCACCAACGCGGGCGCGTGGGTGTCACTGGGGTCGTACAGCTTCACCGAAGGAAACGCGCACAGCATTACGCTTTCCGACCAGGCCACCGGCACCGTCGTGGCTGACGCGGTAAAGCTGGTGCGCGACAACTCGGCTGACGTCGACGCGGAGGCTCACCGCTTCACCTTCCAGTACGACCCGAACAACAACCTGACCACCATCAACGACGCGAGCCCCGGCGCCCGCATCGACAACTACGGCATCGACTACGACGGGCTGAACCTGCTTGCCGAGGTCCGCGAGACCAAGGCCGGCGTGCTCAAGAACAAGACGCAGTACACGTACAACGAGAACGGTGCGCCGACGACATACACCCACGACAAGCAGTTCTCCTCCTTCGAGTACGACCCGCGGGACCTTATCGCCAAGGTGACCACCGGTACCTCGTCCACCGACCCGGCGGCGAAGACCACGACGTACACCTACACCGACAAGCAGGAGCGGCTGCACGAGGTCAAGGGCAACGGCAACACCGTTGACTACACGTACTTCCTGGACGGGAAGCTCAAGAACCAGGTGGAGCGCAAACAGCCCAGCGGCACCCTGGTCTCCGAGCACACCATGGACTACGACCTCAACGGCAACCGCAAGCACAGCGTCGACAAGAAGATGAACGCCGACAACCATTCGGCGTACCTGACGACGACGGACGACTTCGCGTACGACCCGCGGGACCGCGTGGCGACGAAGACGACCACCGGCGACGGTGCCGGCACCGAGACCTACGTGAACGACGCGAACAACAACGTCATCTCGCAGACGGTCAAGGGCGTCTGGACGACCTTCAACTACGACCGTAACCGGCTGCTCACCACGACCAGCGGCGGTACCACGTCCTCGTACAACTACGACCCGTACGGCCGGTTGGACACGGTGACCGCCGGCGGTCAGATCATCGAGCGCAATCGCTACGACGGGTTCGACCACATCACGGAGAACCGGAAGAAGGTCGGCGCCAACACCGTCGTGACCCGGTACACGTACGACCCGCTGGACCGCACGGCGACCAAGACGACCGATGCCGGCACCGCGAAGGAGAAGACCACAAACTTCAACTACCTCGGTCTGTCCAGCGAGGTCCTCGACGAGGACGTCGCGGGCGCGATCAGCAAGTCATACCGGTACTCGCCCTGGGGCGAACGGCTCTCGCAGGTCAAGCACAACACCGACGGCACCAAGGAAGACGGCTACTACGGCTACAACCCGCACACCGACGTCGACCAGGTGACCGACAGCACCGGCGACACCAAGGCCACCTACGGCTACACCGCCTACGGCAAGGACGACAGCGCCCAGTTCAGTGGCATCGACAAGCCCGACGCGGTCGACCCGACGAAGGAGCCGTACAACCCGTACCGGTTCAACGCCAAGCGATGGGACCAGGCCTCCGGCTCGTACGACATGGGCTTCCGGGACTACAGCCCCGCGCTGAACCGGTTCCTGACCCGCGACAACTACAACGGCGCCCTGGCCGACATGCACCTCGGCCTCGACCCGTTCACCGGCAACCGGTACGCCTTCGGCGGCGGCAACCCGATCAGCAGCGTCGAGATCGACGGGCACTACTACGACCCGGGTGACGGCGGGGGCGGTAGCCCGACGCCGGAGGCTGGCTGCAACAGCACCAACATGTACAGCGCCAGCTGCGAGGTCTACCGCAGCTTCGTGATCACCGCGGCCCGGCCCGCGTCGCCGCCGCCGACCATCTGGGCGCCGCCGAAGACCGACCCGTGGAAAGAGGTCAAGATCTGGGGCAAGCGGACCGGCGGTATCGGGTTCGCGCTCGGCCTGGTCATGATGCTGGGCGGCGACTCCGCCCCCGACACGGAGCACTACGACTACGACGTAGACAAGCGGGACGAGCGCGAGAAGGGCTGCCTCGAGGAGGACTCACCGCCCACCGCGCCGGTCTACTACCCGCTCGACGACCGCCGCCGTGCGCAGGGCGTGGAGGCCTGCCTCGGTCCATGGTCGCAGCCGATCAACACGACATACCGGCCGACGCCGCCCGGGTTCAAGGAGGGCATGGACCGTAGCCATCTGCTGCCGGACCGGTTTGGCGGGCTTTCTATCCCGGAGAACATCGTCCCGATGTGGAGCTGGGGCAACAAGAGCCAGATGAGTACGGTCGAAAACAAGGTGGCCCAGCTGCTCGCCGGGGGCGAGCGGGTGTACTTCCAGGCGATACCGATCTACGCAAGGCCCAACAACCCGCGGTACAAAGAGCTGGGTGACGCCCCGATCTACGTCCAGTACCACATAGTCACAAAAACCAAGACATACGACTACTATGCGCAGAACGTCCCGTAGCTCAGGCGTGGGGGCGGCGGTCTCCTACGGGTGGACCGCCGCCCCACCGCCTGGTCTAGGGTGGTTGCTCGGACACGCGGTTGGCGGGGACTTGGGGGCATACGTGGAGGTCTCAGATTGCGTGAGTCGCCTGGCCGCGCTGGTCGGCGTACCTGACCGGAAGCGCAACCGGCTCGACTGGCGGGCGATCGAGGCGTCGCTCGGAACGCGGCTACCGGAGGACTACAAGCGCCTCGTCGACACGTTTCCGGACGGCATCTTCCAGGGGCTGGCGCGTGTCAACCGCCCAGGCGACCACCACCAGTCGGACAAAGAGTTCCTCGGCTTCTACGCCTACCAGTTGGAAGACATGCGAGCACTGCGCTCCGACGGGCACTCCTTTCCGTACCCGATGTTCCCGGAGCCCGGCGGGCTGCTGCCGTGGGCAACCGGCCCCAGAAGGGAGCCGTTCTTCTGGGTTACCCAGGCCGAGGACCCGAACGCGTGGCCGGTGGTAACCGCGGACTACGGGTTCACCGAATGGCGGGAGTTTTCCGGTCCGGCGTGCCAGTTCCTGATCGAGGTGGTGGAGGGCCGGTTCGACGGCAGCATCTTCGGCGTCGACCTCGCCGCGCGCGGCCCCTGGTTCCAACCGATCGATGACGAGGAGCTCGCGCCGAGCAGCAGCGCGGGCCGGCCCTCCATGAGCCACACCGGCCGGGCTGCGAACGAGCTCTCCGCGCTCGTGGAGGTGGTGGGGCCCGCACCGGGCACCGCCCACCCGGTCGACTGGGCCGAAGTCCAGGAGTTCATGGGAGTATCGCTGCCGGAGGACTACCGATCCTTCATCGACATGTACGGGCCGGGTACGTTCGGCGAGATCACGATAACGGTTCCGGGCGGACCAGCCGAGCTCGACATGTACCAGCTGCTGGCCCGCGCCATCGCGGCAGCGCGCGCGCCGGACGCGATCCGCTCGGTGCCGATTTGCCCGGAGCCCGATGGGATCATCGCGTGGGGCGAAACCGCCGACGGCTGGACCTTCAGCTGGGCACCGACCGACCCGGACCCGGACCGTTGGGGGGTCGTCGCGTCCAGCCGGGAGCTCGTGGCGTACCTTCCCGACCGGTCGTTCAGCCAGTTCCTGGGGCTGTACGCCGAGGGCGACCGGGAGATCGCCGACGTCCTCGGCCGGAACACGCCGCTGCTGGCACCTCCTCGGTTCACGCCGTACGGATCAGCCCGTTCAGATCAAACGTTGAAGGAGTAACCGCCACGGAGAACGCTCCGGAGTAGCGACCGTTCACGTTGGCCGCGGTCGCTTGCCATTCGACTCGGAGCCCGACCCCGGGCGGCTCGTTGACCGCGAGCGGCACCGGCGGAAGTACGTACGAGCCACCGGGCCGGAGCTCGAACTCGACGTAGTCGATATCAACCGACCCGCTGTCCCGAACGGTGTAGCCCTGCCCGGGACGCGGGGCCATGAAGGGCGGCGCGGGCCGAACATCACCGGTGTCGGCACCGGGACTCTGCGGGCTTCGCCGGCTTGGCGTGCCGAGGGGGAGGGGTACCGGTGGCATGCCGGGTTCGTTGCCCGCCGGGTCGGCGTCCAGCCTCCGCACCTCTCCGCTGACGTGAACGTGTAGCCGCACCGCGCACAACCCCACCTCGGTGGCGTTGTGCGCGACAAGGTTGAGCTGAGCCGGGCCATGCCGGGCGAAGCGCGCGAACGCTCGAGCCAGAATCGCGACCTCCGCGTCGTGGAGGTACTTGTCGATCTCGCTGCGGTACTCGTTTTCCGAGCGCGTATCGGGCTCTTCCCGCTCGTACGCCAGTGCCCGCTCGTACGCCGCCGCCCAGTCCGATCGGCCGCTGGCCGGCGCTGAGCCTGGCGGTATGGAGCGACGACTGATGAGTCGTGGCTTCTGCTCCGCCGCCCAGTCGTTGACGAAGCGAGCAAAGTCAGGAATCGGCTCGATCGTGCTGGGCTGCGCGGTGACCGAAAGCTCCAACCCTGGCGTGCGATCGAGGAGCCGGCGTTGGAGCATCTCCATGTCCGCCACGGAGGCCGGTTCGGTGCGTCCGGTGTGGCGCACGAACACCGTGCCGGGCGGGAAGTTGTGCAGCTGCTTGTGCAGGCAATGAATCGGGTCCCCGGATCGCGGGGGGTCGACGACGATGATGAGCGCCTCGACGCCTTCGACGACAACCTGCTCGGGGGTCCACCGGATGACATCGCCGACGTAGGGGCGTACCTGGTCCACGAGGGCCGCTGGATCGACCTCGTTCGATCCAGCGAGGCTGCCAGGTGCAACCCCCACCAGGAGGTACGCGTAACCGCCTGCCCGGCGCCGGGCCTCAGCTGGGTCCCGGTTGGCAAAGCCAAGTATTTGCTTGGCGACATAGGCGACTCCGGCCGCCGTCGTCACGTCCAGGCCCACCTGCCAGTCGATCCATACATGCTCGTCCTGACCCGTGGCGTCGCGGACGGCGCAGACGAGAGTACGCAGCTCGCTCGGACGCAGGAATGGTGCGTCGACGTCGATGGAGAGAGCCACGATGTAACAGTAGCTGGCGGCTTGCACGCCTTCGGAACACGACATGCGGATTGTGTAGCTCCACGTACCTTTGCCCCCCCCGGGGTGGCCACCCCGCCGGGTACCCGTACCGCCGATGCTGCTGGCATATCACCATGACGATCATCCGCTCGATGGTGCTGTTCGGCCTCGCCGCCCTCGCCGAGATCGGCGGCGCCTGGTTGGTCTGGCAAGGCGTACGCGAGCATCGCGGCGCGCTGTTCATCGGCGCCGGCATCGCGACGTTGGGCGCTTACGGCTTCGTCGCCACCTTCCAACCCGACCCGCATTTCGGCCGGGTTCTGGCCGCGTACGGCGGCATCTTCGTCGCCGGCTCCCTCGCCTGGGGCATCGCGATCGACAAGTTCCGCCCCGACCGCTATGACCTGCTCGGCGCCGCCCTCTGCCTCGCCGGCGTGGCCGTCATCATGTACGCGCCCCGGACCACCTGACCAACGCCGACCAGTGCGAGTGATCCCGCTTAGCGATCCAGCAGCCGGCGCGAGCGGTCGATCACGTCGGCAAGACGCTGGGTGGTGGCCGGAGTCGCGCCGAGGCCGTTGGTCCGTGGCCAGGCGAGGATCTCCGCCTCTGCCGCGGCAGCCCACTCTTCGACCGCGTCGATGAGGCGGGCGCACAGGTCGGCGAAGAGCACGATGATGTGCAGCCGCTCGGGAAACGGTCCGCCGTCGGTCTGGTACTCCTCGAGCTGCGCCAGACCGCGTTCGGTCTCCGCGCGCGCCCAGGCGCGGGCCGCGGCGACCGCCCGCAGCAGGTCGCGCTTGCCGCCGCGGTCGGCGTAGAGCAGGCGCAGCAACGGTTCCAGCTCGAACCGGGGAGGTGCCGGCTCACTGGCGAGCCACTCCCGCAGCGCCGCCCGCCCGGCTTTGGTGATGGCGTAGACGGCGCGTGTCCGCGAGCCGTTGCCGGGTCGCTCTTCGCGGGCGCCGGCAAGGCCGAGCCGCACCAACCGTTTGGGCTCGTCGTAGAGGACGCTTTCGGCCTTCGGCCAGCAGTACGCGAGGCTGCGGCGCATCTGCTTGGTCAGCTCGTACGCCGACCACGGCCGGACGGCCAGCATCCCGAGCACCGCGTACGAGGTCGTCGACAGCACGTCGTGACTGTACTCCGGATCGGAGTATCGTTCCCCGCCTATACTCCGATCCGGAGTATCGACCGGAGGAGGCAGCGTCATGGCGACCGCCATCTTCGACCGCGCCGCAACCCTCACCGCCATCGACAAGGTGGCTGCTCGACTCGTTGCGATGGTCGTCAACGCCCGCGACACCGCCGTACAAGTCCCCGAGACACCGCGCTGGACGGTGGCCGAAGCCTTCGCGCACGTCGTCACCGTCGCACCGCGGTACAGCCAAGGCGCAGCACGAAGGTGAGTGGGTGAGCTCCGCAGGCGACCTCGCCGACCTCAACGCCCGCCAGCTCGCGGCGATCCAGACAACGGACGTCCACGCCCTGGCCGACGATCTGCGGACGTCACTGGCGGAAGTAGCCCGGCTCATCACGGGGTTCGGCGATCGGCAGCCGGTCTTCACCTGTCCACGGCGCGGTACGAGGTGCGCCTGCGCGGACAGGGTCGGCACCGGTTCGCCTTCGACGATGGGCGGCTGAGCATGAACCCGCCGGGCCCGTTCGTTCCAGACACCGTCATCTCGGCGGACCCGGCCACGTTCCTGCTGGTCGTCTACAAGCGCATGAACCCGTGGCTGGCAATCCTCACCGGTCGGCTGGTCGCCTGGGGACGCCGACCCTGGCTCGCCTTGAGCTTCGCCAGCCGGTTCCACCAGCCCTAGCTTGCCCGTCGAGGTGTAGGCTCCCATCCGCTCGGCGCACCGGCCCAGGCGGAGAGGAGCGGCTATGACGAAGACAACCACGAAGGTGCTCGCTGGCGTTGCCGTTGCCGCGCTGGCGGCGGCCGGTGTAGCCGCGGTCATGCATTATCGCCAGGGGCAGAAGCCTCATCCTGATGAGCACGCCCATCTCGATGAGCTGGACGCCCGGTTACAAGAGGTCGAAGAACCGGGCAAGAGCAGCCCGCCGACCCGGGTCGGTCGGGTCGTCGAAAGCCTCCAGCGAAATCACGGCATCTCGGTGGCACGCCTGCGGCGATGGATCACCGGTCTACGGCATGGGACGTTGAGCCCCGAGCAGGCGGCGGTCGCCGAGAGCGACTTCGACGTCCTTGAGCGGGAAGCAGACCAAGGCGGCGCATAGCTCGAAGGCAGTACGGTACGAGCGTGGCGACCCTTGACGACGTGGCCCGGCTTGCCTTGGAGCTGCCCGAGGTAGCTGAAGGTGAACGTCACGGCAGCCGAACGTGGTCGGTTGCCGGGAAGGTGTTCGCATGGGAGCGGTCATTCAGTAAGGCGGACCTCAAGCGGTTTGGCGACGTGCCCCCGCCAGACGGGCCCATTCTGGCCGTTCGTGTTGAGGATCTCGGCGAGAAGGAGGCCGTGATCGCCCCGCAGCCCAAGGCTTTCTTCACCATCCCGCACTTCGATGGGTTCCCTGCCGTTCTCATTCAGCTGCGGAAAGTCTCGAAGAAGGCGCTGCGGGATGCGCTTGTCGATGGCTGGTTGGCACGCGCACCGTCGAACCTCACGGAACAACACCTCAAGCGCCGCTAAGCCTCCGTTCAGTGGACTACGCGGTAGCTGATGTGGGTGACGAGCGACGCGCCCCGCACGGCGAGGATCTCGAGGTGCATTGGCGGTACGCCGTCGAAGAGGCGTTCGCCGGCCCCCAGGGTGACCGGTGCGATGTGGGTGCGGAGCTCGTCGATGAGGCCGGTCGCCAGGTACTGGTTGATCGTGGCTGCTCCGCCAGCGATGGCGACGTTGCGGTCGCCCGCGGCCTTGCGGGCCTGGTCGAGGGCCGACTCGATGCCGTCGGTCACGAATGTGAACGTCGTGCCACCCTGCATGGTCAGCGGCTGGCGCGGGTGGTGGGTGAGCACGAACACGGGGCCGTGGTATGGCGGCTCATCGCCCCACCAGCCCGTCCAGCTGAGGTCCCACTCGCCCCGAATGGGGCCGAACATGTTGCGGCCCATCACGAACGCTCCGGCCGAGACGATCTGGTCGATCTCGGCCTTGTTCCCATCCGGCGTGTCGAACATCCAGGCATGTAGCCGGTCAACCGGCCCGTCGCCGAACGGCTTCTCCGCGGTCTGGCCCGGGCCGGCGGCATAGCCATCAGCAGAGATCGAGATGTCGCAGACGACCTTGGTGCTCACGATGCTCTCCGTCCTTGTCATCGCCGCTTGCGATCTGCAATCAGTACGGACGCTAGCGCATCCGGTTGTAAACTGCAATCAGTTGCGATCGGAGGTCCGCTGTGGAGGAACATCGCTCGGGCTGCCCGATCAACCTCTCTTTAGAGGTCCTCGGCGACAAGTGGTCGCTGGTGATCATCCGGGACATGATGTTCGGCAACCGTCGTCACTTCCGTGAGCTGCTGCACCACTCGCAGGAGGGGATCGCCTCGAACATCCTCGCCGACCGTCTCCGCCGGCTGGTCGAGCAAGGTCTCGTCTCCCGCGTCCCTGATCCCAGCCACAAGCAAAAGGTGCTCTACAGCCTCACGGAGCCAGCCATCCAGCTCGTCCCGATCATGGCGCACCTCGGCGCGTGGGGGCGGCGCCACCTTCCGGTCACCCGCGAGCTGGCGGTGCGCGCCGAGCTCCTGGAAGAGGGCGGCCCCGAGCTGTGGGACCAGTTCATGGACGAGCTCCGCGAGCAGCACCTCGGCGTACCGCGGCCAGACCCCTCCGAGTCCGTGCTCGAGCGGCTGCGCGCCGCCTACGAAGCCGAGCTGGCGGCGGACCATACGCCGCACCGAGGCTAAATGTCGTACCCCCGACGGCAGGATGGGTCCGACCTCACCATGGGAGTGAACAATGATCGGGAAACTGGACATGGTCGTGATCGACGCCCCCGATATCGGCAGGTTGTCGGACTTCTACTCGAGGCTGGCCGGGTGGACCCAGTCGGACACCAGCGCCGACTGGATCACGCTGACGACGGATGACGGCTGGTGCATCGGTCTGCAGCGCGCCCCGGACCACCTGCCCCCGCAGTGGCCTGACCAGGCCCGTCCGCAGCAGGCGCACCTTGACCTGCGCGTGCCCGATCTCGCCACGGCGACGGCGAAAGCCGTCGACCTCGGGGCGACGCTGTTGCGGGAGAACGAGACCTGGCACACGCTCGCCGACCCGGTAAGGCACCCGTTCGACCTGTGCCTGAAGGCGGACGACCCGAGGACCACGCTGATGGGTGTCACGCTCGACTGCCCCGACGCTACGGAGCTGAGCGCGTTCTATGCACAGCTCCTTGGCAAACCGGTCACCTATGACGCCGATGGCATGGCCATGATCGGCAGCGACGGTGACCATCCGGTGCTGTTCCAGCAAGTGGCCAACTACACACCGCCGCAATGGCCCGACCCGGCCCGGCCCCAGCAGTTCCACCTCGACGTCATGGTCGATGACCTCGACGCCGGCGAGGAAGCGGCTCGGTCCATTGGGGCCACCAGGCTGGCGGGTGGCGGCAAAACCTTCCGGGTGTTCGCCGACCCTGCGAGCAAGCCGTTCTGTCTGACGACTGGCGACTGACCCGAACCACCCATCAACCAGGATCACCGTCTGCTGGGCCTTCGAGATGCCGGTACCTGGCGTGGAGGGCCGCCATTCATGACACCGGGACCTGGTCGACGAGAAGGGCCGTAGTCAAAGCCGGCTATCCTCGGCCGCTTGCGCGAGACGTACACCGAAAGGAACGCCATGACGGAGCCCCAGCCCACCGAGACGCCGCGTACTCAGACCGAGGCCTCAAGCGACCCGGCCGACACCGCCACCGGCGCGGCGCCCCTGGTCCGTCCCGGCATGTTCCTGCTCGAGCTCGTGCCGGTACCCGTGAGTGACATCGATCGAGCCAAGACCTTCTACTCCGAACGGCTCGGCTTTCACGTGGACGTCGACGTACGGCCGGCCGACGGTGTCCGGGTCGTACAGCTCACCCCGCCGGGCTCCGCTTGCTCGATCGCCCTGACCACCGGAATCCCGTGGCTGGACATGCCGGTCGGCAGCCTCCGCGGTCTGCACCTGGTGGTCAGCGACATCGAGGAGGCCCGCGCGGCGCTCATCGAACGCGGTGCGGAGGTGGGCCCCGTCGAGGACCTCGGCGGCGTCTTCTACGCCTCATTCGCCGATCCGGACGGCAACAGCTGGACGCTCCAACGCATGCCTTGGCGCACATAGCGGGAAGCCCGTTGGGGTCGCCGCCGGGAGCCGCGCGCTAGCCGGTCGCGCTAGCCGGTTGTGCTCGACCACAGCGGCTGCCGCGTGGAGCTGTACAGCACGACCTTGCCATCGTCCTGCACCAGCAGGTAGGCCGCGTCGGTACCGAAGGTCTGCGTGCTCCAGAGGGCCTTGTCGGCCGCGTCGTAGATGACGACGTTACCGTCGTGCTGGACTTTGGTGTACGCGCCGGGATGTGCGCTGGTCCCGCTGCTCCATAGGACGTGTCCGCCACTGTCACGCAGCACCAGGTTGCCATCCACCTGCTGCAGCAGCGTGTACCGGCTGTTCGGGGACCGGCGGGACTGGTTGGCGTTGAGCCGTTGGCCGAGCGACACCTTGGACACGCCCTCCGTCGCGGTACCCCACACCAGGTGTGCCTTCGCGCGGCCGCCGGGCGGCACGACGAGACGATGTAAGCAGAGTCCGGTGGATCCGACGGTCTCAGCCGATACCCCAACGAAGTAGGTCAGTCCCTGCCGTCCCTGAAGGTCACCCGCCGCCGGCCGGACGACACGGACCGCGGTGCCAGCCCGCTCTGGCATGGTCACAGTTTAGGCGTCAGTTGTGACGGCGTCAGTAGCGACGGCGTCAGTCGAGGGCCGCGTCGCTGGCCGACGGCCGAGGTGTGCGCGTATGGGCCGTCGGCCGGCAGGTACCGCGGTACCTGCGTCGGACTACTCAGTCGCGGCTGAGTAGCCGGGCGGATGTGCCGGACGTGGGAGTACGGCGACCCTGTCCGGGTGAGGTCAACAGCGAGACTGGAGCGCAAGCCGTGACCGGGCCCGACGGCGGCGACACTGCGGCGTACCCGTGCCCGGCTTGCCGGGCGGCAGCCGACCTGCGGACCGGCTGCACTGCGTGTGGGCGGCCGCCGGACCCGGAAGCGGCGGAGGTGGTCGCGCTCGATCGGGTCATCGCCGGGCTGCGTGCCGATGTCGAGGCGGCCCGGCTGGCGTTGGCGGACCGGACCGGACGGTTGAACGCCACCGTGTCCCAGCGAAACGGCCTCGCACGGCGGGTGGTGGCCCGAACGGCGGCCGACCTGTGGGCGGCCCGTGTCGGCGCGGCACCGCCCGAGCCGCGCCCGGTGGCGGAGGCCCCGGTGGCGGAGGCCCCGGTGCCGGCGGCGCGGCCCGAGGCGTCCACGAAGGCCGTACAGAACGTGCTGTTCGTCCTCGGTGGGCTGCTCCTGGGGAGCGCGGCGGTGGTTTTCACCGCTGTCGCGTGGGCCAGCTTCGGCGTGGTCGGCCGGGCCGCGATCCTCGGGGTGGTCACGGTGCTCGTGCTCGCGGTGCCGCCGGTGGCGCTGCTGCGCCGGCTGGCCGGTACCGCCGAGACGTTCGCGGCGCTCGGGCTGCTGCTGGTCCTGCTTGATGGGTACGCGGCGTGGTATGTCAACCTGTTCGGCGTCGCCGACGCGCTGCCCCCGCGGCGGTACGCAGCGCTGCTGTGTGCGCTGACCGCCGCCACGGCGTTCGGGTACGGCCGGGTGACCGGACTCGTCGGCCCAGGGCTGGCGGCGCTGCTTGTCGCCCAGCCGGCGCTGCCGCTGCTGTTCGGCGAGGCCGGTTTGGGCGCGGCCGGCTGGGCGGGAGTCCTCGCCGCAGTGGCCCTGGGAAACCTGGCGGTGGTCTGGCGGTCGCCACGCAGTCCGGCCTATCCGGTGATCGCCGTGATGGTCGGCACGATCGCGTACGGGTCCGCGGTCGTCGCCGCCCTGGTCGCGCTGCTCACCTCCGGAGGGGCTGGCGTGGCTGCCGCGAGCCGGTCGGCAGCCGCGGTGGCGGTTGTGGCCGCGCTGCTCGTGCCCGCGTCGCTGGTCGTCGGAGTACCGACCCTGCGGCACGCGGCGAACGGGGTGCTCACCGGCGTGCTGATCGTCGCCGGGGGCCATGTCATCACCACCGCGTTCCACGCCGACCCGGGGTACCAGCTTGTCGCGGCGCAGGTCGTCATCGTCGCGCTCGCCGTGCGCGTCCTTCCGGCCGTGGTACAGCCGGGACCGCGGGTCGGCGTACTCGTGATGGCCGGCCTGTTCGGCCTGGTCGCCGCTGTCCGCGCGCTGGACATCGCCGTACGAACAGCCGCCGCCGCGATGCCCGCCTGGCGAGCCGACCTCCAGCCGACCGCCGAGCGGGTGGACTGGCGCCTGCCGGCGGTGCTGGCACTGTTCGCGCTCGCCGTGGCGGTCCTGCTGCCGCGCGCGTGGCTCGTGGAGGTCGCCGTGGTCGCGGCCGGCCTGCTCGCGCTGGCCGTTCCCGCGTCGTTTCCGCTGCGCTGGTGGACGCCGTCCATTGTGGACGGCGTGGTCGCCGTCCCGTTGGCGGTGGCCGCGGGTCGCGCCCGCTCGGTCCAGCGCGCCGCGCGCTACGGGCTGGTCTCCGGGTTCCTCGCCGGGCACGCCGCCCTGGCCGGACTTGCCCGGCCGGTCAGCACGGTCGCGGTCCTGGGGGCGCTGGTCGTGCTCGCCGGCACACTGGCGGGTACCGGGGCGCACCGGGCCGTCGGCGCGGTCGCGGCCGGTACCGCGCTGCTCGCCCTGCCCGGGCTTGCCGCCGCCATCGGTGAGATGTCCCGGTCGGACGCGCGAGTGACGCTCGGTTGCGCCGCTGCCGGTCTGGTGCTCGCGGCGCTCGCCCTGCTACCGCTGCGGCGCTGGCGGCCGGTCTACATGGTCGCCGGTGCCGCGGCCGTGCTGCTTGGCGGCGTCGGGGTCGTCGTAGCGGCCCTCGCCGGCCCGGCGGAGCCGTTCGGCCGGTACGCCGCGCTGGCGTTCCTGTGCGACACCGTAGCCGTGGTGACCGTGCTGCCCACGCTGCGCCGCGAGCAGGTCCAGGTAGCGCTGACGGTTGCCGCCGTACCGGCCGGGATCGCGTTTCTGCCGGCGCTGGTCGCCGTGGCACCCGCCACCTTCGCGGTGCTTGCCGCCCCGTACACCTGGCTGGGGCACATCTGGTCGGGGACTCCGACGGGCACCGGCCTCGCCGCCACGGGCAGCGATCTCGGCGTCAGGTCCGGCGGCCCGTTCGGGCTGCAAAACGCCGCGGTGGCGCTGGTCCTGTTGGCGCTCGCCGCCGCCGTGGCCGGCAGGGCCGTGCGCTGGGCGGCGGTGGCACCGGCCGCGCTGGCCGTCCTCACCGGAGCCGCCGCGCTCGACGCGCGCTGGCCCACGGTAGCCGCGCTGAGTCTCGCGATCGGCGTGGGCAGCGCGCTCCTCGGCGCTCGCCGGCCCAGCGCGGTCCTCGCCTTCGTCGCGGTAGCCACGGCCGGCGCCGGGATCGCCGGGCTGCTAGCGACCGAGCCGGCCACGCTCACCGGCCTCGCCGTGGTCACGGTCGCCGCCACACTGTGCGGACTCGCGGGGCGGCGCCTCGCAATACGGGCAGCCGGCTGGCTCGTCGCCGTGGTCGGCGGCGCAACACTCGCGCTGGCCTCGGCGCTCGCGGCCGACCTCGCGCTGCGCTGGGCCGCGCTGTGGGTCCTCGCCGCGGCGGCGCTCGCCCTGGGCGGCAGCGCGGTCCTGCAATGGGCGACGCGGCGCGCCGACGCCCGGCTGGTGGAGGCGACGGCACACGCGAGCGCGGCGGCCGCCCTGCTGCTCGCGTTCGGTTCCCTGCGTCACATGGCCGCCGTCTGCACGATCTGGGGCCTCGCGCTCGGCCTGCGGGCGCTCTGGCCGGCCGAGCCCGGCCGCTCCATCCGCGTCGTCGCCGCGACCGCGAGCGAGCTGCTGGCGTACTGGCTCCTGCTGTTCGCCAATGAGGTGTCCCTGCTGGAGGCGTACACCGTGCCGGCCGCCGGCGTGGCACTGCTCGGCGGCTGGCTGGCCGCCCGCGCCCGGCCCACGCTGCATAGCTGGACCGCGTACGGACCCGCGCTGCTCGCCGGCTTCAGCCCGAGCCTGGCCGCCGTCCTGCTCACCCCCGGCGAACCGGAGCGTCGCCTGGCGCTCGGCATCGCCGCCGTCGCGGCGGTGCTCGCCGGGGCACTGCGCCGCCGGCAGGCCCCCGTGATCGTCGGCGGCGCCGTCCTCGCCCTCCTTGCCGTGCACGAGGCCGTGCTGGTGTGGGACCTCGTCCCACGCTGGATCCCGCTCGCCATGGCGGGCCTGTTGCTGGTGGGCCTCGCCATGACGTACGAGCGGCGCAGACGCGAGATCGTACGGCTGCGCGTCACGGTAGGCCGGATGCGGTAACTGCTTGCCAACGCTCGACCGGTTAAGCGCCGCGCGGCAGTGCCCGGACGGTCAGGCCGATGCGGGCGAGGCTGGCCGGGATAGCAACGGCCATCGGCCACACGAGCAGTGGTGCCAGTACCGCAACGCCGGCGATCATGGCGGCGTCGAGGACTACGAGCGTGAGCGCGCCGGCGGCGCCGAGGCGCGTACGGCGGTAGCTGTGCCGACTGGTCGCGGCGGTGAGAAGCGCGAGGACAACCATGAGCAGCGCCAGAGCATAGGCGGCGGCGAGCGGCGGTTGGATCGGCCAGGTCCACACCTTGGCGGTGATGAGGGTAACGCCCCAGCAGCCGCCCATGACCGGGCCGGTGGCCAGCAGGAGCCGGGCGATGCGCCGGCCGGGTGCCTGGGCGACGAACTCGTCGGCGATGCGGTCGGCGGTGCCGAACTCGGCGATCGTGGCGCGAGCGGCTTGATCGGGGCTGAGGCCGTTGGCGAGGTGGTGCTGCCAGGTTTCGGTCAGCCCGTCGGCGAGCTCGTCGACGGTGTCGGCGGGTAGCCGTCCGGCAAGGCCGGCGAGGTACGAGTCGATCAGTTGGTGGCTGGCCATGGTCGGCGCTCCAGCAGGGCGGTGATGGCGGCGGCGAGCTCGTGCCAGATACCGCGGTAGCAGCGTATCGAACCCGGCCCGGGCGAGCGGACGTAGCGTGGTTGCCCATAATCGGTTCCTTGACCCGGTCACGATTGGTTGCGCTCAGGAGGTAGGTGCTGCTCGGTCTCGAACTCGTCGTGATCATCGGTGTGACGTTGCTGGTATGCGGCGTGCTCGCGCGCCGCTGGCGGATCGCCCCACCGGTGCTGCTGCTTGTCTGCGGCGTACTGCTGGGGTTCGTGCCCGCGCTGCGCCACGTCCACCTGCCACCCGAGATGGTGCTGCTGCTGTTCCTGCCGGCGCTGCTGTACTGGGAGAGCATCACCACCTCGCTCCGCGAGATTCGCAGTAACCTGCGTGCGATCGTCTTGCTGAGCACCGCCCTCGTCATCGCCACGGCCGGTGCCGTGGCCGCGGCGGCACACGCGCTGGGGCTGCCATGGGGACCGGCGTGGGTGCTCGGCGCCGCCGTCGCCCCCACCGACGCGACCGCGGTTGGAGTGCTCGCCCGGGCATTGCCACGGCGCACCGTCACGGTCCTGCGGGCCGAGAGCCTGATCAACGACGGGACCGCCCTGGTCATCTACGGACTGGCCGTCGGAATCACTGTGGGCGAGGAACACCTCAGGCCGCTGCACGTCGGGTGGCTGTTCCTACTGGCCTACGGCGGCGGCGCTCTGGCCGGAGCGGCGATCGCGTGGCTTGGGGTGCAGGTGCGCCGGCGTGTGGATGATCCTCTGCTGGGCAACGTCGTCACCATCCTCACCCCGTTCACGGCGTTCCTGACCGCCGAGGCGATCCACGCCTCTGGCGTGCTCGCGGTCGTGGTCAGCGGCCTGTGGCTCAGCCAAGCCGCACCACGTGTGGTGCGGGCGGAAACGCGACAGCGGGCGGAGGCGTTCTGGTCGCTGGCGACATTCCTGCTCAACGGCTCGCTGTTCGTCCTGATTGGGCTACAGGTGCAGTCGGCGGTACGCGACCAGAACGGTGCCGCGCTCACCCGTGGACTCATCGGGGTCGCTGTCGTCTCGGCGGTGATCCTCGGCGCGCGGTTCGCGTGGCTGTTCACCGTGCCGTACCTGGTCCGCCTGCTGGACCGCCGCCCACAGCAACGCGCACGCCGCGTCGGCGCCCGCGCCCGAGTGGTCACCGGATTAGCCGGGTTCCGCGGCGCGGTGTCGCTCGCCGCAGCGCTCGCGGTGCCGCAGACGCTGGCGTCCGGACAGCCCTTCCCCGACCGCGACATCATCGTCTTCGTGACCGCCGGAGTCATCGTGGTCACGCTGGCGCAGGGGCTGCTGTTGCCTGGCGTGGTGCGCTGGGCCCGGCTGCCCCGTGACACCTCGGTCGAGCAGGAGCGCCACCTCGCCGAGACGGTGGCCACCGAGGAAGCGCTCGCCGCGATACCGGAGCTCGCCGACGGTCTGGGCACGGACGTCGAGGTCACCGGCCGGCTCGGCCGCGAGTACGAGAAACACCTGCGCGTCCTGCGCGCCAACGAACCGGATGTCGACGACGAACCGGCGCTGCGGCACGAGCAGCAGTACACCGAGCTGCGCCTGGCCGTGCTCGCCCACAAACGCGCCACCGTCGTCAGGCTGCGCGACGAGGGCCGCATCGACGACATCGTGCTGCGCCACGTACAGACCAGGCTAGACATCGAAGAGGTCCGGCTAACCCGGCGCGAAGCGATCGACTGACGAAAGCACTTCATCCGCGGCGAGTGGTTTCGTCGGCACCGCAGTCCAGCCTCGTCTACGTATTCAGGTGGCACTGGGATCTATCGATCTGGCAACGCGACACCGCCGTTGCGAGTGCTCGGTCCCGATCACCCCGCAGACCCCTCGCCACACGCCGAGCCCGCTTGATACTCGGTCGCAAGTACGATCACAACGCGATTGCCGAGAGCGAGCAGTAGCGTAGCGGCCAAGGGACGCGAGTGGCGATGGCCGCGTAAACTCGGCGCGATGTCAGGCGACTCACCGTGGAAACGCCCGGATTCTGCCGGGTGGAGTACACCTGAGCTGACAGGCTCAGGGATGAGTGAGAAACCCCCGCTCATCCAGACGCGGCGGCGTCGGTGGCCTCTGGTGGCGGGCCTGTGCGCCGTCGTGCTCATGTTGGTAGGGGTCGGCGTCGCGGTGGTCGTCTGGTCGGGTCACCCAGCCGTTCGTACTATTTTCGCCGGAGCCTCCAGTTCCGCTTCGCCCAGCGGCTCCCCGCGGCCCTCGCCATCGCGCACCGGAATGGCCGTCGCTGGCCCGCTACCGACCGGCTCGCCGGTCTGCAATGCGCGACTGGGGTTCATCGGGGCGCTGACCGGACCGGTCGGCCCCTTCGGCACCTCGATCCACCGGGGCGCGCAACTCGCCGTCGACGAGTACAACCGGGCACATCCGGGCTGCGCTGTCACGCTGGCCGACTTCGACTCGCAGAGTGACCCAGATCGAGTGTCGGTGCTGGCAGCTGCAGCATCGGCCGACCAGCGGCTCGTCGGCGTGATCGGCACGATTCTGTCTGGCGAGTCGAATGCCGCCATGCCGATCCTGAACCGAGCCGGTCTGACCGCGATCACACCGACGGCGACGGCGACGAATCTGTCCGCCAACGGCTGGCGGGTCTTCCACCGCGCCATCGCCAACGACGCGGGACAGGCCTCGGCCGCCGCGCGATACATCACGCACGAGCTACACGCCACCAGGGTGTTCGTAGTGAACGACGGCTCCGCGTACGGCAGCGCGGGCGCGGCCGTCGTACGGCGCGGGCTCGCCGGCGCCGTCGCGGGTAGCGACCAGGTCCAGCAGGGACAGCAGCATTTCCCGGGCACGATCAACAAAATCAAGACCAGCGGCGCGACCGCGGTGTACTACGGCGGCTACGCTGCCGAGGCCGGCGCACTACTCAGCGACCTACGGGCAGCCGGCGTGACCGCGACATTCATCGGCGGCGACGCCATCAACGACTCCGCCTTCTTCGACGCTGCGGGCGGTCAGAACGCCGAGGGCGCCGTCTCGACCTGTTCCTGCCTACCATCCTCCGACCAGCGCTTCGAGTCGGCCTACGGTGCCGCCTACCACAGTGCACCCGGCCTCTTCTCAGGAACTGCGTACGACGTGGCGAGCATCTTTCTCGTTGGACTGGCTCATGGTGTGGGCACCCGCGCCGACATGCTCGCGTTCGTCAACTCCTTCGACGGCACTGGTATCAGCGGCGACTACAAGTTCACCGCCGCCGGCGAACTAGATCCCGGCCGGTCGACCGTCGCGATCTACGTCGTCCATGGCGGGAAGTTCAGCTACGAGCGCACGGAGTCAGCACAGTAACGGGCTGACCGGCTCCCACGGATGGCTCTGCTGCATTAAGCGATCGGTACTGTTGGATGCCGCAGGTCTTCCATCGCGAGGTTCTCGGCGATGGGAGGACCGTGGCTTGATTAGCGGCAGCAACGCCGAGAAGCGCGGTTTCGGTCCCTCGTCCGGCTGGGTTACGTCCAGTCGTGCTGAGGGACGGGCTCAGTCGCGAACCGCGCCAGCCACCCGCAGTCGGTTATGAGTTCGCCGGGCAGCTTGTCCGAGCACGCGCCTGGGTTCTCGACCACTTGGTCGCCGACCTGTACCGAGATCCTGACTGGCCCGTGCGTGGCCTCCTGCCAGTCGAGGTGAGCAAGCAGCTCGAAAAGGACCGTCTCGACTATGTGCGGCGCGACGGCGCGTACTGCCTGAAGCTGCTCGGGTGTCATGGAGGACAACGGCGCCTCCCGAGCCTGCCTGACGAGGACCCACACCTGCCCGAGGCTCGTGTCGTACACCTCGGCGATAGCGCGTCCGAGCACGTCCAGGGCCTGCCGAGCTGTCTCGCTACCGAATCTGGCGTCCATGGCGGCCCAGTTTCCCCGATCACGCGCGTCGCCGGAGAGGCGCGCCTGTTCCGCCTCGGCCTGTACCTGACCGTCCACGCCGCGAGCGAGCAGGAATCGGCCGAACGCGTGACCGAGGTACGCAACCTGGCCGCGTCGCTGCTGCTGGACACCGCCACCGTCACCTGGCGGCAGCTTCAGGGCTGGATCACCTGCCTGCCCCTCGGGTTCGACGCGGTGGGCATGCGGCGGGTGTTCGACACCGACGCGCTCGCGGCGGCGTTCCCGTTCACCAGCCCCGACCTGCCCCTCGGTGCGGGGGATGCCGGGATGGGGGTGCTGTTCGGCCTGAACCTCGCCTCGTCCGGTGTGGTGGTGTGGGATCGGTGGGCGCAGGACAACTACAACGCCGCCATCCTCGCCCGCTCCGGTGCCGGCAAGTCCTACCTGGCCAAGCTGGCCCTGCTGCGCAACCTGTACCTCGGGGTCGCGGCAGGTCTTCGAAGATCCCGCCGTGTGTCGGCTCATCGACTGGACCCGCCCCGGTGCCGTGCTCATGGTCGCGGTCGTGCACTTCATCCCTGACCGGCCCGATGGGACCGTGGCCCGGCCCCCGCGTGGTGTACCTCCAGCACGCGTCCGACCCGATCACCTGGTGGTCGCCGATGCTCGCGGTACGCCGGCCCGACTGGCTGCACGAGGCGCGCGGCCCCGGACGTCCTGCCCGCGATGCGCTGGTACCCGTTCGTCACGTTCTGGCAGGTGACCGCCGACCTCGTGCTGGCCCAGGACACCCGGCTCGACCACGGCCACCGGTCCGGCGGCGAGCTCGCCAGCGCCTGGGCGGCCATCGCCCCACCGCCGGGCTGGACCGCCGCGGACACCGCCCGCCTCGTAAGGCTCATCGAGACCCGGGGTTGAGACCTATGCTGGTCCGGTGAGGCCCGAGGAGCTCAAGCACCTTCGGCGCGCCCGCGACCTGATGGACCGGGAGTACGCGCGGCCGCTGGACGTACCGGCGATGGCCCGAGCCGCCTTCATGTCCCCGGCGCACTTCTCCCGCCAGTTCCGCGCAGCCTACGGCGAGACCCCGTACAGCTATCTGATGACCCGGCGGATCGAGCGCGCCAAGCTGCTGCTGCGTCGCGGCGACCTGAGCGTCACCGACGTGTGCATGGCCGTCGGCTGTACCTCCCTCGGCTCGTTCAGCGCCCGCTTCACCGAACTGGTCGGGGAGACCCCGAGCACCTACCGGGCGCGCAACCACGCGGCCCTGGCCACCATCCCCGGCTGCTGGGCCAAAGTCGTCACCAGGCCGAGCAGAAACGGAGAAGCACAGGTCAGCCCGGCCTCGTAGCGTTCTGGGCATGGATCTTTCAGTCAAGTACACGTTTCTGGAAGTCGACGACCACGACGCCGCGCTGGCCTTCTACCGCGACGCCCTCGGTCTCGAGGTACGCCAGGACGTCGCCATGGAGGGCGCGCGCTGGCTGACCGTCGGGCCTGCGGCGCAGCCCGAGCTCGGCATCGTCCTGAATACCGTGGGCGTGGGCCGCCCGCCCGAGGACGCGCAGACGCTCAAGGCCTTGCTGGCCAAGGGTTCCCTGGCCGGCCTGGTACTGGAGACCGACGACGTCGACGCGACGTTTGAGTCGGTACGGGCGACCGGGGCCGAGGTCCTGCAGGAGCCGATGGACCAGCCGTACGGCACGCGGGACTGCGCGTTCCGCGACCCGGCCGGCAACCAGGTCCGCTTCAACCAGCGCCCCAAGGGCTAGGGTGACGGCGGGCCGACCCCGGTACGCCGAGGTCGGCCGGCCAGCGCCTGATCGAGGACGCCGCGTGGTTGGGCCGGGCGGGCGGCGGGTCCCTGCGGGGGCCATGCCAGCCCGTACCCTCGCACGGCCCGTCCGCGGCTCGCGCCGCCGGCTGGCTCTCGTGCTCGGCGCGGTACTCGTCGTCCTGGCCGCGGTCAACGTGGCCGACAAGTACGGGCCGCCGCGCACGGGGCTGGTCGCCGGGCCACTCGTCGCGCTCGGGCTCGTACTGCTCGGCCGGCGGGCCGGGCTGCGCTGGTACGACTGGGACTGTCCCGGCGTACCCTGGCGCCCGGCCTGCGGTACGCGGTCGGCGCCGTCCTCGCCGTGACCGTCCTGTACGCGGTCGGCGCCGCTGTACCGTTCACCCGCCGGCCTTCCACGACGTCCGGTACCACCTGCACCTGGGTGCCGCGCTGCTGACCGCGTTCGTCGTGGTGCCGCTCGGTACCGTGCTGCTTCGAGATCGACGCGCTGCCGCAGGAGTGGGGTGACCGGTTCGCCGCCTACACCGGCTTCGACCCGTGTGGGCCGGCCACGCCGTACCGCTGGTTCCGCATCTCCCCGCGCCGCATCCAGGCCTGGCGCGAGGTGAACGAGCTGCCCGGCCGCGAGCTGATGCGCGACGGCTGCTGGTTGGTCTGACGCGTCGGCCGGGCGCGCCGCGTGGCCGGGGCCCAGAGGCTCCACGGGCCGAAGCGGCGTGGATGCCTTGGTTCTTGCGCCGAGCGCGACCCCGGCCAGCGTCAGCCGGACGGGCGTCGCGCCACCCCGGCCGACACCGCCGATCAGGTAGACAGCGGACCGTTGCCGCGACCGCGCCGACGAAGGAGAACCAGGCGTACTGCTCGAAGCTGGTTAGATCGAGCCAGGCGACGCCGACGGAGACCGCGAGGCGGCCCCGCCCAACAGATGGAGACACGATGAGCAAGGCCATGAGGACCGACACGCAGTCGCCTGCGCTGCACGTTGCCGACCGCCACGATCTGATCCGCGTGCACGGCGCGCGCGTGAACAACCTCAAAGACGTCAGCATCGAGATCCCGAAGCGCCGGCTGACGGTGTTCACCGGCGTCTCCGGCTCGGGCAAGAGCTCGCTGGTGTTCCGCACGATCGCCGCGGAGTCGCAGCGGCTGATCAACGAGACCTACAGCGCCTTCGTGCAGGGCTTCATGCCGACGCTGTCGCGGCCCGAGGTCGACGTACTGGAGGGCCTGACGACGGCGATCCTCGTCGACCAGGAGCGGATGGGCTCCAACCCCCGCTCCACCGTCGGCACCGCCACCGACGCCAACGCGATGCTGCGCATCCTCTTCAGCCGGCTCGGGCAGCCGCACATCGGCTCGCCCAACGCGTACTCGTTCAACGTCCCCTCGGTGAAGGCCAGCGGTGCGATCACCATCGAGCGCGGCGCCGGCAAGACGAAGACCGAGAAGGCGACCTTCACCCGTCTCGGCGGCATGTGTCCGCGCTGCGAGGGCATGGGCTCGGTCACCGACTTCGACCTGTCTGCGCTGTACGACGACAGCTTGTCGCTCAACGAGGGCGCGCTCACGATCCCCGGCTACAGCATGGACGGCTGGTACGGCCGCATCTTCCGGGGCTGCGGCTTCTTCGACCCGGACAAGCCGATCCGCAAGTACACCAAGAAGGAACTGCGCGACCTGCTCCACAAGGAGCCGACCAAGATCAAGGTCGACGGGATCAACCTGACGTACGAGGGCCTGATCCCGAAGATCCAGAAGTCGTTCCTGTCCAAGGACGCCGACGCGCTGCAGCCGCACATCCGCGCCTTCGTGGAGCGGGCGGTGACGTTCACGACCTGTCCCGAGTGCGACGGCACCCGACTCAGCAAGGAGGCCCGGTCGTCGAAGATCAAGGGGAAGAACATCGCCGACGCCTGCGCGATGCAGATCAGCGACCTCGCCGCATGGGTCCGGGGCCTCGACGAGTCGTCGGTGGCCCCGCTGCTCACCGGGCTGCAACACCTCCTCGACTCGTTCGGGGAGATCGGGTTGGGATACCTCTCGCTCGACCGGCCGTCGGGCACGCTGTCCGGGGGAGAGGCGCAGCGCACCAAGATGATCCGCCACCTCGGCTCGTCGCTCACCGACGTCACTTACGTCTTCGACGAGCCCACCATCGGCCTGCACCCCCATGACATCGAGCGGATGAACGACCTCCTGCTGCAGCTGCGCGACAAGGCCAACACCGTCCTCGTCGTGGAGCACAAGCCCCAGACGATCGCGATCGCCGACCACGTCGTCGACCTCGGCCCCGGCGCCGGCACGGAGGGCGGCACCATCTGCTTCGAGGGCACCGTGGAGGGGCTGCGGGAGAGTGACACCACCACCGGCCGCCATCTCGACGACCGGGCGACCCTCAAGGAATCGGTGCGTTCGTCTGCCGGCACGCTGGAGATCCGCGGCGCGTCGACGCACAACCTCCAAGACGTGGACGTCGACATCCCGCTCGGGGTGCTCTGCGTGGTCACGGGCGTCGCCGGCTCCGGCAAGAGCTCGCTGATCCACGGCTCGGTCTCCGGCCGCGACGGCGTGGTGGTGATCGACCAGGGCGCGATCCGCGGTTCGCGACGGAGCAACCCGGCGACGTACACCGGACTGCTCGACCCGATCCGCAAGGCGTTCGCGAAGGCCAACGGCGTGAAGCCGGCTCTCTTCAGCGCCAACTCCGAGGGCGCCTGCCCCACCTGCAACGGCGCCGGGGTCATCTACACCGACCTGGGCGTCATGGCCACCGTCGAATCCACCTGCGAGGAGTGCGAGGGGAAGCGGTTCCAAGCGTCGGTGCTGGAGTACACGCTGGGCGGCCGGAACATCGCCGAAGTGCTCGCGATGTCGGTGACCGAGGCCGAGGAGTTCTTCGACGACGGCGAGGCAGGCACGCCGGCCGCCCACAAGATCCTCGACCGGCTCGCCGACGTCGGGCTGGGCTACCTCAGCCTCGGCCAGCCGCTCACGACGCTGTCCGGCGGCGAGCGGCAGCGGCTCAGGCTGGCCACACGGATGGCCGAGAAGGGTGACGTCTTCGTCCTGGACGAGCCGACCACCGGCCTCCACCTCGCCGACGTCGAGCAACTGCTCGGCCTGCTCGACCGGCTCGTCGACTCCGGCAAGTCGGTCATCGTCATCGCGCACCACCAGGCGGTGATGGCGCACGCCGACTGGATCATCGACCTCGGCCCCGGCGCCGGCCACGACGGCGGCCGGATCGTCTTCAAGGGCACACCCGCCGACCTCGTCGCCGCCCGCTCCACCCTCACCGGCGAGCACCTTGCGGCCTACGTCGGCACCTGACCGAGGCCCTCGCGTACACCGTGAGACGAGTTCTCTCATCTGTTTCGACTCGTCCCACTCAACTGGCAGGGACGGGAGTTGATGAGGCGGGAGTAACTCGGGGGAAAGACACCCGAGCTCACCCTCAACGCGGCTACTTCTTGAATGGACGTACGGCTCCAGCCCGGCCAGGCTTGGGTCGAGGTGATCGGCAGGGTCGCTCTGGACAACCACCGGCATCCTCGCGTTCGTGCTGCTGTCCGGTGGCATAGCGGACCTGGTGCGGGTGCCCGCGACCACCGAGGGTGTGCTGGCACTGGGCTACCCGGACCACTTCCTGACGATCCTTGGAGTCTGGAAGGTGCTCGGCGCCATCGCCATCCTCGCCCCGCGGTTCCCGCGGCTCAAGGAATGGGCGTACGCGGGATCGTTCTTCGACTTCACCGGCGCCATCGTCGCCCACACGGTCTCCGGTTCCAACGTGGACCATGTGATCTGGACCAGCCTCTT
>WNGF01000471.1_pt1 | contig 81253 bp, 73 predicted proteins | sample 5400641 | NCBI WGS metagenome assembly WNGF01 (sample SAMN13153371, study PRJNA577476) | soil metagenome | isolation source: 80 cm soil or saprolite under grassland replicate 2 | place: USA:California | collected 2016-06-15 | reverse complement strand
GCTCGGCGATGCGGACCACGACCTCGGTGGGGCTGAGGGTGACCTGGCCGCTGGTGGACACAAAGCGGCGCCAGATGGTGTCGGGGGTGGCGGTGTGGTAGCCGGGCAGGCGGCGGCGCAGGGCGTCGTAGGCGGCCTGGGCCCAGACGGTCAGGGTGGTGTCCAGGTCGACGTTGAGGGCCACGGCCGAGGAGAGCGCGTCGAGGTGGAAGGAGCGGATCTGCTCGGCTAGGCGCTGTTCGATGGTCATGCGCTGGGCGTAGCGGCCGACCAGTTTGGCGGGCTTGGCGGTGTGGTTGTTGGTGAGGATCAGGGTGGGCTGGTCGTGGCCCAGGCCGCGGACGGCGAGCTGGCGCAGCCAGACCGGGCAGCCCCGCACCTTGACGTGGTCCTCGTGGACCTGGGGGTGGCGGTAGGGGCCGGTGCGGTCCAGGGTGATGCGGGTCCAGGCGCTGGTGGGCAGCGCGTCCAGGGTCTGCATGAGCTTGGGACTGCGGGCGCGCAGGGTGAGGAAGCCGATGCCGGCCTGGTCCAGCTCAAACAGGCCTGCGCCGGTGGTGACCTTGGAGTCGAACACCAGCAACTCCGGGAGCTTGCCGGTGGCCTGCTGCCAGTGGCGCGCGAACGCCATGACCTCACCGGCCTGGCTGGTCTTGGTACAGGTGGCGCCTGCGTAGACGAGGTTGTGGGTCTGGCCGTCCTGGGCGAAGAAGGTCAGCACGCTCTGGGTGCGCTGGGAGCGGCGGGGCACGTAGTGGGTCTCCAGGGCCACGTCGTGGCCGTAGTGCATGATCGCGTGGAAGTCCAGGTCGAACTCGGCCCCTTGGGCCTGGCCGGTGCGCACCATCGCCGGGCCCAGCGCGGCCAGCAGCGCCTGCTGGTGGCGGCGGGCCAGCCGGTAGGAGTAGGTGCCAAGCGCGGTCGCCTTGGGCAGCGACTCCAGCCCCGCGAAGGTGGCCAGGGCGGGGTCGGTGGCGACGTCGTCGACGTGGGAGACCCGCCGGCGGCCGATGGCCTTGAGCGCCAGCAGGCTGAGCGCACTGTGAAGGGCGGGGACCTCGCGGGTGCCGGGCAGGCGCGCGGCGCTGACCGCTGCGGGCAGGTCGAGGGCGACCAGGCCGGGGATCAGCAGCAGCACCCCGGCGTAGTCGCTGGCAAGGCGCAGCGGCTGGGGCGGCCAGGTGCTGGTCCGGGGGGCGGGTGGCCAGCCGCTGGTAGCCTTCGCCGTGGAGCAGTTCCCACACGCCGGTGCGGTTCAGCGGCGTGGGACCAGACGCCAGCGCGGCGGTGATCTCGGTGACCGAGTGCCCGGCCGCGCGCAGTCGCAGCACTTGGTCGCGGGCGGCCTGCTTGGCCGGGGCGGTGGCGGGTCCGGGGCGGCGGCGGGCGAAGAAGTCCCGGTCGCCGCGGCGGAAGTCGCGCACCATCGCCTGCACGCTGGCCTCGGCATAGCCGAACCGAGCCGCAGCCTGGGCCGCGGTGGCGCCCTCCAGGAAGTAGGCCCGCAGCGCCTCGTAGCGGCGCTGGGCGGTGTCGGTGGGGGTGGCGAAGAACTCCGCCTCGGGTCGGTGCGGCCGTTTCGCTGAGCGCATGGCCATAGATCATAGAGTGCTGCACGCCGTGCAGTTGCCGCCTCGCTGGTCGATATGGCCGATCTGTGAGTCACAGTCGTGTGACTCCAACGATTCTGGCCGCCCGTGGAGGGGTAGCGACGCCGCTCCCGCCCACTCGGCTAACGTACGACAGTCATAACTCACTCGGAGCGTTCAGCGAATACAGCCCTATCATCGGGCAGGCGGCGCGCTAATCCCTTGCTATACCAGCGCTTCTGGCGGCCTGCCACACGATCCGACCAGGCATTCTTGCTGAACGGGCCCAGTTCGAGAATCCAAGTTAGTGTCGGCCGCGGCCGCGGCGGTGGCGATCGTCTCCCACACCCGGGTGGTGGCCGCGGTGCGGATCTCGATCACCAGCTTGACCAGCGCGTGCACACCGGGCAGCAGCACCCGTCGGCGGCGTAGCCAACCCACCGCGGCGTCGAACAGCGCCTTGGACGGCTCCAGCCGGGTCCAGGCGCGGGCAGCCAGGTACACTCGCAGTTCGGTGCTGGCCTCGGGGTCGCTGAAGTTGCGGTAGCCGAACTCCGTGCGGATCTCGGCGGCGTGCTCCCACTGGGTGGCCGGGCGGGCGGCGTACTGCTTGATGCAGGAGGCGTCGGTGATGCCGAGCTGCTCGGCGAGAAAATCGACGATCGGGGTGGGCACTGCCACCGGGTCCGGCAGGAAGCAGCCCAGGTAGCGCACGGTGGTCATCTGCAGGCCGAACCCGAGGCGATTGTGGTCGCCGCGGCGCTTGTCGACCCGCTCCCAGTCGGCGTCGTCCAGCCAGAAGTACCGGTCCAGCTCCGTCCGCGACGGCGGGCCGGTGAACCGCCCGAAGGCTGCTGCTTGCTCGTCGGTCAGGAACTCGACCGGCACCACGCCTCCTGGAGGGTCTCAGCCCCCGGATGCAGGCGGGAGCGATCAGATCAGCTCAACCGACCAGCCCCCCGCAGGTCACGCAGCCCGGATCCTACCGTCAATCCCCGTTCCTCCAGGACGCGGCCCCTTGAGGGCTTAGCGGAGGATCCGTCGTGGATGTTCCCCGGACCCGGGACCCTGGCATGGGCGGAGCGGGCACGCGGCGAACTCCGCGTCAGCGGGGAAACTCCAGGCAAGCGCGGCGCGACCACGCTCGATCGGCTTACGCCGCAGCAGCTGCAGGTCGTGCGTGCGGTGAGCCAGGGCCTCACCAACCGCGAGGTCGCCGCCCAGCTCTTCATCAGCCCCCACACGGTCGACTATCACCTGCGCAAGGTGTTTCGCAAGCTCGGGATCAGCTCGCGCGCCGAACTCATCCGACTGGCGCTCACCGGGGTAGGGCCCGGCGGTCAAAGCTGCTTGAGCTCGATACGGAAGGCCCCGTAGACGTGGCCGTCGATGTTCTCCACCGAATGCGGCCCTTCGGGATCAAGCCAGCCGACCCGCGGGCCGGGCGCAGCGGGTGACGGCTGCTCGGGTGAGGTGAACGTCAGGGTATCGCCGGTGTAGTAGCGGATCCGCGCCGGCCGGTGGACCACCATGACGCTCGGCCAGCGGTGGGTGTGCTCTGGCTCCCGCTCGCCGGGGGCGATGGTCACCTCGAGCACCCGGGTGGTCTCGTTCTCGAGCACCACGCGGTGGGAGCCGGGCGCGGCCACGACCGCGTCGAGCGAGTCGGGCCACGGCCAGACGCCTGGCTCCTTCGCTGTGCCCACCATCCGTCCGGCTCCTTCCCCGCTCGACCTGCCTGATGGAGGAGTTTCTCACTCGAAGGCGCTGATGCCGGTGAGGGCCTGGCCGAGGATCAGCGTGTGGACCTCGCTGGTGCCCTCGTAGGTGAGCACCGACTCCAGGTTGTTCATGTGGCGGATCACCGGGTACTCGAGCGTCACGCCGTTCGCGCCGAGGATGGTCCGGGCCGTCCGAGCGATCTGCAGCGCCTCGCGCACGTTGTTGAGCTTGCCGAGGCTGACCTGCTGCGGCTGCAGCGTGCCCTGCTCCTTCATGCGGCCCAGGTGCAGCGCCAGCAGCGTGCCCTTGCTCAGCTCGACCAGCATGTCGGCGAGCTTCGCCTGGGTGAGCTGGAAGCCGCCGATGGGCCGGCCGAACTGGACCCGGGTCCTGGCGTATTCCAGCGCGCTCTCGAAGCAGGCCCGCGCCGCCCCCATCGAGCCCCAGATGATCCCGTGGCGGGCCTCGTTGAGGCATGACAGCGGGCCGCGCATGCCGCTGACCTCCGGCAGCACCGCGTCGCCCGGCAGGCGGCAGCCGTCCAGGATCAGCTCGGAGGTGACCGAGGCGCGCAGGCTGAGCTTGCGGTCGATGTTGCGGGTGGTGAAGCCGGGCGTCCCGCGCGGGACCAGGAAGCCGCGCACGCCCTGGTCGCTGCGCGCCCAGACCACGGCGAGGTCGGCGATGCCGCCGTTGGTGATCCACATCTTGGTGCCGTCCAGCACCCAGTCGGGACCGTCGCGGCGGGCGCTGGTGCGCATGCCGGCGGGGTTGGAGCCGAAGTCCGGCTCGGTGAGGCCGAAGCAGCCGACCACCTCGCCGGTGGCCATCCGCGGCAGCCACTCCCGCCGCTGCTCCTCGGAGCCGTAGCGGTGGATCGGGAACATCGCCAGGGACCCCTGCACCGACACGAAGCTGCGCACGCCCGTGTCGCCCGCCTCCAGCTCGAGGCACGCCAGGCCGTAGCTGACCGCGTTGGTGCCGGCGCAGCCGTAGCCCTCCAGGTGCATGCCGAGCAGGCCCAGCGCGCCCAGCTCCTTGGCCAGCTCGCGTGGCAGCTCGCCCCGCTCGAACCAGCCCGCGACGTCAGGCAGGATCCGGTCGCTGACGAAGCTGCGGACCGTGTCCCGGATGAGCCGCTCCTCCTCGCTCAGCAGCCGGTCGATGGCCAGGAAGTCGGTAGGGCTCGGTGTGGCGGTCATGCGTGGTCCTCCAGGCTGTCTGGCCGGATCGCGGTCCCCGGCGAGGCCACTGTACCCGGGATCACCGCAATCCCCACCAGCTCGACTCTGGCGGCCGGATCGAACAGGCCGGCCACCTCGAGCAGGGCGCTGGCCACGTAGCGGCGGCCGAGATGGCGCTGGTAGACGGTGGCCAGCTCCGCCTTCGCCGCCCGGTAGGCGGCCAGGTCGGTGACGAAGATCTGCAGCGAGACGAGGTGGTGAGGGCTGGCGCCGGTTGCGGTCAGCGCGGTGACCAGGTTGCCCAGGGCCACGTCGAACTGCTCGCCGATCGTCGTCCCACGGATGCCGCCGTCGGGTCCCTGGGCGGCCTGCCCGCCCAGGAAGATCGTCCGGCCCGGCGCGGCCACCACGGCGTGCGCGAAGCCGACCGGGGTTGCCAGCTCCGGCGGGTTGACGATCCGGTGGCGCACCGCCTCGCCGCTCATCGGCCTCTCCACGCCGGGGCGCGGCCCTCGGTGAAGGCCGCGTAGAACTCGGCGTGGTCCTCCGACTTCATCAGCAGCGCCTGCGCCACCGCCTCGAGCTCGATCGCGCCGCCGAGCCCCATGTCCAGCTCGCGGGTGAGCAGCGCCTTGGTGGTGGCGTAGGCCAGCGCGGGGCCGTCAGCCAGGCCGCGGGCGAGCTCGGCGGCGGCCGCGCCCAGCTCGGCGTCGTCGACCACCTGGCTCGCCAGGCCCAGCGCGGCCGCCCGCTCGGCGTCGAGCCGGTCCCCGAGCAGCAGCAGCTCGGTGGCGCGTGCGAGCCCGACCAGCCGGGGCAGCAGGTAGGCCGCGCCCATGTCGGCGCCGGCCAGGCCGACCTTGGTGAACAGGAAGGCGAGCGAGGCCGAGCGGGCCATCACCCGCAGGTCGGCGGCCAGCGCGATCACCGCGCCCGCACCGGCCGCCACCCCGTTGACCGCGGCGACGATCGGCAGTGGCAGCTCGCGCATGCGCTGCACCACCGCGCCGGTCATGCGGGTGAAGTCGAGCAGCTCGCGCGGCCCCATCCGCTGCAGTGCGCCGATGATGTCGTGCACGTCCCCGCCCGAGCAGAAGCCGCGGCCGCCGCCGGTCACGACCAGCGCCCTGACCCCCTCCCGCTGCGGCAGCTCGGCCAGAAGGTCGCGCAGGTCGGCGTAGACCTCGAAGGTGAGCGCGTTGAGCCGCTCCGGGCGGTCGAAGCTGACCGTCGCCACCCCCTCGGCCTCCTGGTAGCGGAAGTGCCTCCACTCGCCGGTGAACGGCGCCGAACCGCGGAATGGGCTCATGGCTGGGCCTCCTTGTTGCGGAACAGCTCCCGGGCGATGATCGTGCGCTGGATCTCGGAGGTGCCCTCGTAGATGCGCGGCGCGCGCACGTCGCGGTAGAGGTGCTCGAGCAGGTGCCCGCGGACCAGCGCGCGGGCGCCGTGGACCTGCACCGCCGCGTCCACGACCCGCTGGGCGGTCTCGGTGGCGTACAGCTTGGCCATGGCGGCGAGCCGGGTCACGTCGTCGGCGCCGGCGTCGTAGCGGCTGGCGGCCGCGTAGACCAGCAGCCTGGCCGCCTCGGTGCGGGTCGCCATCTCGGCGAGCGCGTGGGAGACCGCCTGGAAATCGCGCAGCGGCCGGCCGAAGGTGTGCCGCGAGGCGGCGTGGGCCACGGCCGCGTCCAGCGCCGCCTGGGCCATGCCGACCGCGAACGCGCCGACGCTCGGCCGGTAGCGGTCGAGCGTGCGCATGGCCAGGGCGAACCCCTCGTCGACGCGGCCGAGGACCTGCTCGCGGCCGACCCGCACCCCGTTGAAGGCGAGCCGGCCGATGGCGTGCGGGGCCAGCAGGTCGAGGTGCTGGCCCCGCAGCCCGGGAGCGTCGCCGGGCACGGCGAAGGCGGTGACGCCGCGCGTGCGCTCCTCCGGCGTCGTTCGGGCGAACACGGTGTACACGTCGGCGTCGGGCGCGTTGGAGATCCACGCCTTCTCGCCGACCAGCCGCCAGCCGTCCCCGTCGGGCTCGGCGGCCAGCTCGATGCCGGCGGCGTCCGATCCGGCCTGCGGCTCGGACAGGGCGAAGGCGGCCACCGCGTCGCCGGCGGCCACGGCCGGCAGCCAGCGGGCGGCGACCGCGTCCTGGCCAGCCACGGCGATCGGGTCGGCCCCGAGGCCCTGGAGGGCGAGCGCGGTCTCTGCCTCGGTGCACTCCCGCGCCAGCGCCTCGCGCAGCACGCACAGCTCCATTGCCGAGGCGGGCCGCTGCTGCCCGGTGGTGCCGGCCGGCACCAGGCGCGCGATCAGGCCGTGGTCGCCGAGCGCCCGCACCAGCTTGCGGTTGACCCTGCCGGGCTGGGCCGCCCGCACGAGCGGCGCGAGCGCGTTCCGTGCGAGCTCCCGCACCTCGGCCCCGAGGCGCTCGTGCTCCGAACTGAGGGTGAAGGCTGCTGCCAAGAGGCCGCTCCTTCGGGCTCGCGAGCGGCCGTGCCGCCGCCGTCGTCTGCCGTAGATCTTAAGCGGCGGGCGGGCTTCATAAACGCACGCTATCGGAGGGTGGGAGCCTTCCGGGTGGCCCTCCGGCTAGAATTGCGTGTGGCCGAAGACGACAGGATGCATGGTGGTCAGGGGCGGGCGCAACAGGCCCCGGTGGAAGAGGTCAGGGTCTCGACCATCGAACTGTTCTTCGATCTGGTCTTCGTGTTCGCCATCACCCAGCTGACCAGCCTTCTGGCCGGCAACCCGGGCTGGGTGGGCCTGGCCCGGGTCGCGCTGGTGTTCGGCAACCTGTGGTGGATGTACGGCGGTTACGCATGGCTCACCAACGCCGTGCCGCCGCGCGCGCTGGCGCTGCGGCTGCTGATGCTGGTCGGCATGACCGGGTTCCTGGTGGTGGCGCTGGCGATCCCCAGTGCCTTCGGCGGCGGCGGGGTCGCCTTCGGCGTGGGGTACCTGCTGGTGACCCTGGTGCACACCGGGATGTTCCTGCTGTCAACGCAGGAGAGCGCGTTGCGGGCCATGCGCCGGCTCGGGCCCTCCAACGCCATCACCGCGCTGCTGCTGTTGCTGGCCGGTTTCGCCGACGGCGCCCTGCAGTGGGCCCTGTGGTCGGCCGCCTTCGCGCTGCACTGGATCAGCCCGCTCTTCACCGCCGTGTCGGGCTTTCCCATCCGCGCCGCCCACTTCGTCGAGCGCCACGGGCTGATCGTGCTGATCGCCTTGGGCGAGTCCATCGTCGCGGTCGGCATCGGGGTTGCGGAACATGACCTGCGCGCCGGGAACGTCGTCACCGCGGTGCTCGGCCTGGCACTGGCCGCGGCGCTGTGGTGGATGTACTTCGACGGTGAGGACGAGCGTGCCGAGCGGGCGCTGGACGCCGCGGGACTCGAGCGTGTCTCATGGTTGGCGCTGTACGCGTTCGGCTATGCGTTCCTGCCGGTTCTGGGCGGGATCATCGTGTTCGCCGCGGGCGTCAAGGGCGCGGTCGGGCGGTACGGCGAGCCGCTCGCCGTGCCGGCCGCGTGGTTCCTGGCCGCCGGGGTGGCGGTGTACGTCATCGGGTTGGCCTGGTTCCGGTGGCTTCTGGGCAGCGGGCCGATCGGTGTCCGCCTGCTGACCGCGGGCGTGGTGCTGCCGACCGCGTTCGTCGGCCTGGCGTTCTCGGCTGAGGCGCAACTGGGCGTGCTCGCCGCGATCGTCGTGGCCGGCATCTTGGCCGAGTCCGCCTGGCAGCGCCACAGGCTTGTCGGGCGGCCCTGTTAGACTCCGCGCCGGGCTTCCCCACGCCCACCGCGACTTCGAGGGGGGAGAAGGCTGCTCGTCGAGGACTACGCCGACCGGGTCCGCGGCTGCGCCCAGTACCTGACGCGGCTGCTCGCCGACCAGGGGAGCCGGGTCGACAACCCCGCGGACGAGCCGGTCGCGCCCGAGGACACCGCCCCGATCGAGCTGGGCGAGGACTCGCCGATCGTCAGGTTCGGCGTCGACCCGGGCGCGGGCGTCACCGCCGCCGCCGTCGACGGCGGCTCCGCCTGCCTGGTCAACGGGCGCTCGTTCTGGGTGATCGTCTACCGCGCCGGCACCGTCTGGCACCGCGACCGGACGACCGTCAAGGAGGACCCCGACCCGCTCACCATCGAGGCGCTCACCCAGACCGACGCCAAGGGCCGCTACGTCCAGGCGCTGGCGTCCGCCGGGGTCGTCCGCGAGCGTGAGCTGGCCGACCTCGGCGGCGTGGTCGACGTGCTGCGCGAGCTGGCCGAGTGGGAGCGCGCCCGCAGGGCGATCGAGCTGGCCGCGCCCGGCGACCTCGTGCTGGTGGACGGCAGCCTGCACCCTGGCGCCTTCCTGCCCGCCGCGCTGGTGGGACCGATCCACCAGCTCGCCATCGACCGGGGCGTCGACCTGGTCGGCGTGACCAAGGCCTCGAAGCTGCGCTGGGGCCGCTACGCGCCGCTGGTCCTGCGCGTCCGGCGCCGGGCCGAGGCCGAGGTCGGCCCGGACGCCCGCTGGTACCTGCGGGTCGTCGGCGACGACTCCGACGGCGCCGGCGGGGAGCCGCGGTGGCGCTCGGAGGTGTACGTGGCGCGCCTCGCCTCGCGCGGCGCCTACGCCTTCCGGGTCGACGTCGTGCGCGGCCGGCGCAGCCCAGAGGAGCTGTTCGCCCTGCTCGCCGGGCTCTCCGACGACCCGGCCTTCCTCGGCTACCCCTACCCGCTCGCCCGCGTCCACCAGGTCGTCAGCCTGCCCGGCCACCTGCTCGCCGACCTCCGCCGTGACCTTCGCGAGGCGTTCCGGCGCGAGGGCCTGCCAGAGGACGACGTCGACCTGGTCATGCGCGACTTCCACCTGACCTTGAACGCCTGACCACATCCCGAGGACCTGATGCCCGACCACACCGAGTACAAGGGACGCATCTTCGGCCGTTCGGTCCAGGACGTGCGCTTCCGTGCCTACTACGGCGAGGACCTGTTCCTCGGCGAGCTGCTGGTCGGCGGCGACCCCGAGCGCGGCCGGCGCTACCTGTTCCGGGTCACCGACGTGGCCTACGGGTCGGAGTCGGCCGACGACGGCTGGGCCGAGCGCGTGGCCGGCGGGCTCATGGAGATGGACCGGGCCGGCCAGCCCACCGGCATGCGCGACGTCGAGCGGCGGCTCTACAAGGTGGCCAAGGTCGCCTCGCTCGGCTACGTCGACTCCGCCGCGCGCTTCCACAAGCCCAAGAGCCTGCCGGCGCAGTTCGGCGAGATCATCGCGCCCACCCAGGAGGACCTCGAGTTCCTGCGGGTGCGCATGGGCGACGTGGAGATCGGCCGCCTGCGCTCCGGCGAGGACACCATCGACCTGCCGGTCGGCATCCGCGGCGAGACCCTGCCGAGCCACGTCGGCGTGTTCGCCACCACCGGCATGGGCAAGTCCAACCTGATGAAGGTGCTCGCCGGCCAGCTGCTCGCCGCCGGCGGGCGCTACGCCATGCTGCTCTTCGACCCTCACGGCGAGTACCTGGAGGGCGGCGGGCCGCCGCGCAAGGGTCTCGCCCACCACCCCTGGGCGGCCAGCGGGCGCCTGCGCGTGTACTCGCCCAGCCCCAAGCCCGGCCAGGCCAACCTGCTGCGGCTGTCGCTGGCCGAGCTGTCCGTGGACGACCTGCGCACCGCCTGGAAGTTCACCGGCCCGCAGTCGGAGGCGCTGGACAGCGCGGCGGCGCTGCTCGGCGACAAGGGCACCTGGATCAGGCGCCTGGCCGAGGAGGAGCCCGAGGACCTCAAGGACGCCGAGCTCGGCCGCCACGCCCTGGCCACCATCCAGGTGCTGTCGCGCCGGGCCAAGCGGATCGTGCGGCTGCCGCTGATGACCGACGACCCCAGCCAGTCGCTCACCGGCAAGGTCCTCGACGACCTGGCCGGCGGCAAGGTCGTGCTGGTCGACACCTCCGGGCTCGAGGCGGTCGAGGAGATGCTGGTCGCCTCGCTGCTCACCCGCAGCCTGCTGGACGAGCGGGCCGACGCCTACCGCACCGACCGCGAGCGCTTCCAGCGCCTGCCACGGACCCTGGTGGCGCTGGAGGAGGCGCAGCGCGTGCTGACCCGGCTCGAGGACGCCGAGTTCAACGTCTTCCCGCGGCTGGCCCGCGAGGGCCGCAAGTTCAACGTCGGGCTCTGCGCGGTGACCCAGCAGCCCAAGCTCATCGACGCTGAGCTGCTCAGCCAGTTCAACACCTACTTCGTGCTGGGCCTGGCGGACGAGCGCGACCGGCACATCCTCAGGCAGTCCTCCAAGCAGGACCTCTCCGACCTCGGCGCCGAGATCCAGACGCTGATGCCGGGGGAGGCCCTGGTGACCAACCCGGAGGCGCCGTTCGCCCTGCCCGCCAAGGTGCACCTGTACGAGGACTGGCTCGCCGACGTCCCGGCGCCCGAGCGACCCAGGCCCCGCCCCGCCGGCGCCCTCGAAGGGTTCTTCGACTGATGGCCCGCCTGATCGCCATCGCCGACGCGCATCTGGGGTGCGCGCACTACCACGCGGTCAATGAGCAGGGGCTGAACCAGCGGGAGGCGGACTTCGCCGCCAGCTGGCACCGGGCGGTCGAGGCGGCGCTGGCGCTCGACCCGGACGGCGTGCTGCTGCTCGGCGACCTGTTCGACATCCCGCGGCCGAGCTACCGCGCCTTCCGCGAGGGCCAGCGCGGGCTGCGGCGCCTGGCGACCGCTGGCGTGCCGGCGGCGGCGATATCCGGCAACCACGACACCACCCGGCTGCGCGAGTCCGGCTCGCCCTACGCCGTGCTGGCCGACGCCTTCCCGCGGCTCAGCTTCGTCTATCGTGGCGTCTACGAGGCCGTCGACCTGCTGCCCGGGGTGAGGGTCCACGCCGTCCCCCACTGCGCCGACGAGGGCGCGCTCAAGGAGCAGATCGCGGCCGCCGCGGCGGCGCGCTCCAGCGACCGCCTGAACCTCATGGTCACCCACGCGGCCATCACGGTGCTGTCGCGCCGCTACACCTACGGTGACGTCAACGAGCTGGAGATCGACCTGTCGGTCCTGGACCCGGGCTTCGACCGCATCCTGCTCGGCCATTTCCACAACTTCTCGCACGTGGGCCCCAACGCCTGGTACCCGGGATCGACCGACAGCTTCAGCTTCAAGGACCTTCCCCAGGGCGACGAGCCAGAGGTCAAGGGCGTGCTGGTGCTGGACACCACCTCAGGCCGGGTGCGCCACCACCCGGTGCCCGGCGCGCGGCCGCTGCGCTCCTACCGGGTCGACGCCTTCGACCTCGACCTCGGCGAGGTCTACGACGCCGTTGCCGGGCTCGCCGAGCCGGAGGAGACCGCCGGCGCGGTGGTGCGCCTGTTCGTCAACCAGGCCCGCCCGGAGCTGCGCCGCCTGCTGGACCGGCGGGTCGTCGCCGAGACGTTCCCTGGCGCTCTGGTCGTCACCGTGCACGTCGAGGCCGCCGACGAGGAGGGCTCCGCCCAGCTCGCCGCCCAGCCGGTCGCCAGCCTCGCCGATGAGTGGGACCGCTACCTCGCCAGCGTGCCGGTGGAGGGCTACGACCGCGACCGGCTCGCCGCGCTGGGACGCGAGCACCTGCGGCGCGCCGAGGAAGAGTCGAGGTAGCCATGCACCTGCGTTCCCTCTCGCTGCGCAACTTCCGCGTCTACCGCGCGGCGGACGTCGACTTCCCCGACGGCCTGATCGGCGTCTACGGCGCCAACGGCTCCGGCAAGTCCACCCTCATCGAGGGTGTCCGTTATGCTCTTTATGGCGACGCTCGCACTGAGAAGTCGGAGCTGCGCGCGGCCGGGATCAACGAGGACATGCGCGTCGAGCTGATCTTCGAGCACGAGGGCAACAGCTACGACGTGCGCCGCACGCTCAAGGGCCGCAACCTCACCCCGTCGGTCGAGGTGCTGGTCAACAGCCAGCTCGCGGTCCAGTCGGTGCGCGACGCCAACGCCTTCCTCGCGCGGGTGCTGGGCATGGACCAGCGCGCCTTCCTGGCGTCGGTGTGCGCGCAACAGAAGGAGCTGACCACCTTCGCGACCATGATCCCGGCCGAGCGGCGCCGGCTCGTCCTCGACCTGCTCGGGGTGAGCCCGATCGAGCGCGCGCTCGCGCGCGTGCGCGAGCAGGCGCGCGACTCCAGGACCGCCGCGGCCGCGGCTCGCGCGCAGCTTCCGGCCCTGCCCGCCGTGGAGGCGGCCGCCGCCGAGGCCGCCGCGGAGCTGGAGTCGGCCGCCGCGGCCGCCGACGCCGCGGGCAGCGCGGCCGCCGCGGCGCAGGCCGCGCTGAGCGCGGCCGAGGCCGCCGCGGCGCGGGCCGAGACCGCCGCCCGCCGCCTGGACGACCTGCGGCAGCGGGCCACCCTGCGCCGCGCGGAGGCTGTCAGCCACCGGCGCGAGGCTGAGCGCCACGAGCGGCGCGCCCTCGAGGCCGACGCGCTCGCCCCCCGCATCGCCGCGGCCGAGACGCGCATGGCGGAGCTGGCGCTCGCCGCGGCGCCCCTGGCCGGCCTGGAGCGGGCGCGTGAGGTCCAGCTCGAGCGGCAGGCGCTGCTGCGGGCGCTGGCGGACGCCCGCGGCCGCGAGCAGGTGGCGCGCCGGGCGCTTGCGGAGGCCGAGCGCGAGGCGGCGGACCTCGCCGGCGTGGTCGATGCCATCAGAGCGGCCGAGGCGGTCATCGAGAAGGTCGAGCACGCGCTGCTCAGCGCGCGCGAGCGGCACGCCAAGGCGAGCGAGGTCGAGGTCGCCGCGCGGCACGCCGAGGAGCTGAGCGCCGCCAGGGCCGTGCACGACGAGGCGGCCGGGCTGCGTGACACCGCGGTCGAGGCCGGCAAGAAGCTCGCCACCAGGCGCGCTGAGCTCAAGGGCGAGCTCGAGAAGGCGCGCGCCGCCGAGCACCGCGCCGCCAGGGCGGCCGCGCTGGTGTCCAACGCCCAGCACGCGATCCAGGTGGTCGGCGACGAGGTCGCCGAGCGCGAGCGCGAGCTGGCGCGGCTCCCGGACGCCGGCTTCGATCCCGAGGCCCACCAGCTCGCCAGGCGGGCCGCCGACGAGCTGCAGCAGGTCGCGCTGGACCTCCGTGAGCTGCGCGGCCGAGCCGAGCAGGCCGAGGTCGAGCGCAAGCTGGCCAAGGAGGCGCTCGACCGCGCCGCCGAAGCGGACGAGCGCGCGGCCGCCGTCGAGGCCGAGGCCGCGGCGCTCAGCGAGGCGGAGCGGGAGCTGGCCGCCGCCCGCGAGCGGGTCCGCCAGGCCGGCGAGCTGGCCCGCCGCACCCACGGCGAGCAGGAGCGCGCCGCCGAGGCGCTGGCCAGCGCCCGGCGCCGCCACGCCGACCGTGAGCGCGAGCTGGCCAGCGCCCGCACCCGCCACGAGGAGGTGGCCGTCCTGGAGGAGCAGGCCGCCTACCTCGCCCGCCTGGTCGACCTCATGGCGGCCTTCCGTCTGCACCTGGTCGCGCGGCTCGGCCGGCGCCTGTCGGTCGAGGCGGCCGGCCTGTTCGCGGAGCTGACCGACCACGAGTACCAGGACCTGGTGGTCGACCCCGAGGACTACTCGATCCGTATCGCCGACGCCGGCACCGAGCACGAGCTGGCGCGCTTCTCCGGCTCCGAGAACGACCTGGCCAGCCTGTCGTTGCGGGTGGCGGTGAGCCTGGTGATCGCCGAGGGGGCTGGCGAGCTCGGCCTGCTTGTATTGGACGAGGTGCTCGGGGCTCTTGACCGCGAGCGTCGCGGGCGTATGCTGGCCGCCCTCACCACCCTGCAGGGCCGGTTTCGTCAGGTTCTGCTGGTGACACACAACGACGAGGTAAAAGACCTGCTGCCGGCCGCTATCGAGGTCCGAAAAGGTCCAAACCGGATGTCGACGGCGGTCGTACGGAGCTGACGGACACAGCGAGCACGCGGGGGGTCGCCCGGCCGGGAACAACGCCGGACACGAGAGCGTTACGGGCATGAACGCGGCACCGGCGCACATTCTCAGTTCGTGGTAGGTAAGCCGGCGACGTGCCGCAACCCGTGTCATCGAGAGGTGAAAGGAACTACGAGGGTGCCAGAGGAAGAGGAGGACGAGGCTCAGGTCGAGGCATCCCTCGACGAGCTGATCGCCAAGAAGGCCGACAGGCCGGCGCCGGGCGATGAGGACGACGACGACGAGACCCTGCTCGCGCTGGCCCGGGACGAGTCCCGCGAGTCCCTGACGACGCGGGTGCTCCCGGTGCAGCACAACGAGTTCATCTGCAAGAGCTGCTATCTCGTCAAGCACCGAAGCCAACTCGCGGACCAGCGCCGCCAGCTCTGCCGCGACTGCGCCTAGCGATGTCCCCGGTGCCGGTCATGGCGGGATGGCGGGCAGGCCCGGGTCTCCGGGTCGGCGCCGCCGTCCTCACCGGGGCCACCCTCGCGCTGGCGTTCCCCGGGCCGGACCTGGGGCCGGTGGCGCTCGTCGCCCTGGTGCCGCTGCTGCTGGCGGTCGAGACGCTGCGCCCACGGCAGGCCGCGCTCCTCGGCTACCTCGCCGGGCTGGTCTTCGTCGGCCTGCTCATCCTGTGGATCCCCACCGACTTCCTGTCGTGGACGGGCGCTGCCGGGTGGCTCGCCTGGGTCGCGCTGTGCGTGGCCGAGGCGTGCTTCGTGGCCGCGTTCGCCGCGCTGGTGCCGGCGTGCGGGCGTCTCGGCCCCTGGCGGGTGCTGCTGCTGCCCGCCTGCTGGGCCACGCTCGAGCTGCTCCGGGCGCACGCGCCGCTGGGCGGCTTCCCCTGGGGGATCCTCGGGGTGAGCCAGCACGGCGGCGGGCCGCTGCTGCCGCTGGCCCGGGTGGTGGGCGTCTACGGCCTCTCCGCCGTGATCGTCGCGGTCAACTTCGCCGTGGCCTCCTGGCTCCGGACGCTGGTGCGGGGCTGGGCGGGGAGGCGCTCGCTCGGGCCGGTGCTCGCCTGGCCCGCCCTGGCCGTCGCGCTCGCGCTCTGCGGGCTGCTCGCGCCGGCGCCGCCGCCGGCCAGCGGCCCGCCCCTCCAGCTCGCCGTGGTCCAGGCGGGCCTGCTCGGCGGACACGGCCCGGACCGCGGCGCCAGCACCGAGGCGGTCTTCGCCAACCACCTCGGCCGCACCGAGGCGCTCGCCGGCGAGCCCGGCCTCGGCCTGGTCATCTGGGGCGAGGGCTCGGTCGACGTGGACCCCCTGACCAACCCCGACCGGCTCGAGCGCATCCGGCGGGCGGCCGCGACGGCCGGCGCGCCGCTGCTGGTCGGGGCCACCACCTCGGCCGGCGGCCGCTTCGCCACCGACTCGCTGCTGTTCACCCCGGGCGGCGAGCTGGCCGACCGCTACCGCAAGCGGCGCCTGGTGCCGTTCGGGGAGTACGTCCCCGTGGCCTGGCTGATGGGACGGGTCCTGCCCGTCACCCGCGAGGGCGTGCCGTTCGACAAGGTCCCCGGCGACCGCCTGCGGCCGATGGTGGTCGACGGCGTCCGGGTCGGCACGATCATCTGCTGGGAGTCGGCCTACGCCGAGGACCCCCGCAGGCTCGCCCGCGAGGGCGCCCAGATCATCGTCGTGGCCACCAACAACGCCTCCTTCGGCGAGGGCCCGGGCTCGCGCCAGCACCTGGCCTCGAGCCAGCTGCGCGCGGTGGAGGAGGGACGCACCGTGGTCCAGGCGGCCGTCTCCGGCTCGAGCGCGATCATCGGCCCGGACGGGGTCGCCCGCCAGCAGACCGGTCTGTACCAGCAGGCGACCATCCGGGCCGCGGTGACGCCGCGCAGCCGGCTCACGCCGTACGCTCGCTTCGGTCAGGGGATCGAGACGGTGCTCGTCGCGTTCGCCGTGGCCAGCCTGCTGGTCGCGCTGCTCCCCTGGAGCCGGCGCATGACCGCCGCGCGCCTCGAGGGCGCCGCGCCGCCGCCCGCGACCCAGTCCAGCCAGGAGCACGCCGCCATCCGGGGGAGTGAGTGAACGCAGTCGTCGTCATCCCGACCTACAACGAGGCCGGCTCGATCCAGGAGGTGCTCGAGCGGGTGCTGGCCGCCGATCCCAGGGTCGAGGTGCTGGTGGTGGACGACGGCAGCCCGGACGGCACCGCCGCGCTGGTGCGCGTCATCGCCGCCGACGCCGACCGCGTCCACCTGCTCGAGCGCAGCGCCAAGCAGGGTCTCGGCGCCGCCTACCGCGCCGGCTTCGCCTGGGGGCTGGAGCGCGGCTACGACGCCATGGTGGAGATGGACGCCGACCTGTCCCACCCGCCCGAGCGCCTGCCCGCCCTGCTGGACGGGCTCGACCAGGCCGACCTGGTGATCGGCTCGCGCTACGTGCCGGGCGGCCAGACCGTCAACTGGAGCCCGCTGCGCAGGGCGGTCTCGCGCGGCGGCAACGCCTACGTGCGGCTGGCCCTGGGCCTGCCGGTCCACGACACCACCGCCGGCTACCGCGCCTACCGCCGTGAGGTGCTCGAGGCGCTGCCGGTCGCGGCGGTGCGGTCCAACGGCTACTGCTTCCAGGTCGAGATGGTCCACCGCACCTGGCAGGAGGGCTTCCGCGTGCTGGAGGTGCCCATCGCCTTCACCGAGCGCGCCGCCGGCGTCTCCAAGATGAGCAGGCAGATCGTGGCGGAGGCGCTGTGGCGCGTGACCGTGTGGGCGTTCAGCGGTGGCCGCCGCCGCACCCGCCCCCTCCATCCCAGCAGCGTCGCCGCCGGCCAGCCGGGGTAGCCCGGCGTCACCACGCCTCCAGCAGCGCCAGCAACGTGCGGACCATGCAGCCGGTGGCGCCCTTCGGCTGGTAGTAGCGGGCCTCCTTGAGGGTGGCGGGCCCGGCGATGTCGATGTGGGCCCACGGCCTGCCGGCGACGAACTCCCGCAGGAACAGGGCTGCCTGGATCGCGTCGCCGGGGTGCTCGGTGGCGTTGCGCAGGTCGGCCACGTCGGAGTCGATGAAGCGCCGGTAGTCCTCGACCAGGGGCAGCTCCCAGGCGGTCTCGCCGGTCCTGGCCGCGGCCGCGAGCACCTTGGAGGTCAGGGCGGGCGTGTTGCCGAGCACCGCGGAGCAGGTCGGGCCGAGGCCGACCACCGCCGAGCCGGTCAGGGTCGCGACGTCGACGATCGCGTCCGGCTCGGCCTCCACGGCCAGCGCCAGCGCATCGGCGAGCGACAGGCGGCCCTCGGCGTCGGTGTCGTAGATCTCGATGGTGGGGCATGTTCTCCACCAGCGGGAGCAGGCCGGTCACCGCCACCGGCAGGCCGAGCTCGACGGTGGCGCCCAGGACCGCGAGCACCGTCGCGGCGCCGGCCATGTCGTCCTTCATCCCCTCCATCGAGCTGGCGCGCTTCAGGTCGAGGCCGCCGGTGTCGAAGGTGACGCCCTTGCCGACCAGCGCGACGTGAGCCCGCGCCCCGGCGGGACGGTAGCGCAGGGTCACCAGCCGCGGTGGGGTGGCCGAGCCACCGCCCACCGCGAGCACCGCGCCGAAGCCGCCCCGCTCGAGCGCCTCACCTTCGATGACCTCATGCTCCAGGCCGTGCTCGGCGGCCAGCCGGGTTGCCTCGGCCGCCAGATCGGCCGGCCCGAGCGTGCCGGCCGGCTCGTTGATCAGGTCGCGCGCCCAGGCGGTGGCGCGGATGCCCGCCTCGGCGCGGCGCAGGGCCGGCCGCATGACCTGCGCGGCCTCATCGTCGCTGACCAGCAGGATCACCTCGGCCAGGGCGGGCTCGGCGCTGGACTTGTAGCGCTCGAAGCGGTAGGCGGCGAGCCCGGAGCCCTCGGCCACCGCCGCCAGCGCCTCGGCGGCGCGTGCCGGAGCTCCCGGCGAGGCCTCGTAGGCGCACTGCGGCAGCACGGTGGCGATGCTGGCGGCACGGCCGGCGGCGGCGACCGCCACGGCGGCCGCACGGCGCAGCGTCTCCAGGCTGCGGCCGCTGTCCCGCCCGACACCGAGCAGCAGCAGCGCCCGCGCGCCGAGCCGCCCGTAGGTCGGCAGCAGCAGGCTCTGGTCGAGGTCGCCGCCGAGCTGCCGGTCGCGGCCGAGCGCGGCGAGGTCCGCGCCGGCCAGCGCCAGCACCGCCCGGGTCACGGGTGGAGCGACGGGGCCGCCGTCACCGGCGGCCACCGGCAGCACGAGCAGGTCGGCGGCGACCTCGTTGGCGGGACGGCCGGAGAGCGTCAGTCGAGGCATGTCAGAGCTCCGCAATCGCATGGGGCTTCAATCGCATGGGGCTTCAGAGATCTCCTTCATCTGGTCGCCGTCCCGCCTGGCGGCAGGGCATCATGACATGCCGCGGACGGGGCGAGCGCAAGCGGAGCGAGATCGAGGAGGTCGAGGGACGGCATGTGGCGGCGACGGCGGGAGCCCGATCCCGAGGTCGAGGCGGCCTGGCAGAGCTTCCTCCGCCTGGCCCGGGCGCTCGACGAGGGCAGCCGGGCGCTGCTCGCGGCAGTCCCGACCGCGCGCCGTCCGGGCACGCCGCTCGACGCCAGCGTCGAGGGGTTCCTCGCGGGGGTCGCCGCGGCCCGGGAGGAGCTGGCCGGCTGGGCGCTGCCCGCCCTGTCCGCCGAGCACGCGGCCAGCGCGGCCGCGCTGGCCGCGGCCGAGCGGCGCGTCCGCGAGCTTCCCGAGGTCACCCGCGACCTGGAGTTCGAGCGCCGCACGGGGGCGATCGGCGAGGTCCTCGACGAGCTCGCCCCGATCCAGGAGGCGGAGCAGGCGATCCGCGCCCTGCGCCGCCGCCGCTGACCCGGGCGCCATCGACCGCCCCTTCCTCACCCGTTGCCGCCGGCGGTGGCGCGGCGCTTGGCGATGCCGGAGAGGGCCTCGAGCACGATGCGGTTGGCGAGGAACGCGGTGACCTGCCCCGGGCCGTCGTAGGCGGGCGCCAGCTCGACCACGTCGAGGCCGACCACCGGCAGCTCCAGGGCACAGCGGCGCACCGCGTCCAGGAGCTGCCTGCTGCTGAGACCGCCCGGCTCGGGCGTGCCGGTGCCAGGCGCCATGCCGGGGTCGACCACGTCCACGTCGATGGAGAGGAACACCCCGTCGCAGTCGTCGGTGGCGATGGCGAAGGCCTCGTCGAGGCAGTCGTCGAGGCCGCGGCGCACCACCTCGCTCATCTCGAAGCTGCGCATGCCCTGCTGGGCCATCCACTCCAGCACGGGCGGGCCGGGCCAGTAGCCGCGCAGGCCGAGCTGCAGGAAGCGGTCGCCGCGTGCGGCGCCCGACTCGATCAGGCGCCGCATCGGCGTGCCGTGCCCCAGCAGGGAGCCGTTCTGGGTCTCGCCGGTGTCGGCGTGGGCGTCGAAGTGGACGACGGAGACGCGCCCGAAGCCAAGGTGGCGGGCGACCCCGGTCACGTCGGGCAGCGCGATGGTGTGGTCGCCGCCGAGCACCACCGGGATCGCGCCGGACCCGGCGATGGCGTGGACGGCGTCCTCGAGGCGCCTGAGGGAGACCTCGATCTCGCCGGGCGGCATCAGCAGGTCGCCGACGTCGACCACCTGCAGCTCGCGCAGGGGGTCGACGCGCAGCGCCAGGTGCGGCCGCGAGGCGTCGGGGGGCAGGTAGTCGGTGGCGCGGATGGCGAGCGGCCCGAAGCGGGCACCGGGCCGGTAGGAGGTGCCGCCGTCGAAAGGCGCGCCGACCACCACGACGTCGGTGCCGGCGAACGACTCGGGCTGCTCGAGGTCGGCTCGGCGCACGCCGAGGAAGGTGACGTTCGGGCCGTACATCTCGTACTCCTCCCGGAGACGTGGTGGTGCGACGCGCATCGTACAGGCGGGGCCGGACGCGACGGACCGTCTGGTAGCGTTGGCGTCCTGTCCCCGGCGTACTCAGCGCGCGAGCCAGCCACCGTCGACGGTGAGCACGCTGCCGTGGACATAGCTGGCGTCGGCCGAGGCCAGGAACGCGACCGCGCCGGCGATGTCGTCGTCGGCGCCCCAACGGCCCGCGGGGATGCGCGCGCTGATCTCGGCGTAGCGCTTGGGATCGGCACGCAGCGGGGCGGTCTGCCGGTTGGCGACGTAGCCGGGGCAGACCGCGTTGACGCGGATGCCGAGCGGTGCCCACTCGTTGGCGAGCGCCTTGGTGAGCTGGGCCACGCCGCCCTTGCTGGCGGCATACGCCACCACGTTGATGCCGCCCTGGAACGACAGCACCGAGGCGACCGTGACGATGCTGCCGCCACCGCCCTGCGCCAGGAAGATCCGCGCCGCCGCCCTGGCGACCGCGAACACCGACGTGAGGTTTACCTCGATCACCCGGCGCCAGTCCTCCAGCGGGACCTCAAGGGCGGGTTGGCGGTGGGTGGTGGCGGCGTTGCAGACGGCGACGTCGAGCCGGCCGAGCCGCTCGGCGATGGCAGCGACCGCCGCCTCGCCCTGCTCGGCCTCCTCCAGGTCGGCGCGGATCACCTCGGCTCGGCGGCCCAGCGCCACGATGCCGGCGGCGGTGTCGGCCGCGTCGCCGCGCTGCACCAGGCCGACGTCGCAGCCCAGCCGCGCCAGCCGCAGCGCGACCGCCCGGCCGATCCCCTGGCTGGCACCGGTGACCACGGCGCAACGGCCCTGTAGCGGCTGGGGACTGTCCATCGGGCGACCTCCTGGTAGCGTTGGCGCGTGGCTTCGGAGATCACGTTCTACCAGGCAGTCGGCGGCGAGGTGACCTTCCGCCGGCTGGTCGCCCGTTTCTACCAGGGGGTGGCGGGCGACCCGTTGCTGCGCCGCCTGTACCCAGAGGAGGACCTGGCCAGCGCTGAGGAGCGGCTGCGGCTGTTCCTCATCCAGTACTGGGGCGGTCCGCCGACCTACAGTGAACGCCGCGGCCATCCCGCGCTGCGCATGCGCCATGCCCGCTTCGCCATCGGTCCGGCCGAGCGTGACGCCTGGCTGGGCCACATGAACGCGGCAATCGACGCGCTCGCCCTGCCCGAGCAGCTCGCCGCGCCCCTGCGCGAATACGTCACGATGGCGGCCCGCGCCCTCACCAACCAGCCCGGGTGAGGCCGGGATCGATCTGCGAGCAGACTGGAGGGCGGATGGCGAGAAGCCTCGACCAGCGACCGGGCGGCAAAGAGGAGGTGCTGCCGCCGGGCGCGCGGCAGTGCTTCGCCTGTGGCGACGACAACCCGATCGGCATGCACCTGGAGGGCATCCGGCGCGAAGGCGACGAGGTGCGTGCCATCCTGCGGCCTCGGCCCGAGTTCCAGAGCTACCCGGGCATGCTCCACGGCGGGCTGTCCGCAACTGCGCTTGACGAGATGATGGGCTATGCGGCGATCCTGCTCGCGGGGACCTGGAGCGCGACCGCGCGCATGGAGGTGCGTTTCCGCGCGCCGGTTCCCTACGACGCCCCCCTCGAGCTGGTGGGCGGGGTGGCGCAGGCCCGCAGTGGGCGGGTCCGCGCCTGGGCCCGCATGCACCTGCCCGACGGCCGGGTCGCCGCCGAGAGCACCGGCCTGCTGGTGCCGCTCCCGCCCGAGACCGCGGAGCGTGCCCGGCGGCTCTACGGCCGGTGACTCGCGCTCACAGCGTGCCCCGCAGGTCCGTCTTCACGACCTTGCCGAGCGCGTTTCGTGGCAGCGCGTCCACGAAGTGGACCCGGGACGGGACCTTGTAGGGCGCGAGCCGCTCGGCGGCCCAGTCCCGGACGACGTCCACGGTCAGGTCCGCGCCCTCGCGCGGCACGACCGCGGCTGTCACCCGCTCACCCCACTGCGGATCGGGCAGGCCGATGACCGCGCACTCGTCGATGTCGGGGTTTGCGAGCAGGACGTCCTCGATCTCGAGGGCGGAGACCTTGAAGCCGCCCGTCTTGATGATGTCGACGCTCTGGCGTCCCAGGATCCGGTAGGTTCCGCCCTCCACGACGGCCACGTCGCCGGTCCGGAACCAGCCGTCCTGGAAGGCGGCTCGGGTGGCGTCAGGATCGTTCCAGTACTCGAGGAACACGCCCGGGCCACGGACCTCCAGCGCGCCGGGGGTGCCGCTGGGAACGATCGCGCCGGCCTCGTCGACCAGACGGGTGTCGACGCCCGCCAGCGGCCGGCCGACGGAGCCGGGCACGCGCTCGCCGCTGAGCGGGTTCGACAGGGCGATCCCGATCTCGGTCATCCCGTACCGCTCCAGGAGGGTGTGCCCGCTGATCTCGCGCCACCGCTCGAGGACGTCGACCGGCAGCGCCGCCGAGCCGCTGATCATCAGCCGCAGCGAGCGCACCGCGTCCGACATCGCCCTGCGGCGGTCCGGCGCCGCGGCCTCCCATGCCGCGATGAGCTTGACGTAGATGGTCGGGACGGCCATGAAGACGGTGATGTCGCCGGAGATCAGCCGTTGCCAGGTCGCTTCGGCGTCGAACCGCCGCAGGAACTCGCAGCAGGCGCCGTTCCACATCGCCGTGGTCACGACGTTGATGACCCCATGGATGTGATGGAGGGGCAGGACCGACAGGATGCGGTCGGCGCCGCTCCAGCCCCATGCCTCGGTCAGCGTCGCGACCTGCGCCTGCACCGTCCGGTGGGTCCAGACGGCCCCCTTGGGCCGTCCGGTGGTCCCGCTGGTGTAGAAGATGGCCGCCCGGCGGCCGCCGCCGATCGCCGGCAGCGGCCGGTGGGGGACTGACGGCACGGCGATCTGGTCGGTGGAGATCAGGCGCGGGCGCCGGGTCCCGGCGATCCCCGCGACGCGCGGCACCAGGTCGGGGTCGGCCACGATGACGGATGCCCCGGAGTGGCCCACGCAGTACCGCAGCTCGGCTTCGGGGTGCGAGACCGCGAGCGGGACGGCGATCCCGCCGGCCCGCCAGATGCCCCACTGGGTGGTCACGTACCGGTACCCGGGCCAGCACAGGTGGGCGACGCGCGCCTCCCGAAGATCCGCATCGCCGCCGAGCAGGGCGGCCGCGACCGCACGCGAATCGGCCAGCAGCCGCTCGTAGGTGAACCTGCCCAGCTCGTCGACGACCGCGGTCCGCTTCGCGCTGCGCCCGGCCCGGCCGACGAGCTCCAGGCCCGCAGGCTCCGAGCCCTCGCCCATGGGCCCAGGCTACCAAGTGGGCTACTGCTGCTCGAAGGGCCGCACCGGGTCCAGGGTGCGCACCGGCACCGGCGCGGCCGCCTTGGCGAACCGCTCGGCGTCGCTGGGGGAGCCGACCACGAAGCCGTAGTGCATGGGCACCGCCAGCTCCGGGCCGATGGCTCGGGCCAGCCCGCCGGCCTCGCCCGGGTCCATCGTGTAGGTGCCGCCGATCGGCAGGAAGGCCACGTTGGCGCGGACCGACTCCAGCTCGGGGAGGTGGTCGGTGTCGCCGGCGTGGTAGTAGGTGTGCCCGCCGAGGGTGAGCAGGTAGCCAACCCAGTTGTTGGCCTTGGGGTGCATCTCGAGCCGCGCCTCGGCGATGTTGTAGGCGGGGACCGCCTGGATCTTGACGCCGGAGACCTCGAGCGAGTCCCCCGGCGCGACCGCGGTGACGTCGCCGCCGAGCTCGCGCGCGATGTCGTGCGGGGCGACGATCCTGGTGCCCTCCCCGCGCAGCCGCTCGATCTCCTCGGGCTGGTAGTGGTCGAAGTGGGCGTGGGTGAGGAGGATCAGGTCGGCGGAGCCGCCCTCGCTCTCCCAGGGATCGATGTAGAGGGTGAGGCCGTCGCCGTCCCACCGGTAGGACGACTGCCTGAACCAGGTGAACCGTTCCAGCATCGCTGCCTCCTCCATCTGAGGCCGATAGGATAGATGCTCCTTCCCGCCCGCACGACCTCGCCGAGGTCGCCGACAGGCTAGAGTGCTGCTGCGGCAGGACTCCGGCGGTGCGGGAAGGGGCGAGCAGCGGTGCGACTGGGCGTGGCCATCGGCTACTGGGGCATGGGAAGCGACGCGGCCAGGCAGCTTGCCCTGACGCGTGAGGCGGAGCGGCTCGGCTACGACTCGGTCTGGACGGCGGAGGCCTACGGCTCGGACGCGGCCACCCCGCTGGCCTGGCTCGCGGCGCAGACCACCACCATCGGCCTTGGCGCGGGGGTCTTCCAGGTCCCGGCGCGAAGCCCGGCGATGGCCGCCATGACCGCCGCCACCCTGGACACCCTCTCGGGCGGCCGCTTCCGGCTGGGCCTGGGGGTCTCCGGCCCGCAGGTGGCGGAGGGCTGGCACGGGCAGCGCTATGACCACCCGCTGGCCCGCGCCCGCGACTACGTGGCGGTGGTGCGCATGGCCCTTGCCCGCGAGCGCGTCGCCTACCAGGGCGAGACGCTCGAGCTGCCGCTGCCGGAGAGCCACGGCAAGGCGCTGCGCCTCACCATCTCCCCGGTGCAGCGCCCGCTGCCGATCTACCTGGCGGCCATGGGACCGCGGAACCTCGCCCTCGCCGGCGAGATCGCCGACGGCTGGCTCGGGATCATCTTCAGCGCGGACCACGGCACCGGCGAGGTGCGCGCCGCGCTCGCCGAGGGGGCTGCGCGCGCCGGCCGTGACCTGGACGGCTTCGACCTGGCGGTGAGCGTGCAGCTGCGGATCGACGACGACCTCGATGCCGCCCGCGACGCGATGCGGCCCATGATCGCCCTGTACGTCGGCGGCATGGGCTCGCGCAAGCGCAACTTCTACAACGACCTGGTGCGCCGCTACGGCTTCGAGGAGGCGGCCGCGACCGTGCAGGATGCCTACCTGTCCGGCCGGCCCGACCAGGCGGCCGCCGCGCTGCCCGACGAGCTGATCGACACGCTCTCGCTGTGCGGCCCGGCCGGGCGGGTGCGCGAGCGCCTGGCCGCCTTCCGCGACGCCGGCATCACCACCCTGCTCGCCATCCCGGTCGCCCGCAGCACCGAGGACGCGCTCGCCCAGCTCCGCCTGCTCGCCGAGCTGGGCGCACCGGCGTAGCTCGGGCCCGCCAACGAGGAGGTCGATCGCAGGTGCCGCTCGCGGATCCCGAGCTGTCAGAGGTGGCCCCGGGCGTGCTCGCCTACGTGCAGCCCGACGGGAGCTGGATGATCAACAACACCGGGGCGGTCGTCGGCCGCAGCGGCGTGGTGCTGGTCGACACCACCTCGACCGAGCCGCGCAACCGCGCGCTGCTGGCCGCGGTGGCGCAGCGGTCCGGGGATCTGCCCGTGCGGACCCTGGTGAACACCCACCACCACGGCGACCACACCTTCGGCAACTGGCTCATGCCGCCGGGCGCCACCATCGTGGCCCACCGCCTCTGCCGCGAAGAGGTGCTGCGCGCCGGGCTGGTGGTGACGGCGCTGTTCCCGGACGCCGAGTACGGTGGCCTCCAGGTCGTCCCGCCGACGCTGACCTTCGAGGACACCCTCACCCTGTACGTCGACGACACCGTGGTGGAGCTCTCCTTCGTCGGGCCCGCCCACACCCTCGGCGACGTCATCGCCTGGCTGCCGCGGCACGGCGTGGTCTTCACCGGCGACCTGGTCTTCCACGGGGCGCACCCGTTCCTGGTCGAGGGGTGCCTCGCCAACTATCCGCGGGCGCTGGAGCGCGTGCGTGACCTCGGCGCCCGCGTGCTGGTGCCCGGCCACGGCCCGCTCGCCGGCATCGGGGTGATCGACGACCTGCTCGGCTATGCCGAGTGGCTCACCGCGCTGGCGCAGGACGGCTTCTCAAGGGGGCAGGAGCCGCTCGAGGTCGCCCGCCGCGCGGACCTCGGGCGCTTCGCCAGCTGGCGCGAGCGCGAGCGGCTGGTGGGCAACCTCGCCCGCGCCTACAGCGAGCTGCGCGGCGAGCCGTTGGGGGCGCCGCTCGACCTGGTCGCCGTGATGCGGGCGGTGATGGAGCTCAACGGCGGCCCGCTGCGCTGCCTGGCGTGAGGCCGGGGTGGGCCGGTCGCTCGCCGGCGGGTCCACTGCCGGTGAGGAAGCGCACGACGTGCTCGCGCAGGGCGGGGGTGCCGGCGGTGGCGACGAGGTCGTGGCAGCCGCTGGGGACCTCGAGGTAGTCGAAATGCTCGCCCTCGCGCCGGCCGAGGTCGAGCAGGCGCTGCCGCAGCGCCCGCGAGTGGGCGACCGGGATCACCTCGTCGTCGCTGCCGTGGATCAGGAGCAGCCGTGCCCGCAGCCGAGGGAGGAGCCGGAGCAGGTCCCGAGGCCCGAGGGAGTCGTGCAGCTCCTGGCAGCCGCCGAGCCGCTCGAGCAGCCCGCGCACGGCCGGCGCGCCGTCGCGGTACAGCCGCGGGCCGGACAGGAACGGGGCCAGCGCCACGCAGCGCGACCACAGCTCCGGCTCGCAGCTCGCCGCGAGCAGGGCGAGGAACGCCCCGTAGCTGAGGCCCAGCAGGGCCAGGTCGCCCAGGACGCCGACGCCGAGCCGGCCGCGCTCGGCCGCGATGCGGAAGGCGATGCAGCGCACGTCCTCCAGGTCCGGCCCGCCCCAGGCGCCGCGCAGCGCGAGCGCGTGGCCGGGGGCGTAGCCGCTGGAGCCGCGCTGGTTGGGCGCGACGATCGCGATGCCGGCGCGGGCCAGGAGCTGGAACAGCGGGTCGAACTCCAGCCGCCAGGCGTCCAGCGGGCCGCCGTGCAGCGCCAGCAGCACCCGCTCGCTGGTACGCCAGTCCCGCCCGCCGTAGACGATCGCCTCGACCGGCCCGGCCGCGCCCTGGAGCACCTCGACGCGGGCGCCGGCCCAGCCGCTCGCGTCGGTCGTCAGCCCGGCCACCGTGCAGCCGTCGCGCCCGAGCTCGACGGTGGCGACGCCGGTCGGATGCGCCGGGGTGGAGAACGGGAAGCGGAGCGCGCCCCGCTCCCAGCAGGCGGTGTTGCCGATGTGCCCGTCAGGGGTCTGGACCGGCGCCAGCCGGTCGGCGGCGGGGTCGTAGGTGGCCAGGCGTGAGCGGACGCCCGCCTCGACCTTGAGGAGCACCTGCTGGCCCTCCGGGTCGGTGGCCAGCGGGCGCAGCCCCTGGCGCCGCAGCGCCGGCGGGAAGCGCACCGGCTGGCGGCCGAGCAGCGTCCAGCCGAGCCGCGCCTCGCCAGGGGCATCGGTGCTCACCACCACCAGCCCGGAGCGCGGGCTCGCCAGCAGCAGCCGGTCGTTGGAGCGCTCGGCCACGTCGAGCAGGGTGCTCCAGGAGCCATCCGTGAGGTCGACCGCGATGACCTTGGCCGGCCCGTCCTCTGGCCGCTCCATGCGGTCGGCGCCCAGGACCGCGCCCGCCCGGTCGAGCCAGGCGCCGCCGAGGAGCAGCCCGGGAACCTCGGCGAGCCGCTCCAGCCAGGGCCGGCGCTCGCTCACCCGCCACAGGGTCGAGGCGCCGCGCTCGTCGAAGGCGATGGCCAGCGCCCGGGCGGGTGCGTCGTGGGCTGCGCCGGTCCCGCGGCCGCCCTCCTCGGCTCCGGGACCGGACAGCAGGCGCAGGCCCTGGCAGGCCATCATCGCCAGCACCCGTTCCCGCGCGGCGCCGGTCGCCTCCGGCTCGACCAGCGAGAGCTGGTGGCTGTGGCTGCTCTCGCTGCGGCACAGCAGGACGCGGCCGTCGTCGAGCGGCAGCAGCTGCACGCCGAGCGTGACCGGCCGTTCCAGGGCGAGCCGCCGCCAGGAGGGGGCCGCGCCACCGAAGGACCAGGCCTCCAGCGCGAGGTCGCCGTCGCCGGAGCCGGCCAGGCAGGCGGCTCGGGCGCCGCTGGGGGAGAAGCGGAAGCTCGCACGGACCAGCACAGGTTCCCGGGCCGGCACCGCGGCGGGCGGCACGGTCCCGGCCATGCCGGCCCGACCGGGCCTCACGGCCTCGCCTCCGCCGCGGCCAGAAGGAAGCTCAGTCGGTCCAGCCGTCAACCCCCCCGAAGGCGACCATCTGGCCGACCGGCGTGCGGGACGCGATACTGAAGCGCGCCGGCCTGAGCCTCAACTCAAATAGCTGGATCCACTTTCTAGCCTTAAGCATAGCATAAGACTGTTACTCATAAAGTAGGACTCTATCCCCAAAGCGTGCCCACGTGGCCGCAGTGGGTACGCGTATGTGGGTGTCCCGCGGTCCCGCGGCGGGTATTGCAGGTGAGGCAGGTCTGGTCCGCCCAGGGAGGGGCGCATGGCACACAGCGGAAGGCGAGCGGTCCGGCGGCTGGTGGTCATCACCGTGGCGATTCCGCTCGTGGCCTGGGCGCTCGAGGAGATCGCGCGCCGCACCGAGGCGCGCCGGCCGGCGTCGCCGTGGGTCGGGCGGCTGCGGCAGGGTGCCGGCTGGGTCGGCGGCCTCGGCCGCGGTCCGCTCGCCCGCCGTGGGCGGTAGCGGCGAAGTCGTAGGCGGCGGTGGAGAAGGGCCGATCCAGCGCGCTCAGAACTCGACCGGGTTGGTGGGCAGCTTGCCGCTGGCGATCAGCTCGGGCAGGTCACCGGCGGCGTTCTCCCACACCAGCAGCATCGAGCGCTTGGGCGCATAGCCCTGATGGCGGATGTCGGCCGGCATCGCCGCCACGTCCCCTGGCCGCATCACGACCCGCGCCCGCATCGCCCCGGAGTCCCGATCCTCCACCGTCCAGTGGATCACGTCCGACAGCTGCACGAACCACTCCACCCGGTCGTTGCCGTGGATGATCGGCAGGATGTACTCCTCGGTGGTGGGGCAGTACAGGCTGTCCTTGCAGACCGACACGACCGACGGGTTCCAGGTCACGTCCGAGCGGGACAGGTACTTGAACAGGTTGAAGGCGTTCACCTGGTCCTCGAAGCCGGGCTCGGCGTGGACCTCCGGCTCGTCCTGGACCACGTCCACGAAATGCCGGTTGACCGGGAAGCCCGACTCGTCGCTGCGCAGCGGCTCGTCCTCGGGCAGCCCCACCATCCGCTTGGCGGTCACGCGCCGGCGGGTCACCGCCGCGGTGTTGTCGCCCCGCTTGGGCCCGAACGCGCTGCCGGTCTCGTCGGGGCTCGCGAACGGGTCGAAGCCTTCGACGGTCCAGTCTCCCAGCATCCGCTTGAAGGTCGCGCGGATCAGCTCGGTGGGGAAGTTCTCCACGTGGTCCAGCTCGGCCTTGCGGTAGGCGTCGTTGTAGCGGCCCGCGAACAGGTCGACCGTGCCATAGTGGTTGACCGTGCCGAGCACGCCGTCGAAGTTCACGATGCCGTAGAAGAAGTCCCAGGCGACGTCGCGCTGCAGCGCCTTCAGGAACGTGTCGGCGCTGAGCACGTGGCTGCCGGTGGGCCACTGCAGGTAGACGAAGTAGTCGTCGCGGCTGAAGCTGAACTCTCCCAGGGTGAAGCTGCGGTAGCCGGCCTCGTTGGGCGCACCGGCCTGCACCTGGATCTCGGACTCGGACTCTACGATCGCCACGAGAGATCCTCCTCCCGTCTCGCCTGCGTGGGATGCTGGGGGTTGCCGGGGTCAGGTGGTCTGGCAGATCTCCGCCCACCGGTACCGGGTGTCACGGCCCTCGATCGTCTGGATCAGCAGCACCCCGGGCTGCTCGGCCGAGAACCGGTACGCGGCGTTGGCGGGCAGCAGCACCATGTGCCCGTGCCTGGCCACCACGCTGCCCATCCGCGCGCCGGTCGGCTCCCCCGCGGGCAGCGGCACCGAGCCCTCCTGGTCGGCGGCGGGCTGCTGCTCGGCGCCCGCCTGGACCAGCTCCACCGTGACCTGGCCGTCCATCACCAGGGCGGACTGGTCGTGGCTGCAGGTGCGCCAGGCCGAGGTGCCCTCGGCGCGGAGGACCTCCAGCACGTACTGGCGGTTCTTGCCCACGGCGACCTGCTCATAGGGACGGGCGCGGCTGGCGACATCGAACATGTTGGAGAAGGCGTAGTGGCGGGGGTCGTCGTCGATGACCTCCACCCGGCCCTTCTCGAAGGCGTCAAGTGACCCGAACTGCGTCGTGAACCGGGACAATGAGGACCACTCCCCTCCAGTGGGTGGACGTGGGTGGTGTGTGCCGGGTGTGCGTGCGGGCGCCAAGCGCGGCCGCCGGTGTCCGTCTCACGGTTCGCTCGGCGTCGGGATCGAGCGGTTGTGTGCGCGCAGTGAGCGTACCAAGGGTCCTGCTCGGCGGCTACGCCGCAGGCACCGGGCTGGTGGGCGCCGAGCGGATCAGTGGGGGCTCCGGCTGTCGCCGGGCGGCTCACATGGCTGCTGCCGTGGCTGGCTCTGGGGCGTGAAGTCGACCTCGATCCGCACCTCCGGGCGACGCGCCTCGGCCTTGGCCAGCTCGGTCAGCGCCAGCTTGTCGCCCTCGGTCAGCGGCGGTGGCACCAGGCTGCGCGGCCACAGCCGCTTGGCCAGCACCACGTTGAGCTCGGCCGCGTACAGGAACAGCTGCGCGCCCAGGTACAGCCACGACAGCAGCACGATCACGAACGCCAGCGTGCCGTACACCTCGCTGGCGTTGGCGAGCTGGCGGGTGACGTAGTAGCTGCCGAGCAGCTGGAGCACGCTCCAGCCCAGCGCCGCCAGCACCGCACCGGGCAGCACCCGCCGCCACGGCAGCGGCAGCGCGGTCAGGACCAGGAACGCGAACTCGAACAGCGCCAGGTTGAGGGCCAGCGACCCCAGGAACGGCAGCATCCGGCCCAGCACCGGCAGCCCGGTGACCGTGCCGAGCCCCGAGAGGGCGGTGCTCGCCAGCACCCCGCCGCCGAGCACCACCAGCACGCCGAGCCCGCGGGCGAGCCGCAGCCACAGGCTGGGCCAGCGCCTGCGGGGCACGCTCCAGACCAGGTTCATGGCGCTCTGCGCCTGCTGGGTGACGCCGAAGCCGGCCCACAGCATGACCAGCAGGCCCACCGCGAGCGCCAGCCCGCTGCCCTTGATGGCGCCGAGGTTCCTGCTGAGCTGGCCGCCGATCACCGGGAACTGCCCCAGCGCCGAGCCGAGCACCTTGGCCTGCAGCCGCTCGTTCCCGGACAGCACGAAGTCGAGCACCGTGACCATCACCAGCAGCAGCGGGAACAGCGAGAAGAAGCCGTAGTAGGCGAGCAGGGCCGCCAGGTTCCCGGCCTGGTCGTCGCCGAACTTCCGCACCACCGCGACGGGCACCGCCAGCGCCCGGTGCCGCTGCTGGTACCGGTCCACGTCCGCCAGCAGGCGCCGCGCGCCCCCGACGACCTCCTTCGCGCTCGCCACCATGCGTCCCCGCCCCCCGGTGCACTCTTCCCACTGCTGAATACCCCGCCAGGCCCGACACGACGCCTCGCTGTGGCAACATGGCGGGCATGCCTGCCGACCCCAAGACTGAGCTCGCCGTCCGCTTCCGGGCGGCGCTGGCCGGCGCGTTCGGTGACCAACGCGCCGGCACCGACCCGCTGATCCGCCCGTCCGCCTTCGGCGACTACCAGGCCAACGTCGCCATGAGCCTGGCCAAGGAGCTCGGCCGCCCGCCGCGTGAGGTCGCGGGCGCGATCGTCGAGCACCTGGACGTCGGCGACCTCTGCGAGACCGTCGCGGTGAGCGGACCCGGCTTCGTCAACCTCACCCTGCGCACGGAGTGGATCGCCGCGCAGGCCGAGCGCCTGCTCGGCGACGAGCGCCTCGCGGTCCCGCCGGCGGCCCGCGGCGAGACCGTGGTGGTGGACTACTCCGCCCCCAACGCGGCCAAAGAGATGCACGTCGGGCACCTGCGCTCCACCGTCATCGGCGACGCGCTGCGCCGGCTGCTCGGCTTCCTCGGCCACCGCGTGATCGCCCAGAACCACCTCGGCGACTGGGGCACGCCCTTCGGCATGCTGATCGAGCACCTGGTCGACCTCGGCGGGGCCGCGCCGGACAGCGAGCTGGTCATCGGCGACCTGAACGCCTTCTACCGGCAGGCACGCGAGAAGTACGACAGCGACCTCGACTTCGCCGAGCGCGCCAGGCGCCGGGTGGTCGCGCTGCAGGCGGGCGACGAGACCGCTCTGCGGCTGTGGCAGCGCCTGGTCGCGGAGTCCATGCGCCACTTCCGCGGCATTTACCAGCGGCTCGGCGTGCTGCTCAGCGATGACGACCTCGACCCGGAGAGCCGCTTCAACCCGGTGCTGCCCGACGTGGTGGCGGAACTGGAGGCCAGGGGCATCGCCGTCGAGAGCCAGGGCGCGCTGTGCGTGTTCCCGCCCGGGTTCACCGGCCGCGACGGCGAGCCGCTGCCGCTCATCGTACGCAAGCGCGACGGTGGCTACAACTACGTCACCACCGACCTTGCGGCGGTCCGCTTCCGCGTGCGCAAGCTGGGCGCCACCCACCTGGTCTACGTGGTCGGAGCGGAGCAGGCGCTGCACTTCGCCATGGTCTTCGCGGCCGCGCGCGAGGCCGGTTGGCTCACCTCCGAGCACCGCGCCGAGCACGCTGCTCACGGCCTGGTGCTCGGCGCCGACGGCAAGCGGCTGCGCACCCGCAGCGGCGACCCGGTCAAGCTGGTCGACCTGCTGGACGAGGCGGAGCAGCGCGCCGCCGAGGTGGTGGGCGAGCGCAGCGAGCTGGACCCGGCCACGCGCGCGGCGGTGGCGCACGTGGTGGCCGTCGGCGCGCTGAAATACTTCGACCTGTCCTTCCAGCGCGAGCGGGACTACGTGTTCGACTGGGACCGGATGCTGGCCTTCGACGGCAACACCGGCCCCTACCTGCAGTACGCGGTCACGCGGATCCGCTCGATCTTCCGCCGCGCCGGCCTGGACCCCGGCGCGCTCACGGACGCGTCCATCACCATCGGCGAGCCGGCCGAGCGGGCGCTGGCGCTGAGGCTGCTCGGCCTGGGCGAGGCGGTCTCCGCCGTGGCCGCCACCCTGGAGCCGCACCGGCTCTGCGCCTATCTGTTCGAGCTGGCCACGGCGTTCACCGACTTCTACGAGGCATGCCCGGTGCTGCAGGCCGACGAGCCGACACGCCGCTCGCGCCTGGCGCTGTGCGCGCTCACCTCGCGGAGCCTCACGCTCGGCCTCGGCCTGCTCGGGATCGAGGTCCCGGAGCGGATGTGACCGTTGCCCGGGCCGCGCGCTCCGGCCGCCACGTCTGCCCTGCCCGGGTTCGAGCAATGACCCGATTCCTGTCATGATGACGGCGCCAGCACTCAAGGCGGGAGACGACGACGTGGAGCTGCTCCGTCCACAGGACGCCTTCTTTCTCTACACCGAGACCCCGCACGTCCAGCAGCACGTCGGCGGTCTGGCCATCCTGGACCCCTCGCGGCGGTCCGGCGGCCGGTTGCGGCCGGACGACCTGACCGCGCTGCTCTCCAGGCGGCTGCACCGCCTGCCGCGGCTGCGGCAGCGGCTGGCGCTGCCGCCGCTGGGCCTGGCCCGCGCCGCCTGGGTCGACGACGCCGCCTTCGACCTGGGCTGGCACGTGCGCCGCCTGGTCCTGCCGGCGCCGGGTCGCTGGCCCGAGCTGTGCGCGCTGGTCGAGGGGGTGATGGCCGAGCCGCTCGACCGCTCCCGGCCGCTGTGGGAGCTGTACCTGGTCGACGGCCTCGAGGACGGCTCCCAGGCGGTCGTGCTCAAGCTCCACCACGCCATCGCCGATGGGCTCGGAGCGCTGAACATCGCCCAGCACCTGTTCGGCCTGGCGGGAGGCAAGGGCCGCGGGGTGCTCCGGCTGCTGCGCGCGATGAGCGGGCCGGTGGACCCGGACCCCGGGCCGACCAGCCCCGAGGAGCACCTGGCATGGCGGCCCGCGCCGCCGCCGAGCCGGTCGCGGCTGTTCTGGCGAACGCTCGCCGACCAGGTCGCGGCGCCGTGGCGTGCCTTCGGCGGGGCGCTCGCCCGCACCGTCAGGCATCCGGCCCGGTCCTTCCGGCGGGCGGGCGAGATCATCGTCGGCCTCTGGCAGCTCGCCCGGTCGGGCACCGCGCCGCGGTCCACGCTGAACCGGCCGGTGGGGGCGCGGCGCCGGATCGTCCTCACCGAGGTGCCCCTCGATCAGGTCAAGAAGATCCGCGGCAAGCTCGGCGGCACCATCAACGACATCGTCCTGACGCTGATCGCCGAGGGGCTCCACAGCCTGCTCGAGCGCCGCGGCGAGCAGGCCGGCACGCTGCGGGTGATGGTCCCGGTGGCGGTGCGGCCGCCGGGCCAGGCCGCCGCCCCGGGGACCTGGACCTCCGCCCTCTCGGTCGACCTGCCCGTCGGGGCGATGTGCCCGGCCGAGCGGCTGGCCGCCGTGCGCGTCCTGACCAAGCAGGCAAAGCGCTCTCACCAGGCGCTCGGCGCGAGCTTCGTGATGCAGATGGTGGGCGCGTGGGCGCCGGCGGCGCTGCACGCGCGCGCCGCCCGCTTCGCCTACCGCGGCCGCTGGTTCAACCTGATCGTCACCACCCTGCGGGGCGTGGCCTCGGCCGTCGACATCGCTGGCGCCCGGGTGGTCGTCACCTTTCCGCTGATGCCGCTCGCCGAGGACGTCGGCCTGACGGTTGCCGCCCTGACCTGGGGCGACCGGCTGACCATCGGCCTCACCGCCGACGCGGGCACGATCCCGGACCTGGAGCTGGTCGCCGCCGCCCTGCTCGACTCCGCCGAGCGCCTGTACCAGGCGACCTCCGACCCCGGCGCTCCGCGCGCCCGCCGCGCGGTGTGACCCCGCCCGCCCCGGCCGCCCCGCCCGGACGCCAGTGCTCAGCAGGGCTTTGGCAGGTACGCCGTGGTCATCAGCGAGCCGCCGTCGACGGCGCGCGCGAGCAGGCCGGTGCGCCGCATCCACTCGCCGTACGAGCGCCAGGCGCCCTGGTCCATGCAGCCGATCGGGGCGCCGTCGGGCGGGCGCAGCAGGTGGAGCGTTGCCGGCACGCTCTGGCGCAGGAACTCGGCGCGGTAGCTGGTGGCCTGCTGCAGCGCGCGCACGGCTCCCTCCGGGTCGCCGGCGGCGGCCTCGCTGGCACGGACCAGCGTGGCGAGGAAGCGCCGCACCGCCTGCGCGTATGCCTTGTCGCCGTCGAGGCGGCGGGAGTTGGCGACCACCACCAGCTCGTTGTAGCTCGGCACGCCGAGCCGGTCCACCGGCAGCACGACCGGCCGCGTCCCCGTCTCCTGGGCGATCTGGATCGCCTCGACGTTCCGGTAGCCGCCGAGGATCGCGTCGACCTTGCGCGCCAGCAGCGACGTGACCAGGTTGTAGCCCACGTTCACGGCGCGCACGTCGCCACGCTGGAGCCCGGCGGTGCGCAGCAGGGTGGTCAGGATGGCGTCGTCGGTGGGGATGCCGGTGATGCCGACCTTGCGGCCCCGCAGGCTGGCCGGCTCGGTGATGCCCGAGCCGGCCAGCGCGATGAGCGAGTTCAGCGGCACCGGGATCAGCGCGGCCACCGCCCTGACCGGCAGGCCCTTCTCGGCGGCGAGGAACAGGTCAGGCTGGTAGGAGATGGCCAGGTCGATCTTGTTCAGCCCGATCAGCTTGATGGGGGCGCTCGGGTCGGAGGGCGCGCGCATCGTCACCCGCAGGCCGGCCCGCTGGAACTCGCCTTGCTGCTGCGCGTAGTAGAGGCCGACGTGGTCGGGATTCGGGGTCCAGTCGAGCGACAGGTCGATGCGGGCCGGTTCGGTCCGGCCGGGCGTGGGCGAGCCGGAGCCTGCGGCGCCCCCGCCGCCGCAGCCCGCGGCGAGCAGGGCGAGCGCGGCGGTCACGGCCACGGCTCGGGCCCGGCGTGGGGCCCGGGGTCGGGCCCGCTGGAGCGTTCTCTTCACGTGCGTGCCTCCTGGCTGTCTGTCACGGCTCGAGGGCGGGCGCCCTCGCCCACGGGACCAGCACGCGCTCCAGCAGCGAGACCAGCAGGAACAGCGCGAGCGAGAGCAGCGACAGGATCGTCACCGCGGCGAAGATGCGCGGTGTGTCGAGGTTGGGAGTGGCCTGGAGCATCAGGAAGCCGAGGCCGGCGCTCGACCCTGACCACTCGCCGAACACCGCGCCGATGGCCGCGTAGGTGGCCGCCACGCGCATGCCCGAGAACAGCAGCGGCAGCGCCGAGGGCAGCTCCACGCGCCTGAGGATCGCCCAGCGCGAGGCGTCCAGCGTGCGCATCATCCGCACCAGGTCCGCGTCCACCGAGCGCAGGCCGTCGACGCCGTTGACGACGATGGGGAAGAAGCAGATCAGCGCCACGATGGCGAGCTTGGGTGCGAGGTCGAAGCCGAGCAGGATCGCCAGGATCGGCGCGAGCACCACGATCGGCACGGCCTGCGAGCCGATCAGGATTGGGTAGAGCGCCCGCCGCAGCGTCCCCGACAGGTGCAGCAGCGGCGCCAGCGCGAGACCGGCGGCGACCGCCAGGGCGAAGCCGAGGACCACCTCGCGTCCTGTCACCCAGGAGCTGTCCAGCAGCAGCCGCCCGTCCGTGCGCAGGTCCTGGACCACCGCCGACGGCGCCGGCAGCAGGTACCGCGGCACGTGCAGGGCGCGCACCGCCAGCTCCCATGCTCCCAGGCCGGCGAGCACCAGCGCCAGCGCCGGCAGGTGACGCCGCCACGCTCGGTGGGCGCCGCGTCCGGCCGCGCTCATCCCAGCGCCTCCAGGAGCCTCTGCCTGGCCTTGACGAACTGGGGCGTTGAGACGACCTCGCTGCGCGGCCCGCCGCGCTCCAGGTCCGCCTCGAGCCGGTGCACCACCCGGCCGGGCCGGGCCGAGAGCACCACCACCAGGTCGGCCAGCAGCAGCGCCTCCTCGACGTCGTGGGTGACCAGCGCCACCGTGCGCGGCTGCAGCGCCAGCGCGCCGGCCAGCCACTCCTGCATCTGCGCGCGGGTGATGGAGTCGAGCGCGCCGAACGGTTCGTCCAGCAGGAGCACCTCTTTGCCCGCGAGCAGGGTCCGCAGGAAGGCGACGCGCTGGCGCATCCCGCCGGAGAGCTGGTCCGGACGCGCGCGCTCGAACTCGGCCAGGCCGAAGCGCTCGAGCAGCGGCCGCGCCCGGGCGCGCGCCTCGCCGCGACGCAGGCCCTGGTTCTCCAGCGCCAGGCAGGCGTTGTCGAGCGCGCTCCGCCACGGCAGCAGCAGGTCCTTCTGCGGCATGAGCGCGCAGTGGGCGAGCCGGCCGCGCGGGTCGCGCTCGCCGCCGACGCGGACGCTGCCGCCGCTCGGCTCGAGCAGCCCGGCGATCAGCGCCAGCAAGGTGGACTTGCCCCCGCCGCTGGGCCCGACCACCGCCAGGCGGCCGTGGCGGGGGACCGTCAGGTCCACGCCGTCCAGGGCGGGCACGCCGGCGAACGCCTGCCGCACGCCCTTGAGCTCGATCAGTTGGACCGGGGTGGCCAGGGGTGACTGGGCGCGATGCTCATTCGACGAGCGCCTCCCTTCGCGGGTGCTAACCCGATCAGGTTCATGGGGTCGCCTCGAGGGCCTCTCAGCCCCGGGCGGCGACCCGGGGCTCCCCCGCGCTTTGCACGGACTGTTGGTGAGGATAGCAGCGCAACGGCCAGCGCGGCTCCCTCCGCGCTCAGGTGCGGCGCCATCGTCGCGCGGGGCCGGCGGCGTCGCGGCGCGCACCACCCACGTAGCGGATGCGGCGCCCGGCCATGCGGCGCCCGACCGCGGCGGTCACCGCCTCCAGCTCGCTCGCCAGCCCGTCCAGCTCGTCCGCGGCCATGCCCGCCGGCCGGCCGCCCGCGGCGTCGGGCCGAGGATCGATCCCGACGACCACCCCGTCGGCGCAGACCGCCGCCGCCGCGCGCGCCAGCGCCGCGGCGTCGCGGTGGCCCCGCTCCATGCCGCTGGCATCGACCACCAGCGGCAGCCCGCTGGCCGCCCGCAGCGATGGCACCGCCGCGAGGTCGAGCCCGGGCCCGGCCGCCGGGCCGCCGCCCGGAGCGCACAGCACGACCTGGTCGTTGCCCTCCCGCGCGATGCCCTCGGCGGCGCGCAGCCACGCCGCCACGCCGCCGGCGGGGTCGCGCTCCAGCAGGACAGGACGGCCGGCCCGGCCCAGCGACCGCGCCAGCGGGCCGCCGGCACGCAGGGAGCTGGCCGGTACCCGCAGCATCGCGGCAACCTCGGCCACCGCCGTGACCTCGCCGGGACCGGCCACGGCGCACACGGCCGGAAGGCCGCCGGCGCGCTGGCAGGCCGCCACCGCCTCGAGCCCGAGCGTCTCCCAGGCGCGGCCGACGTCGAGCAGGCCCGCACGCGCCTGCAGCGCCAGGACCGCGGCCTCCTCGAGCCGCCCGCCGGCGCCGCCGGCGGGGGAGCGCGCGATCAACGTGAACGCGTCGGACCCGATCGCCACGCCGCCGGCCAGGACCGGGCGGCCCGCGCCCGAGCCGTCAGCCCCCGCCGGCTCGTACCGAGCCGTCGCGTCCGTCGGTCTCACCATCGCCTTCTCGTCCTCCTCCTGCGTTGCTGGCTGCCGCTCGGCCGCCCGTGGCGCCCGGACCAGGTCCGGAATGCGGAAGAGCCGCCCTGGGCGGCGACCCGGAGCGGCTCTCGTCGAGCTGCGCGTGAAGCTCTAGGTGGGGGCGCGCACGACGGGGACCGGCATCCGGTCCTCGGTAAATCGCGCGCCAGCAGAGCTCATGACCCCCCTATGGTGCTGGATGGTCGCCAGTGGTGTCCAGTCGCCCTGCGTGTGCTGGACGAGCGCTGACGAGCGGCTCGGCGACCTCGTCCAGTGGGTTGCGGACCGAGCCGTGGGTGGCGGCGTGGGGGCGCTCCGGCCGGTCCGCGTAGCCGTCGAGCAGCAGGCGGTTGCGGTTCAGGCAGATCCGGGTGAAGCGTGGCGCCAGCAGGTCGAACAGGGCGTAGCGCTGGGCCAGCTCCGGGAAGCGCGCCTGGTAGGCGAGCACCTCGGCGCGCACGAGCCGCCAGAAGCGCCGCTCGGCCAGGCCGAGGGCGGCCTCCATCAGGTCGGCGAGGTAGCGGAAGTGCCCGACGAACAGGCCCGCCTGGAGGAACTGGCAGAGCCATGCGGGCGGCTCGCGGAGCAGCACACCGGCGACCTCGGAGGGGACCGCCTCCAGCTCGGGCAGGGGCTGGTCGGAGAGGTTCACGTCGTCGACGAAGTCCTTCAAGGCGAGGCGCGCCGGCACACCGTCGCGGTGCACCAGGATGGCGTTCTCGCCGTGGGGCGAGAAGACCGTGCCGTAGCGGTAGAGGTAGTGCAGCAGCGGCGGGAGCACCGCGCCGAGGAAGCGCTCCAGCCACGCCTCCGGCCCCAGCCCCGAGCGCTCCACCATGGCGGCGACCACCGGCGTGCCGTGCGCGTCCACGTGCAGCAGGGCGGCCAGCGCGAGCGCGCGCTCGCCCGGCTCCAGGAAGCGCGCCAGCGGCTCGCGCCAGATGCAGCCGAGCAGCTCGCGGAACTGGTAGGGCGCGCCAGGCAGGCCCTGGTAGGCGCGATGCGGGATGGCGACGCTGGCGACCTCGCCGAGCAGCAGCAGCCCGCACTCCTCGGCGAGGAACGGGTCGGCGTCGCGGATGCCCGCCAGGAACGCGGTGACGCGCGGTGCCAGCAGCGCCCGCTCGGTCGGCAGACCGCGCCACACCAGCGTGTTCAGCACCGACAGCGGCAGCTTCAGGTGGTGGCGGCGTGGCGCGGTGAGGTTGCTCAGCGTACGGATCGACTGCTGCGGCAGGTAGTCGTCGCCGGCCTCGCCGAGCACGACCAGGTCACCGGCGGCCAGCTCGGCGGCGAACAGCGGCAGCACCACGTTGGCCCACTGCCAGGGGTGCACCGGCAGCCACACGTCGGCGTCGGTTCCCCACCCACCGGTGTCGGCGGCCCGCCGGCGCAGCTTGGCCGCGAACGCCTCGCGCACCGGCGCGTCGAGCTCGGCCGCCAGCAGCCGCCCCTGGTCGAGCCCGTCCACCGCCTGGTAGGACGCCCACGGCGTGCGGGCCGCCAGCCACAGCGGCCGCAGCGGCTCGGCCCGCTCCGGCGCATAGCGCAGGTAGTCGCCGTAGCCGAAGCCGATCCGCCCCTTGTTGGCCGCGATCCAGGGGTGCCCGTCGAGCTCGCCCTCGACCTCGGCATAGTCGAGGTCGACCAGGTCGGCGGCGTGGTGCCGGCGGCCGGCGAGCGCGTGCGCGTCGGCGACCAGGGTGCTCGACAGCTCGCGCACCAGGTGCGCCGCGGTGGCGGGCGCGATCCCGATGGCGTCCCCGGCGTCCAGCAGCAGCCGTACCGGGTCGTCGGCGGGCACGGCAGCCGCTTCGCCGGGCGCCTGCCGGCGCGCGGTGGCGGGCTCGACCAGCAGGCGGTCGAGCAGGCGGCGGCTGGCGGTGAAGGTGTAGGCGACCCCGCCGGGCAGGTCGAGCCGGTGGCGGCCGGTCGCGCCCGGCTCCGGCCGAGCCTCCAGCAGCTCCTCGTAGAGCAGCTCGGAGAGCAGCCTGGCGACCAGGCGCCGGCCGGCCTGGTGCCAGCGCTCGGCGGTCAGGACCTGCTCGGCGATGGCGGAGCTGGCGAGGACGTCGGCGCTTGGCACTGGTTGACCCCCGGGTGGTTGACGGCGGTGAAGGCGGCGAAATCGGTGAAGGCGGTGCGCGCTGGCAGGCGGTAGACCTCCCTGCCGGCCAGGGCGTTGGCGATGACGGCGGCGCGGTGGGCGCCGAGCCCGAGGTCGGGCGCGCCGACCCCGTGGCTGTGCAGCTCCGCGTTCTGCACCAGCAGCGCGCCGCTGACCGCCGGGTCGGTCTCGACCCGGTAGTCGGGCCCCACGCGGTAGCGGCCGGCCTGGTCCCAGGCGATGCGCGGGCGCAGCTCCTCGATGCAGGCCGGCGGGTCGGTGCGGTAGCCGGTGGCCAGCACCACCCTGTCGGCCTCCAGGCTGAAGCGGGCGTCCTGCTCCCACTGGTGGCACTGCAGCCGCCAGTGGTCGCCGCGGCGATCGATGCCCCGGACCGCCGTGTGGGCGAGCAGCCGCGCGGGCGGCGAGGCTCCGCCCACGGTGCGCTCGTACAGCAGGTCGTAGATGGCCGCGATGGTGGCCGTGTCGATGCCCTTGTAGAGCAGGTCCTGGGTGGGCAGCAGGCGGTCCCTGGTCGCTTCGGGCAGCGCCTGGAAGTAGCGCGTGTAGTCGGGGGTGAAGTGCTCCAGGCCGAGCTTGGAGTACTCCATCGGCGGGAAGCCGGCCGAGCGGGTGAGCCAGTCGAGGCGGTAGCCGGTGGTCGGCTGCTCGCGCAGCAGCTCGAGGAAGATCTCGGCGCCGCTCTGGCCGGAGCCGACCACCACGATCGCGCTGCCGCGGCGCAGGTGGTCGCGGTGCTCAAGGAAGCTCGCCGCGTGGAGCACGTCCTTGCCGAGCGCCGCCGCCAGCCCGGCGGGCACCCGCGGGGCGCCGCCAACGCCCAGCACGAGGTTGCGGCCGCGCACCCGCCGGGCCGCTCCGCCCATGGGCTGCACCACGTCGGCCTCGAACAGCGCCGGCCGGTCGAGCCAGCGCACCCGCTCCACCCGCCGGCCGAAGCGACAGGCCGCCAGCCGTCCAGCCACCCAGCGGCAGTAGTGGTCGTACTCGCGGCGGGGGACGTGGAACTCCTCCCGAACGTAGAAGCGGTACAGGCGGTCGTGGGCCTTGAGGTAGGCGAGGAAGCTGTGGGGCGAGGTGGGGTCGGCCAGGGTCACCAGGTCGGCGAGGAACGGCACCTGGGTGGTGCAGCCCTCCAGCAGCAGCCCCGGGTGCCAGGAGAACTCCTGCCGCTGCTCGAGGAAGAGCGGGTCGACCCCGGCGACGGGCTCGAGCAGCGCGGCCAGCGCCAGGTTGAACGGCCCGATGCCCACGCCGATGAGGTCGTACGGGCTGCCCGTGCCCCGCTCGCTCATGCCACCGCGTCCCGCTCGCGGACCATCAGGGCGGCGCGCTTGGCGGGCAGGTCCAGCTCGGCGACGCGGCGGAAGCCGCAGCGCTCGAACACCCGCAGGGAGGCGGCGTTGCGCACGTCGGGCTCCGCGACCACCCGCGGGCTGGCCGGCTCCCGCCCGAGCAGCCAGCCGGCCACCATGCCGAGCAGCGCCCGCCCGAGCCCGCGGCCGACCAGCTCGGGCGGCCCGATGAGCAGGTGCACTCCCTGGTCGAGGGGATGGGCCGGGTAGTAGGCGGCGAGCCGGTCCCGCGCCGCCCAGTACAGCTCCCAGTAGGAGACCGGGCGGCCGTCCACGCAGCCGATCAGCGCCTCCCGGTGGTCGTCGCCCGCAGCCTGCTCGAGGTAGCCGGCGAGCTCGGCGCGAGGCACGTCCAGCTCCCAGAACGCGGCCACGTGCGGCTGGCGCATCCAGCCGTGGACCAGGTCGAGGTCGGCGGCGGGGTCGAGCCGCCGGAAGGCCGCACGGCCCCACGGCGCCGGCAGCGCGGCGCCGAGCTCGGGCGCCCTCACGCCGGCCGTCCCGCCGCCAGCAGCGGGTTGTCGACCTCCACGTAGACCGACTGGGTGGCGAGCGGGCCGACCAGCTCGTCCATGCCGGCCAGGCGGGTGCGGAGGTTGGCCTTGCAGCGCAGGCGCCTGGCGGCGAGCAGCGTGCGGGCGAGCGGTGAGTCCGGGGCGGAGCGCAGGTAGGCGCCCAGGTCGGCGAGCAGGTCGCGCTCGTCGGCGAGGCCGGCGCCACCGAGCGCCCCGACCACGCCGAGCAGGTTGTTGACGCCGAGGTAGTAGCCGAAGCGCTCGTCGGCGACGTGGTCGTCGCAGACGGTGTCGCTGGCGCGGTTCAGCTCGGGCAGCAGGCGCCGCAGCGCGTCGCTCGACGATGCCTTGAAGTAGTAGCCCTGGTTGTCGCGGTAGCGGCAGCCGGCGGGCCAGCCGCCGTCCAGCTCGAGGATGACGTTCTGCTGGTGGGCCTCGAGCGCCACGCCGCGCTCGGCGTACAGCCACAGCAGCGGGTCGGCGACGACCTCGAGGTAGCGGCGGAACCAGTCGCGGGCGACCTCGTCGCGCCGGCGGCCGCTGGCGCGCGCCAGCTCGAGCACGGTGCTGGCCAGCCGTGACGGGCCGCCGGCGCGGGGCTCGGCGCCGAGCGCCGCGACCACGGTGGCGTCGCTGGCGCTGCCGGCCGGGTAGGGGTTGTCGCGCAGGACCACCTCGAAGCCGGACTCGGCGGCGTCGCCGGGGCGGCGGACGGTCACCCAGGCGGGGTCGCGCACGATCGCGAACCGCGGGAAGCGTGCGGCCAGCTCTGCGCCGAGGCCCGCTTCCAGCAGGCGGTGGACCTCCACGCCGCGGGCCAGCTCCCTGGTGAGGTTGGCGCGGACCGAGTTGGTGATCCGCACCCACAGCGAGAGCTTGAGCATGACGGGCAGGTCCGCCCGGTAGACCGTGCGCAGCGACGAGGTCGGCCACCACGGCGCACCCTGCGGCCCGAGGTCGGCGAGCAGGCCGGCGGCCAGGAGCGCCCGCACCTCCGGGCGCTCCAGCAGCCGGCGCGCCTGCCAGGGGTGGACGGGCACGAACGCCGAGCCGTCGCCGTCGCGCCTGGCCGAGCTCGCCACGGCCGTCCCGGTCCCGGGGTCGCCGGCGAGCAGCGCGGCGAGCGCCGCGGTGGCCGTGCCCGCCCCGGGGAGGGCGCCGTCCTCGGCCACGATCGAGCGGTCGGCGCGGAACCAGTGCAGCGGGAAGGCCGCCCGCAGCTCGGGCGAGTAGCGGGCCACCTCGCCAGGGCTCAGCTGCGGCCGGCTCTTGGGCGTGGGGTGCAGCGGGTGCCCGAAGGCCAGCGACTGCTCGGCGGCGATGAACGGCGTCGCCGGCTGGGGCCCCATGGGCTCGAGCTCCCCGGCCGTCGCCCCCGCCGCGAGGAAGCGGGCGACGTTGGCGGTGCTCTCCGCCACCGCCGCGACCAGCTCGCCGAGGTCGGCGCCGCCGCCGTCCCCCTGAGCCAGCGACAGCTCCTTGCCGAGCAGGGTCGCCAGGGTCACGTGGTCGAGCGGGACCGGCGCGGCATGCGGTGCGCCCACCAGCCGCACCGGCAGCCGCCAGCGGTGCTGGCCGGTGGGGGAGCGGTAGGCGGGCGGCGCGAGCAGCTCCAGGCCGAGCAGCTCCAGGCGGAGTCGCCCACCGCCGCCGATCTCGGCGCCCGTCTCGCGCAGGTAGCAGTTGAGCAGGGTGGTGACGGCGGCATCGCCGGCCCGGGCCAGCGGGCCGCACGGCGCGGGCGGAGCCGGCGACGGGGTGACCGTGGTGGCGATGGCTGTCGCGGGTGTCGTCGTTGTCATCGGTGGTCCTCGTCGAGGTCGGCGCCGGCCCGCACCACCCGGGCGATCAGCTCGCCCAGGTCGCCGCGGCCGGCGAGCGGATTGAGCAGGGTCAGCTTCAGGTGCACCCGTCCGGCGAGGCGGGTACGCCCCACCACGGCGGTCCCCTCGGCGAGCAGGCGGGTGCGGATGGCGGCATTGAGCCGGTCGGAGCGGCCGGGGTCGTCGCGCGGCGGCAGGTAGCGGAACACCACCGTGTTGAGGGCCGGCCGCTGGGCCAGGGCAAGGGCCGGCTCGGCGGCGATCAGCTCCGCGGCGGAAGCGGCCAGCTCGAGCGCGCGCTCGAGCAGCCCGCCCAGGGTGCGCCGGCCCAGCGCCTGGAAGGTCAGCAGCACCTTGAGCGCATCGAAGCGCCGGCTGGTCGCCAGTGACCTGCCGACCAGGTGCGGCATGCGCCAGGCCGCATCGCCGCTGGCCTCCCCGTCGGCATTGAGGTAGGCGACCTCCACCTCCAGCGGCGCCAGCGCGCTCCGCTCGCGGACCAGGAACAGCCCGCAGGCCAGCGGCTGCCACAGCAGCTTGTGGAAGTCGACCGCGATCGAGTCGGCCGCGGCCAGGCCATCCAGGCGAGCCCGGTGGCGCTCGCTGAGCAGCAGCGCCCCGCCGACGGCCGCGTCCACGTGCAGCCAGAGCCGCTGCCGCCGGGCTCGTTCGGCCAGCGCCGGCAGCGGGTCGATGGCACCGAGGTCGGTGGTGCCCGCGGTCGCCACCAGCGCGATCGGCTCCAGGCCCTGCGACCGCAGCCGTTCCACCGTGGCGTCGAGGGCGTCGGGCAGCAGGCGGCCGTCCGAGCCGGTCGCCACCCCCACGACCGCCTGGCGGCCCAGGCCCAGCAGCGAGGCCGCGCGCTGCACGCTGAAGTGGGCCGCCTCGGAGCAGAGCACCCGCCAGCGGGCCGCCTCGGCGCCGAGCCCGGCGGCGGACACGTCCCGGCCCAGCCGCCGCCCGGCCGCGTCCCGGGCCAGCAGCAGGCCCATCAGGTTGGACTGGGTACCGCCGCTGGTGAGCACGCCGTCCGCCGTCGCAGGGTCGTAGCCGGCCTCGGCCGCGAGCACCCTGACCAGGCGCTGCTCCAGGTGGGTGGCGATCGGAGCCTGGTCCCAGGAGTCCAGCGACGGATTGGTCGCCGCGGCCAGCAGCTCGCCGGCGAGGGCAGCGTGCAGCGGCGCGCAGTGCAGGTGGGCGGCTGCCGCCGGATGCGCGGGGTCGACGGCGTGGCGCACCGCGAGCGCCCCGAGCCCGCGCAGCGCCGCCTCCAGGCCGGTCCCGACCTCGGGCAGGAGGTCGAGCCCGGCGACCAGCTCGGCCAGCTCCCCGGGCGAGGCGCCGGAGTACGGGCCCCGCCGCGCCGCGGCCGCATCGTCCAGGCAGTCCGCCACCGCGTGCAGCGCGGCCCGCCGGGCCGCCCGTCCGGCCGCTGTCGCGTCCCCGATGAGCGCGTCCAGCCCGTCGCCGCTCACCGGCCGCCCCCGCGGCGCTCGGCGGCCTCGACCGCGGCGGCGAAGCGCTCGGCGATGTCGTCGATCTGCCCGGCGGTGACGATCAGCGGCGGCAGGAAGCGGACCACGGCGTCGTGGCGCCCGCCCAGCTCCACGATCAGGCCGCGGGCGAGGCACTCGGCCTGCACGCGCCGGGCGAGGTCGCCGTCGGCGGGTCGCGCCCCGCAGGCGTCCGGCCGACCGTCCGGCGCGATGATCTCGGCCCCGAGCATCAGCCCGCGCCCGCGCACGTCGCCGATGCAACGGCGTTCGCGCTGCACCGCAACCAGGTGGCGCTGCAGGCGCGCGCCCACGGCGGCGGCGTGGGCCGGCAGGTCCTCGCGCACGATGTGGCGCAGGGCCGCCAGCCCCGCCGCCATGGCGAGCTGGTTGCCGCGGAAGGTGCCGGCGTGCGCGCCCGGCGCCCAGCGGTCCAGCTCGTCCCGGTAGACCACCACGGCCAGCGGCAGGCCGCCGCCCAGGGCCTTGGAGAGCACCACCACGTCGGGGACGACGCCGGCGCGCTCGAAGGCGAACAGCCGCCCGGTGCGGCCGAGCCCGGTCTGGACCTCGTCCGCGATCAGCGGGATGCCGTGGCGGGCGCTGAGCCGGCGCATGGCGCGCAGCCACTCGTCGGGTGCCGGCTGCACCCCGCCCTCGCCCTGCACCACCTCGAGCAGCATCCCGGCCGGCGGGGCCACGCCACTCGAGGGGTCGTCCAGCAGGCGCTCCACGTAGTGGGCACACGCCTCCTCACCGGCCTGGCCGCCGATGCCGAGCGGGCAGCGGTAGCGGGACGGGAACGGCAGGAACTGCACCTCGCCGGCGAGCCCTCCGAGCGGCGCCTTGGGCGCGACCGCGCCGGTGGCGGCCAGCGCCCCGTGGGTCATGCCGTGATAGCCGCCGCTGAAGGCGAGCAGGCCGCGGCGCCCGGTGGCGGTCTTGGCGAGCTTCCAGGCGGCCTCGACCGCATCCGCGCCGCTCGGCCCGCAGAACTGCACGCGCGCGCCGGCCGCCAGCGCCCGCGGCAGGTGGTCGAGCAGCTCGCCGGTCAGCTCGTCCTTGACCGGGGTGGCCAGGTCGAGCGTCTGCAGGGGCAGGCCCTGGTCCAGGGCGGCGCGGATCGCCTCGACGACGACGGGATGGCGGTGGCCGAGCGCGAGCGAGCCGGCGCCGGCCAGGCAGTCGACATAGCTGCGGCCGTCGCTGGCGATGAGGTGGATGCCCTCGCCGCGGACGAGCGCGAGCGGCAGGCGGCGCGGGTAGGTGCGGGCGCTGGACTCGCGCCGGGCCTGCCGCCCCAGGATGCCGGTCGCGCCGTCGGGCGGGGCTGAGACGGCGGAGGTCATGCGCTGCCTTTCGGAGTGGTCCCGTGGCCATTTAGGCTTCCCTAAATCGGCGGCGATTCTGGTCGCAGCCTGACTTGAATGTCAACTTAGGGCTCGCCAGGGGATTCTGGGCGCAGGGGACCCGGTGACCCTCGGACCCGCCCGGACCCTCCGGCACCCCCGCGACCCGCGGACCTCAGGAGCTGGCGGCGGCGAGCGCCCGCAGCCGGGCGGCGGCCCGCTCGGCGGCCTGCTCGTCGGAGTAGATCGGGCAGGTGGCGCACGGGTCGCAGCCGGGCTGCGCGCAGAACAGGCAGCAGCTCAGCCGCTTGCGCAGCAGCCTGGTCCCGCCGCCCACGGCAACCTCGAGCAGGCGCGGCGGGCCAGGCAGCCGCGACGCGGGCAGGCCGAAGAACTCGTCGACCAGGGCGCGGATCCGCTCAGGCGGGTGATGGGCCGCCAGGGCGGCCTCGAGCAGGGCATTGGCGCAGCCGTTGGCCACCAGACCCCAGAGCGCCCGGGGACCCCTGCGGACGCGCAGTTCCCCGAGCCGCTCGACGAGCACGCCGAGGTGCCGGTCGAGCAGCCCCTCGGCCAGCCGCCCGAACACCTCCCCCTCCCACCGGGACGGGGCCTGCCCTTCCCGAGCGCCCCACTGCTCGTGCAGGGCGACCAGGTCGGGCACGCCGCCGGGCCCGAACCGCAGCGAGACGTTGCCCGCCCCCAGCTCCGGCACCACCCCGGCCCCGAGCAGGCAGCCGAACCCGACCCGGGCGAGGAGCCCGGCGTACGCCTCCAGCAGCAGCGAGGCGGCCACAGCGAGGCGTGGCGCGGCGATCCGCTCGCCGAACTGGCGCAGCCGCTCCTCCAGCAGCGGTGAGCCGGGCTCCAGGAGCTGCTCCGCGGGGACCCAGCCCGCGCCCTCCGGACGTCCGAGCCGGAGGGGGAGAGGGAGGCCACCAGCGGCGGCGTTGAGCGGCATGGTCATGGCGAGCGGTAGTTAGGCAACCCTAAGCCTCGCTTGTCAAGCAAGCCACCGGCCCGACCCTTCTGGGTCGTCAAAGGCTCGCGGGGGATAGGGCGAACAGCCGGACCGCGTTCTCGCCGAGGACGCGGCGGGTGGCGCCCTCACCGAGGCCCAGCGCCCCGGGCCGCTCCCAGGGCCGGTGGTCGCTCATGGTGAACGGGCAGTCGCTGCCGGCCAGCACGCGGTCGTCGCCGACCAGGTCGAGCAGGTAGCGGGTGGGCGCGTCGTCGAACAGCACGGTGTCGTAGTGGAACCAGCGCAGCAGCTCGGCGGGGGAGCGGCGGCGCAGCGGCGCAAGCGCCGGCCAGCGCTCGAAGCCGGCGGCCATGCGGCCGTACTGGTAGGGGAGGAAGCCGCCGCCATGGACCAGGACCAGGCGCAGGTCGGGGTGGCGCTCGGGCACGCCCGCCCCGGCCAGCGAGCCCACCGCCAGGGTTGTCTCGAAGGGGTTGCCCACCAGGTTGACCATGAAGTACCGGGCCAGCCGCGGCGGCGGTGCGAACTCCCCGGGGTGCAGCACGATCGGGCGGCGCAGCCGCTCCGCCGCCTGCCACAGCGGCTCGAAGTCGTCGCGGTCCAGGTTGCCCCGGTCGGGGTTGGCGGCCAGCAGCCCGCCGACCGCCCCCAGCGCCAGCGCGCGCTCGAGCTCTTCCGCCGCGCGCCCGCCGTCCAGGTCGGGGAGGGCGGCCAGGAAGCGCGAGTGGCCGCTGCCCTTGGTCGCCGCGGCCAGCTCGTCGTTCAGCACCTGGCACCAGGCGTGCTGCACGGCCGGGTCCAGCGGCGCCTTGACCACGTCGATCCACGGCCCCAGCAGCGACACGTCGACGCCGCGCGCGGCCTGCTGCTCGCGGTGGCGGGTGAGGTCGCGCAGCGGCGGCGGGGCGCCGCGCCCCGCGCCGCGCCCCTCGACCACCAGGCCGATCTCGTCGCGCTCCGGCATCGGGTTGGCGCGCAGGCCCCGCGGCGTGCGGGCGAAGGCGGCCTCCGGGACCAGGTGCGCATGGACGTCGACGTTGGGCCCGCGCGGACCCGGCACCTGCTCGCCGGCGGTCATGGGGGCGGGGGCGGGGGCGGGGATCCGGCGGTGAGCGTGCCGTGGCGCCTGGCGGCGCTCGCGGCCAGCTCCTGGTCGCCCGCGGTGATCGCGTCGACCAGCTCGTGGTGGAGGCTGAGCAGCTCGTCGGTCCGGGCCCCGAAGTCCGCGTCTGGTATCACCGTTGCCAGCTCGCTGGAGACCACGTCGAGCATGCTCGCGTACAGGTTGCGCAGGATCGAGTTGGGGGAGATCTCGGCGATGCGCCGGTGCAGGTCCCAGTTGGCGCGCTGGAAGGCGGTCGGGTCGTCGCGGGCCGCGCGCATCCGCTGCAGCCGCTCGCGCAGCTCCGCGGCATCCGCTGCCGAGCAGTGCCGCACGGCGTCGGCGACGACCGCCGGGTCGAGCGCGTCGCGGACCTGGAGGCAGTCGGCCGCCTGCGCGCCCCCGGGCTTGAGCGCGAGGACCTGGTGGCCCAGGCGCACGAACGGGGACGGCTCCCGGGCGAACACGCCCCCGCGCGGCCCGGGCCGGACGGCGACCAGGCCGCGGGCCTGCAGCAGGCGGATCGCCTCGTTGACGGTGGCGACCGCCACGCCGAAGCGCTCCTTCAGCTCGTCCTTGGTGCCGAGACGGTCGCCGGGACGCACCCTCCCGCCGAGGATCTCGGCCTCCAGCCACCGGGCCAGCGCCTCAGCGCGTGAGACTCTGGAGTCGTCGAGGTCGGTTGTGGCCATCGCGGGGTCCTGTGCGATCACGGGGGTGGGCCGGTTGCGCTTGACGATATTTCACCATAATGGTTATGGTTTTGCACGACCCGGGTCGCGGAAGGGGGTGCCTGGTGAGCCAGTACCAGCTCCAGAAGCTCGTCTACGAGTACCTTCGCAAGGCCGGGACGGCGTCGGAGCGACCGCCGCTCGCCACCGGCGGCTACGACCTGACCGGCGAGGAGCGGGCGGCGGTCGAGGCCGCCGACATCCGCCAGCTCTACCAGCTCGGGCTCCACCCGGTCCTGGTCAACGCCTTCGCCCGCGCCATGGGCCACCAGCGCGACGACTACGCCAAGATGCTCGCTGACCTCGAGCGCGCGCCGGAGGTGACGCCGCGATGGCGCAGCTCGTAGGAACGTTCATCTCGTCGCACGCGCCGATGATGGCCGCCGCGGTCGAGTCCGCGCCAGAGGAGCAGCGCCGCAACTTCCTCGGCGGCGTCCAGGCCGCCGCCCGCCGGGTCCGCGAGCGCGGCGCCCAGGCGGTGGTGATCTGCTCGAATGAGCATTTCACCAACTTCTTCCTCGAGAACTTCCCGCAGTTCTGCGTGGGCGTCGGCGCGCGCCACTGGGGACCGGTGGAGGCGTGGCTCAAGATCGACCGCGGCTTCATCCCCGGCGCGCCGGAGCTGGGCAGCCACCTGGCCACGCGCCTCCCGGGCGAGGGCTTCGAGCCGTCCTTCTCCCACGAGCTGCGGCTCGACCACGGGATCATGACCGTCTACCACTCGATCGATCCCACCCACCAGCTGCCCCTGGTGCCGCTGATCCAGAACTGCGCCGTGGCGCCGATGCCGTCGCTGCGCCGCTGCTACGAGCTCGGCACGGCGCTGCGCCGGGTGATCGAGGGCTTCGACGGCCTGGAGCGGGTCGCGGTGGTCGGCGCCGGCGGGCTGTCGCACTGGATCGGCGCGCCGGGGGTGGGCAGGATCGACAGCGAGTTCGACCGCTGGTTCCTGGGCAGGCTCGAGCGCGGCGAGGTCGAGGACGTGCTCGACATGCCCGACGAGGAGCTCGAGGTGGCCGGCAACGGCGCCCACGAGATCCGCAGCTGGCTCACCATCGCCGGCCTGGCCGCGCCAGCCACCGCCACCTTCCTCGCCTACGAGCCGATCACCCCGTGGATCACCGGCATGGGCGTGGTCACCTACGACCCCGAGCCCGGCAGCGCCGGGGCCACCGCCTCATGGCAACCCGGGGAGCGCGCTCGATGGAGCTGATCCACCACGTCATCGCTGGTGCCGAGGTCGAGTCGAGCGACGGCGGCGCCTTCGAGACCGTCGACCCGTGGACGCGCGAGCCCTGGGCCCTGGTCGCGCGGGGCACGCGCACCGACGTCGAGCGCGCGGTGGCCGCCGCGCGCGGCGCGTTCGACCGGGGACCCTGGCCGCGCATGGGCTACGAGCAGCGGGGGCGCCTGTTGCACCGGCTCGCCGACCTGCTGCTGGAGCGCAACGAGGAGCTGGCCCGCGCCGACACCGCCGACATGGGCAAGCCCATCACGGTGATGCGCACCGCGGACGTGCCCAGGGCGGCGGCCAACTTCCACTTCTTCGCCGACCACGCCCGGCTGCGGCCGTCCGAGTCCTTCCCGATGGACTCCGGCCACCACGCCTACGTGCGCTACGAGCCCGCCGGGGTGGTCGCCGCGATCGCCCCGTGGAACTTCCCGCTGATGCTCGAGACGTGGAAGATCGCACCGGCGCTCGCCTGGGGCAACACCGTGGTGCTCAAGCCCGCCGAGGACTCGCCGGCGTCGGCCACCATCATGACCAGGCTGGCCCTGGAGGCCGGCTTCCCCGAGGGTGTGCTCAACGTGGTGCACGGCTTCGGCCCGGACGCTCCGGGGCAGTGGCTCACCGAGTCGCCCGCGATCGACCGCATCACCTTCACCGGGGAGTCGGCCACCGGGCGGGCGATCGCGCGGGCCGGGGCCGCCAACCTGACTCCGGTGAGCCTGGAGCTGGGCGGCAAGGGGGCCAACGTGGTCTTCGCCGACGCCGACCTGGAGGCTGCCGTGCCCTGGTCGGTCCGGGCGATCTTCACCAACTCCGGCCAGGTGTGCCTGGCCGGCAGCCGCCTGTTCGTGGAGCGGCCGGTCTACGACGAGTTCCTCGCCCGCTTCGCCGCCGCCGCCGAGGCGATGGTGCTCGGCGACCCGGGCGACGAGCGGACCAGCCTCGGGCCGCTCGCCTCCGAGACGCACTACCGCAAGGTCACCGGCTACCTCGACACCATCGCCGAGGACGGCGGCAAGATCCTCACCGGCGGGGTCGCCGATGACGGCTGGTTCGTCAGGCCCACGATCGCGGTCGACCTGCCCTCCAGCGCGCGCGCCTGCCGCGAGGAGATCTTCGGACCGGTGGTCACCGTCACCCCGTTCGAGGGCGAGGACGAGGCGGTCGCGCTGGCCAACGACACCCCGTACGGCCTGAACGCCATGCTGTTCACCGAGAGCCTGCGCCGCGCCCACCGGGTCAGCGCCGCCCTCAAGGCGGGCACGGTGTGGGTCAACTGCTTCTTCATCCGCGACCTGCGCGCGCCCTTCGGCGGCGTCGGCGACTCCGGCTGGGGCCGCGAGGGCGGCGACTACAGCCGCGAGTTCTGCACCGAGCCCAAAGCCATCGTCATGGACATCTAGATAAAGGTCGAACGCCGACAGGTCGCTCATCTTTGTGGCAGACCACGGCGAAGTCGACGACGCTCCACAAGAACTCGCCGCGCTCGCCGACCGCTGCCAGGCTCGCCAGCCAGCCGTCCAGGTCCTCCGGCGCCACCCCACCGGTGCGGCGGAGCACGGTGGCGATGTGCTGGGCGAACTGGTATCCGAGCAGCTGCGGTCGCCAGCCGCGGCTCACCACCGCAGTCGCGGTCATCGGGTCGACGGTGAAGGGCGAGCGGGCGGCGATGTCGTGCAGCCAGCGGCCGATCGTGCCGTTGACGGTGTCCATCCAGTCCTGCTGGGTGTCGCAGTAGGCGTGGACGAGCCGGCGGGTCAGCTCCAGGTCTGGTGCGGTGAACACCATCGTGTCGTAGTCGGGGTGGGAGAGGACCAGGCGACCGCCGGGCCGTAGCACCCGGTGCGCCTCCAGCAGCACGTGGTCCGGATCGGGCAGGGATTCCAGCACGTTGTGGCACAGCGCCCTGTCCACCGTGCCAGTGGCCAGCGGCAGCGGCGCGTTGAAGTCCGCGCGGACCAGGCTCAGCCTCCCTGCGTGGCGGTCGCTGGTGAACCGGGCTGCCGCGGCGGCCAGTGCCTTGGTGGCCACATCGACCCCGACCACGATGCCGTCGTGGTCGTCGGGGTCGAGGCCGGCGAGCAGGTTGGCGAGAGTGGCGCCATCACCGCAGCCGAGGTCCACGACGACCCGGTCGCCCGATGTGAGCTCGAGCGACGCAGCCAGCCGCTGGTGGCGTTCGACGACGCCTGGGTCCTCGAGCGACTCGTACTGGAGCTCTGCGCCTTGGAACTCGGTGTTCACGCCTCGTCCCTCCACTGGCTGCGGGATGGAGCAGTCGCTGATAGCCTGAGTCTGATTTTGGACTGAATTCCGGATCGACAAGTTTGGCGGCTGGTCAACGGCGACCGTGCCTCCCAGTACCGCAGCCCAGGCGTCCGAGGAAGTGCCATGTCGCCACCACCCCAGCACCTCTCGACAGGGACGAGCGGAGGCTGGCTTGCGCGGTGGATGGCCGCCTGCGCCGACCTGGCCGACCTCCACGCCCACAACCCCCTGCTCGACGCCGTCATCCAAGAGATCGACGGCCGGCGGATCCGCGTCGACGACCGTTGGGTGATCGATTTCGCCTCATGCAACTACCTCGGCCTCGACCTCGACCAGCAGGTCATCGCCCAGATCCCTGCCTACCTCGAGCAGTGGGGCACCCACCCGGGCTGGTCGCGGATGCTCGGCAGCCCGATCCTCTACCAGCAGATCGAGACCCACCTCGCCGACCTGCTCGGCGCCCCCGACACCCTGCTGCTGCAGACCCTTACCCACATCCACGCCTCGGTCATCCCCGTCCTCGCCAGCGACGGCACCATTTTCCTGGACGCACGCGCCCACAAGACCATCTACGACGGCTGCACGGTCGCCCGCGCTCACGGCGCCACCGTGCAGCGCTTCGCGCACAACGACCCCGACGATCTCGAGCGCCTCCTGCGCCAATCGCCAGCCTCCCCCCGCCTGGTGTGCATGGATGGCATCAACAGCATGACCGGCAACCCGCCGGAGCTCGCCGCGTTCGTGCGGCTCGCCGGCGACTACGACGCGCTGCTGTACGTCGACGACGCCCACGGTTTCGGCGTCGTCGGCGAGCGCCGTCCCGACGAGCTCTGCCCCTACGGCCAGCGAGGCAACGGGGTCGTGCGCCACCTTGGCGAGACCTACGACAACCTCATCCTCACCGCCGGGTTCTCCAAGGCGTACTCATCGCTGCTCGCCTTCGTCACCTGCCCACCATCGCTCAAGCGGCTGCTCAAGGTGATCGTCCCGCCCTACCTGTACTCCGGGCCTCCACCAGTGGCGTCGCTGGCCAGCGCGCTGCTCGGCCTCCAGGTCAACCAGGCGCGCGGCGATCAGCTACGCGCCGGCCTGTACCGCAGGACTCGCCGCATCCTCGACCACTTGGACCAGCTCGGCGCCGCGAGCCTCAACACCTCCGCGTTCCCGATCATCGAGGTCCCGCTCGCCAACCCCGACCACCTCGACCGGGTGGGCCGGTTCCTGTTCGACCACGGCATCTACGCGTCGCTGGCGTTCTATCCGGGTGTGCCCCGCGACGAGGTCGGCTTCCGCCTGCAGGTCACCGCCGCCAACACCGACGACCAGATCGACCAGCTGCTCGCCGTCCTCGACGAGCTGGCCACGACCTTCCCGCTTCGCCCCCCCCGACCCTGACCGCACCTGGCACACCACTGGCGCAGACGCGCTGATCAAGCCATCACGGAGAGCGGTCGATAGTTTTAGGAAAGCCGCCGACATCGTCACGGTTAGGAGCCCATATGCTCCTTGGAGGCCTCACCGTCCGCCGACGGCTGATCGTCCTGACACTGCAGGCCGTCACCCTGGCCGGCCTGCTGGCCTACGGCCTGTCGCCGCTGCTCCGTTCGGGCCACCAGGAGAGCGTCCCGCTGGACGGGTGGCTGAACGACTCCGTCGCGGCCGGGGCGGCGGCGTTGTGCCTGGCCCGCGCGCTGCTGGTCCGCCGCGAACGCTTGGCGTGGCTGTCGGTGGGTCTCGGCCTGACGGTGTGGACCTCCGGGAACGTGGTGTGGTGGCTGTGGGTCCGCACCAACGCCCCGGACGCGTTCCCCTCGGTGTCGGACGCGCTGTTCCTGGCCATCTACCCCTTCCTGTACGTGACGCTGGTGCTGCTGATGCGGCGCCGCGTCCCCGGGTTCCACGCCAGCGTCTGGCTCGACGGCGTGGTCGGCGGGCTCGGCGCCGCCGCGATCTGCGCCGCCTTCGCCTTCCAGACGATCCTGTCCGCCACCGGCGGCAATGCCGCGGCGGTCGTCACCAACCTGGCCTACCCGCTCGCCGACCTGCTGCTGCTGGTGATGATCGTCGGGGTCTTCGCGCTGCTGGGTTGGCGGCCGGAGCGGGCGTGGTGGCTGCTGGCGGCCGGGATGGTGATCTTCGCCGTCGTCGACGTCGTGTACCTGTTCCAGGCCGCGCGCGGGACCTACGTCCCGGGGACGTGGCTGGATCCGCTGTGGCCGACCGCGGCCGTCCTGCTCGGCCTGGCCGCCTGGCAGACACCGGCCCGTGCCAGCCGCCACCGCCTGCTGGGCTGGGCCGTGCTGGTGGTGCCGTCGCTGTTTGCGGTCGGCGCGCTCGGCGTGCTCATCCTCGACCACTTCCACCCGGTCTCCACCCTCGCGGTGCTGCTCGCCACCGCCACCGTGCTCGCCGCGGTGATCCGCGCCGCGATGACCTTCCGCGAGGTGCGGTCCCTGGCGGAATCCCGCCGGCAGGCCCACACCGACGAGCTGACCGGCCTCGGCAACCGCCGGCTGGTCTACACCCAGCTGGACGCGGCCCTGAGCGCGCGCCGTCCAAGCGACAGCCTCGCCCTGCTCATCCTCGACCTCGACCGCTTCAAGGAGGTCAACGACGCGCTCGGCCACCACCTCGGCGACCAGCTGCTGCGCCTGATCGGTCCACGCCTTTCGGACCAGCTCCGCGCCGACGACGTCCTGGCACGCCTGGGCGGTGACGAATTCGCCGTGCTGCTGCGCGGTGCCGACAGCCACCAGGCGACCGTCGCGGCCGACCGCCTGCTCACCGCTCTCCAGGCGCCGTTCGAGCTGGAGGGCATCGCGCTGCACGTCGACGCCAGCGTCGGCATCGCCGTCTGCCCCGACCACGCCAGCGACGCAACCGCCCTGCTGCAGCGGGCGGATGTGGCGATGTATCAGGCGAAAGCAGCCCACAGCGGCTGGCAGTTGTACGCCTTCCACCCCGGCGAGCACGGCCGCGACCGGCTGCAGACCATCGAGGACCTGCGGACCGCCGTGGACCAGGGCCAGTTCCTGCTCCACTACCAGCCCAAGGTCGACACCCGCACCGGCACCGTCGCCGGCGTGGAGGCGCTGGTCCGCTGGCAACACCCCAGCCAGGGGCTGCTGTACCCGGACACGTTCCTGCCGCTGGCCGAGCAGACCGGGCTGATGCGCGCGCTCACCTCGACAGTGCTGCAGACCGCGCTCGCGCAGGCCCGGGCGTGGCGGCACGCCGGCCTGGACATCAGCGTCGCCGTCAACCTCTCGGTCGCCAACCTGATCGACACCCACCTGCCCGCCGAGGTCAGCGACCTGCTGGCCCGCCACGACCTGCCCGCCAGCGCGCTGGAGCTGGAGATCACCGAGAGCACCCTGATGATGGACCCCGAACGCAGCAGAACGGTACTCGACGACCTGCGGGCACTCGGCGTGCGCATCGCCGTGGACGACTACGGCACCGGCTACTCCTCCCTGGCCTACCTGCAACGGCTCCCGGTCGACGAGCTGAAGCTCGACAAGTCCTTCATCCTGCCGATGCTGGAGGACCAGGCCGGGGCGGCGATCGTGCGGACCACCATCGACCTGGCCCACTCGCTCGGCCTGCGCCTGGTCGCGGAAGGGGTGGAGACCGAGGCCCACCTGCGCGAGCTGGCCCGGCTCGGCTGCGACCTCGCGCAGGGCTACCACATCTGCCGGCCGGTCCCCGCCCAGGACCTGACCCCCTGGCTGCAGCAGCGGACGTGCCAGCCGACCGGCCAGCGGCCCCCGGGCCCGGACCAGCCCGCCGCCCCGGCCGACCGGTTCAGCCAGGTCCGATGATCAAGCGGGGTCAGCTCAGCGCGCCGAGGACCTCGGCCACCAGGGCGGCGCGGCGCCGGGAGTCGCGCAGCAGGCCGCCGTCCGGGCCGACCACGTAGAAGGCGTCGACCACCTCGGCGCCGAAGGTGGCGATGCGGGCGGAGCGCACCTCCACGCCGCAGGCGTCGAGCGCTCTGGTGATGCGGTACAGCACCGCCGGGCCGTCGGCGCAGCGCACCTCGACCACGGTGGCCAGCTCGGAGGCATCGTCCTGGAACAGCACCCGCGGTGGCGGGCGCAGCGGGGCCGGCTGGCGGTAGGCGGCCTCGCGCTCGGCCAGGCGTCGCTCCAGCGGCAGCAGGTCCTCCAGCGCGCGGCGCAGGTCGTCGCGGAGCAGGTGCCAGTTGGGCGCTCGGCCGTGGCGCGCGTGCGCCTCCAGGGCCAGCAGAACGGTGCCCTCGAGGGTCGAGGCGGTGGCGGCGCGCACGTCCAGCCGGTGCAGCGCCAGCACCCCGGCCACCCGCCACAGCAGCCCGCGCCGGTCCGGCGCGGCCACCGCGATCTCCTCGCCGTCGACCTCAACGGCCAGCTCACCACGGTGCGGCCGCGCCAGCGCCCGCCGTGCCAGCTCGGAGCGCGCGCCGGGATCCCCCGCCGGCTCGGGTTCGCCGTCGCCGAGCCGCTCGCCCACCCGGCGGGCCAGCTCATCGACCAGGCGTGCCCGCCACGGGGTCCAGGCGGTCGGGCCGGTGGCGCGGGCGTCGGCCTCGGTGAGGGCCCGGAGCAGGCCGAGGGTGCGGGCGTCGCCGACCGCCTCGGCGACCGCCCGGACCGTGGTGGGGTCATCCAGGTCCCGGCGCGTGGCCGTGTCGGTCAGCAGCAGGTGATGGCGGACCAGGCGCACCAGCACGGAGCGGTCCGCCGCCGCCAGCCCGAGCCGGCTCGCCACGTCCGCGGCCACGCTGGCGCCCGCCACGGAGTGGTCGCCGCGCCAGCCCTTGCCGACGTCGTGCAGGAGCGCTGCCAGCAGCAGCAGGTCGGGCCGGTCGACGCCACGCACCAGGGTGGATGCCTGCACGGCGGTCTCGACCAGGTGCCGGTCGACCGTCCAGCGGTGGAAGGGGTTGCGCTGCGGCTTGCAGCGCACGCGCTCCCACTCCGGCACCATCCGCTCCAGCACCCCAACCTGGTCGAGCGCCTCCAGCACGTCCACAACCCCAGCACCGGCACCGAGCAGGGCGACCAGCGCCTCCCGCGCCCGCGGCGGCCACGGCTCCGGCGGCGCGGCCAGCCCGTCCTCCAGCCGCCGCAGCGTCTGCAGCGCGAGCGGGAGCCCGTCGGCGGCGGCCGCCGCGGCGGCCTCGAGGGCGAGCCAGGGATGGGCCTTGAGGTCGGCGTCGGCGGCGAGCAGCACCTCGCCGCCGTGGTTGACCACGCCGTCGGCGAGCTGCCGGCGCACCGGCCGGCGCCAGCGGCGCACGGTCGGGCCGGCGTGCCAGGCGTCCACGCGGCGCCAGGTCTGGTCCAGCTTCCAGGCCAGCGTGCGGCCAGCGTGGTGGACCGCACGCATCAGCGCGTCCGCGTCCGGGTAGCGGAGCCGCACCGCGACCGCATCCTGCTCCTCGAGGCCGAGCCGGTCGCTGGGGGCACGGCCCGCCGGGCCGCCGGTGCGCTCCCGGGCCACGCGGTGGAGCGCCTCGCGGGTGTCGAGCAGCAGGTCGTAGGCGAAGCGGGCGCGCCGGTCCATGCCGCTCGCGATCCAGGTGGCGGCGACCGCGCGTACCGCGTGCCCGTCGCGCAGCCCGCCGCGCGACTCCTTGAGGTCCGGCTCGAGCAGGAATGCCAGCTCGCCGTGGCGCTCCGCGCGCCGCAGGCTGGCCTCGCGCAGCTCGGCGAGCCGGTGGCGGGCGCCGGCGCGCCAGCGTTCCAGCACCCGCTCGTGCAGGGTCTGGGTGAGGCTCGAGTCGCCGGCGACGTGGCGGGCGTCGAGCAGGCCGAGAGCGGTCTTGAGGTCGCTTTCGGCGACCTCAAGGGTCTCCTCCAGCGTGCGCACGCTGTGGTCGAGGCGCAGGCCGGCGTCCCAGATCGGACGCCAGAGCCGCTCGGCCAGCGGCGCCACCTCCCGGGAGGGGCGGTCGTACAGCAGCATCAGGTCGAGGTCGCTGCCGGGCGCCGGCTCCCTGCGGCCGTAGGCGCCGGTCGCCACCAGCGCGATCCCCGGGCCCGGCTCGCCGAGCAGCGCGGCGAGCCAGGCGTCGGCGGCCTCGACCAGCGCCGCGCGCAGGGCCGGTCCGACCAGGTCGGACCGGCCCTGGAGCACGGGAGGCGGCAGGTCCGCTCCCTGGTGCGATCTAGAGGGCGTCAGGGCCACGCTCCCCGGTGCGCACCCGTACGACCTCGTCCACCGGCACCGCCCAGACCTTGCCGTCGCCGATCTGGCCGGTGCGGGCGGCCTTGACCAGGGCCTCGATCACCTCCCCGGCGAGCTCGTCCTCGACCAGGACCTCGACACGGACCTTGGGCACGAAGTCGACGGCGTACTCCGCTCCGCGGTAGACCTCGGTGTGGCCGCCCTGGCGGCCGAAGCCCTGGGCCTCGCTCACGGTCATGCCGACCACCCCGGTGCTGCGGAGCGCCTCCTTGATCTCCTCGACCTTGAAGGGTTTGACGATCGCGGTGATGAGCTTCACGAGTCCCCTCCCAGGGCCGGTGTGGGGATGGAGGTTTCGTCGCCGGCGCCGCTTGGCGCACCGCCCGCGGCCGAGACCCGCCCCCGCGCCAGCACAAGGCCGAGCTCGTAGGCAGTCTCCGCGTGCTGGCTGGTGTCGAGTCCCTCGTACTCGGCGGTCTCGTCGAGGCGCAACCCGATGGTAGCGCTCACCAGCTTGCCGATCAGGAAGGTCACGACGAAGCTGAACGCGATCACCGCGCCGACCGCCGCCGCCTGCTTGCCGAGCAGGGCGATGCCACCGCCGTAGAACAGGCCGTCGGCGCCGCCGATCGTTGAGGTCCCGAACAGGCCGATGAGCAGCGCGCCGGTGATCCCGCCGACCAGGTGCACGGCCGCGACGTCCAGGGAGTCGTCCAGCTTGAGGCGGAACTTGACGGTGGTGGCCAGCGCGCACAGCGCGCCGGCGATGATCCCGATGAAGAGCGCCCCGATCACGTTCACGTAGCCGCAGGCGGGCGTGATGGCGACCAGGCCGGCCACGGCGCCGGACGCGGCGCCCAGCGTGGTCGACTTGCCGCCCTTGATCTTCTCGGTGGCGATCCAGCCGAGCAGCGCCGCGGCGGTGGCGGTGTTGGTGTTGACGAACGCCTGCGCGGCGAGCCCGTTGGCGGCCAGCGCCGAGCCGGCGTTGAAGCCGAACCAGCCGAACCACAGCATGCCCGCGCCGAGGATGGTCAGCGGCAGGGAATGCGGCGGCATGGGCTCTCTGGGCCAGCCGCGGCGGCGGCCCACCACCAGCGCCAGCGCAACGCCGGCGATACCGGCGTTGGCGTGGACCACCGTGCCACCGGCGAAGTCCTCGGCACCGAGCTTGAACAGCCAGCCGTTGGGCGAGAAGACCCAGTGCGCCACCGGCGCGTAGACCAGGATCGCCCACAGCGCCATCACGGCGACGAAGCCGCCGAACTTGAGCCGGTCGGCGGTCGAGCCGGTGATCAACGCCGGTGTGATGATTGCGAACATCATCTGGAAGACGACGAACGCCACCGGCGGGATCGACTGCTCGAGCGGGCCGGTGTAGCCGGGGACCGCCTCGGTCATATTGGCCAGCCCGGCGAAGTGCAGGGTGCCGATGAACCCGTGGCCACCCCAGTCGACGCCGAAGGCCAGGCTGTAGGTGAGCAGCACCCAGATCACGCTCACCAGGCCGATCACCACGTAGTTCTGCATGAGCATGCCAAGGGCGTTCTTGGCGCGGACCATCCCGGCGTAGAAGAAGGCGAGCCCCGGGGTCATGAACAGCACCAGCGCGGCGCTGGCGAGCACCCATGCCGTGTTGCCGGAGTCGACCTTCGGCGCAGCTTGGGCGGTGCTGGCCAGGGCCAGGGCCGTGCTACCGGATAGGAGGTGCAATGGCGCTCCTCGAGTCTGCGGGGCAGGATGGCACTGAGCATCCGGCAGGCGCTGTTTCCGGGTGGCTACACCGTCGTTACTTCCTCGTGAGCCCGTGTTACGAGCTGGTGAAACCGCAGGTGCCGCGGCTACCGGCGGGCGCGGCGCTGCTGCACCGCGTCGGCAAGGGCCATGTAGTCGTCGCGCTCGTCGACGGCCTCGCGGGGAGATGCCGGAGGCTCCCGGAGGCCTCCGCCGGAGCGTCGCTTGCGGGACTGGAGCACGTCGGCGATGGCCATGAAATCGGCGTCCAGCGCAGGCGCCGGCGGGGCAGGCCCTCGCGGGGCCGGCTGGGCTCCCTGGGCTGCCGGGGCCGAGGCCTCCGGGGCCCGAGCCGCCGGGGGCGGGGATGGTCGGCCGCCAGCGCCGCCGAGCTGCGCCGCCAGGGCGTCGAGCACGGGGGCGAGGAAGCTCGCGCGGACGGCCTCCTCGCCGCCGCGGCGCCCGTCGGGGCTGGAGTACGAGGCGATCCAGCGTCGCACCTGCCGCTCCTCGAGGCCGCGCCGCACCAGCGCGGCGGCGACCGCCTCGACCAGGGGGTCGGCGAATGGCCGGTAGCGCGGGCCGGCGGCCGCCGCCGGTGCCGGCCGTGGCTGGCCCGCCGGCGGCCGCGGCTCGGCGGGGCGGGCGTCGGCGCGAGGCTCCGGGGCCGACCCGGCCGGGTCGCGGCGCGCGGCGCGCTCCAGCTCGGCGTGCTTGCGGAGCCAGAACTGGATCGGCGCGCCGGTGGGGTCCAGCTCGCGCGCCTCCTCGACCCCGTGCGCCTCGTGAAGGTGCCGGAGCAGCGCCTCCGGGCTGTCGATGACCTCATGGTCGAAGTCGTCGGGCATGAATCGGTCGTTCCCCCGGGCGATGGGCCGAGCCGCACGCTCGCTCACTGCTATCGAACACCAGTTCGCATCGGCGCGCAAGCGCCCGAGCAACTCCTGTGGGCGAGTCAGCTCGTGTGGATGTTGGCGAGGGCGATGCCGAGCGGTGTGCGTTCGTACAGTACCCGATGGCGGGCGCGGGAAGCGCTGACCAGGCCGGCGTCGCGCAGGGCGGCGAGGTGCTCGAAGACGGTCCCAGGGCTGAGGCTGTAGCGGCGCGCCAGGGTGCCGGTGGAGGCGGGCTCCGCCAGCGCGAGCAGGAGCTTGGCGCGGGTGCGGCCGATGAGGCGGCCAAGCGCGACCGGCGGGGTCGTGGCCGGGGGTTGCCACAGGGCGGCGACGCCGCGGGCCGGGTAGATCAGCGTGGGCTGCCAGGGCGGGTCGAGCAGCACGTTCACCGACGGCCAGTTGAAGGCGCTGGGCATCAGCACCAGCCCCTCGCCGTCCAGGTCGCGCCGGGCGCTGGCGCGGGTCGCCTCCCGGCGCTGCTCGCCCTGCTGGTGGCCCTCGGCACGGTCGCGCCGGTGTTCGAGGGGGCCCGGGCGGCGAGCCTGCCCGACGTGCTTGGCGGCGGCGACGGCTACGTGCTCGGCCGCTCGTTGCTGCGGATGGTCGCCCAAGGCGCCCAGGTCGGCGGGTTCGCCGTCGGCGGCGCGCTGCTCGCCGTGGTGAGCCCCCGTGCCGCCCTGCTCGGCGACGCGGCGAGCTTCCTGGTCTCGGCCGCGCTGCTGCGCCTTGGGACCAGGTGGCGGCCGGCGCGGGTGGCCGCGACCGGCCCGACGCGCGGCCGTTTCCGGATCGCCCGCGACTCGCTGGCCGGGGCTTGGCCTGGTGCTCGGCGCGCCCCGGCTGCGGCCGCTGCTGCTGCTGCGCTGGCTGCCGCCCGCGTTCGCGGTCGCCCCGGAGGCCCTGGCCGTCCCCTATGCCGCCGCGCTCGGCAAGGGCACGGTCGCGGCCGGGCTGCTGCTGTCCGCCGGTCCGGTCGGCACGATCGCCGGCGAGGTCCTGGCCGGCGTGCTCCCTGGCCGCGCCTGGCGGGACCGGCTGCTGGTGCCGCTCGCCGCCGCGGCGTTCCTGCCGTTGCTCGGCTACGCCGCGCGGCCCGCGCTTGGTCCCGCCATCGCGCTGCTGCTGCTGGCGGGCGCCGGCTCCGCCTACACGCTCGGTCTGGACCAGCGCTTCCTGGACGCCACCCCCAAGCCCCTGTTCGGCCGCGCCATGGGCGTGAGCAGCGCCGGTCTGATGCTCACCCAGGGTCTGGGCTTTGCCGCCGCCGGCGCGGCCGCGCAGGTGCTGAGCGCCGCGGCGGTCATCGCCGCCGCCGGGATCGTCGGGCTCACCGTCGTGCTGATGCTCGCCCGCGCGTTGCCGCGCCCACAGCCCTGACACAAGGACCTGATCGGTTGGGTCCGCCACCGACGCGATCAGTCACAGGCGCCTACCAGCGGCGCCGGTTGCGGCGGCGGGGGAGGAGGAACCTGGCCAGCAGGAACCCCCAGAACAGCAGCGGGAAGATCGGGAAGAACCCGTGGTGGTGCGGGCCGTACCAGCCGCCGAACGCCCACCCGCCGAGCAGCACGGCGGCCAGGATCGCCAGCGCGACGACCGGCGGGATCAGCCAGGGTCGCCACCACCCGGACCACGGCCCGGTGGGCTGCTGCGCCGGCCCGCTCGGAGCGCTCGGCTCGGCCAGCGGTGGCAGGTCGCCCAGCAGCTCGCGGAGCTCCTCGCGCGTGCGCGCCTGGGTGGCCCTGTCCAGCCGCTCGGAGAACTCCTCCCAGTTCAGCCGGCCGTCGACGTGGTGCCTGCGGAGCAGCGCGATGGTATGGTCCCGGTCCGCGTCCGAGGCGCGGACGCCCTGTTGTCGCCCGTCCTGTCGCTCGCGGTCCATGTCTCCTCCTTGATCCTCGAGCTCGTCATGTACCGGTCCATCGTGCCGCTCGGGGCGTCGCGGCGCGTCGGCCGTGGGAGGGCTTTGCGGGTACGTCCGGCGGAGCAGCCGGGGCCGGTGGCCTACCGCGTGGGCGGTACCGCACCAGCCGCCAGGTCAGTCGCCCAGCCCGAAGAGAGCGTCACGCTGACCGCCTGGGCGACGTGGCTGCCTTCGAGGCGGCGCTACGTGTTGGTCGGGAAGCCGAGGTTGACGCCGCCGTGGCTGGGGTCGAGCCAGCGCGAGGTGACGACCTTGCCGCGAGTATAGAAGTGGACTCCCTCGGTGCCGTGCATGTGCGTGTCGCCGAACAGCGACGACTTCCAGCCACCGAACGAGTAGTAGGCCATCGGCACCGGGATCGGCACGTTGATGCCGACCATGCCGATCTCCACCTCGTTCTGGAAGCGGCGCGCGGCGCCGCCGTCGTTGGTGAAGATCGCCGTGCCGTTGCCATTGGGGTTCGCGTTCACCAGGTCGAGGGCGGCCTGGTAGGTGGGCACGCGCACCACCGAGAGCACCGGCCCGAAGATCTCGTCCTGATAGGCACGCATCTCCGGGGTGACGTGGTCGAGCACGGTCGGCCCCAGCCAGAAGCCGCCCTTGTCCCCCTCGATCGGGTGCTGGCGGCCGTCGATCGCCAGCGTGGCGCCCTCGGCCACGCCCGACTCCAGGTAGGAGGCCACCTTGTCGCGGTGCGGCCCGGTCACCAGCGGGCCCATCTCCGAGGCGGGATCGGAGCCCGGCCCGACCTTCAGGCGCGCGATGCGCTCGGAGATCCTCTCCAGCAGCGGGTCGGCGACCTCGCCGACGACCACCACCACCGAGATGGCCATGCAGCGCTCGCCGGCCGAGCCGAAGCCCGAGCTGACGGCGGCGTCGGCCGTCAGGTCCAGGTCGGCGTCGGGCAGCACCACCATGTGGTTCTTGGCGCCGCCCAGGGCCTGCACCCGCTTGCCGTGCCCGGTGCCGTGCTCGTAGACGTAGCGCGCGATCGGGGTGGAGCCGACGAAGCTCACCGCCTTGACGTCCTGATGCTCGAGCAGCCGGTCGACCGCGACCTTGTCGCCCTGCACCACGTTGAACACGCCGGCGGGCAGGCCCGCCTCGGCCCACAGCTCGCCCAGCCGGACCGACACTGACGGGTCCTTCTCACTCGGCTTGAGGACGAACGTGTTCCCGCAGGCGATCGCGATCGGGAACATCCACATCGGCACCATCGCCGGGAAGTTGAACGGGGTGATGCCGGCGACGACGCCCAGCGGCTGGCGGATCGACCAGCTGTCCACGCGGGTCGAGACGTTCTCGGAGAAGCCGCCCTTGAGCAGGTGCGGGATGCCGCAGGCGAACTCCACCACCTCGAGGCCGCGGGCCACCTCGCCGAGCGCGTCCGAGCGCACCTTGCCGTGCTCGGCCGTGATCAGCCCGGCCAGCTCCTCGCGGTGGCGGTCGATCAGCTCGCGGAAGGCGAACATCACTGTTGCGCGCCTGGCCAGCGACGCCTGCCGCCAGGTCGTGAAGGCGTGGGCGGCGGCAGCCACGGCCGCGTCGACCTCGGCGGTCGACGCGAAGTCGACCTGGCCGCTCACCCGGCCGGTGGCCGGCTCGTAGACGTCGCCGCGGCGCTCTGACGCGTCGCTCCAGGGCTTGCCGTCGATCCAGTGGGTCATGCGCCTCATCATCGGTCCCCCTGCTCCAGTGCTGTGATCGCCGCGCCGAGGATCTCCAGTCCCTCGTCGACCTCGGCCTCGCTGACCGTCAGCGGTGGTGCCACTCGCAGCACGTTGCCGTACAGGCCGCCCTTGCCGATCAGCAGCCCGCCTCGCCTGACCTCCTCGAGCACCCACGCCGCCGCCGCGGGGCTCGCCTCGGTGGAGCCGGGCTCGACCAACTCGATCCCGACCATCAGGCCCTTGCCACGCACCTCGCCGACCACCTGGCAGCGCTCGGCGACGGCGTCGAGCCCCTGGCGCAGGCGGCTGCCCTGCTTGAGCGCATTGGCTTGGAGGTCATGGGAGAGCAGATAGTCGAGCGAGGCCAGCGCCGCGCGGGTGGCCAGCGGGTTGCCGCCGAAGGTCGAGATCGAGTTGGCCGTGACCGAGTCCATCAGGTCGCCCCGCGCCACCACGCCGCCGATGGCCACGCCGTTGCCCAGACCCTTGGCGAAGGTCATCGCGTCCGGAGTGACGCCGTGGGCCTGGATCCCCCAGAAATGCTCACCGGTGCGGCCCCAGCCGGTCTGCACCTCGTCCGAGACGAGCAGGATGCCGTGGTCGTCCAGCACCGCTTTCATCGCGCCGAAGAGCCCGTCCGGCGGGGTGGCGAAACCGCCGACGCCCTGGATCGGCTCGGCGATCATGCAGGCGACGTCGCCGGCTGTGGTCGTCGCGATCACGTCGCGAAGGTCCTCGACGCAGGCGCGGACATAGTCTTCATCGGAGAGGTCCCGGAACGGGCTGCGGTAGCGGTAGCCGCCGTGCACGTAGCTGACGTTGACCGGAGTGAGGCTCGAGGCGGACCAGCCGCGGTTGCCGGTGATGCCCATGGCCGCGTAGGAGCGGCCGTGATAGCTGTTGCGCAGGGCCAGCACCTGGTTGGAGCGGCGCGCGGTGGTGGCGAGCAGCAGCGCCGCCTCGTTCGCCTCGGTGCCCGAGTTGGTGAAGAACACCTTGGCGCCGGGAATGCCGGAGAGCGCGGCGATGCGCTCGGCCAGCTCGATCATGGGCTCGATCAGGTACAGGGTCGAGGTGTGCACCATGCGGCCGGCCTGCTCGCGGACCGCAGCGACCACCTCCGGCAGGTTGTAGCCGACCATCGTGGTGAGGATGCCGCCGAAGAAGTCGAGGTAGCGCCGGCCCTCGGCGTCGACGACCCGGCAGCCCTCCCCGTCGACCAGAGCGATCGGCTGGTCGTAGTAGAGCGCGATCCAGGACGGCAGCACCGCCCGGTGCCGCGCGAGCAGCTCAGCGTGCGACATTGGCTCTCCCCGTTGCGATGACCAGTTGTAGCACTGCGAACAAAGATGGGGCGCGTGGCGGAGCCGGACAAGACACAGGATGTCACGGCCTCGACACTCCTGCTGACAGGCTGGAAGGCCACAAGTGATTCCGTTCAGGAAGTGGCTGTTTCGGCACGGAATCGCTCGCGGATACGCCCAATGTTGTTGCATTCCGATTACGAGCGGTGCAGTATCGCTGGGATGTGCCACCGACCCGAGAGGGCCGCTCCCGGGGGCGGGCGAGGAGGCCAGCGGTGATCCAGCGCAATGGGTCCGACGGGCCCGGCGAGCACCGCGTGTTCCTCGACGAGGTGTCGCGCAGGATCATCGAGCAGCTCCAGCAGGACGGCCGCCGCTCCTATGCGGCGATCGCCAAGGTGGTCGGCCTGTCGGAGGCGGCCGTCCGGCAGCGGGTCCAGAAGCTGCTCGACGCCGGTGTCATGCAGATCGTGGCCGTGAGCGACCCGCTTCGGGTCGGCTTCCACCGGCAGGCGATGATCGGCATCAAGGCCGAGGGCGACCTGCGCCAGCTGGCGGACAAGCTGGCCGCGATCCCCGAGATCGACTACGTGGTGCTGTGCGCCGGCTCCTTCGACCTGCTGGTCGAGCTCGTGTGCGAGGACGACGAGGACCTGTTCCGGCTGCTCAACGACACCATCCGCACGATCCCCGAGGTGCGCGCCACCGAGTCCTTCGTCTACCTGCGGCTCGTGAAGGAAACCTACACATGGGGGACGAGATGAGCACGACGTCCGAGACCACGCCGTTCGGGACACTGCAGCCCGACCCGGCGCAGCAGGCTGCTCGCCGTCACCTGTGGATGCACTTCACCCGCATGGGCAGCTACGGGCCCGGCCACGAGGTGCCCGTGATCGTGCGCGGCGACGGCGCCTACGTCTACGACCAGCACGGCAAGCGCTACCTCGACGGCCTCTCCGGCCTGTTCGTGGTGCAGGTCGGCCACGGCCGCCGCGAGCTGGCCGAGGCCGCCGCCAAGCAGGCCGGCGAGCTGGCCTACTTCCCGGTGTGGGGTTATGCCCACCCGCGCGCGATCGAGCTGGCCGAGCGCCTTGCCTCGCTGGCGCCCGGCGACCTGAACCGTGTGTTCTTCACCACCGGCGGCAGCGAGGCGGTGGAGAGCGCCTGGAAGCTCGCCAGGCAGTACTTCAGCGCCAGCGGCCAGCCCGGCCGCTACAAGGTGCTCAGCCGCGACATCGCCTACCACGGCACCACCATGGGGGCGCTGTCCATCACCGGCCTTGCGGCCATCAAGGCACCGTTCGAGCCGCTGGTGCCCGGCTCGGTCCGGGTGGAGAACACCAACCACTACCGCTGCGAGCGCTGCCGCGACCTGCCGGACTGCACCCTGCACGCGGCCGAGGACATCGAGCGGCGCATCCTCATGGAGGGGCCGGAGACGGTCGCCGCGGTGTTCCTGGAACCGGTGCAGAACGCCGGCGGCTGCTTCCCGCCGCCGCCCGGCTACTTCCAGCGGGTCCGCGAGATCTGCGACCGCTACGGCGTGCTGCTCGTCTCCGACGAGGTGATCTGCGCCTACGGCCGGCTCGGCCATTGGTTCGGCGCCCAGCGCTACCAGTACCTGCCCGACGTCATCACCATGGCCAAGGGGCTGACCAGCGGCTACTCCCCGATGGGCGGGATGATCTGCCGCGACTTCCTGATGGAGCCGTTCCTGAAGGGCAGCGCCAGCTTCCTGCACGGAGTCACCTTCGCCGGTCATCCCGTCTCCGCCGCGGTCGCCATGGCCAACCTCGACGTCGTCGAGCGCGAAGACCTGCTCGGCAACGTGCGCGCGCGGGAGGCCGCCTTCCGCGCCACCCTGGAGAAGCTGCTCGACCTGCCGATCGTCGGCGAGGTCCGCGGCGCCGGGTACTTCTACGGGGTCGAGCTGGTCAAGGACAAGGCGACGCGGGAGAGCTTCGACGACGACGAGAGCGAGCGGCTGCTGCGCGGCTTCCTGTCCCCGCGGCTGTTCGAGGCGGGCCTGGTGTGCCGCACCGACGACCGGGGCGACCCGGTCATCCAGCTGGCGCCGCCGCTGGTCTGCGGCCAGGAGCAGTTCGACCAGATCGAGGCGACCCTGCGCCAGGTCCTCACCGAGGCCTGGCGGCGGCTCTAGCCCCGCAACGCCTGGAGCCGTGCTCGCGTGCTCAGCGCTTCCAGTGACCGGTGCTGTCGAGATCCCCGTAGCTGGCGCTGGTGTACTCGATCAGCCGCGCGCTGCCGATCTTGCGGGCCAGCCGGACCTCCTCGTCGACCGCGGGCGTCTCGCGGCTGTCAGGGGCACGGACGCAGTGCTCCTGCTCATGAGCGAGCAGAACCGCGGTCACCCCGGTCACGGGCAGGCCCCAGCTCCGCGCGGCACGCTCGATCACGGACATGTCGATGAGGATCTCGCACGCGACCACCTCACCGCTCTCGTCGTCGGCGTAGGCCTCGCCGAGGTGGTCGCGGCACGAGTGGCACACGCTGACCCGCAGCGGGTCGACCTGGTTGAGCTTGTGCCGCCGGAGCGCGTCGCGGCGCTGGAATGCCAGCTCGCCATGGTCGCGGACGATGGCGAGCGCCCGCTCCACCGTCTCGCGGTCATGCGCGTCGGCCTCGACCTGCACGTAGAAGCGGTCGAAGAGCCGGCCGTCGCGCAGCTTGCGGGCGAAGCGCTGCTCGGCGTCGCTGGGGATGGTGGTGCTCCGGTTCCCGTGCAGGCACAGCTCCTGCTCGTGCAGCATCGCCATCGCCACCAGCTCGGGGAGCGGCACGTTCCAGTTCCGCGCCTGCCGCCGCACAGAGGGCATGTTGAGGATCGCGCCGCAGCTGTCGACCTTGCCGTTGGCCGCGTTGTAGCCACCCCAGCCGGTGACCAGCTCGTCTGCCTTGCAGTCGTCGCAGGCGGAGATGGACAGATCATCGATGCTGTTGAGGCGGCGTCGCCGGATCTCGGCCCGCCGCTGCTGGGCGAGCTCCCGGTGGCGCCGGAGCAGGGTGGCCGCCTGCTCCACGACCGCATGGTCCCGCTTGGTGTTGGACTCGATCAGCACGAAGGGCCGCGGCTTGGGCGGCGGCGCAGGTGACCTGCCTGGCGGTCGGGTGACGGTCACGGCTGATGCCACCGCCACCGCCGGACTCGGCCGCGGGCCGGGCGCTCCCCAATGATCCCAGGCCACCACGGTTCCCACCGCGGCGAGCAGCAGCGCGGCCGACGCCACCCAGCGGCGCGACGCCGCGAGCGCGAAGCCCACCACCGCTAGCCAGACGCACAGTCGCGCAACGCGCCGGCGCCAGCATGCACCCAACCCCACAACGCGCAATGCGACCTCCTGGTGAAATGGGGTCTATCTTGCCACGCGAGCCCTTTCGCGGCTCTCGACCGAACTCGCCAGATAGCTGATAATCAAAATGTCGACAGATATACAGATCGACGCAGGAGAGGACATCCGTTGCGGCATGGGCGTGCGCGCCGGATGCCAGCCGCGCTGCTGGGGGCGGCGCTGCTCCTGAGCGCCTGCGGTGGCGTCGCCAGGGACGCCACCGTGACGGGGGACGCTCAGGAGGGCTCGCTCGACCGCTACCGGCAGACGCTGGCGACCGCCGCCAAGCCGGTGAGCACGGCGCTCGCCGGCACGGCGAGCGCCAGGACGCTCAAGGCACTGACGGCGCAGCTCGCCCAGGCTGAGCAGGCCGCCGGCCAGGCCGCCGGGCAACTCGACCAGGTCACGCCGCCGCCGGACGTGCGCGCCGAGCACGCCGACCTGGTCCAGGCATTCAGGCGGCTCAATGGCGATCTGGGCGTCCTGCGCGACGCGGTGGAGGGACGCGAGCTGTGCGCCCCCACCGCGGTCATGGCCCGGCTGGGCCAGGCTGACGGCCTTGCCGCGGTGCGTGCGGCCAGCGGGGCGCTGGCGGTCAAGGGCAGCCCGCAGGGCTACATGCTCGCCTTCCCGGTGCCGGCGACGCCCACGGAGCAGAGCCGCCGCCTGCCCAACGGCCAGTTCGTGCGGCAGGGCAGCCGCACCGGCAGGGGCGAGCTGACCATCGACAACGACAGCGAGCTGGACACCGTGATCACGCTCGCGCTCGGCAAGCGACCGGCGCTCTCGGTGTACGTGCGCAACCACGCCAGGGACAAGATCACCGGCATCAGAGACGGGACCTACCAGATCTACTACACCACCGGCGTGGACTGGGACCCCAAGGCGCGAGCCTTCACCCGCGGGTGCACCTTCGAGCGCTTCGACGACACCTTCAAGTTCAAGACCACCCAGAGCGCGGCCGAGGTCGTCTGGACCACCTGGTCGGTCGGTCTCAAGCCGGTGGCCGGCGGGAACGCCGACACCAGCGAGGTCGACCCCAACGACTTCCCCGCGGCGTAGCCGCGCCCCGCGCCGGCGGCCAGCGACACCCCCGGCGATTGACGTAGGAGCAGGCTAAGCGCGCCTGCGTATCGCGCTCGCCAAGGTGCAGATGTCTCGGCCTCGGATTGCCCTGCTAAACTCCGCCGCCGTCGTCGGCGCGAGTGCCGGCGTACCAGCCCACCGCGGATGCAGGCGATGGAGGCGCGATGCCGCTCGAGGGTATGGACCTGGACTCCCTGGTCTTCCTGGTGGGAGTTCCCCGGTCGGGCACCAGCCTGCTCTACAAGCTGCTCTGCCTGCATCCCGAGGTCGCCTACATCTCCAACTGGTTGCAGCTGGCGCCGGGCCTGCCCTTCCTGTCCCTGCTGAACCGGCTCGCCCCAGTCTTTCCCGGCACCCGCCGCGCCGTCTGGTTCGGCGCCGACGGGGCCAACGCCTACGTCCACGGCAGGCACCGCTCCCGTCGCGAACGGCTGTTCCCGATGCCTATCGAAGGCTCGCGTCTGTACCAGCGCTACGGCATCGATTACCTGGGACCCGATGGACGGCCAGATCCCGCCCGCCTCAGACGGCTGCGCGAGGCGCTCGCCGCGGTGCGCCGCTACAGCGGCGGCCACGTGGTCGTGACCAAGTACCTCGGCAACAACCACCACATCCCCGAGCTGGTCGAGCTGTTCCCAACCGCCCGCTTCGTGAACATCGTTCGGGACGGCCGCGCCGTCGCCTTCTCGCTCTCCCAGGTCTACTGGTGGCAGGACACCCTGATCTGGTGGTATGGCGGCACGCCCGAGCGCTGGCAGGCCGAGGGCCGTGACCCGTGGGAGCTGTGCGCCCGCCACTGGGTCCAGGACCTGGCCGTGATCGACGATGGGCTCGCCGCCGTCCCAGCGTCCCGACGGCTCCAGATCCGCTACGAGGAGCTGATCGCGGGGCCGGTCCCCACCGTGCGCCGGATCGCCGCCTTCGCCGGCCTGCGCGAGGACCCGGGCTGGTCGCGCGAGCTGACCCGGCTGTACTACCCGGACAAGAACGAGATCTGGCGCGCACGGCTCACCCCCAGCGCCCGCCTGCAGGTGGAAGCCGTCCAGCACGGCGACCTCCGCCGGCTCGGCTACCTCACCTGACCGTATCCTTACGGTACTGTGAGCGGAGGCGGCGAGCCGGGAGAAGCAGCATGACGTCCAAGGCTGAGCGGCCGGATTGTGGACGAGGCTGGTCGCTCACCTGGGTGGGGAGGTGCCGGCCACCACGCTCGAGGCCTACCGGCGAGCTGGCGCTGGCGTCCATGAGCTGCTGAGCGAGGTCGAGCAGCGCCGGGCCGACCTGGCCCTCAAGGGCGGGCACCCGTGGTCGGCCGACCGGACGAGCCGGACGCTCGAGCTGTGTGCCTGGAACGCGTTCACCCTGCAGCTCCTCGGCGACGAGCTGCTCGTCGGCGACTACCGGGCCAAGCCCGCGACGGTCGGGTTCGTGCCGCCGGTGACCGCCGAGCAGGCGCACGCCTTCTACGACCAGGTCGAGGGATGGCTGAGCCTGGCGCGCCAGGCGCTGAGCAACCCCACCTATCAGCTGGACGTGGAGGTCCCGGCGGACCTCCCCGACTGGAGCGAGACCGAGCACTGCCCGCGCGAGCATCTCGAGGCACTGCTCGCCGCTGCCCGCAGGCTGCACCAGCGCGCCGCGATCGCGCTCGAGGACGCCGCCAGGAGCGAGCCGCCATGCCGGAGCTGCTCGACCGGCGCCAGGGCAAGCCCCCGCCTGGCCGGCTGCGTCGCAAGCTGCCGCTTCCCGGCCAGCCGGAGTTCGATCCGTGGTGCCTGACCGATCCGTTCGTGCGCTCGTTGTGGCAGCGCGACGCACGCGCCCGCAAGGCGATCGAGCTGCTCTGGCGTCACGACCCGCACCCGGAGGTCACCCTGGCGATCCAGGGCCGGATCAACGCCGCGCTCGCGCGCGGATCGGTCGCCTACGCCACCAACCGCCACGGGCGTCCCGTCGGGCAGTATTTCTGCTGCCCGTGGGCGCCGATCTACGTGGCGCGGCGTCCGGTCACCATCGCCGGTCGGCACCTCAAGTCGCTGGAGGAGTTCACCCTCGACTGGATCTATACGGAGTATGGCTGGTGGCACCTGATACCACCACCGATCGACGCTCCTGAACCTGGCGGCGGTGCCCGTCTTGGCTTCGACTTCACCTGCCATGTGCTCACTGCCTACAACCCCGGCTGCGGGGCCGCCGCCGATGTGGACAACCGGGCCGCGGCGCGCGCCCTGCGTGCTGACCCCCGGCTGGACGGGCTGGTGCTGCTGCCCTCGTTTGGCGGCCACCCGGACGGCGCATGGCTGGAGCCAGGGGTTGCCATCATCGGCCTGTCCAGGCACCAGGCCCAGGTGCTGGGACGAGCCTATGGCCAGCTCGCGGTCTATGAACTGGATGGAACCACACGGCGCGTCGTTGCCTGCGACAGCGACCACGTCGTGGCGCAGACTGTCGTCTGCCATCGTGGACAGCGGCCGCCCACGTCGATGCCATCACCGCCGTCATAGCCAGATAGGGTTGCGGCGAGCTTTGCCACGGCGAGGCGGATGCCCCCAACAACTACGGGCCGATCGACTGGCCTGAGCCACCGTTGACGCCGTGTCAGAGCCTCCCGTACGCTGCGGCTTATATGAGCTTCGTGCCACATAGGCAACGGTCCTGCCTGGCACAGTGCGCGACGCAACGCGACGCGACTCGGGGAGAGGATCGTGTCCACACGTATCTACACCCTGCCGATCGAAGAGACGGGCTGGCACGTCCCCAGCGGCGGGACCACCGCGTTCAGCTGGGACTACGACGAGGGCCGGGACCGCCTGCTCACCCTGTACGAGAAAGGCAAGAAACGCCAGTGGAACGCCGCCGAGCGGATCGACTGGTCACAGCCGGTGGACATCGACGACCCCCTGGGCACCCCTGACGAGGCCATCGCGATCTACGGCTCGCCCACCTGGGAACGGCTGCGCCCGCGGGAGCGCGCCCAGGTCCGCCATCACACCGCCGCGTGGCAGTTCTCCCAGTTCCTGCACGGGGAGCAGGGAGCGCTCATCTGCGCATCGAAGATCGTCCAGACCGTGCCCGACCTGGACTCCAAGTTCTACGCGGCGACCCAGGTGATGGACGAGGCTCGTCACGTGGAGGCGTATTCCCGCTACCTACGCGAGAAGCTCGAGCTCGCCTATCCCATCAACCCCCACCTGAAGGCGCTGCTGAACGACGTGATCAGCGACGGTCGCTGGGACATGACCTACCTCGGCATGCAGGTGCTGATCGAGGGCCTGGCGCTGGCGGCGTTCGGCGTGATCCGCGACATGGCCACCAACCCCCTGGGACGGGCGGTCAACGCCTACGTGATGCAAGACGAGGCGCGGCACGTCGCCTTCGGACGCCTGGCGCTACGGGATCTCTACCCGCAGCTCACGCAGGCGGAGCGCGACGAGCGTGAGGAGTTCTGCGTCGAAGCCTGCTATCTCATGCGGGACCGCTTCACCGGCGAGGAGATCTGGCGAACACTCGACTTCGATGCCGACGAGTGCATCGAGTATGTCGAGCGGAGCGACACCTTCCGTCAGTTCCGTGGCATGCTGTTCAGCCGGATCGTACCGACCTTGCGCGACATCGGGCTGTTCGGCCCGAAGATCCAGGCCGCGTTCGCCGACATGGGTGTGCTCGGCTTCGAGCAGGTCGACATCGAGGACCTCATGGCCAACGCGCAGTCGATACCGCGAGCGGCGGCCAGCACCTTGGCCTGCGGCGCGAACGACAGGGCGGCGAACACGCCGCGGATGCCCTCCAGGCCGAGCTGGAGCCGCTCCAGGTAACGGGTGAGCTGCTCGACGCCGTCGATCTCGCCACGCCGCTTGATCTCCACGGCCACGAAACCGCCGCCCTCGTCACGGCAGAGCAGGTCCACGGGACCGATGTCCGTCGGATATTCTCTTCTCACCAGGCTGAGGCCTGGGCGGATGGTGTGGCACCGCTCGGCAAGCAAGGCCTGGAGCTGCTTCTCGACGCCGTCCTTGACCAGGCCCGGGTCGATGCCGAGCCGGTGGGAGGAGTCGTGGAGGATCTCCTCGACCGTGATGGTCATCGTCTCGCCCGTCCGGTTGGAGATCCGCCAGACGTCCTGGTCGACCACCAGGGTGCATGGCGCCGACATCCAGTTGAGGGGCTTGTAGCCGCCACCGTCGGCGTGCACCAGCACCGACCCGTCCGCTTTCACCATGAGCAGCCGCACCGCGCTGGGCAGGTGGGTGGACAGTCGGCCGGCGTAGTCGACGCTGCATCGGGCGATCACCAGGCGCATGGATGGTGATGCTATCGAGGCTGTCCTGGCCCGTTCCAGTCTGGCCGTCCAGCCGTAGCCGCTGCGGGCGGCGACGTGCTGGCCTACCTGTGGGGGATAGCGTTGTAGTGATCGCATACGAGTACTCTCATCGTTTTGATCAGGATAGCTTCGTTCGAGTACTATGCGACTAGTTGGCATTCCACTCGTGAAGGCTCCATGGCGACTGATGGCACAGTCCCACAGCACCGGCAACGGCCAGGCTGGCTACGTCTTTCTGGCGCGCCGTCGACATGTTGCTCGCCCTGGCTCTGGTCGTGCTCGCGGCCCTGCCGTTTGCGACCGTCCGGGCCGCCGCTGGGCTCGCCATCCGCCCGGTTCCACCGGAGATCGACCTGCCGAGCTTCACACCGTCGCCCGTGTCACCGCTGCGCGACCTCCCCGCATTCAGCGACGGCGGTCAAGCGGCTCGCCTCGTCTCCACGCGGGACGAGCCAGTTGACGAGGACGCCCTTCAGACCGCCTTGGGCTCGCAGGCGGCGCTTCTGCTCAGCGCACCCGTGTCGACGCGGCTGCTGGCCGTCGTGGGCGACTTTGGGATCGATGTCCAGTACGACCAGGGCCCACTGGCTGGCACCTACCCATATCGGTACCGGGTGCTGGATGAGCTCTTGGACCGAGCGCTACCGCCTGCCCTCGACGCTGGTCAGCGCGCCATGGCCAGCGACCTGGCTGGCTTGCTCATCCTGGCCGAAGCCAACCGACCGCAGCAGTTCCCGAACGCTGCGCCGGCCGCTTTCGCCCTGCTCGATCGAGCCAGGGTGTCAGGGGGTTGCCTGCCGCAGTTGAATCTCGCCTTCCTTATCGCAACCGATGCGGAAGCAGACCCCTCTCACGTGACCGGGGAGCTGCGCCGGGCCGCGAGCGCATGCCGGTCAGACCCGACACCGCTGTGGCTGCTCGGTCAGTACCAGCTAGGTGAGGTGTTTGGTGGGGCGGCTCCGCCCGGGTCAGTCTCGCAGACAGGTGCCCCATCCTCCGCCTTTGGAACTGGCCCCGTGGTTGCCGACCTCGACCCCCGTTCGGCGTTCGTCCTACTGGAGCGACGGTTTCCGGGCTCACCAGCGGGATGGTCGGGCGAGGCGGACGCTGAGCTGAGGCTGGCGTACCAGGAGCAGGCGTCGAACCCGTTCCGCGCGCGCGACCGCTTCCGCCGCGCCCGGGCGCTCTACCGCAGAGCCGAAAGCCTGGACAATGACCGCACCCTCCTGGTTGGCGAGGCCCGAGCCGCGGCTGGCCTGGGGGTGTACCGAGAGGCCGCCGGCCTGCAGCGGCGCGCGCTCACGGTCGACCCGCACAGCCTGCCGCTTCAGGTGCGGCTCATCGACTATCTGGAGCACGCATATGCCTTCGGCGACGCCGCGGCAGTTGGCGCACGGCTGCTCGCCCAGCCGGCGGGCTTCCCCAGCGGTCAGCGCCTGTTTCCAAGACGCCTGTTGGGGGTCAGCTTCTCGCTGCCTGCCGGCACGGATCTCCGCGATGTGGAAGGCCCACTGTCACTGGGCGCGGGACGATTGCAGCCGGTGCAGTTCCAGGTCGGCCCAGCCGGCGGCCGTGGCGGCGGCGCCAGTATCGAGGACTTCTCCTTCATCCCCACCTTCCACGACACGCCTGGAGTCACCGGCTACGACCCGTGGTGCCCGCAGTGGTCCTACCAGCGCGACTCCATCCTTGCCGGCAATCCGGCCCCTGCTCGCGTCATGCCTGCCACCGGCTTCACCGGACCACAGCAGATCCTCGGTGACGTCGAGCAGGTGCCGTGTGGCCACCAGCCAGATGTCTGGCAACGGCTGCTGCCGGCGGTCGCGGCCTGGGAGGCGGGGGACCGCGACAAGGCCGTTGCCCAGATCAGGCCTCATGGTGCCGTCCCGCAAGACCAAGGGCTCCGGCGGCTCTCACCGGTCACGGTCATCGAGGAGGCACGGCAGAACCTCTGGCGTTTCGCCGGCAACCTGCAGCGGGCGGCGGTGGTGGTGGAGGAGTGGCGCGGCCTGGAGCCGCAGAGCGGCCTCGCTCTCGACCGCGCTGGAGAGATCGCTTTCCTCAATCGCAACTTTCACGACGCGGCCACCCTGTTCGCCCGCGCTGCCATAGCGGGAGCTTCCGTGCCAAGGCCCAAAGCGAGACAGCTCCTGGTCGCAAACCGCTGGCTGAAGGAGGGTGCGGCCCTCAAGCTCGCGGGCGACCGGCCGAATGCCCGGCGCGAGCTCCTCAGCGCTACCCGGCTCGCGGCCGTGCTGACCGAGGGGGACTACACAGGGCAGGCCCAGGGGTTCTTCAGCCAGTACCCGATCGATCTGGCCGCGCAGAGCGCGACCGACTCGCTCCACCGGCATGCGCTGCAGGTCTCTTACAACGCCCGAGCCCAAGCAGGTGACGTCGAGCTGCGGGCACACAACTACCCGGCGGCGGCAGCCTGGTACGACTCGGCACTGGCGCTGGTGCCAGAGATCGGGCCGGCGAACCCGGAAGTGCTCGGCTACCACCCAGAGGTGGCAGAGAGCAACCTCGCACTGACGCGGATCGAGCTCAACGACGCCCGCGGCGGGCTGGAGTCCGCACAGCGAGTGGTGCAGGCAGATCCGGCCAATCCCATCTTCCTGGAGCACCTGGGGTTCGCGCAGCAGCGCATGGGCCGCGACGAAGACGCCGCACGCAGCTACGCGGCGGCGGCATCCAAGGATCCCACGCTGTTCCCGGCCCTGAACGACCTCGGAGTGATCCGCGCCCGGCATGGCCGGTACCAAGCGGCGGTGCATGGCCGTCGGCGTGAACGACCGGTACGCATTGGGGTGGTTCAACCTGGGCGTTGCGCTGAGCCATCTTGGGCCGAGCAGGTTCCTGGCCGCGCAGGGGGCGCTCAGCCGTGCGGTCCAACTGGACCCGAGCCTCCGCTTCCGCAAGATGGGGGTCGTCTCCGATGACGAGCCCTACTTCACCACGCTCGACCTGTCGAAACCGCTGCCGCCGCAGTGGTCGTTCGCCACCTCCCAGCGCCGCGGCGGTTTCGCGGTCGCCACCGTCGTCGTGCTGGGCCTGCTGCTTCGCGGATGGTTCCGATCCTGGCAGGCGTACTGGCGGGACGAACTGAGGGTGTCCGTGATGCTCTGTGTGTCCCGACATTGCCAGGGACCAGACCATCGGCAGGGTTCTGACGCCTGCCAGCGCCTCTGTGTGTCAAGCAAGGGGGAAGTTAGGCGCGGCAGACGGCGCCGGGCACACCGTCAGGCTTTGCCGGTCGTCCGACCTGCCGCCCCGCGGCATCCAGGCCGATGACGGCACGCACTTGAACGTCGAGGGGTAATGGGGCGAGCACCCAGACGGTGAACGGAAGGTTCTTGTCGCGTCCCAAGCTGGGGACCGTGATGGCTGGCCGGCCAGCGAGCTCGACCCGTGCGGTCGCAGCCGCCTGGGGTCCGGTTCCGTACACCAGCCCGGCCGTGTGCGGAACGCACAACACTGTCGCGTTCGATTCGCCGGGGACTTGGCGAATGCTGCTACCCATCCCGCCGAGCTTCGGGAAGTGGATTTCGACCCAGTAGTCCTCCTGCGGCGCAGAGCGGCCGCCGCCGCTGATCTCCCAGGCGTAGTCGCCCTGGCCGCCGGTGGCGATCGTCTTGAGGGGGTCGGCGAACAGTCCGGGCTCCTCGGGCTGGAAGGGCCCGCCTGGCAGCGCGTTGGTGATCGGTCGGACCGTCTCGACCAGCCGCCGTGCCACCCGCTGGACCTGCGGCCAGCTGGAACCCTCGCCCACGGCGTCGAGCTGGAGGACCCGCCAGCGCGCCGCGGGCGGGCAGGACGCCTGCCTGGGACACTGGTAGGGCCAGGCGATCATGTACGTCACCAGGCCGTCCTGCGTGCCGACCGCAAACGGGCGGCGGTCGGCCCGCTGCCCGGAGGACTTGCGGCCGACAAGCGGGCTGGTCCCCTGTGTGGGGGGCAGCTCCAGACGGTCCTTGCGGGTCTCGGGGCGGCCAGGGTAGTCGGCCGGGTAGGCGACGGTGGTATGGACCATGATCCGCATCCTGGCCCGCGGGTCGCGGCGGATGGGGGCCAGCACCAGCGACTCTTGGCGCATCTGGTGGAAGAGTTGGGTGCGCTCCTGGTCGACCTGCCAGCCCGCCGGGGGGGTCAGTTCAAACCCCTGCTGGGGGTAGCGGATCATCCCGGTGGTCGCCACCGGTCCAGTGACGGTGCCGGGATGGCGGCCGCCGACCAGCCACGCCCCGCCCACGATGAGCGTGAGCACCAGTGTCACGGCCAGGCCGGCCGACCCCGCCGCCTGCCAGGCCCAGCGCCGGCGGTGGCGGAGGAAGCGGTCGTAGGCGCCGGCCTCGTCCGGCTCCGCGAACGCCTCTGTGGCCAGCCCGGCCCGCACCAGCTCTTCCAGGTTCATCGTGGCTCCCTCCGGCTGTCGGCGTGGTCGACCAGGCGGCCCGCCAGGTCCTTGCGCAGCCGAGCCAGCGCCCGGTTGGCGGTCGATTTGACGGTGCCGACCGGCATCCGCAGCAGCCGGGCGACCTCCAGCTCGGGAAGGTCCTCGTGGTAACGCAGGACGACGACTGCCCGCTGCCGCGCCGGCAGCCGACGGATCGCCGCCCACACGACCAGCAGCTCCTCACGCTGCCCGGCGTCGGCCGTCTCGATCCGGGCCTGGCCGGCATGGCGGACCTCCAGCCGAAGCCGGCGCAGCAGCGACCGATGGCGGTTGATGAGCACCTTGCGGGCGTAGGCCTCCGGGTGCTCCTGCCGGCGCACCAGGGCCCACCTCCAGTAGACCTGTACCAGCGCCTCCTGAGCCAACTCCTCCCCCTCCACCCAGTCACCGGTCAGCAGGAACCCAAGCCGGCGTAGGCGCCGGTACTGGCTCGCGAAGAACTCCGAGAACTGCCGCTCCTCCCAGCCCACAACACCTCCTGCGCTCGACATGGCGACCCTTAAACGCACACGCCCCCCAGAGAGTTCCAATGAGGGTGTCCGTGATGCTCCTTGCTCCTTCATGTGGGGATCCGGTGCAGCCACCGGCCCAGGCAAACGAGGACGCCGGCGGCCCGGTAGACGTCCCGGACCCGGTACAGCAGCCCCCGCCAGCGACGCAACGCC
>WNGF01000208.1_pt1 | contig 81405 bp, 83 predicted proteins | sample 5400641 | NCBI WGS metagenome assembly WNGF01 (sample SAMN13153371, study PRJNA577476) | soil metagenome | isolation source: 80 cm soil or saprolite under grassland replicate 2 | place: USA:California | collected 2016-06-15 | reverse complement strand
GGGTCGTCGATCTGCATTCGGTCGGACTGAGCAGTAACTGGCTCGATGGCAGTGTCCAACTCCTCGGAGCTCACGGGTTTCTTTACGATCACGTCGTCACCCCCGGCGCGCACGCCTCGGCGCGCCCCGCGCAACCGCCACCGCAGATGAATTCCAGCCCTGTCGCCGATGTCCGCCTAGTCACGATCGTTTTCACGAGATATCCATTTTGCGCATATATGAGCAGCCAAGTTAACAGATCACGCACTTTATTTCAATGATGCCAACTCACTAAAGAGTCAAAGCAATTCCAGGGCCATCATTCCCGGACGGGAGTTCAAGGCCCTCAAACATCACGATAAGATGGGAAGTTATGGCGCCCCGCCGGCCTCGTGACCACTCGGCCGCCCGCGCGACAGCGCAGTTTTTTTCCTACAAACCGCGGCGGTGGACCGTCTTTTTTTGCGGACGCGCGTTTCTCAGCGTCGACGCGAGCCGTTAGGGTGCTGTTAGACGGGGCTAGATCGTCGTTCTTTCGGGAGCGCGCGGTCCCGTGAACTGCGGGGGCGAGATCGCCCTCCTGGTAAAGCACCCAGCCGAGTGGGGTCAGCATGCGCCCAGAGTCGCCGCCATGGCGGATCGTCTTGTCGGGAGCTGCGATGGCACAGTCATCGTCCTGGCGGTCAAAGGCCTTCGCAGTCTCATCGTCTTGCCTCTGCAGCTCGGGTTCTGGCGCGCCATGGTCCGGAGCCGAAGACAGCAAGAGATGTGCCAGGCCTCAGTCTGGCGGAGCCTGCGAGCGAGCCTGCCAGTTCGGATGTCTTACGGCAGATTTCATCGCAACCGGACGTCATCTGGGTCCGAGCTGTAGCCCTGGCGTATGTCCGGGGGTTTTCCGGGAGTCCGCCATGGTGGGGATTTGCCCAGCCCATGGGGAATTGCCCAGCCGGGCCAGACGACCGGACGGCGGACCGCGCAGATCGAGCCGACTTGGCCTAGAATCTGACCGGGGATTTCATCAGACCCGCCCGCCCCGCCCGCTCTTGCTCAGCCGCCACTTCGCGCTCTTCGGCAGGCTACTGAGCAGGGGCGAGGAGGAGGAAAACTTATTGTCCGATGCGATACGGGTAGGAGGCCTCGAGGCCGAGGCTGAACACATTGTGCAGGATGTCGCCGCCGGCTCGCTCCTGGAAGGCAAAGCGGTAACTGGCCCGGGCGGTGAGCCAGCGAAGGATCTGGTACGAAGCGGTTGCGCCCAGCGCGTAGATCGTGGTATCCGAGGTCGTCCCCCCGGAGATCCTGGTGATTGTCGGCCCCACGCCCACTAGGAGGGACCTGAGCGGCACGAAATTGACCGATCCCGAATAAGTCTCCGTGTTCACCGCTCCTGCCTGCCCGACCACGAAGCCTTCCGACCGCGAATAGCCCAGTGAGACTCTGAGCAGCTTGAACTCCCGGTCCAGCCGGGCGCTCACCTCGGGGCCCACCGAGCCGTCGGAGAATCGAGGTCCCCCTGAAAGGCTCAGTGTCGTCTCCGGCGTCAGCTTGCGCGTCCATCCCAACGTCGGCGTATAGGAGGTCCTCGTGGCCACGCCCTCGGATTCGAAGACAGTCACACGGAGGCCGAGTGTCCCCGTGTCCAGTTCAGTGAGTTGGTGCGAGAGGCTGAGCCCAGTACTGTGCGTCGTGTTGGCGACGCCGCCCTCGATGGTGCTGTGAGTGTAGGTGTACGCGGCACTCCCGGTGGTGAGCGGGGTGAAGTGGTACACCGCCGACGGCGAGGCGCTGAGGAAGGTCGCCCGGCGGCGCCCGAACTCCACGACCGTCGCCGGCGCGATGAGGCTCGCCGCAGATTCGCTGGGTGGCACGGTTGACGGAGGCGATCCATCAGACGGAGGCGTTCCAGCAGATGGAGGCGGTGCAGCGGACGGAGGCGATGCAGCGGACGAAACCACCGGCGCGATGAGGATCGGCCCAAAATCGCTGGGGAGGCTGCTGGGGCGATTGGTCTCGACGTAGGCGACATGTAAGCCGAGCGTCAGCGGGCGGATGGGAAGGTAGCGGAGATTGAAGCCCGCGTGCCACGCGCTCGTCGCATCGTTCAGCTCGGGGTGCTCCGCGAAGATGTCCGCCTCGAACCCGGAGTTGACCAGGAGCGTGAAGGGCTCCGAGCGATAGCCGGCCTCGATCCCGGGGGAGAATACCGAGATGAAGTCCGACTCCTTGCCGGAGCTTCTGGCGAAGATATTATCGTCGAACTCTTCGGTCAGCCTGAAGGAGGGGGTCAGGTACCATCCGGCCGCCTGGGCCCAAGCAGGGGCGTGACCGGAGCCGACGAGGACTACCAGGAGGGCGACGACCGCAAGCAGTCTCACGATTGACCGGCCTTTGCAGCCTTATACCACATCCTCCCCTGGCCGTTCCAAGCATTTCCTGCCCCGCGGTCAGGCGCCCCACGGCCTCCGCGGTCGGGCGCAGTCAGGAGGTCGCCGCCAACTCCCGTAGCCGGCGCCGGGCCGCTTCCATGTCGGCCGCGATCTGGCGCTTGAGGACCTCCACGTTCGGGAACTTCATCTCGGCCCGGATGCGGGAGAGGAACTCGATGGTCAGGGTCCGATCATAGAGGTCGCCGGAGAAGTCGAAGACGTACGCCTCCACCCAGTACTGGTCCTCGCCGAAGGTGGGACGATAGCCGACGTTGACCACAGCGTCGGCGCGCGCCTCGTCCCAGCGAACGCGAGCCGCGTACACCCCCGAGGCCAGGATGAGCGGCCGATCGGGGCGAAGATTGGCGGTGGGAAAGCCGAGGGTGCGGCCCCGCCCGGCGCCCCGTAGCACAGTCCCGCTCATCTGGTAGGGATGGCCCAGAAAGCCCTGGGCCAGCTCCACGTCGCCTTCGCGGAGCGCCTCACGGATGGCGCTCGACGAGACGGCCTGCCCCTTGACCTGAAGCGGCGCGAGCACGCGGGTGACGAAGCCGTGCCGGTCGGCCAGCTCTTGTAGCAGCGCCGCCGTGCCGCGCGCGCCGCGGCCGAAGGTGTGGTTGAATCCCACGACGACCTCGCGCACGCCGAGCGTCTTCACGAGCACCTCGGCGACAAAGGCCTCAGCCTCCATCCTGGAGAACTCCGGCGTGAACGGGATCACCAGGGCGCCGTCGGGCCCGATGGCCGCGATCCGCGCGAGGTTCTCCTCGAGCCTGGCGATGGGAACCGGGGCCTGGTCCGGATGCAGGACGGCCGCCGGATGGGGATCGAAGGTGCAGACCACGGCGGCGATGCCGAGGGCGCGGGCTCGCTCCACGGCCGTGGCCAGAATCTTGGCGTGAGCGAGATGGATGCCATCGAAGACGCCCAGCGCCGTGACCGACGGCCTGAGTTCAGGCGGGTAGCACTGAAGGCCGCGCAGAATCCGCATGGAGCAGTCGTTCGGGCTTGACCGTGCCGGCGCGGCCCAGCCCCACACCGAGACAAGCCCCGTCGGGTGAGTAGACGCAGACCCGACCCCCTGAGCTGCCGGGGACCGGCACGGCCTGGCCGTGGACGAACTTCATGGCCTGGGCCGCCTCGAGCCTCACGGCCGGCAAGGCCGCGAGCGCCGAGTCGCAGGGGAGGAGCCGGGCCCAGAGCGGGGCTGCGGCGCGCGCCCCGCTCAGCTCCACCCAGCTCACGGCGTTCGCCAGCATGTACGGTCCCACGCGAGTCCGGATCAAGGAGGCGAGGGCCCCACCGCATCCCAAGGCGGCCCCAAGATCGGCGGCCAGGGTGCGGACATAAGTGCCCTTGCCGCATCGAACGCGGATGGTCAACTCGGGCAACGCCAGCGCCTCGAGGGTGATCGAGTGGACGGTGACCTGCCGCGGCTCGCGCTCGACGGTGATCCCTTCCCGGGCCAGCTCGTAGAGGCGCCGGCCGCCCCGGCGCAGCGCCGAGTACATCGGAGGCACTTGACTGACCACTCCCACGAATCGGCCCAGCGTAGCCTCGATGGCGCCGCGGTCGATCGCGGGGACAGGCCGCGTCTCGAGCACGGCGCCCGTCATGTCCTGGGTCTCGGTGCTCACGCCCAGACGCACCGTGGCCAGATACTCCTTGTCCAGCTCCGTGAGATAAGGGGTGAGCTTGGTCGCTTCGCCGATCAGGACGGGCAGGACGCCTGTGGCCTCAGGATCGAGCGTGCCGCCGTGGCCGATCTTCGGGGCGCGGAGAAGCCGGCGGAGATGGGCCACCACCTGGAACGACGTCACCCCCGGCCCTTTCTCGACGGGGAGGACGCCCGAGGGGTGGCGCTGGCTCAAGGACTCTTGCCGTCCAGGGCCAGGCTCACGGCACCGAGCAATGCCGCGGTGGCTTCCTCGAGCGTTCCCCGCAAGGTACAGCCGGCGGCATTCTCGTGTCCGCCCCCCCCGAATCGGTGGGCGATCCGGTTCACGGCGACCTGCCCTTTGCCGCGGAGGCTCGCCTTCACGAGCCCGCCGGCTTCCTCGCTCAGCAGGAGCGCCACCTTAACCCCCTCGATGGAACGCGGGTAGGCGACGAGGTCCTCCGCCGCCAGGAACGCCTCGGAGGCAAACCCGCGCGGCACGGTCAGCCAGGCCACCTGGCCGTCCTGGCTGACCTTTACCCGGCCGAGGATCTCGCCGAGCGTCGCGAGCGCCTCCGGCGAGCGGCGCTGGTAGAGCTGATCGGAGACGAGAGCCGGATCCGCTCCTGAGGCCGTGAGCTCCGCGGCGATGCGGAAGGTCCTCGGGGTGGTATTCGAGTAGCGGAACGAGCCGGTGTCGGTGTGGATGGCGGTGAAGAGGTTGAGCGCTACCTCGGCCGTCACCCGATGCCCCAGCGCTCGGATCAGGTCGAACACCATCTCGCCGGTCGCGGCGGCCGCAGGATCGATCCAGTTCACGGTGCCGTAACCGCGGTTGTCCGGGTGATGATCGATGTTCAGCACCTGGCTCGACGCGCCCCGCGCCGCATCGAGCAACCCTTCGGTGCGCTCGGGGTTCGGACAGTCGGTGAGCACGACGACGTCGAACGTGCGCGGCGGAATGCGCCACGCCTGCCAGCGGGCGGCCCCGGGCAGGAAGGCCAGGACCGGCGGAACCGGATGAGGACCGGCGTAGGTCACCGACCAGCCTCCGGCCTCAAGACTCAGGCCGAGGGCCAGCAGGGTGCCCAGCACGTCGCCGTCCGGATGCACGTGTCCCAGCATCAGCGCCGGCCCGCGGGGGCGCGACAGGGCGTCCAGGAGCAGCCGCGGCGGCGCCGACGAGACGGCCGTCATGCGCCCGTTCACGGCTCCGTCCGCTCGCCGTGAGGCCTGGCGCGGAGCTCGGCCAGGAGCGCTTGGATACGAGCGGCATGCTCCATGGACCGGTCCGGCCGGAACGCGATCTCGGGCGTCACGCGCAGATCCAGATGACGCCGGAGCCAGCTCCAGACGAAGCCCCGCGCGCTCTGCAGCGCCTGAAGCGACGACACCCACCGCTCCTCGGGCCCGAGCACGGAAACGTAGACGCTCGCGTGCTTCAGGTCCGCCGTCACGTCCACTTCGGTGACCGTGACGAAGCCCAGGCGCGGGTCCTTCAACTCCCGCTGGAGGAGCATGGAGATCTCTTCCTTGAGGAGCTGGTTGACGCGCCCGAGCCGCTTGCCCTGCATCTCAAAAGATCTCTACCTGGATGTCGGTGACATACCCGTCCACGTGGTCTTCGAGGAAATCCATTGCCTTGGAGATCACTTCGTTGGCGTGGCGGGAATCGCCGGACACGCAGGCCAGGGCCAGGGTCGCGCGCTGCCACGAGTCGTGATGATCGACCTCCGCCACCGAGATTTCGAAGCGGTGCCGGAGCTTGTCCTTGAGGCCCTTCAGGGCGTGCCGCTTCCCCTTCAAGGACCCGACATCGGGCAGATGCAGCTCCACCGTGCCGACCGCCACGCGCGCCGCCGACATATCTCTAACCTCGGAGGGGGGCTTCGCCCCCCTCCCGAAGCCTCCCCCCAGGAATTGCTTGTGCCGGCAAGGCCGGCGCTCGAACTTCGATCACTTCGTGTAAGCCTTTTGAACTCCGATCGGGACTTCGCCCGCCTTCGGCAACTTCCCCCAGGAATCGGTTGCGCCCCCAGAGCCGGCACCCGGACGCCGATCACCTTGCGCGAGAACTGTTCGCCACCTGGCCGGCTGGGATGTAATCGGGTCGGACCGACCTCCGCTCGAGCGCCGGCATTGCCGCCCCAACCCTGTCTGGGGGGACAGCCTCGGAGGGGGCCGTCGAGGCCCCCTCCGAGGCTAGAGGGTCCGGGCCACCTCCTCCGTCGTGAACGCCTCGATGATATCCCCCGGCTGGATGCCCTTGACGGCGTCGACGCCGATTCCGCATTCCAGGCCCTGGAGCACCTCGCGCACATCGTCCTTGAAGCGCTTGAGCGAGGTGACGGTCCCCTCCCCCAGCACGCTGTCGCCGCGCTTGACCCGCACCCGGATGCCGCGGACGATCTTTCCTTCCACGACCGAGCAGCCCAGGATGGTGCCCACCTTGGTGATGGGGAAGAGCTGGCGCACCTGGGCGCGCCCGAGGAGGATCTCCCGGATCTCGGGCGCGAGCATGCCGCTGAGCGCGGCCTTCACGTCGTTGATGGCGTCGTAGATAACGTTGTAGCTGCGCAGGTCCACGCCGGCGGCCTGCGCTTGAGAGACGGCCTTCGCGTCCGCCTTGACGTTGAAGCCCAGCACGATGGCGTTGGACGCGGAGGCCAGCATCACGTCCGACTCGTTGACCGCGCCCACCGAACCGTGGATGACTTTGAGCCTCACCTCGTCCGTGGATAGCCGCTCGAGCGACTCGGTGAGCGCCTCCACCGAGCCCTGAACATCTGCCTTGAGGACGAGGCGCAGCTCCTTGACCTCTCCGGCCTGGATCTGCTTGTGCAGGTCCTCCAGCGTCACGCGGGCCACGCCCTTGCCCTTGAGCCGGTCACGCTCCGTCCGCACCGTCGCGATCTGGCGCGCCTTGCGCTCGTCGGCTACCACGAGGAACGTGTCGCCCGCCTGGGGAACACCCGAGAGACCGAGGACCTCCACCGGATCGGAGGGCCCCGCTCTCGTGACCTTCTTGCCGCGCTCGTCGAACATGGCCCGTACTCGGCCGGAGTGGGAGCCCACGACAACGGCTTCGCCGTCCCGCAGCGTGCCCGACTGGACCAGGGCCGTGGCGACCGGACCGCGCCCGCGGTCCAAACGGCCCTCGACGATCACTCCGCGCGCCGCGCGGTTGGGGTTGGCGCGCAGCTCCAGCACCTCCGCCTGCAAGGCCGTCATCTCCAGGAGCTGCGCGATGCCGTCGCCGCGCTTGGCCGACGTGTGGACGAAGATGGTCTGCCCGCCCCACTCCTCGGGCACGAGTCCGAGGTTGGACAACTCGCGCTTGACCCGGTCCGGATCCGCGCCCGGCTTGTCGACCTTGTTCACCGCCACGATGATCGGGACATTCGCCGCCTTGGCGTGGTTGATGGCCTCCACCGTCTGTGGCATCACGCCGTCGTCGGCCGCCACCACGAGGATCACGATGTCGGTGGCCTGGGCGCCGCGCGCGCGCATGGCGGTGAAGGCCTCGTGGCCGGGCGTGTCGAGGAAGGTCACCTTGCCGTGGGTGGTCTCGACCTGGTAGGCGCCGATATGCTGGGTGATGCCGCCGAACTCGCGCTCGGCCACCTTGGTGGTGCGGATGGCGTCGAGGAGCGAGGTCTTGCCATGGTCCACGTGGCCCATCACGGTCACCACAGGCGGCCGCGGACGCCGCTGGCTGGGATCGGCCTCCTCCTCCTCGAGGATCTCGCCCTCGAGCGATCGGACCTCGAGATCGAAGTGGAACTTGTCCGCGACCAGCCGCGCCGCCGTTGGGTCGAGCACCTCGTTCACGGTGGCCATGACACCCAGCTCCAGGAGGGCCTTGATCACCTCGCCCGACTTGTGCCGCATGGCCGCGGCCAGCTCGCCCACCGTCACGGACTCCGGAACCTTGATCAGTTCCCGCTTGATCTCCTGCGGTGGCTCGGGCTCAGCGGGCGGCGCCGGCTTGGGCTGCGCCTTGGCTGGCGGCGCCACGACCGCGGCGGCCGCCGGTCGCGCCGGTGGCGCAGGAATGGCAGGCCGAGGCGGCGCGGCCGGTGACGCGCCAGGCGCCGATGCGGCGGCGGGTCGCAGGGGGGCCGCCGGCGGTATGACTTTCCTCGGTGCGGACGGCGCCGGCCTGACTTCCACCGGCGCGGGCGCGGCCGCCGCGGGCCTGACGGGAACAACGGGTGCCGGAGCCGGCATCGGGGCCGGCTTGGGCGGTGCGATCGGCGGAGCCGGAGGAGCGGGAGCAACACCAGGGGGCGCGGCGGGAGGCGCCAGCGGGGCGGGAGCCGGGGAGACGTCCGCGGACGCGGCCGGCGCCGCGGAGGGACGGAAGATCGTGGCCGCCGGCCTGGCGGTCTCGACCGCGGGCTCGGCTACCAGTTCGACCTTGGCGGTCTTGGCAGGCCTGTGCGCCCGTTTCGTCACGCCTTCCTTGCCGGCCTCCGCCTTCCTGGGCGGCGCGGCAACGTCGGCGGCGTCCTCGGCAGACGGCGTCTCCTTGAGCTTCGCGGCGCGCTTGGGCTTGGTCTCCGTGGGCAGGTCGCGGCCGCGCCCAAGCTTGATGCGAAGTTCGTTGGCGATGGGAACGGTCAGCGGGCTCGTCGCGCGCATGCTCTTTTGGCCCATGCCCTCCAGAGCCACGACCAGGTCCTTGCTGGTGACACCCAACTCCTTCGCGAGGTCCATCACCTTCACACGTCCCGCCACGGCGCTCTTACCTCCTCCGCCAGGATTCCAGGGTCTCAGCCACGCTCTCGCGCGGCGGCCGCGGTGCCCCTCCGAGCGCGCGCGCCAGACGTCCCACCACGAGCGCCTTGTCGAGACATTGGACCGTCGGGCACGTGTACGCGCCCCGTCCCGCCGCCATTCGGTGCCGATCCACGACCACCCGTCCGTCGCCTCCACGCACCAGCCTCAAGAGTTCCGCCTTCGCCTTGACCTGCCGGCATCCGATGCAGGTCCGTTGGGGGCCTTCCTTCACTCAGCCGACGTCCGCGGCACGGGATCATCCACCGTTTCATCTCCGCCGGGAGAGTCAGCTGCCGGGGCAGCTGACTCCGGATCCACATCCTCGGCCGTGGGCTCGAGAGCCGGCGGAGCCGCCGCATGCTCGTTTACCCACGCTAGAGCAGCATCGAGGAGGCTGGCCGCCTTCTTCTCGCCCACGTTGGGGAGCCCCAGCAGACTCCCGATGCCGGCCCGCACGATGCGCGCGGGAGAAAACAATCCGACCTCCACAAGCTTGTCCAGAAGCTGGGGCCCGACGCCGGGGAACTGCGCCAGGATCTCACGGCCCTGGATCCGCTCCTCCTCTTCCCGCCGCCGCTCCTCCTCCACCTCGCTCTCGCTCTTGATGTCGACGCGCAAGCCGGTGAGCTTGGCCGCGAGGCGGGCGTTCTGGCCCCGCTTGCCGATTGCCAGAGAAAGCTGGCTGTCGGGCACGATGACCAACACCGACCGCTGTCCGCCTTCGATCTCGGGCTCGCCGAGGGTGACCGAGCTGACCTTTGCGGGCGAGAGCGCGCGAGCGACGAAGGTCGGGGGGTCAGCGGACCATTCCACGATGTCGATCTTCTCACCACGCAGCTCACGGCTGATGACCTGGATCCGCGTGCCCCTGAGCCCGACGCAGGCCCCGATGGGATCCACGTCGCGCTTGGTCGAGGCCACCGCGACCTTCGCCCGCTCCCCGGGCTCCCGGGCCGCTTCCTTGACCTGGACGATCCCCTCGGCGATCTCGGGAATCTCGCTCTCGAACAGCCGGACCAGCAAGCCCGGGTGGGTCCGGGAGAGCATGATCTGCGGCCCCTTGACACCCTTCTTGACCTCGAGGACATAGGCGCGGACCCGATCGCCGGGACCGTAGCGTTCCCCGGGGATCTGCTCCCGCTCCATGAGGACAGCCTCGGCCTTGCCGATCTCGACGATCACGTTGCGCTTCTCGACGCGGTGGACGATGCCGCGCACGATCTTGCCTTCCCTGTCCATGAACTCGGCGTAGATGGCGTCGCGCTCCGCGTCCCGTACTCGCTGCAGGATCACCTGCTTGGCCGTCTGCGCGGCGATGCGCCCGAACTCCTGGGGCGGCAGCTCCATCTCCAGCTCGTCGTCGAGCTGCGCCTCGCTGTTCAGCTCGCGCGCCTCCTCCAGGCCGATCTCGAGCTTTCGGTCCGAGACGACCTCCACCACCCTCTTCCGCGCGTACACGCGCAGCGCGCCTGTCTGCCGGTCCAGCTCCATCCGGACGTTGTCGGCGAGCCCCATGGTCTTCTTGGACGCCGACAGCAGGGCAGACTCCACCGCCTCGAAGAGGACCTCCTTGCCGATCCCCTTCTCGCGACCGATCTGCTCGATGACGTAGATCAGGTCCTTGCTCATCATGGAAGTGCCCTGCTCACTTCTGCCCGCGCTGCTTCGGCCGGCCGAATGCCAGCAGGAGCCTCGCCCTGGTCACCAGCGCCCTTGGCACGTCCTGCGTCCGCCCTTCCGGGCCTTCCAGCGTCAGTGCCGTAGGCGATACCGCCAGAAGCCGCCCGGAAAACTCGGTGCGCCCCTGCACGGGCTCACGAACCCAGCACCCCACTTCCTTGCCCACGGCCCATCCGTACTCGCGCTCCTTCCTGAGCTCACGGTCCAGTCCTGGCGACGAGAACTCCAGATCATAGGTCGGCTCGATGAGTCCCGACACATCGAGCACGTCCCCAGCTTCCCGGCTCACGGCCTGGCAGTCGCCAATGGTCACACCCCCAGGCTTATCCACGAAGAAGCGGAGCACCCAGCGTCGGCCTTCCCGGTGCCATTCCGTGTCCACCAGACTGAGCCCGTGTGAGGCCAGCACCGGGGAGACCACGGCTTCGACTCGGTTGAGCCAGCCCTCCCCTGCATCCACCCCGGTTCTCCCAGAAAAAAAGTGGGCGGCGCCCACTTTTGCTTGAAGTTTAGCATGTGTACGAGCCGCCCTGCAAGGGATCGAGACTCGGCTCGGGGAACTCAGAGGGGTGTCGACGTTCGAGCGCCGGCTTTGCCGGCGAAACCGATTCCTGGGGCGGATGGCCTCGGAAGAGCGGGCTTCGCCGCTTCGCCCCCCTTCCGGGTTTTGATCATGCCGCGCGAGCTTTGGTCAGCCTTTGGAGTGCGTTCGGGCGATCTCCCTGACGGTGTCGGCGACCCCGGCCCTCTCCACGCGCCGGTCGGACCGCGTCGCCCGGTCCCGGATCTCCACCACCCCCTCCCGGGTAAGGGCATTGCCCACCGTGACCCTGATGGGCACCCCCAACAGATCCGCGTCCTTGAACTTCACCCCGGCGCGCTCGTCCCGATCGTCCATGAGCACGTCGAAGCCCGCTCCGCGCAGATCGTGGTAGAGTTCCTCGGCCGCCGCCATCTGGGCCCCGTCTCTCACGGCGACCGGCACCACATGGACATGGAAGGGCGCGATGGCCCAGGGCCAGATGATGCCGTCCTGATCGTGGCGCTGTTCGATGGCCGCCGCGGCGATGCGCGCCGGCCCAATACCGTAGGAGCCCATCACGACCGGCCGCTGCTGTCCGTGCTCGTCCAGATACATCGCGCCCAGCGGCACCGAGTACTTCGTGCCAAGCTTGAAAATGTTGCCGACCTCGATCACCCGCTCCACCCTGAGGGGCTTTCCACACGTGAGGCAGCCCTCGCCGGGCAGCACCACTTGCAGATCGGCGAACTCGCATTCGAAGTCCTTGCCGGGCGTCACACCGGTGAGGTGGTACCCGTCGCGGTTGGCGCCGACCACATACGACCCGCGATTGAGCGACTGATCGGCGAGGATGCGCCTCACCCCCCGCGCCCCGATGGGTCCAAGGGATCCGGGCGCGACGCCCAGACGCTCCCCGACCTCGTCGGGATGGGCCGGGCGCGCCTCGGCGCGGAGGGCCCGCGCCAGCTTGCGCTCGTGCAGCGCATGGTCCCCTCGGACTAGCGCGAGGATCGGCTCGCCGCCCGCCATGAACACGAGGGTCTTGATGGTCAGCGCCGGGTCGATCCCCAGGGACGCGGAGACGTCCGCGATGGTCTTCACACCGGGTGTGGCGACCTCCTCACGCTGCCAGTCGGGCGGCGCGGGCATCGCGGGCAGCCCGCGCGCCAGCTCCACGTTGGCCGCATAGCCGCAGCCGTCGCAGAGCGCCACCTCGTCCTCTCCCGCCGCGCTCGGCGCCATGAACTCGTGGGACCCCGAGCCACCCATCATGCCGGGATCGGACTGCACTACGACGTACTTGATGCCGCAGCGGTCGAAGATTCGGCAGTAGGCCTCTTTGTGGGCATTGTAGGAGATCTCCAGCGCCGCCGGGTCGGCGTCGAGCGTGTAGGAATCTTTCATCACAAACTCGCGCGTCCTCAACACACCCGAGCGGGGCCGCGCCTCGTCGCGCTCCTTGGTCTGGATCTGGTACCAGATCTGAGGCAGGTCACGGTAGGAGCGGATCTCCTTGGCGGCAAGCCAGGCCACGACCTCCTCGTGGGTCATGCCGAGACACATGTCCCGCTGGTAGCGGTCCTTGAGGCGGAACATCTCCGCGATCCCCTCCCAGCGACCCGACTGCTGCCAGATCTCGGCGGGGTGGAGCACCGGCATCGTGATCTCCTGGCCGCCGATCCGGTTCATCTCCTCGCGAATGATGGCGTTGACCTTCTCGAGAACCCGCTGGCCAAGGGGCAGGTAGACGTAGATGCCGGCGGCGAGCTGACGGACCAGGCCGGCGCGCAGCATGAGCTTGTGGCTGATGGCGGGGGCGTCGGCGGGATCGTCCCTGAGCGTGGGGATGAGCGAGCGCGACCAGCGCATGGAGGGCTAGAGAACTCGACGGGGGGCTCTGCCCCCCTTTCGAGCATTCCCCCGGAAGAGGTGGCGCGGGCGAAGCCCGCGCTCGGAGCGGAACACCGAGCGCTGGGCGATCTGGGTGCACGTCACGGCGGCCTATCCGGGCAGGCTTCCTACTTCGCGCCTCTGACCTTGTTGGGACCCGGCACCCCGGGCTCGTAGACGAGCCGCTTGACGGGAACGCCCCCCAGGATGTGGGCCTCCAGGATCTCCTGAAGATCGCCTTCCTGGACGCCGCAATACCACACGTTCTCCGGATACACCACCATCATCGGCCCGTGCCCGCATTGGGAGAAACAGCCCGCCTTGTTGATGCGGACCTCCGCGTTCCGGCCCACCGCAGCGACGCCGGCCCGCAGCGTCTTGACGAACTTCTCGACATCGCCCTGAGTGGGGCAGGTCTCCCCGCCGGTGCAGACGAACACGTGGCGGGCGTACTGGCCCATGACTTCACACGTCCTCGGGGGACCGCCGTTCGCCCGGCATCATCGGAAGATGCGGAACAGGCCGATCCGGTCCAAGTCGTTGTACACCGCGTATACCATGAGGAGCATGAGGAGCACGAACCCGACCTGCTGGGCCACCTCCCGCTTTTTCACCGAGAGCGGCCGGCCAAGTGCTGCCTCGCAGGCGAAGAAAAGGAGATGCCCACCATCGAGCATGGGGACGGGGAGCAGGTTCAAGAGGAAGAGGTTGACGCTGATGACGGCCGTGAAAAAGGCCAGGCTGGGGAGTCCCTGGCGGGCCTGTTCGCCGGCAGTGACCGCGATCTGAATGGGACCGCCGATGTTTCGCCGGTCGAGCTGGCCCACAGCGATCTTGTAGAGCCCGACCGCCGTCAGCTCGGTGACCTCGGCCGTTCGCACCGCGCCCTCCCAGACCGCGACCACGGGGTTGGAGCGGACGAAGGTCGTCGCGGCGGCGGGGCCGATGCCGATCCGCCCCACCTCGATTTCCTTGCCGTCCGGCCCCCGGTCCTTCATGGCCCCCGGGATCACCGACACCGCCAGCGTCTCGGCCCCGCGCTTCACTTCGAGCCGCGTGGGCTGGCCGGGGCGCTTGTGGATGCCCTCGGCCAGATCGTCCCAGGTCTGCACGGGCTTACCCTCGACCGCCACCACGACGTCCCCGGACTTGAGTCCGGCGCGTTCAGCCGGCAGCCCGACGAGCACCTCTCCGATCACCGGTGCCGCGAAGGGGCGCGCCCCGATGTCCCAGACCTCCCGCTCGTCTCCGAAGAGGTCGCGGACCTTGGTCTTGACCGGGGTGACGCCGATCTTGCGCTCGCTCCCTTCGCCCCGGACAGTGAACTGGACGGTCTCACCGCGCAGATCCTTGACCGCCCGCAGGACGTCTTCCCAGTACTGCACGGGCTTGCCATCCACCGCGACGATCCGCTCGCCCAGGTTCAATCCCGCTTGGGCTGCAGGACCGCCATCTGTCATGCGCCCCACGACGGCCGGAGCCACCGGGCGGCCCAGGACCATGAACACGAGAGCGAAGATCACGACGGCGAGCACGCAGTTCATGCCCGGTCCCGCGAACACGATGAGGAACCGCGTAAGGAGCGGCTTGTTGTTGAAGGCCTTGGCCGGGTCCACGGAGCCCGTCTTGCCGCCTTCGAGCGGGTTCTCGTCGTCTCCCATCATCTTCACGTAGCCGCCGAGGGGAAAGGCGGACAGACAGTATTCCGTTTCCGGCCCCCGGTAGCGCCAGAGCACGGGACCGAAGCCGACGGAAAACCGCTCCACGCCCACGCCCGCCAGCCGGGCGACAAGGAAATGCCCGAACTCGTGGACGAGAATCAGGATACCCAGGACTACCAAAAAGGCCACAATCGTCGTCACGGCCGCTTCCCTCCTACCATCATCGGATGGCCGCGCCCGCCAGGGGCTCGGCGTGAACCCATCCGCGCACGAGCGCCCGCGACCGGGCGTCCACGTCCACGCAGGTCTCGATGCTGTCGAGCGCGCCGTTGGGCACGCGACCCAGCGCCTCGGCAATCAACTCGGGAATCTGGGTGAACCGGATCTTCCCCTCGAGGAAGGCGGCCACGGCCACCTCGTTCGCCGCGTTCAAGATCACCGGCGCGCACCCGCCCTCCCGCAGCGCCTGGCCGGCGAGGCCCAGACAGGGAAAGCGGTCGGTGTCCGCGTCCTCGAACGTGAGCGAGCCTACCTGGGTCAGGTCCAGCCGCGCCGCATCGCAGGGGAGCCGCTTCGGGTAGCTCAGCGCGTAGAGGATCGGAATCCCCATGTCCGCGACGCCGAGCTGGGCGATGACCGCACCGTCGACGTACTCCACCATGGAGTGGACGATGGACTGCGGATGGACCACAACTTGGACCTGCTCGGGCAACAGGTCGAAGAGCCACCGGGCCTCGATGACCTCAAGCCCCTTGTTCATCAAGGTCGCGGAGTCCACGGTGATTTTGGCGCCCATCTTCCACGTCGGGTGCCGGAGGGCTTCCGCCACGCTCACCCGGGCCAGCTCTTCCTTCGGCAAGGTCCGGAACGGGCCCCCGGAGGCGGTGAGCAGGATGCGGCGGACGTCCGAGCGATTGTGTCCCTCGAGGCACTGGAAGATGGCACTGTGCTCCGAGTCCACCGGAAGGAGCGGGACCTCGAGCTCGCGCGCCGCGGCGGTCATGAGGCTGCCGGCCATGACCAGCGTCTCCTTGTTCGCCAACGCCACCGTCTTCCCCGTCCGGATCGCCGCCATGGTCGGCAGGAGTCCCACACCGCCCACGATGGCCGAGAGCACGATATCCGCATCCACGTCCGCGGCGAGCGCCACGAGCCCCGGCGCCCCGCTCAGGATCTCGGGGCGTGGGCGCGGCAAGGCCCGCGCCACGGCATCCACGGCCTTGGGGTCGTAGAGCGCCAGGGCGCGGGGGCGGTGCCTGGCGCAGAGCTCGACGATCAGCTCCGGGGTGGAGCCGCGCGCCGCCATGCCCTCGACCCTGAATTCGTCCGGGAAGCGCTCCACCAGCTCCAGTGCCCGCCTGCCCACCGAGCCGGTGACGCCCAGCACCGTCAGCCGTTTCATGAGGTCAGTATCCTTCCGTGCGAGGCGTAGTAGAAGAGCACGGGGGTATTGAACAGCAGGCTGTCGATCCGGTCGAGCATGCCACCGTGGCCCGGGATCAGACGCCCAGTGTCCTTGGTCCCGACGCTCCGCTTGAGCGCGGACTCCACCAGATCCCCCACCTGCCCGGCCACGCCCAACAGTGCGCCCACCGCCACCGCGTGCTCGCGCGGCAGTGCAACGAAGAACCAGGCCTGCGCCACCACCGCCGCCACGATCGAAACGCAGAACTGGGCCACCGCCCCCTCGATGGTCTTCCTCGGGCTGATCACAGGCGCCAGCGGGTGACTCCCGAAGCTCGAACCGACAAGATACGCCGCGGTCTCCCCCAGCCACGTGACCCAGATCAGGAGCAGCACCCATTCCTTACCGAACGCGAGGTCGCGGAGCCAGAAGCCATAGCCCAGGAGCCAGTTCACGTAGCAGATCCCGAAAACCGTGATGACCACAGGCTCCCAGGCGATGCGTCCCCCCCGCGGCCGCCAGAGGGCGGCAGCCAGCACGGCCAGCAGCACCGCCGTGAAGGCGACGCGCTCGGACACGGGCAGAGCGAAGCTCGCCGTGACGAAGACGCCTCCCACGAGTCCCACCATGCGGCAGGTCCGGATCCCCGCCCGCTCGAACATGCCCGTGAACTCCCACTGCCCCGCAGCGCCGATCAGCACGATGGTGGTGCCGAAGAGCCACACGGGACCGGCCATCACGATGGCGAGAAAGACCGGCAGCAGGATCAGGGTGCTGAGCACCCGCTTGAGCAACGCGACGCCCCGGGACGGCGACCTGGTGTCCACGGGCGTGGGGAGGGGCAGGCCTTCGGCTCGCGCCATTACACCCGCCCGAACCGCCGGTCCCGCCGCTGGAAATCGGCGACGGCCAGATACAGCTCGCGGGCCGCGAAGTCCGGCCAGAGCGTGGGCGTCACCCACAGCTCCGTGTAGGCGATCTGCCACAGGAGGAAGTTGGACACGCGCATCTCGCCGCTGGTCCGGATCAGGAGATCGGGATCCGGCACGCCCTCCGTGTACAGAACCCGCGACACGCGCACCTCATCGATCTCCTCCGGCCGGAGCCGCCCCGCCTCCACGTCACGGGCCAGCGCTCGGCATGCGTCGATCAGCTCGTCGCGGCCGCCGTAGTTAAAGGCCATCAGGAGCGTGAGACCGGTGTTCGCTGCCGTGGCGAGAACGACGTGTTCGATGCGGCGCCCCACCGCCGGCGGCACCCCATTGGGACGGCCGATCACCCGGAACCTCACGTTACGCGCCATGAGCTCCGGCAGCTCGCGGTCGATCGACCGCTCCAACAGGCTCATGAGCGTGGAGACTTCGTGGCTCGGCCGGTTCCAGTTCTCCGAGGAGAAGGCATAGAGGGTGAGGAACTCGATCCCCAGCTCTCCCGCGGCCCGGACGACGTTGCGCACGGCGGTGACCCCTTCAGCGTGGCCGGCGACGCGCGGGAGACCGCGTTGAGTCGCCCATCGCCCGTTACCGTCCATGATCACCGCCACGTGGCGGGGCAGTGGCCGGGAGAGGATCAGCTCCCGCAACTCGTCCTCGGGTAAGGCCGACAGCTCGGCGACCGTGACGCCCGATCCCGGCTTAAATGCCATAACACGACATTTTACGTGAGCCCCCTCGGAAGTTCCAGGGAAATCAATCTGATAGGGTATCGCAGCAGGGCCGGAGTCGCTTCGGTTTCCCTCACCCTCGCAGGGCAGAGGGCCAGGGCGAGGCGTGCGTGGGATACGGTACGCGCGCTGATCGGTGAACAACTCGCGCGACCTCATCGCCGTTCGAGCGCCGGCTTTGCCGGCGCAATCCCTTTCGCGGGGGAGGCATGTCAGGGGGCCTCGACGGCCCCCGCCCAGTCAAATGGCCAGGATCTCCTGCTCCTTCTTCCTAGTCAGCTCGTCCACCCTGGCGATGAACTTGTCGGTGCTCCTCTGGATCTGGTCGTGGCCGCGGCGCTCTTCGTCCTGCGAGACCTTCTTGTCCTTGGCGAGCGCCTTGAGCCGGTCGTTGGCGTCGCGGCGGATGTTCCGGATGACGACGCGCGCCTCCTCGGCCAGCTTGCCCACCGTCCTGGCGAGCTGCTTCCGGCGCTCTTCGGTGAGGGTGGGCATGGTGAGGCGGATGACCTTGCCGTCGTTGCTGGGCGTGAGCCCGAGGTCCGACTTCAAGAGGGCCTTCTCGATGGCGGGAATCTGCGACGTGTCCCACGGCTGGATGACCAGGGTCTTGGGATCGGGGACGGAGAGCGAGGCCACCTGGTTGATCGGCGTCTGCGTGCCGTAGGCCTCCACCCGCACGCCATCTAGGAGCGCCGTGTTGGCGCGACCCGTCCTCACGCCCGAGAACTCCCGCGCCAGGAGATCCACCGCCGCTTGCATCCGCGTGTCCAGATCCTTGACGACTCCTTGCATGGTCCGTTATCCCTTGGGCGGAACGGCATCGCTCGACACGACGGAGCCGACCGGCTCACCCGTGATGATCCGTCGGATATTCCCGCGCCGGGTGAGGTCGAAGATGACGATGGGCAGCTTGTTGTCCATGCAGAGCGAGATGGCCGTGGTATCCATCACCCCGAGGCCGCGGTTGAGCACCTCGATATACCCGACCCGCGGCAGCTTGACCGCGCTCGGATCCTTGCCCGGATCCGCCGTGTAGATGCCGTCCACCTTGGTGGCCTTTAAGATGGCCTCGGCGCCGATCTCCACCGCACGAAGCGCCCCCGCGGTGTCGGTGGTGAAGAAGGGATTGCCAGTGCCGGCCGCGAAGACGACCACCCGCCCCTTCTCCAGGTGACGGATGGCGCGGCGGCGGATATAGGTCTCGGCTACGGCCCGCATCTCGATGGCGGAGAGGACGCGGGTCGGCACCCCGGCTTTCTCGATGGCGTCCTGCAGCGCCAGCGCGTTGATGACCGTGGCTAGCATCCCCATGTAGTCGCCGGTAGCCCGGTCCATGCCACCGGCGCTGGCCGCGATGCCGCGGTAGATGTTGCCGGCCCCGATGACGACGGCTACCTGGACGCCGAGATCCACCACCTCGTGGATTTCCTCGGCGATGCGGTCGAGGGTCTCCGGATCGATGCCATAACCCTGGCGCCCGGCGAGCGCCTCGCCCGACAGCTTGAGGAGGACACGCCGGTACGCCGGGCGGGCGCCCGAGTCGGCCATGGCTCGGCCCTCTCGCCTCGGCGGCTCAGGAGACTCGGAGGGGGGCTCCGCCCCCCTTCCGAAGCCTTCCCCCAGGATAGAGTGCGAGCCGCACGACGTCGCGGAGCTGGGGCCCCGCCGTCCGAGGCGAGCAATCCGGAGAGCTCGCGGCGGCTTTGCCGACGCGGCCCTGTTCCTTAGCCCACATTATTCATTATTCACGAGGAGATCACGCGTGAGGCGGCCCGGTCTCGCGACCATGAATAATCCCCATTAGGGCAGATCTCGGAGGGGGCCGTCGAGGTCTCCTCCGATTGTCTCAGACCTCGCCGACCTGGAAGCGGACGAACCGCTTGACGACCACACGTTCCCCCAGCTTGGCGGTTGTCTGGTCCACCAGCTCCTTCACCTTGGTCTTGCCCGAGGAGTCCTTGATGAAGGGCTGGTCCAAGAGGCAAGTCTCGGTGTAGAACTTCTCCAGCTTGCCCTCGACGATTTTGTCGATGATCTGGGGCGGCTTCTTCTGATCGGCCAGCTGCTGGCGGTAGATCTCGCGCTCCTTCTCCACCACCGCGCCCGGCACCTGGTCCCGCGAGACGTAGGTCGGGTTGGTGGCCGCCACCTGCATGGCCACGTCCTTGACAAGGCGCTGGAAGTCATCGGTGCGCGCGACGAAGTCGGTTTCGCAGTTCACTTCAACGAGCACGCCGAGCTTGCTGCCGGAGTGGATGTAGGACGCGACCACCCCGTCGCGCGCTTCCCGGTGGGCCTTCTTGGCAGCGTCGGCCAGGCCCTTCTTCCTCAGGAACTCGATGGCGCCCTGGAGATCTCCCCGGGAGGCGTCCAGCGCCGCCTTGCAATCCATCACGCCGGCTCCTGTGCGCTCCCGGAGCTCCTTCACCATTTCAGCCGACGATCCCATGGGCTCGATTCTCCTTGCGGCGGGGCGTCAGGCGCCGCCGCCGGTCGTCTCCGCCATCTCTGCCTCGGTCACGACGGGAAGCTGCTCGCCGGCTGGCGGTTCCTCCGCCTCCTCCTTGGCGAGCGTGCCCACTCCCTCGAGGATCGCGTCGGCCATCCGCGAGGTGATGAGGCGCACGGCGCGGATGGCGTCGTCGTTGCCGGGGATGGGGTAGTCGATCCCCGTGGGATCGCAGTTGGTGTCCACGATGGCCACGATGGGGATGGCCAGACGCTGCGCTTCCTCCACGGCGATTTTCTCCTTCTTCGGATCGATGACGAAGACGGCCGAGGGCAGCCCGTCCATGTTCTTGATGCCGACGAGCGCGCTCTCGAGCTTCGCGCGCTCCCGCTCGAGGCCGATGACCTCTTTCTTCGGCAGCCGCTCGTACTCTCCCGTCTCGCTCATCTCGTCCAGCTTCTTCAGGCGCGCGATGGACTTGCGGATGGTGGCGAAGTTGGTGAGGGTGCCGCCCAGCCAGCGGTGGTTGACGTAGAACATACCGCACCGGCCAGCCTCCTCGAACACGGTCTCCTGAGCCTGCTTCTTGGTCCCGACGAAGAGCACGGTGCCGCCCGACGCGGCCAGGTCGCGCACGTAGGCGTAGGCCTCGCGAAACTTCTTGAGGGTCTTCTGCAGATCGATGATGTAGATCCCGTTGCGCTCGCCGAAGATGTACTTCTGCATCTTCGGGTTCCACCGCTTGGTCTGGTGGCCGAAGTGCACCCCGGCCTCCAGGAGTTCCTTCATCGTCAGTGTCGCCATGGTCGCTGTCTCCTTCGGTTAGCCTCCGATCCCGAGCGGCGCGGCCCCGGTCGGGCCCCGCGCTCCTCCGCCCTAGAGCCCGGCGGAGACCGAAGCTCGGGATCGTGCGAGTTGGTGCTGCCTGAGTCTAGGTCGTGTACTTCGCGTTAATCCGAACGTACTCCTCGGAGAGGTCCGATGTCCACACGCGATCCTCGCCCCGCCCAAGCGCGAGGTCGATAGTGATCGCGTACTCGCGACCTCCCATCACCTCGCGGATCCGGTCCAGGCGAGCCCCAGGCTTCTGGACGCCCCGCTCGACGAGCACTTCATCCCCGATGGCAATGCACACCCGGTCAGGGGCTACGCGGGCCGGCGACTTCCCCAGCGCCATCATGATCCGCCCCCAGTTGGGATCTGCGCCGTTGAGCGCCGTCTTCACCAGGGGCGAGTTGGCCACGCTCCGGGCCGCCAGCAGGGCTTCCCTCCGCGTCCGCGCCCCGCATAGCCGGATCTCGACGAGCCTGGTGGCCCCTTCCCCGTCCTCGACCAGGAGCTTCGCGAGCCGCGTGGTCAGCGCTTCGAGCCCGCGGGCGAACTGACGCAGCCCCTTGCCGCCCCGCTCCAGCGGCGCGTTCTCCGCGAGCCCGTTGGCCAGCACCGCCACCGTGTCGCTGGTGGACTGGTCGCCATCCACCGTGATCCGGTTGAACGAGCGGTCCACGGTCCGCCGCAGCACCGATTGGAGCGCATCGCCCGCGACCATGGCGTCGGTCGCCATGAAGCAGAACATCGTCGCCAGGTGCGGCTCCAGCATGCCGACGCCCTTGGCGATGCCGCCGAGGGTGATCGGCCGGCCCGCTACTTCGAGCCGCAGCGCCGCCTCCTTGGGCACCGTGTCGGTCGTGAGGATCGCCTCCGCCGCGTGCCGCCCGCCCTGGGGTGACAAGCCCTTCACCAGCTTGGGCAGCCCGGTGCGGATCTTATCCATCGGCAGCAGCTGACCGATGACGCCGGTGGCCGCGATCAGCACCTGCCGGGGTGACACGTGCAACAACTCGCCCACGATGCGAGTCATCTCGCGGGCGTCCTTCAGACCCTGCTCTCCGGTGCAAACATTGGAGCAGCCGCTGGAGGCTAGGATGGCCTGGACCCGCCCGTCGCGCATGTGCTCCCGGGAGACCAGCACCGGCGCGCCCTTGACCTGGCTCTGGGTGAAGACTGCCGCCGCGCGAGCGGGCACCGACGAGTAGATCAGCGCCAGGTCCTTCTTGCCGCTCGGCTTGATGCCGGCCGCGATGCCCGAGGCGAGGATGCCGGGGACCGTGGTGATCCCCCCCTCAAGCCACTGGATCTCCTGCATGCGGACTAGGACGACCGGAGGGGGCCGGGACGGCTCCCTCCGAGGCCTCTCCCAGGATGCCGTCCGAGCCGCAGGACCGCGGGCTGGGCCCCGCGCGTCGGCGGCGAGCAGCCCGGAAGCTTGCGCCGTCGGAGCCGGCGCTCGAACGGAAGTTTGCGAGACACGCTCCTAGGGATATACCGGGGGTGCTTCGAGGCCGGTCCGCTCATCCCACCCCATCATGATGTTCAGATTCTGTACACCGTTCGCCGAGCCGCCCTTGCCGAGGTTGTCGAGCGCGGATACACAAACGGCGCGTCCCGTGCGCGGATCAGCGACGATGGTTACATCGCAGAAGTTGGAGCCGACGACGGCCCGTGTGGCCGGCCGCTGGCCCTCGTCGAGGATGCGCACAAAGGGCTCACCCGCGTAGAACTCGCGGTACAGGCCCACCAGCTCCCCCGTCGTCCTGGTCCCGGCGAGAGGGACCGACGCGGTGGTGAACAGGCCGCGGTTCAGCGGCAGGAGATGAGGCGTGAAGCTCACGACCACCAGGCGACCGGCCAGGGCCGACAGCTCCTGCTCGATCTCGGGGGTGTGGCGGTGGCTCGCGATGCCATAGGCCTGCACGTTCTCGTTGGCCTCGGTGTAGAGGTACATCGGGTCGATCTTGCGCCCCTGCGCCCCTGCGCCCGTGACGCCGGACTTCCCGTCGATGACGATGCCCTCCGTCAGGCCCCATCCGCTCTTGAGTAGTGGTCCGATGGCCAGCACGGCGCCCATCGGGTAGCAGCCCGGCGAGGCCACGAGCGAGGCGCCGGCGATGGCCTTGCGATGAAGCTCCGGCATCCCGTAGACAGCCTCCCCGAGCCCCTCGGGATCCTCGTGGGGGGCCCTGTACCAGGTCGCGTAGAGGGAGGCGTCGCAGAGCCGGTAATCGGCCGAGAGGTCGATGGCCTTGCGGCCCAGCCGCCTCAGCACGGGCACCGCGCGCTGGGACTCCATGTGGGGCAGCGCGAGGAAGACAAGGTCGGCCGCCTCAGCGAGGCGCTCGGCGTCGAGCTCTCGGAAGGCGAGATCGCTCAAGCCGCGCAGGTGGGGGAAAACCCGATCCAGCCGCTCGCCGGAGAGCCGCTCCGAGGTCACCGCCGTCACCTGCACCTTCGGGTGCACCAAGAGCAGCCGCAGCAACTCCGCTCCGATGTACCCGCTCGCCCCCGCCACCGCGATCCTGAGCGTCCGGTCGCGAGCTCGGACGGGGGCTTCGCCCCCCTTCCGAAACCTCCCCCCGGGAATCGTAGCGCCAGCAGAGCCGGCGCTCGAACGTGGATCGCGTCGCACGAGCTTTTTCTCCGACAAACGCCTACCGCTTGGAGTACTGGAACTTGGACCGCGAGCCCGGCTGGCCGTACTTCTTCCGCTCCTTCATGCGCGGATCGCGCGTGAGGCAACCCGCACGCTTGAGCGTCTGGCGCAGCTTGTCGTCGAAGCGCAAGAGCGCACGGGCAATACCGTGCCGGACCGCGCCAGCCTGGCCGGAGGGCCCGCCGCCGCCCACGTTGACCATGGCGTCGAACTGCCCCATGGTGCTCGTGAGCTGGAGCGGCTGGCTGATCATCATCCTCAGCGTCTCCCGGGGAAAGTACTCCTCGAAGGGGCGGCGGTTCACCACGATGCTCCCGGCGCCCGGCCTGAGCCAGACACGGGCCACGGAGGTCTTGCGCCGTCCGGTTCCGTAGTATTGGGTCACCACCGCAGCCATAGGGCTCCTCTACTCTTCTTCCCGCCGACCACCGGTCGGCAGCGGCTCGGGCTTCTGGGCGGCGTGAGGATGCTCCGCCCCTCGGTACACCTTGAGCTTCTTGAACATCGCGCGGCCCAGACGCCCCTTCGGGAGCATGCCCTGCACCGCCCACTCGATGACTCGCTCCGGGTGACTCTTGAGCATCCGCTCGGCGCTGACTTCGCGCACGCCCCCGATATAGCCGGTGTGCCAGCGGTACAGCTTGTCGGTCATCTTCCGGCCCGTCAGGTGCACCTTCTCGGCATTGATCACCACGACGTGGTCGCCGACGTCCAGATTCGGCGCGAACGCCACCTTGTGCTTGCCTCTCAGGATCGTGGCCACGCGGGTCGCCAGCCGGCCGAGCACCTGACCTTGGGCGTCCACCAGGAACCACTTCCGGTCCACCGCCTCATGCTTCGCCAATGCAGTCGTCATGGTCTCCGTCCAGCTTCGCGAACCCCGACCCACATGAATCAATCGCGAACCGCGTGGCGCGGCGGCTGCCCCGGAATACGCTTCCCTGCTCCCCGAGCGTCACGTGACCATACGGCAGCACGTGGCCAGCCACGTCAAGCGCCGAACCCGTCCTCCGCGCCCAATCCCGCGAGTCGTGCAAAGCGACCACGGGGCGCCCCGGGGGCAGAACCCGTCGCCGCCCCAGCGATCGTGCTTCACGAACACAGCGGGCTAGCGCACCTCAGGAAATTGGCAAGGGCTAATGATAGAGGAAAAGGTGAGCCACGTCAACTACTTCCTCGACGTCTCGGCTTGATCTTGCCCGTCCACGGGCACAAAGCGTTCACGGGACAGCGGGGGCAGTCGGGCTTTCGGGCGCGGCAGGTGTTCCGGCCATGGATGATCAGCAAATGCGTGGCCCGGGTCCACCGCGCGCGCGGGATGACCTCGCAGAGCTGGTCGTGCACCTTCTCCGGGTCCTCGGCCCGCGCAAGACCCAGCCGCTGCGAGACACGGAACACGTGCGTGTCGACGGCGAGGGCGGGAACGCCGAAGGCGTTCCCCAGGACCACATTGGCCGTCTTGCGTCCGACGCCAGGTAGCGCCGTCAACTGGTCCAGCGTCCTCGGGACGACGCCCCCGTGGCGCTCGACCAGGGCTCTGCCCACGCCGATCAGCGCGCGCGCCTTGGCCTTGAAGAACCCCGTGGAGTGAATCTCGCGTTCGAGGGTGGCCGGCTCGGCTAGGGCGTAGTCTTTGGCGGCTCGGTAATGCGTGAACAGGGTCTCGGTGACCGCGTTCACGCGCTCGTCCGTGCACTGGGCCGAGAGAATGGTGGCCACTAGGAGCTCCAGAGGATTGCTGAAGTGAAGCGCGATGGCGGCGCCGGGATAGGCACGGTCCAGGCGCTGGAGTATCTTCCGCGCGCGTGTCTTCTTGGCCAAGGCCGACTCGGCCATCAGCGACGCCCCCTCAGGACCCGCGGGTTCATCCGCGCGGCTCCAGCGCCTGGCGGATCGCTGCGATGCGGGCCCGCGCCGCGGCATGCGGCAAGCCCACGGAGTCTTCAGGCGCGCGCCACAGCCGCCACACCGGCCAGCGAGGGTTGGGATCGCCGGACAGGCGCGGGATCACGTGCCAGCGGATGTGGGGCACCTGGTTGCCGAGCAGCTCGTAGTTCATCTTGACCGGGCGGTACACTCGCGCCAGCGCCTCCGCCACGCGACTCACGTCCTCGATGAGCACGCCGCGCCCGGCGGCTGACAGCTCGAAGAGCTCGGTGGCGTGGCGGCGCAGCACCACGAAGACCCAGCCTGGGAAGAGCTGGTCTTCGTTGAAGTATGCGCGAGAGACGCCCAGATCGGCGATGAAGAGGTCGCCCTCCGCTGCGACGCGCTCGCACATCACGCACCGCTGGTGTTCATGATGCGCGCCGGGAGAGGAAACGGCCGATGCGGTCGAGGCCTTCCTCGATCCGCTCGAGGGAGGCGGCGTAGGAGAAGCGCAGATAGCCCTCCGCGTTCCGGCCGAAGTCCACGCCGGGCGTGACGCCCACGTGGGCGTGCTCGAGGACTTCGAAGGCGAAGCCGAGAGAGTCGCCGGTGTGGCGGCGGGCATTGGCGAGCACGTAGAACGCGCCGGTGGGTAGGGCGCCCACCCCGAGGCCGATCCGCGCGAGGCCCGCCATCGTGGCCCGCCGCCGCTCGTCGAAGATGCGGCGGAAGCGGGCGACGTCTGGGCCGGCCTCGCGGAGCGCCGTCAGCGCGGCCCACTGGACGAACTCGTTGCTCGAGATGAAGAAGTTGCCGTGGGTGGCCTGGAGCATGGGCATGAACTCCCGGGGGGCGATGAGGTAGCCGATGCGCCAGCCGGTCATGGCGAAGGCCTTGGAGAAGCCGTTGAGCACGAAGGCCCGATCCGTGAACTCGAGAATGCTGTGCTCGGGTCCTTCGTAGGTCAGGCCGTGGTAGATCTCGTCGGAGATGATCCAGGGGCCGCACTCGGCCAGCGCGACCATCCGGTCCGGGCCGAGGACCGTCCCCGTCGGGTTCGCCGGCGAGTTGATGAGGATGGCCTTGGTGCGGGGAGTGAGCCGGGCCCGCACCGCCTCTGGCCTGAACTGGAACGCATCGTCCTCCTCAACCGGCACGAAGAGCGGCTCCCCCTCGGCGAACTTCACGAACTTCGGGTAGCAGGCGTAGTGAGGGTCGGAGAGGACGACCTGGTCGCCGGGATCGAGCAGCCCCGTGAACAGGAGGAGCATCGCCGGCGACGTGCCCGCCGTCACGAGGATCTGGTCCGGCGAGACGGTGACACCGTAGCGCGCGCGGTAGTGTTCGGCGATGGCCTCGCGCAGCGGCAGGATACCGAGGGTGTGGGCGTATCTGGTGCGCCCGTCCTTCAGCGCTTTCTCCGCCGCCTCCCGGATCACCGGCGGCGTCTCGAAGTCGGGTTCCCCGAACATGAGATGCACCACGTCGATCCCCTCGCGCTCCATCGCTTGGGCCCGCTGGAAGACCTCAACCGCGAGGAACGGCTCGATCCCCTGGGCCCGCTTGGCGATCACGGACTCCTCCTGGAGTAAGGGTGGATGGCCAGGTGCCAGCGCGCCGCGAGGATCTCAAGGAGCATCCCCGGACCGTGCCGCATCACGCCGACCTTGGAGCCCGGTTGGTCCGCCCAGTTGACCGCGACCTCGGCGATGCGGTAGCCGCGCTGCCGGGCGAGCAGCAGGAGTTCCACGTCGAACCCGAATCCCTCCGTGCGGAGCGCGCCGAAGAGATCGTCGGCGACCCGGCCTCGAAAGAGCTTGAAGCCGCACTGGGTGTCCGCGACGTCCCCAACGCCGAGACCCCGGGCTATGAGATTGAAGGCACGGCCGGCCAGCCGCCGGTGAAGGCGCGTTTGCCGCACCACGGAGGGGTCTGGTCGGGCGCGGGAGCCCACGGCCACGTCGGCGCCACCCTGGATCGCCGCCTCGAGGCGCTTGACCTCGCCGATGGGCGTGGCGCCGTCGGCATCCACCATCAGCCGGAGGGCCCCCCGGGCGATCTGCATGCCGACGCGCACCGCGCGCCCTTTGCCGTGGTTGTCGGGAGAGGTGATGAGGACGACGGCAGGGTGCACACGATCCATCTCGCGAACGCGATCCGAGGTGCCGTCCCCGCTGCCGTCATCCACCACCAGCACCTCGTAGGACTCGTCCCGCCCGTCGAAGTAGCCGACCACCTCTCTCAGATAGCGCGGAAGCCGCGCGGCCTCGTTGTAGGCGGGTATCACCACCGACCAGCAACACTCGGCGGCAGCCACGCCCGCGCTACCACCAGAACGCGGAGTCCGTCCGCGGGCGGCGGCGAGCCACTCCCGTCCTCTGCGCCGTCTTGGCGACCTGGCGGGCCACGGCGGGAGCCACCTCTTTGTAGGAGACGTTGGGGATGATGTCCTCAGGACCGAACTCCCTCCGGTCGACGCAGGAGGCTATGGCGTGGGCGGCGGCAATGGTCACCTCGTCCAAGCGAACGGTGAAACTATAGGAGGCGCTGGGCGTGATGGGCATCACCGAGAGCTTAGACACTAAGACCCACTTCTGGCGCTGTCAAGCGCTCCGCGGCCCGGCCCGGGGCTGGGCCGAGTTGCGAGCCAGACGAGGCCCGAGGGAGCCGGTGACCCGGGGGCACCGTTGTCCGGCCTACCGTCCGGCGCGGAGGCGCCCCGACGGCACATCCGAAAGACCGCCCGCTGAGAAGGAAGTACGGCCAAGCAAATTGGCCGAGCACCTCCGATCCCGGCCGTTGACCGGGTCGTTGCTGCGTGGTATCCCACCTGTGTGATTCGACCCACACGCGCTATCTGTTCAGCCCTCGCCTCGCGGCGCTCGTCGCCTGCGACTCGTCGGCCCCGTCTCAACTCGAAGATCAGCCGAGGCCTCGCGGGCACGCTTGTGGTCCCCGCGGTCCTGGCGCTCACCACGGCCCCCGCCGGCGGAGAGCCCAACCGCTGGATGACAGTCGCAGGGAAAAGCCAGGTCTCCTTCGACGCCTCGTTCCCGCTCGGCAACTTCACGGGTCGAACGGGCGATCTTGGGGGCGAGTTCCGCGCCGATCAAGCCGATCTCCGTCAAGGTGTGACGGGCGTCCTCCGAGTCAGCCCCGCGACACTCAGGACTGGCGTAGAGGGGCGCGACCGCGACATGCGGAAGGCCCTCGCGGTGGAGCGCTACCCGGAGATCCGCTTCACGCTGGGGCACGTAGAGGCCTCCTTCCCTTCCGTGACGGATCGTTCCGATGTGCTGCTCACGATCAGCGGGCGCATGCTCATCCGCGGCGTGGAGCGTCCCATGGCCTTTCCGGGACGCGTGCGGCGGCGGGACGACGCACTCTGGGTGAGAGGCGAGAGCGAACTCAAGATGAGCGACTTCGGGATCAAGCCACCGAAGAAGTTTTTCCTGCAGGTGGCCGACGGCGTGCGGGTGAGCTTCGATCTCCTGCTCGTCCCGGAGGACTGACGTCGAGACGCCGGCCCTCACGTCTCCGAGGCCTGGGCGCGACGGAGCAGATCGAGCGCCAGGGCCCGCGCAGCGGATGCGCAGCGAGGCCGAATCCCCAGCGAAGCGGTACTCCCGCAGTTCCGAGCGGCTATCGCAGGCGACACCAGCGTCACCGGCGGGGTAACTCCGGGCCCCCCCCCGCTGATCTTGAAGTAGAGGCCGAGCCCCTGGGCGGCAAACTCCCAGCGCGATAAGCGCAAAGTTCGTACCGACGATGTGCCACAGGAGCAGGCCCGACCCCACTGCCATGACCTACGGCTGCCCGGGAAGCTCCAGCGGCATATGGCAGACCCGCCAGGGAATGAATAGCGGACCGGAGGTCCCCGTCCCATGGAACGATCAGCCGCGGAGCACCGTTTTATGAGTGTTGCGGGGTCTTGAAACCCTCGAAGTGCTGGCGGCATCTAAATCTACGAGGGGACGGCCCAATCTCTGGGCAGGGGTCCCTCAGGAGTGGGGATGCGACAGGAGATGGGGCGCTGATGACATTCCGAGAGGATTCTGGTAGTCCCGAAGTCAGCCAATTGGACAGTCTTTCCACCCGTCCAAAGGATCGGGCGCGAAAGATGCGTCTACCGGGGTTGGAGGTCGGCGACGGTCCCGCGGCCGATACAGTCGAACTCGAGGAGACCCCAAGCTTGACCGAGGAGGCGTTGGCCCCGTCCGCGCCTCCGAGCGAGGATCCGGTCCGCCTGTATCTGAAGGAGATCGGCAAGGTTCCCCTGCTCAAGGCCGAGGAAGAGGTAACGATCGGCCAGCGAATCGAGGCAGGCCAGATCGCGCTGCGCCGGGTCTTGGGGGGCATCCCCCTGGCGACCTGCCAGTTGGGGGCCCTCGTGGACCGCGTCCGCAGGGAGGAGATTCCGCTCGATGACGTGATCTTGCTCCCCGAGGGCGGCGAGCCGAAGCCGGATGAAGTCAGGCCGATGCTGGCGGCCGTCGCGCGGATCCGCCGGCTGCAGACCGAGATCGAGCGGCTCGAGGCTGCGCTTCACGCCAAGAAGCGGCGGAGCGCGGTGACGCGCGCCAACTATCACAGGTGGATCGCGCAGAACCGCGCGGCCATCCAAGGCCTGATGGAGCGGCTGCCGCTCAAGCCCGCTCTGCTCGACGAGATCGTCTCGGAGATCCGGGAACATGCCAGGCGCATGGAATCCATGCGGAGCGGGAAGGAGTTGCGAGAGCTAGAGAAGCAGGCGGGGTTGACCCGGAGGTCACTGCTGGCGGCGCTTCGGGAGGTCGAACAGCACGATCAGGTGGTGCGCCAAGCCAAGCGCGAGCTGATGGAGGCCAACCTACGGCTGGTGGTGTCCGTAGCCAAACGCTATCTGGGCAGCGAGCTGTCCCTGCTGGATCTGGTCCAAGAGGGGAATATCGGGCTGATGAAGGCGGTGGACCGCTTTCAGTACCGGCGGGGTTTCAAGTTCTCGACCTACGCCACCTGGTGGATCCGCCAGGCCATCACCCGCGCCATCGCCGACCATTCGCGGACCATCCGCATCCCGGTGCACATGGTGGAGACCCTCAATCGCATCTCGCGGGTGAACCGGGGCCTGGTCAACGAGATGGGGCGAGAGCCCACGCCGGAGGAGCTGGCCAAGCGCACCGGCGTCCCGACGCAGAAAGTGCGGCTGATCCTGGAGTCCTCGCGCAAGCCCCTGTCGCTCGAGACGCCCATCGGCGAGGATTCGCAGCTGGGCGACTTCCTGGAGGACAAGGGTGCCGGCTCGCCCAACGATAGCCTGATCAGCCAGGACCTGATGACTCAGGTGGAGCGCGCGCTGTCCACACTCTCGCCTAAGGAGAAGAAGATCCTCCGCCTGCGCTTCGGCATCGGCGAGGAGGGCGAGCACACCCTGGAAGAGGTCGGCAAACGCTTCGCGGTGACCCGTGAGCGCATCCGCCAGATCGAGACCAAGGCGCTGCGCAAGCTCCGCCACCCGCTCCGCGGCCGCGCGCTCCGCGCCTTCGTCGAGAACTGACTCGTGCCCCCTCTCCCCTTTGGGAGAGGGTTAGGGTGAGCGATCCGGCCGTTGAGGGAGCGGCAGGCCTACTTGCGGGTGGGCTCCCAGCGGAATCGCCTTACCGCTACGACTAGCGCCCCGAACCCCCAGCCCAGCATCACAGCCAGCGGCCCCAGCTCGATTCCCGAGCCTCCCAGGCGCGGATCGAAAACCGCGAACATGGCCTGCTCGAAGTGCCGGATCGGGAAGATGCTCGCGATCCGGCCCAGGAGTTCCGTGGGCTGCACGGGGAAGAAGGTACCCGAGATGAAGAGGATGGGGAACAGGGTCCCGTTGACGATGGCCGGGGACGCGGTGGCCGTGGCGATCAGCCCCGTCATGGCGAGCCCGAGGCCGCAGAAGCAGAACGCGCCCACCACGAGCGCCAGGAAGAGCGCGCCCCACCGCCCGGGGAACGTGACCCCGTAGAACAACACGCCGACCGTCGTCGTCAGGGTCACGAGCAGGAGACTCACCACGAGCGACGAGCCGATGTTGCCCGCCATGAACACCCACGGCGGCAGCGGCGTCCCGCGAATCCGCTTGAGCACACCGGCATCGCGCCGGAAGGAGAGGGCGATCGCGAGGTTCGTGTAGCAGGCCGAGATCACGCTGAAGGCGATGATCCCGGGCACGTAGTACTGGTTGTAGCTGATCCCGCCGAGCGATCGGATGGTGGCCCCCTGGTTGAGGGTGGCGAAAATCACGAGGAGCAGGATCGGGAACGCGAAGGTGAAGACGGCGCTCGACGGGCTGCGCCAGTAGAGCTTTTGCTCGTAGCAGATCTGCCGCACGAGGAGGGCGGACGTCCTCATGTTCCCACCAGCTCGAGATACACGTCCTCGAGGGATCGGCGACTCACCGTCAGCCCACGAAGCTCCACACCTCGATCGAGCGCCCAGCCGGTGAGGACGTGCAGGGCGCGGGTGAGGTCCGACGACTCGATCAGAACGTGCTCGCCATCCAGTCGCGCGCTGACGGGGATCGCGGATAGGGGCAGACCGTCGGGAAGCATGAAGCGGATCCGGGCCGAGCCGGTGTCCCGGCCTCCGATCGACTCCGGCGCGCCCTGGGCGACGAGCTGCCCCGCCGCGATCACCGCGACGTGATCGGCCAGGTACTGAGCCTCGTCCATGTAATGCGTGGTGAGGAACACGGTCTTCCCGAGGCCGCCCAGGCGCTTGACGAGGTCCCAGGCATTGCGGCGCGCTGCCGGGTCGAACCCCGTGGTCGGCTCGTCCAGGAAGATCAGATCGGGGTCGCCCACCAGCGCCAGGGCCAGGTCGAGGCGCCGCCGTTGGCCCCCGGAGAGCGTCCGCACCCGCGCTCGCGCCTTGTCGGCGAGCCCGACCAGGTCGATCACCTCCCCGACGGGACGGGGCGTCGGATAATAGCTCGCCTGGCGTTTCAAGACCTCCTCCACGGTCAGCAGCTCCTCGATCCCGCACTCCTGCAGCACGATCCCGATCCGCTCGCGCAGTCGCGAGCCGCCGCGCTCAGGGTCCATGCCGAGCACCGACACGGTCCCCGCGTCACGACGCCGGTAGCCCTCGAGGATCTCGACGGCCGTGGTCTTCCCGGCGCCGTTGGGTCCGAGCAGGGCGAACACCTCTCCCTCGGCGACTTCGAAGTCGATCCCCTTGACCGCCTCGGTTGATCCGTACGACTTGCGGAGTCCGGCGACCGTGATGGCTGCCACGCTTCCTCCCTGCGCGCCGTCAGTCCGACGAGCGCACCTCTCTTCATCTTACCCCTCTCGCCTTCGGCGCCCGCGGCGCGCGGCCGCCTACACCGGCATCACGCCGTGCTTCTTCCATGGACGCTCGGGGCCGCCCATGGCAAGGGCTCGCTGCCGCCGCGCCTTGAGATCGTCCACCAGCTCCTTCATGCCCATCGAGCTAACCCTTGACGGCCATAGTGCGGTAGGTGTTGATGCCGGTGTCCGGCGGCGACCCGCTGATGAGGGTGATCATGGTCGCGATCTCGCTGCGGTGGTGCGTAGCGTGGTTGACCACGTGCTGGAGGAGCGCGCCCAGCGCCACCGAGAACTGGGCGCCCTGGGTGTTCCGGTAGGTGACCGGGCGCGCGAGGTCGGCCTCGGCGAGGCCGTCCACGAAGGCGCGCTGCTCGGCCTCGAGGGCGTCCCACTTCGCGCGCAGATCGGCGAGCGTCGCGAAGTCCGCGTCGCCGGCGAGGCGCGTCAGCGTGCCGCCCTTCCAGCGCGAGAGCCAGATGGAGTCGGCGCCGTAGATGTGCGCGAACATCCCCTTTACCGTGGGGACGCTCCAGTGCTTGCCCATGTCCCGCGTGACGGCGTCGCCGAGGTTCGCCGCGACCTCGAAGAGCCGCCGGTTCGCCCAGCGGTGATAGTCGTAAAGACCCCGGATCAGGTCCATTTCCATCTTGAGCCTCCTATTCCAAGACGGCGACCGTATCCCCCTCCTGCACCGTCTGCCCCTCGGTGACCGTGATCTCCTTGACCGTGCCGGCCCTCGGGGCTTCCACCGGAATCTCCATCTTCATGGACTCCAGCACGATGACGGGGTCGCCGGCGGCCACCGCGTCGCCGGCCTTGGCCGTGATCTGGAAGACCACCCCCGTGATATGGGCCTTGACCTCTTCAGTCATTGAACGCTCCTTGTTCGACCATCTGGGTGTGAACCGAGCTGGCGCGAAACGCGGCGCTCTGCATGACGTGCCGGTGGGACGGGATCACAGTCTCGACGCCCTCGACGCCTTCGTCGTCGAGGAAGACGCTCGACAGCAAGGGATCAGGCGGGGCGCGCCGCGTCCACGGCCGCGACGTCAAGGGCCGCCGCACGCCAGCCACTCTCGCCAGGCACCCAGCGGATCACGAGCGCCACCGAGCCGCCCGGGCCCTCGAGCCTCAGCTTCACCATTCGCTGGCGACCGACCTTGGCGACGGCCACCACACGGTGGCCGCTCAACCTCCTCGTCGCCAGGGCCGACTCGACGGCTTCCACCGGCGTCGCGGCCGGGAGGAGGCAGCGGCGAATGCCCGCCGAATCCCGCCCGATCAGGGCATCGGCCAACCTCCCGATCGCGGACTCGAGATCCTCGGGCAGCGCCCCGCGGGCCGTGGACTGCTCGAGCCGGATCAGCTCCCGCGGGTCGTCGCTGAGAGACACCGCCGGCGGGGCGACGGCCACGGTGACGGCGGCAGGTAGCCCGCGGCCAGTGACTCCTCCAGAGACAGCGAGCAGCTTCCCGAGCCGCGCTTGCCACGCGCTCGCTCGCTCCTCGAGCGCTGGCGTGGCCATGAGATGGCGCAAGACGGCCTGGCCGGCGGCGATGTGACGCCGCTCGTCCTCGGCGCAGCGGGCGAGGATGTGCCGGGTCGGCGGCTCGTACACCTCATTGGCCCACCTCGAGTGCTCCTCGTAGGTCGCGAGCAAATGAGGCTTGAGCACGCGGTAGATGCCCACCACGCGTTCCACCGTTTGCCGGGGCAACTCGGGCTCCTCGATGGCGTCCATGGCCGCGACGAACGCCTCGCTCGCCGGCTCGGAGACGTGAGCCTGAGCGCGAAGCTCGGGCAGCCGCCGGCCCAGGGCGTCGGCGTGCTGGGCATTGTCCCAGACGTGGCGGCCCATGAGGAGCTTGGCCGAGAGCTCCGGCGTGAGCGCGATCCAGCCGCCCAGGATCCGCATCATCCGCTCGATGGCGTAGCGGTAGTTGCGGAGCAGTCGCGCGGACTCGTCGGCGGAGAGGTGGCCGGCCAGCGGATGAGTCACAGTCCTAGCGGGGGAGGGGCGACGACGTCGGTCGGCATGGCCTAGTCAGTACACGGGCGAGCGCTGAGTTGTCTTGATCAGCCGCTCGATCTCCTCCTCGGTAAAGCCGCCGAGCTCCCGGGCCTCGCGGGCGATCGAGATCAGCACCTCTTCGTGGTCGCCGTCCTGCCGCACTCCGCCTAGGTTGAAGCGCTCGTCGATGTTCTCCTGGAACTCGACGGCGCGGCGTCGTCGCTCGGGATCGCCCTCCGTCAGCTTGGTCAGCCACTTGGAGCCCATGCGTACATGCGTGATCTCGTCGGCGAGGACGAAGTCCACGGCGCGCTCGAGGAGCGGGTCGCCGATCTTCCGCGCGATGTGGACGAGCTGGTTGAAGACATCGCAGGCCAGCCCCTCGAGCCCGCGGTTGACACCCGCCACGCGGGCCGCCGCGTCCTCAGCACAGGCGCAGCGCCAGAGGATGGTGGTCTCGGGGAACTCGCCGATATAGCCGCCCAGATGTTCGAGCAGGCGGATGTAGATGTCCACGTGCCGCGACTCGTCCCAGACCTGGCGGGCCATGTCCATGGTGAACTCCCACGGCGCGTCCGGAAAGTCGTACACGGTGCGCCCCGCGCCTTCCATGGCCTGCAGCTCCCCCACCATAATGCCGTGGACCCGCTCCTTGATGGACTCGGGCGTCGAGAGGTCGGGGAAGCGCGGCAGCCCCTGCTCGACCTTGAGCTGCGCCACATCTCGCGCCCGCATGCGGACGAATCGGTCCTCGCGGGCCAGCTTGTCGTAGGGGATGGGACGATCCATTGCAATCCCTCAGAATGACTGGATGAACCGCTGTTCAGCGAGTGTAGCCGAAGCGGACGAGGAAGGCAAACCCGCGATCACCCTCAAAACAAGTGTTACAAAGTCCCGGAAAGGAGCCCCCGTGACCGAGCGAGCGCGCCGAGAATACGCCGACGTATTGCGTGCCCGGTATCAGCGTGCCGACAAGCAGGAGCGAGGTGAAGATTCTCGACGAGTACTGCCGCACCACGGGTTGTCAAAGTCAGAGCCTCGCGACAGGGGCCCAGATCGGCAGCGGCCCCGTTTCTCAGTCGCGGTCGCCCGTACCCTGGATGCGGCTGCCCTCCGCGCCGAACAGCACGTTGAAGGAGGTGAGGCTTCCGTAACAGCGCGTGATGTAGCCGTGGAACTCGAGCTTCTCCTCGGGAGCAAGGGTCGGGTGCGCGTTGACCTTCTGCTCCAGCACCCGAAGGCGGTCGCGGATGCCGACGATCTTCCTGAAAAAGGTCTCGATCGGCACCTCCTTGGCTTGGACGTCTGGCTTGCCCGGGATGAGTCGGAGGGTTCCACCGGCCCAGCGGGGAGCGAGCTCAAGGTCCACGTCGATCCAGCCGTGGTCGCCGAGGACGTCCCGGATGGCTTGCCGGACGCGGTCGGTCTCGGGGTCGCCCTTCCGCTCCTCCACCTCGAGGCCGTCGAACCCGAAGGCGACGCGCCGGGTGTCGCCTCCTCGGAAGACGATCACGTACTGGCCGGGCTCGTAGGCGACGATGCGGCCAACGCCGAACTGGAAATGGCGGACGATCGTCCCGATGCCGAGGCGGGGGACGGGTGTGGACCGGGGTCCACCGGACGATGCGGTCTCCGGAGACATCGCGCGTTCTCCTTTCCCGTTGAGGTAGAGGCCGCCCCTGCAATCGTTAAGAAGTCAAAGCCTGACCCCCGCGCCCTCCGCGCGGCTCCACCCAGGTTTCCGACCAGGCCAGGCAGGCGCTGCTGGCCTGCCGATCTCCGCGCGTCTCGGCCCAGACGCTTCCCGTGGCGACCCGCCCGTTGAGATCGAGTTGCGCGGCGCGCGCCGGGAAGAAGGTGCTGAACACACCGATCGGCCGGTTGTTGAAGCCGGGGGGCATATGGAGCACGAAGGGCTCGATGCAATCGAGCCAGGAGAGGGTGATCCGGGCGTCGGCGGCGACGACCGTTTCGGTGACGGTGGACCAGGGCCCGCCCCGACGCTCGAAGACGGCCGCGACCACGGGCAGGGCGGTGTCGGCGAAGGCCGGGAACAGCAGGCTCTCGATCGTCTGCTGCAACCACCGCCCCACCGCGATATTGTCGCCGTAGATCCGGACGCGGCCATCGGTGAGCGTGCTCTGAATGAAGAGCGCGTGGCCCGCGCCCGCCGGGCACCAGAGCACCCGCCAGTGACTCACGCGGTCGGATTGCGTCTTGCCGCCGTCCAGGCTCAGCCGGATGAACGAGTTCTCGCCGGTCATCAGGACGGCGTTGGGGTCAACTGGCGGCATCGGCTCGCCTCCTTAATCTCCGGGAATGGCTTCCCCGCTACCCCTACCGGCACGCGGGATCTTCGATCCAGACGTGCAGCGCCCCGTCGTCCTCCTTGAGCCGAAAGCTGCTGAGTCCGGTCTCGGCATCGCCCAACGGTGCCCCTGTGCGCACGTCGAACTGCCACAGGTGCTCGAGACACGTGAGCACGGAACCGTCGTGAATGCCCTGCTCGAGCGCAACCGCCTGGTGAGGGCACTGGGCCTGGTACGCGAAATGCTCGTTTCCCGTGTTGACGATCAGGATCATGGGCGCGCCGTCCATCGCGAACTCCTTCATGCCGTTCAGTGGTACCTCGCCTACTCGACACACCCTTTTCCACATGCGGGCGAAGCTCCTTGGCCGCAGACGGCGCTGCCGATCCGAGCGTCCGCCTCGGCGTTTGAAGACGAGTGCTGGGTTCCCAAGAAGCATCATACTACCGGCGGCGACAAGCGGGCGCACCGACTTCGGGCATCGCGCTCAGCACCGCGGGGACCGGGCCGAGCGCCTTCGGCGGGGCTGATCGCGCCCGCGACGGCGCCGAATCGACCGTTTCGTGCCCGCGCCGGTCCCGCGGCTGCACGCGCCGTCAGTCGCGGCTCCGAGCGCCGGCCCACGGGCAAGCGGTCCGCCCGCGTGTGAGATCGAGGGCGACGGAAACTCGCCTACTTCTTCTGTTTCGGCTTCTTCTTCTCCTTCCTCATGCTCTTGCCTTTGGCCACGTCCTCACCCCCTTCGTCCTCGGGAAGATCCGCCCCTGCTGATTATAGCCGCGTCGCTGATTATAGCCGCGTCGTCGACCAGGCGGGGGCCGGAGGGTCGGGCTTCCCTTCTAGACTTTCCGGTTGACGCGTGCCACGCACTCGACTTCATGCGGCTCATCCCGTTAAGAAGTCAAAGTCTGACGCCTCAGGTCGGGTCCGGCGGTCACAGCCACTTGTGCATCCGCGGGTCGAGCGTGTCGCGCAGGCCGTCGCCGAGCATGTTGACGGCGAGCACGGTCACCGCCAGGAAGACGCCGGGGAACAGGATATTGTGCGGGACGACGCGGAACAGCGTGCGGCCCTCGGCCATGATATTGGCTTGACGAACCCGTCGATCCAGGTGCGGTTGCCGGTAGGCTGCCGTCACGCCCAGCGGCACTGCGAGGCCCACGGCGAGCAGGATGGTGGAGGTGGCCAGCGCAAGGGTGGGCTCCAGCCGGTCCAGGATCAACTGGCCGACGGTCTTCTTGGCTCGGTGCCGAGGACCACTGCCGAGAATTGTAGGGGCTCCATACGGTTCGCGTCGCCCGGAGCGCCGACCTGCTCTCGCAAGTAGGCCTGCCGATTGAATTGTCCGATCCGGCATGCTGGTTGCTCATTTTCCTGCCTGGGGGCCCGGATGAGGGTAGCGGAGGAGATCATCGTCGCGCCAAATGGGAGCACCGAGCCGGAGGGGTCTTTGGAAGAGGCGATCGCGGAGCACGACCGAGAAGACGGGGGCACGTATGAGTTCGTCTGCCCGCGGTGCTGGGCGCGTGAGATCATCACCTTGACCCCTGGCAACCCGGCCCCGACATGCGGGTGCGGTTCCCGACTGTTGGCCATCGCTGAACTCGGTTATTAGTCCGACACGCTCTTACCGTCCTTGCCTCGCCGCGGCGCCGCCCTTCAAGCGGGCTTGCGGGACGGATTGATTCCTCTCCGAACCGCCCCGCCAGACGCTCTTCGAACGCGTCCATGTCCACGTGGATAATGATGCACGGCGGCGGCGCGACTTGCGCCACAGGACGGCCGAAGCGCAGGTGTGGTCGGAGTCAGCCGAGCCCGATGCGGGGCGCCACGGCGCCGAGAGCCTGGATCACGAAGCCGATATGCTCGTCGAGATCCACGTCCAGCTCCAGGGCGCCACGGTACACGTCCTCCCGGTTGACGGTCCGCGCGAAGGCCTTGTCCTTGAGCTTCTTCTTCACCGAGGCAGTCTCAAGCCCCGCGATGGCCCTGTCAGGACGCACGAGCGCGCATGCGGTGACGAAGCCCGACAGCTCGTCGCAGGCGTAGAGTGCCCGGTCGAGCCGGGAGACACGAGGATACCCGGAGTAGTCGGCATGGGCGAGCACGGCGTAGACGACGGGGTCCGGTACACCTCGGCTCAGGAGGATCTCGGCGCCCTTCAACGGATGCCGCGGCGCCGTCGGATGCATCTCGTAGTCGAAGTCATGGAGCATGCCCGCCATGCCCCAGCGCTCCTGGTCTTCCCCGTAGCGAGCCGCATAGGCCCGCATCGAGGCCTCCACGGCCAGCGCATGCTTGCGCAGGCTGTCCGACTTGGTGAACTCGGTCACGACAGCCCAGGCGCCGTCTCGCTCGATCATTGGCCGTGAGTCCCCGGTCGGTCACTCACGATGGGCAGCGCCGGCCGTCGCAGAGGCCTTCTTGAGCTGCTCGATCTCTTCCTCGAGCAACTGGATTCGGTCCAGGAGCTGCTCGAGGGTCCGCGCCAGCGGATCGGGAAGATCCACCTGGTTCAGATCGATACCTCTGCTCACGCGCTGGCCGTCGCGGGACGTGACGCGCCCCGGCACGCCGACCACCACCGAGTTCGGCGGCACTTCGCGCACAACCACCGATCCTGCGCCGATGCGACTGTCCGACCCGATGGTGAATGCCCCGAAGATGCCGGCGCCGGCGCCGACGACGACACTGTCTCCCAGCGTCGGGTGGCGCTTCTCTTTCTTGAGGCTGGTTCCACCCAGCGTCACGCCGTGGAGCAGCGTGACGTTCTCCCCGACTTCAGCCGTCTCGCCGATGACCACACCCATGCCATGGTCGATGAACAGTCCCGGTCCCAGCTCGGCCGCGGGGTGGATCTCGATGCCGGTCAGGAAGCGGCCCACATGCGACAGGAAGCGCGCGGTCACGAACCAACCGTGACGCCAGAGCCAGTGAGCGGGTCGGTAGAGCCAGATGGCGTGGACACCGGGGTAACAGAACACCACCTCGAGTGCGGAGCGTGCCGCGGGGTCGCGTTCCAGAACCACCCGGATGTCACGTCTTATCTGGTCAAGCATACGACGACCTCCTCCCCTTCACGCATTCCCCGTTCCTCAGGGCCTCCCGAGCCGCCGGAGCGCATCACGCGCCGCGGCCCGGATTGCCAAGGCCACCACCTCGGCCGCGTGGCGTCGCTCCCCGGGCAGCCCGCCGACGGCGGCCTCGACCCTGGAGTCCGCCAGCGCCGCCAGCTCCTCAAGTCTCTGGCCCACCGCCAGATCGGTCCCCGCGCTCGAGGCGGCGATGGTGGGGCCGCAGCCATAGGTCTGAAAACGCGCCTCCACCACCCGGCCGTCCCTGACCCGGAGGTAGAATCGGGCCAGGTCCATGCACTCTTTGTACTCGCCCTCTCCCACCCCATCGGGGTCCCGCATCATGCCGGCATTGCGTGGGTTGCGGAAGTGATCGATGAGCGTGGGGCTGTACACTGGCAAACTCGCACCAACGCTACACGCTGGCCGGCGAGAGGCTTCGCAGCTTCCCCACCAGCGGCTGCGTCACCTCTATCATGTAGTCGATGTCCTCGGCGGTGGTGCTGCGGCCGAGGGAGCACCGGACCGAGCCCATGGCCCAGTCGAGCGGCACCCCCATGGCGACGAGCACATAGGAGGGCTCGACGTTACCCGACGTGCACGCAGAGCCAGCGGACACCCCGATGCCCTTGAGATCCAGGCCGAGCACGATGGATTCCGACTCCACGTTCCTGAAGCACATGTTGCACGTGGCGGGCAGCCGGTCGGTCGGATGGCCGTTGAGCCGCACCTCAGGCACCCGCGCGCTGATTCCCTCCCAAAGCCGATTCCTGAGGGCGGTCACGCGCACTGCCTCGGCCGCCATGTCCCGCCCGCGGACCTCCGCCGCCTTGCCGAAGCCGACGATCCCCGGCACGTTCTCGGTGCCGGCGCGCCGCCGCCGCTCGTGCTCCCCGCCGTGCTGGACGGACACCATCTTGGTGCCTTTGCGGATGAAGAGCCCGGCCACGCCCTTGGGACCGTAGATCTTGTGGCTGGAGAAGGACAGCAGATCGATGCCGAAGCCGTCGACGTCGATCGGCACCTTGCCGAAGGTCTGCACGGCGTCCACGTGGAACGGAGTCCCGGAGTCCCGCGCGATGCGCCCGATCTCACGCACGGGCTCGATGGTCCCAACCTCGGAGTTGGCGTGCATGACGGAGATGAGGATGGTGTCGGGCCGGATGGCCCGCCGGACCTCGTCGGGATCCACCATACCGTAGCCGTCGACGGGGACGAACGTGACCTTGAACCCGAGCGTCTCCAGGTTCTGGCACGCGCGCAGCACCGCGTGGTGCTCGATCTGCGAGGTGATGATGTGCCCTTGGCGGCGGGCCATGGCCACGCCCTTGACGGCCAGGTTGTCCGACTCGGTGCCGCCCGATGTGAACACGATCTCGTCCTTCCCCACCCCGAGGAAGTCGGCGATGTGCTCGCGCGCGGTCTCGAGCCCTTCGCGGGCCTCCCGGCCGAAGGCGTGCACGCTCGATGGATTGCCGAACCGCTCCCCGAAGTAGGGGAGCATGGCCTCGACCACCTCCGGATGCACCGGGGTGGACGCGTTGTGATCGAGATAGACCCGTCGGTTCATTGACGCTCCTCCGGTCAGGATGGTACCCTGAGCGCGTGGTGGACTTGGCGAGAAGAAAATTCGGCCTCATGGTCTCGACTGCACCCGATCACCTCAACCTCGAGACCGCCCTCGGGCTCAGCCGGGCCGCGCTCGATCGCGGCGTGGACGTGTACCTGTACCTCATCGACGACGCCGTATCGGCGGTCGAGGACCCGCGGTTGCAGGCCCTCGCCGAGCGCGGGTTGAAGCTCTTCGTGTGCGCGTACGGCTGCCAGAAGCGCGGTCTGCCGCTCTCCGACAAGGCCACCAACTGCGGCCTCGTGGTGCTGACCGACCTGATCAACGGGACGGAACGCTTCCTCGCTCTGAACTGATGCCGGGGCAAGTCGCGAGCCAGACGAGGCCCGAGGGAGGAACCCGCCGGAGGCAGGCGCGGTTCTCCGCTGACGGCCTGCGACAACCGAGAACGAAGTCTGGCGAAGCGAGTTGACCCGGCAGCCCGTGGCTGAGAGCCAGCCAACCCTCGTCATCATCTCCGAGGACCCGCGCGTCTCCCACCGCGCCAACGAGGCCATGCGCATCGCGCTGGGCGTGGTGGCCGGCGAGAATGAGGTGCACATCGTGCTCGCGGGCCCGGCCACCCACCTGCTCGACGAGGACACCGACGATCTGCGGGACGGCGACGACATCGCCAAGTACCGCGCCTCGCTCAAGAAGCTGGGCATCCCCTTCCACGTTGAGAGGTCCGCGCTCCCGAAGGACTCCGACTGGAATGCCGAGAGGCACACGGTCATCCCCATCACCTCGGACGACATTGCAGCTCTCGTGTCCCGAGTCTCGCGCTTCATCGTCTTCTGATGGCCACCTTCCTGCATCTGCTGAAGGGCGACTCGCCAGCCCTGGCCGCGCCCATCATCGAGAGGAATTGTCGCGAGGCCGGGGCCGCGGTCACCGTCGTCCTCATGGACGGCGCGACGCCGCCCCCTCTCCCGCCGGCCGTCCGGGTGCGGCGGCTCGCCGACGACGACCTCGACTACCCCGGTCTCCTCGATCTCATTTTCGAAAGCGACCGCGTCATCACCTGGTAGCGCGAACCGATGACCGGTGCCGGGATGCCTCGGCTTGTGGCCGGTTCGGGACCGGGGCGCCATCCTCACCCAAAAACTACGCAGGGGGTTCGGAGGGCATCCCCGGCCCCGCGGCGACCACCGGACGACTCCACGTCATGCCGTCACCGATCCCGATACTCCTCGTGCCACTTCATCTGAATCGCCTCAAGGACGCTCTCGCTGGAGGTCTTCGGATCATCCGCGAACCCCGGTAGCGCCACGACCCACTTGTGCAGGTCCGTGAAGCGGACCGTCAGTGGATCGGTGTCTGGATATTTCTCCATGAGGGCCAGCGCGATGTCTTCCACGTCCTTCCAGGTCATAAGCTCTCCCGGTGTCACTTGGGAATCTCGACGACCACGTCACCCTTGACCACCGCCTGACAGCCCAATCGGGAGTGCAGCGTCAGCCCCTCAGCAGTGTCCAGCCGGTCCTCCTCGTCCTGCTCCATGGCGGACAGGTTCCCCTCGCGCTCGCGAACGACCACATGGCAGGTGGTGCAGGCACAGCTCCCGCCGCAGTTGTGCTCGAGGGGGATATTGTGGGCCAGCGCGATGTCCAGGAGCGACCCGGGCTTGCCGTGATCGGCGAGCGGGTACTTGGTATCGTCGACCTCGACGGTGATGTTCAAAGGCAAGAACGTCACCTTGTAGGTGGCCATCACTTCTGCTCCAGGATCTTCTCGGCCCGCTTGGACGCCAGGGCGTCCTTGAGCGCCTTGTCCATCAGGGCTTCGGCCAGCCGCTCGGTCGCTCGGTTGAGCGCGGTGGTGCGCTCGCGGATCAGGTCGCGGTCACTCCCCTGCCGCGCCTCGTTCAGCGCCCGGAACCCCGCGTCGATGCGCGCCCGCTCCTCCGGGTTCAAGAGGCCAGCCCCCTGGGTGAGGGCGCGACGCACATGGTTCATCACCGTGTCGGCTTCGGTCTGGGCCTCGATGAGAAGCCGCGCGTTGACGTCCACCTCGGCGTAGGCGTACGAGTCCTCCACCATTCGCCCGACCTCAGCCTCGGTGAGCCCGTAGGTCGGTTTCACCTCGATCGAGGCCGCCTTGCCAGTCCGCAACTCCTTGGCCCGGACCTGCAGGATGCCGTTGGCGTCGATCAGGAAGGTCACCTCGATCTTCGGCATGCCGGCGGGCATAGGGTCGATGCCGGCCAGGTCGAAGCGCGCCAGTGAGCGGTTGTCCTTCGCCAGCTCTCGCTCGCCCTGGAGCACGTGCATGTCCACCGTCGTCTGCCCGTCCACGGAGGTCGTGAAGTACTCCTTGGCCATGGTCGGGATGGTGGTGTTGCGCGAGATCAGCACGCTCACGATGCCGCCGAGGGTCTCGATCCCAAGAGAGAGCGGCGTCACGTCCAGGAGCAGCATGTCGGTGATGCCGCCCGCGAGGATCTGCGCCTGGACGGCCGCACCCAGCGCGACCACCTCGTCCGGATTGAGCTGGCTATGGGGCGTCTTCCCGAACAGCTCCTGAACCCGGCGCCGCACCAGCGGCACTCGCGTGGAACCTCCCACGAGTACCACCTCGTCCACCTGGGCCGCCGTGATGCCGGAATCCTTGAGGGCCATCCGGCAGGGCCCCAGCGTCGCTTCGACGAGAGGCCCGATGCGCTGCTCCACCTGGGCTCGCGTGATCTCCTTCCGATAGGTGAAGGTGTCGAAGGGGATGGTGAGCGGGGTCCACTCCTCGAAGGAGAGCCGGCACTTGGCCGCCTCGGCCCCAAGCCGCAGCTCCTGCATCGACTCGGGATCCTTCGAGAGATCCGCTACGTGGACGGTCTTGATGTCCTCGAGCAACCATTCGACCAGGGCGCGGTCGAAGTCGTCACCCCCAAGATGGGTATTCCCGTTCGTCGCCAGCACCTCGAAGATGCCGTCCTTCACGCGCAGGATGGAGATGTCGAACGTGCCGCCGCCCAGGTCGTAGACGGCGATGATCCCCTGGGCGAGGCGCTGGAGCCCATACGCGAGAGAGGCCGCGGTCGGCTCGTTGACGATGCGCAGGACGTCGAGCCCGGCGATGCGGCCGGCGTCCTTGGTCGCCTGGCGCTGGGCGTCGTTGAAGTAGGCGGGCACCGTGATCACGGCCTTCTCGACCGGCTCGCCGAAGAAAGCCTCAGCCCGCGACTTGAGCGCCCGCAGAACATATGCCGACACCTCCGGCGGCGTGACGTCGCGGTCGTCGACCTTGATCCGCACCACCTCGGCGCTCGGCAAAACCTCGTAAGGCAAGTGGGTGAGCTCATCCTTGACATCGCCGTAACCCTTGCCCATGAGCCGCTTCACGGAGTAGATGGTGCGCGCGGGATTCCGGGCCAGCTGACGACGGGCGGCTTCGCCCACGATGATGCCGTCGCGGGTGAAGGCGACGATCGACGGAAGCAGCATCCGGCCTTCCCCGTCAGGGATCACCTTCGGGATGCCACCGTCGAGATAGGCGACCAAGCTGTTGGTTGTGCCCAGGTCAATGCCGACGATGCGAGACATGCGCGTCTTGATCCTCCCCGAGCGCTTCGCCCAGGTCGTCGATCACGGTCCTAAGATAAGCGCGGGTAGCCAGGGCCTGCTTGAACCAATCGAGCAGCGGCTTCCGGTCCTCTCCCGCGTCGACCACGCGATCCCACTCGGCGAAGCGGTCGATGATGACGGCCTCTCCGGCCGTCTGGCGCTCTATCAAGCCCTGCCGCTCACGGGCCAGGCGCAGGCTCGCCTGGGCGTCCAGCCCCGACGTCTTCGCCTCTTCGAGCGCCTCCTGGACCTCGAGCATCTCCTCGAGAAGATCCGTGGGTGCCTTGGGCTTGACCGCCACTTCCTCCTTCGCCTCCCGCCCCTCCTCGAGGGCGATCAGGTACTCGACCCGAGCCAGGGGATCGCGCAGCGCCCGGTAGGCCCGGTTGATCAGCGCCGAGCTCTCCAGCGCCGCCGCTCTTTCGTCTTCGCCGGCCATTTGGTGGAAGTCCGGATGATGCTGGCGCGACAGCTCGTAGAAGCGGCGCTGCAGCTCCTCCAGGTCCACTTGAAGCTTCCGCGGAAGCTCGAAGACCACGAAGCAATCCTTCATGCGCTCACAAAATAAGAACGGGCCCGCCGGGCCCGTTCTCGCTTCCTCCCTGTCTCCCGGTGAGTGCCGCGCCCGCGCTACGCCACAGCCCCCGTCGCCGCAGCGTGTCGGACCAACCTCCGTTCGAGCGCCGGCTCTGCCGGCGCAACCGATTCCTGGGGAGAGGCTCCGGAAGGGGGGCGAAGCCCCCCTCCAAGGGTCCTAGGCGGAGAATGAGGTTCCACAGCCGCAGCTCGACTTGGCGTTGGGGTTGGTGAAGGTGAAGCCCCCGGTCAGCCCCTCCGTCACGTAGTCGAGCGTCGTCCCGTTGAGATAGAGGTAGCTCTTGGCGTCGCAGACCACTTGGATCCCGTCGATGTCGAACTTCTTGTCGTGTGGTCCCACCTCGTTGTCGAACTCCAGCGAGTACGACAGACCCGAGCAGCCGCCCCCCTTCACGCCCATGCGCAGGTACACGTTCTCCAGATGCTGCGCTTCCATCAACTGCTTCACCTGCTTGGCCGCCTTTTCGGTTAACGCCATCGCCATACCGACGCTCTCCCTCCTCGATCTCTGGGATCTCTGTGGTCACACCCCTTCTTAGGACGCGCCACTGCTCGCCGGAGCTTCCGCCTTGGCCCACTTCTCCTTGTAGTCCTGCAGGGCCGCCCTGATGGCGTCCTCGGCCAGGACCGAGCAGTGGATCTTGACCGGGGGCAGCCGGAGCTCGTTGACGATATCCGTGTTCTTGATCTTGGCCGCCTCGTCCACCGTCCGCCCCTTCAGCCACTCGGTGGCCAGGCTGGAGGACGCGATCGCGCTACCGCAGCCGAAGGTCTTGAACCTGGCGTCCTCGATGACGCCGGTGTCCACGTCGACCTTGATCTGGAGCTTCATGACGTCGCCGCACTCCGGCGCGCCCACTAGCCCCGTGCCCACCCCCGCCGTGTCCTTGGGGAAGGACCCCACGTTTCGCGGATTGCTGTAGTGATCGATCACCTTGTCGCTATAAGCCATGGTTCGCTAGAGCCTCCTGATCGCTTGGCGGTGCCGTTATTCCGCTTTCCAATGCAGGGACTTCAGATCCACGCCCTCTTTCGCCATCTCGTAGAGCGGGGACATCTCCCGAAGGCGCTGGACCACCTCGACCGTGCGCTTCCCGACGAAGTCCACCTCTTCCTCGGTCGTGAACCGGTGCAGGCCGAAGCGGATCGAGGAATGGGCCAGCTCCGAGTCGACCCCCAGCGCCGAGATGACGTAGGAGGGCTCCAGGGTCGCCGACGTGCAGGCCGAACCGGAGGACAGGGCCACTTCCTTGTTGAGGCCCATCAGCACGGATTCCCCCTCGACGTAGGCGAACGAGACGTTCAGATTGTGAGGGAGCCGCCGCTCGGGGTGCCCGTTCAAGTAGGCCTCGTCCACCTTGGACAGGATCAGATCTTGTAGACGATCGCGGAGCGCGGCGAGCCGCCTGGATTCCTCGCCCATCACCTCGCGGCAGATCTCGGCGGCTTTCCCGAACCCGACTGCCAGCGGCACCGGCACCGTGCCGGAGCGCATGCCCCGCTCGTGACCGCCGCCGTCCATCATGGGCGCGATGCGCACGCGCGGGTTCTTCCGACGCACGTAGAGACAGCCCACCCCTTTGGGGCCGTAGATGAGATGGGCAGTCGCGGACAGGAGGTCGATCCCCATGGCCTCGACGTCCACCGGCACCTTGCCGGCCGCCTGCGTCGCGTCGCTGTGGAAGAGGATCCCCTTCTCCTTGGCCAGCTTGGCGATCTCCGCAATCGACTGGACAGTCCCGATTTCATTGTTGGCGAACATCACCGAGATGAGAATGGTCTTGGGTGTGAGAACCTTCCGGATCTCGTCCAGGTCCACCAGACCGTCACGGCCGACGGGCACGTAGGCGACCTCGAACCCCTGGCGCTCGAGCCGCTTGCACACGTCCAAGGTCGCGCGCTGGTCGATGGACGTGGTCACGATGTGGTTGCCCTTCTCCCGGTGCATCTCCGCCGCGCCCTTCAGGGCCAGGTTGATGGACTCCGTACCCCCCGAGGTGAAGACAATCTCCTTGGGGTCACGGGCGCCGATCAGCTTGGCGACGTGCTCGCGTGCCTTGTCCACCGCTGCCTCGGCTTCCCAGCCGAAGGGATGGTTTCGACTGGCCGGGTGGCCGAACTTCTCGGTGAAGTACGGGAGCATCAGCTCGAGCACCCGGGGATCCACCGGCGTCGTGGATTGGCTGTCCATGAAGATCGGAAACTTCAATGCCATTCTCTCGGTCTCCTAGTGGATGGTGGCGAGCTCGCCCGCCGGCACGATCGGGTCGGCAGTCAGCTCGGCCAGGCTCATGGTGTCCAGGAGGTAGCTGATGCTCGCCTGGATCTTCTGCACGGGCCGCCGCAGATTGCAGCGGGAGAACTGTGGACAGTCGTCGTTCTCTGCCATGCAGCTCACGATCCGGACGGGGCCCTCCAGGGCCCGCACGACCTGACCCACCGTGATCTCCTGGGGCGCGCGCATGAGCACGTAACCGCCCTTCGGTCCGTTCTGGCTCGCGATCAGCTTCCTTTTCGCCAGGCGCTGGAGGATCTTCGCCAGCCGTTCCTGAGGAATATTAAACTCCTCAGCGATCCGCTTGGCGCTCACAGCCCCATATTCGCTGTGGGCGGCTATATAGTGAACAGCCATCAGCCCGTAATCCGCTCGCTTGGTGAATCGAAGCACGTCTAGCCTACGGGCACCCTATATCCGACCTTTTCCATCTCCGACTCCCTGAGTCGCATTCTCCCATCCTTACCGCCTGGCTGTCAAGGGCATTTGATTCCTACCAATAAAACGAAGGGTTCGGTTGATGCGGGGGCTCAAGGACCGAGCCAGACTAGTCGGCGTTCGGGCCTCACGGGGCCACGCTCCGCTGGGGCAGGCCCAGGAGGGGTCGTCGAGATCCTCGCTACGAGCACCAGGACTCTCGGAGTCGGGCGGCGGCCTCCTCCGGGGGCGACTCATTGACACAGATTCCCCCTATCCGGCCCCGCAGGTAAGACTCCGGCGTGAGCTCGATATGCCAGTGGTAGTCCTCCGCGATGGTCGCCCACTCGCCGGGCACAACCTTGGCCGACCGGTTCGGCCCCGTGTAGAGGGTCATCTCGAAGGAAGGATCCCCAAGCGGGCCGGCCAGGGTCCTGAAGTAGCCGGCGAGCAGACCGGCCAAGTCCACGACAACCTCTCCCGTCAAGACCTCTTCGTAGGCGTAGTGATGCTGTCTCGGCAGGATCCAGGTCTCGAAGCGAGACTGCGGGGCATAGGGGGCCAGGGCCAGGAAGTGGTCGGTCTGGCGAATCACGCGCTCTTCGGCCCCCACCTCCTGCCGGATGATGTCGCAATACATGCAGCGCCGCTTGTATTCGTAGTAGTCGCGGCATTCCCGGAGCTTGCGCCGGACGTCGTCGAAGATGATCGGGATGGCGGTGAGGCGGGAATAGGGATGCGTGATCCGTGCTCCGGGCGCCTGGTGTCGGCGCGTCACGAGGATATCGCGGATGCTCAGATCCTGCTTGAGGTCGCGGAGCCGTTCCCGGTACATCCAGAGCACCTGCTCCCACTGCCCCTCGCCCATGGTCGCCGGCGTGTCGTCGTGACCCGGGCTTTCCACAATCAGCTCGGTAGCTCCCCGCGGCGAGATGCGGTCATAGAGCCCGACTCCTTCGCGGACCAGCCGCCGCTCGATGCGGAAGTAGGGGTCCGCCTCCGGGATGACCCTGACCGACCACCCAGGACCGTCGGCTGAGGAGCCGTCTTTCCGGTAGGCGACGATTTCGGGCGGAGTCAGCGACTCGTTCCCCGGACAGAACGGACACTGTGAGCCGAGATGCACGCGTGCGGTGGGAGGACGGACAAGAACCCAACGGGCCCGCGTCGGATCCTTGCGGAGATCGCCCATCACGTCATCACCATAGGAAACGGCCCCCAATAAGTCAAGGCGAGATGCCCCGCGACCTCTGTGCTAGGGTAGAAGCGCTGAGTGAGCCGCCGGCATCCAAAGTGGCGAAAGGAGCGGCCATGACCGTTCTTCGGGTCGTCGTGTATTCTAGTCCCACGTGAGTGCCCTGTCGACAGGCGAAGGAGTTCCTTCGCTCCGAGGGCGTGGCGTTCGAGGACATCAACGTGATGGAGAACATCGAGGCCCGACAGGAACTGGTCCAGCTCACGGGCCAGATGGGCGTGCCCGTCATCACGGTCGGCGACGAGGTGGTGCGGGGCTTCGACAAGGCTCGGCTGAGGAGCCTCCTCGGCATCTGAGGTCACTTCCCGGGAGCCCAGACGACGGACGCGCGGTGGCCGACACGCGTGAAAAGCCAAAGTCTGATCCTCAGTTCGACTTGTCGAGCTGGTTCTTGAGCTTCCGCAGGTGTAGCTTCGCCACGTCCACCCAGTCCTTCTCCGAGGCCAGCGAATCCGCAAGCTGGATGTACCGCTCCCAGAGCGTGACCGCTTCCCTGGGGTCCACCTTCTCGTAGACAAGCGCCAGGTTGTAAAGGGCTCCGGTATTCTTCGGGTCGGCTTCGACCACCTTGCGGTACTCGCCGATGGCCTCCTGATAAAGCCCCTTGTCCTCGTACACCTCGGCCAGCCCCATCCGCGCGTCGAGGTAGCCCGGATCCAGGTCGATGGCCCTCTTGTAGGCCTGGACGGACTCGTAATAGAGCCCCTTCTCCGAATAGTAGAGCTTGCCCAGGCTGACGTGGACCTTGGCGTTAATCGGGTTGAAGCTCAGAGCCTTCTGGTAACCGGCGACGGCGCCGTCCACGTCACTCTTGGCGGCCTTGGCGTCACCAAGGCCGACATAGGCGTCGGCGTAGAACGGCCGGATCTCCAGCGCCTTCGAGTAGGCTTCGATGGCCTGGTCGAAGAGGCGGCGAGGCGCCGTGAGGAACAGGTCGCCGAGCGCCTTGTACGGCTCGGGATACGTGGGGTCGAGCTGAGTAGAGGCGCGGAACTGGGCAGCCGCCTTCCAACGATTCCCCAAGCTCTGATGGACCACTCCGAGCGCGAACTGGGCCACCACGAACTGCGGATCGATTTCGGTTGCCTTGCCCAGTAGCTCGATGGCCGCCTCGTTGCCCTCCTGGTTGCCCCGATACCAGGCGAGGCGCCCGCGCACATAGGACTCGAAGGCGCGCGCCGAGGCCGTCGGACTCGCCCACTTCTGCACGCGCGCCGCCTCGCTCTCACTGAGTGGCACCTTGAGCGCCCGCGCATAGGACAGGGGGATGCCGCGCAGCTGCTCCATGAGCCCGTTCTCGGGAACCGTCACCACGTCGAGCGCGACGCGCTCGGGCCGGTCGGCTTTCAGCTCCAAATAGCGCGGCTGGATGGCCAGCTCCGCGCCGGCGCGGCGCACCTCGCCGTAGAGCGCGATCTCGGCATGCAGCGCCTTGGCCGCGGACGCCACCGCCTGCTCGTCCCAGGCTTCGGGCTGGGCTATCTGCTTGAGGCGCTCTCGATCGATCTGGACCAGCGACGGGGCCTGGATGAGGCCGAGCATCAGGGACTCCGCCACGGCCTCGCCCAGCCACCGCTCGTCTCTGGCGAGGTCCCCCGTGACGAAGGGGAAGAGGAGGACGGTGCGGGGCTTGACCGCGGTATCCGCGAGAGAGGCGGCGAGCAAGCTCGCGAAGACTCCTGAGAGGACGGCTAACCTAGAAACCCGTCGGAGAAAATCCATCAGACCCCACCTCCCTTCGAGCGCCGGCTTTGACGGCGCAACGATTCCTGGGGGGAAGGCTTCGGAAGGGGGGCGAAGCCCGCCGTCGAATGTCCTAGCTCGGACTTGGGCTCTCATTCCCCGGCCCTCCTTGTCCGCGTCTTGCCTTGAGGCGCCCCAGCACCCGGGCGAAGATCCCGGGACCGATTCGCCTCAGCGCGATTTCGGGGATCAACATGGCGGCCACCAAGCCGACCAGCCACGGCCACAGCTCGAACGTGAGCCTCGATCGGTGGCGATTCTGGGCGAACGCGTCCCCGGGCTCAGCCAGGACGCCGCCACCGGTCAGCTCCGACAGTTCCCGAAGCATCGTCTCGTCTACACCCAGGTCTCTGAACTCCTGCCCGTACGGCACCACCAGCCCGGCCAGCTGAGAGCCGACCATCTGCTCCCCCCGCCGCTGGGCCATGCCCACGAGGTAGACGCCCTCCTGGCCCGCCGGGAAGCGGCCGCGGTACCGGCCGGGCCCGATCTGCTCCAGATCGACGACGGTGCGTGCCTTGTCCGGCGCGACCACACCGACCTGGGAATCGAGGAAGTTGATGAATTCACCCTTGGAGTCGACGGCGTCCACCAGCACCTCGCCGACCTCGTCCGTCCGCGAGACCGTCGCGACGGTGTCGCTGCGGGTCCCGGTGCGGAGGGTCCAGCGCACGAGCTGGGACCAGAACTTGTTGAACCCGCTCCAGCGCACCCAGAGAACAGCCCACTTGGGCTTGGCATCGGAGGTGAACGCGGCCGCGCGCCCGAGCCCGTAGCGCCATGTGGCCAGGAGCGGATCCTCCTGATGCGTCATCAGCACCATATCCGCGGTGCCCTTGAGCGTCGTGGCCACGTAACCGCCGAGGGGCGGGGCGTCCTTCCATCCGATGTCCTGGATCGCCTCGTGGGCGGGGCTCGCGAGGACGGGCTTGAAGGGCTGCTCCACCAGGGACGCCTTGGAGGCGAGCTGGGTCTCCAGCGTGAAGATGCGCGGGATGGTGGAGTCGTCCTCCGTGTAATAGAAGCGTCCCCGCCCCCACTTGGCGATGTCGACCATGAGGGGCACGTCGGCATCTTTGCCGATGGCCACCGTGGACACCGTGATCTTGTCCTTGGCCATCCGGCGCAGGAGTCCCGCGAAGTCGCCGCGCGTCATCTGGCCGTCGGACAGGAAGATGACGTGCTTCAGCAGGGCCGGCCGGTCGAAGAGGACCTGGTAGGACTCTTTGAGCGCCGGGTAGCCGTCGGTGCCGCCGCCGGCCTTGATGGTGGCAATGGCGCGGTGGATCGCCTGCTTGTCGCGGGCGGGGCGGAGCGGCGAGTCCCAGACGAACTCGGTGTCCCAGCTCATCACCCCCACCTCGTTCCGCTCGTCCAGGAGGTCCACGACCAAATGAGACGCTTCCTTGGCGATGTCGAGCTTGGTCACCTTCTCGTCGCCGGTGGTCATGGCCATGGACCCCGAGCGGTCGATGGAGACCACCACGGCCAGGCTCGGGATCTCCAGCTTCTGCTTGACCTCCATGGTCACCGGCAGCGCCTCCTCGACAGGCGTCCGGTAGTAGCCGCCGAGGCCGAAGCTCTCCTCCCCACCGACCATGATCAGGCCGCCCCCGTACTCGCGGACGTAGTCGCGGATGTACCCCATCTGCTGCTTCGTCAGCTTGAGCGAGGAGACGTTGGACAGGATGATGCCATCGTACTTCTGGAGTCCCGCCATGTCCTTCGGGATCCGGTCCGGCTCGACGACGCTGACGTCCACGTGCTGGGAGCGCAGCGCGGCGGCCAGCGCCTGGGCCTGGTCACGGTTTTTCTCCGCCAGCAGCACCTGGGGCCGGCCCCGCACCACGACGGTGCCGATGGCGCGGTTGTTCTCCTCGATGGTGTCACCCTCCACCTCGATGGCCGCCTGGTAGACGTGGATGCCGCTCTGCTCGAGGGACTGGCGGTAGGTGTAGACGTTCTTGCCGGCCGAGAGCCGCACCATCTGCGAGCCCAGGAACTCGCCGTTCCGGTAGAGCGACAGGCGGCCCTGGGTGTCGGCCTGGCTCCACGCCACCACTTTCGCCTGGAAGGGCTCGCCGAACTTCACCTCCTGCGGGAGGACCATGGACTCGACCACGACTTCTTGGGTGAAGGTGAGCGGCGCCGGAACGTAGTAGATGTCAGCGCCCGCGTCCTTCGCGGCCTGTGCCACCGAGAGCGCATTACCCTGATTCTGCCGCCCGTCGGTCAGGACCACGTAGCGGTTGGCTTGGCCCGCAGGGGTGGTGGCCATGCCGAGCTGGAGCGCCTGGGCGATATTGGTCGCGCGGCCGCCCACCGCCGTCTGGGGTCGGTCGAGCTTGGGGGTGGCGTGCAGCGGCTGATCCAGCACCGCCTGCTCGCCGAAGACGATGAGTCCGGCCTGATCCCCGGGACGCATGGAGGACACGGCCTGCGCCGCGAAGCGATAGGCATTCTCACGGGCGGCGAGGCTGATGCTGTCCGAAGCGTCCAGCAGGAACATCACGTTCAGTCGGTCCACGAGGCGCGGGATGGTCGGCTTGAACAGGGCGATCAGCAGGACGGCCATGAGCGCGCAGCGAAGCCCGAGGGCCCAGCGGTCGCCCAGCCCGCGAGGCAGCGCCAGCCGTGTCCCGGTCTGACGGCGCCAATAGAGGAGCCCCTCCAGCGCGAACACCAGAAGCGCCAGGACCACGAGGTACGGCCACAGTTCCCGCTGGAGGGCCACCGCCGGCGTCTCCGACTTGGCCCCCTCGACGAAGGTCGGAACCGGTCGCGGCGTCAGGTCCGACTCCTTGGCGTTCATGAGGTTGACCGCCACGCGCGTATCGCCACGGGCGGTCTCGACCGTGTAGATCCCCACCTCGTCGGTGTCCGTGAAGCTCGCCATCCCGCGGGTCACCTGCGCCTTCGCCCGCCGGCCCGAGGGCGTGACGACGGTCGCCGTCGTGACGCCGTACTCGACCGGGAGCAGGATCGGCTGCCCGGTCTGCAGTTGAAGGCTCGACTGGTCGAGACCCGCCGGGTGGAGCCAGCGCAGGCTCTTGGAAAGAATCAGCGGGAAGGCCACCCGGAGCGGAAAGTCGGTCTTGAACAGGTCGAAGCCGAAGAACACCGCCTTGCGCTCTCGCTCTTCCAGCAAATAGATCAGCGGCCCGCCCACAGCTTCCACCAAGCTCTTGCCGGCGGCCAGCGGCCGCACCCGCATGGCGTCCTCGATGGCCACCTTGGCGAAGTCGATCTGGCGCATGATCGGGTGGTTGCGGTCCCAGTCCATGATAATGGGGTTGTCGAGGCGGCCCAGGACCTCCAGCGGCACGTCGGGAGGCACCGTGTTGACGAGAACGAACCGCCCGTTCCCGAGGCGCTGGGGGCTGGCGCTGTCCAGCATCACCACGTCAAAGCCCGCCATACCGCCCTGGTACGCTTCGGGCTGGCGGACCTCCAGCGTGACCTGGGGATCGGTCTTGAGCACCTTTTCCAGGAAGAGGTTGCCCGGACTCACCAGCAGGACCGAGATGGAGCGCGGCGGCGGAATGACCGCGTAGGCGACATTGTCGGCCTCGAGGTCGTCGGACACATTGAGCCGCGCCCTGACCACGCCGCCGCCGCGGTCGGTGAACGGCACCACGACGGCGCGGCGCACCTCGGGATCGAGGGTCAGCGTCTTCTCGGCCAGGGTCTCATCGTCCAGGGTGAGCATGAGCGAGAAGGTCTGAGGCTCGGCGGAGAAGTTCGCCACCGACAGGAAGGCCTGGGAGTTGTACGTGCCGAAGTAATTCCGGCGAACCGCCAGGTCGGTGATCCCCACGTTGTTCGACCGCTGCCCCACACCAACCCAGCGCAGACGGACATCGTCGCCCTGCGCCCCGAGGGCGTCGGGGTGGCCCCCGTCGGTGAAGACGTGGATCTCGGCGCGGGGGTCCGCGCCGACCAGCGCGCGCGCGGTGCGGATGCCCTCGCCGAGCCTGTTCGGGACATCCCGGGCCTCCAGGCTCCAGATCGCCGAGGCTGCCTGCTCGTGCTTGCGGGAGAACGGCGCGACCACCCGCGGCTGGACACCCGCCTCGATCACCATGATCTCGGCGCCCGCCCCCAGCCCTCCCACCAGCCTGAGGGCTTCGCGCTGGGCCTGGGCGAAGCGCGACGGCGTCACGTCGGTGGCCTTCATGGAGGCCGAGCTGTCGATGACGATGGCGACCCGCTTGGCTCCATGCCCCATCACGGTCACAGTGGGGCGAGCGACCGCGACGGTCAGCGCGAGCAGGGCCAGGATCTGCAGCAGGAGGAGTGGATCACGCTGCAGCCGCTGGAAGAAGGCGGACGCCTCGCGGTCGTGGAGCGAGGGATCCCAGAGGAGGAGACTGGGCACCGTCATCTGCCGGCGCCGCACCTTGAGGAAGTAGAGTAGGAGCAGCGGGACGGAGAGGGCCGACAGAAGCAGCGCCAGGGGAGAGAGGAAGCTCATGCGAGCAGGAGCCCCTTGAGCTGGCCCAGCACGAAGTTCTCCACCGGCGTGTCCGTGACCACCCGGTAGTAGCCGATCTCCTTGGCGCGGCAGAATTGCTCGGCGCGCTCGAGGAAGTCGCGCAGCCGCTGCCGGTACGCGCGGAGCGCCTCGGCGTCGAGTGTCAGGTCCCTCAGCTCACCGGTCTCGGCGTCCACCAGGCGCAGGTCGCCGCCGAAGCTCGGGTTCATCTCGTCCGCGGCGAGCACGTGGATCACGTGGATGTCGAAGCGGCGCTCGAGCAGGATTTTGAGACCGCGATCGTACCCGGCGGGGTCCATCAGATCCGAGATCAGCACGGCCACACCCGCCTCGCGGGCGCGCAGGGCGTACTGGGCGAGGCCCTCGCTGAGGGACGTGGCTCCGGAAGGCCGGAGACGGCCCAGGAACTCCATGAGCGGCAAGACCTGATTGCGCCCCCGCGCCGGGCTCCATCCCTCGGCCATGCGCTCGCGCACCACGCTCACGCCGACGCGCTCCAGGTTCACGAGCCCCACGAACCCGAGGGCCGCCGCGAGCCGGGCGCCGTACTCGAGCTTGGACGGCTCGCCGAAGTCCATAGACGCGGAGGCATCAAGCAGCAGATTGAGGCAGAGATCCTCCTCGTCGACGAACAGCTTGAGGTAGAGCCGATCGAGGCGCCCGTAGATGTTCCAGTCCACGTAGCGGATGTCGTCGCCGACGCCGTAGGCCCGGTAGTCGGAGAACTCGACGCTCGAGCCCTTGCGGGGGCTCTTGCGCTCACCCTTGATGCGCCCGCGGAAGGCACGCCGGGAGATCAACGCGAAGCGCTCGAGCTGAGCGAGGAACTCCGCCGACAGCAGCTCTTGCCCGGCCCGGAGGGTCGCCACGGCCCTATCTCTCATCCAGCGACTGGAAGTACTCCTTGACCTGCGCCTGGAAGTCGCGCGGCACCTGCTCCCGGGAGATGGACTCTTCCATCATCTTGCGGTACTGGCCCAGCACGCCTAGGTACTGCAGGCGCGACGGCATATTGGCGCCGCGCCCGATCATGTTGGTGTCGAGGCCTTGTCTGCGTCCCGGCCGCGACTCGCCCTCGACGCCGACGTCGTAGGGGCTGGCGCGCAGGCGCTGGGTCGGGTCGCCCTTGGGGTTCGGGCTCTTGCCACGGCCCGGCAGGAGCCCTTCACCCTCGGGGAAGTCACCCTCGTCGCCCATCCCGGCCTCCTGCCCCGCTCCGCGATCCCGCCCGCGCTGGCCGCCGCGACGCTCGTTCTCGCGCCCGCCGCGAAGGCTCTTCCCGTCCCGCCCCCTCTCTTCCATGCCGCGCATCTTGGAGAGTGCCCGCTCCATCGCCTCCAGCGCCTTGTCGGTCTGTCCGCCTTCGAGCGCTTCCATGCCTTCGTAGACGTCGCCGCCCCAGTTGTTGGGTCCGCCTTTTCGCCCGAGCCGCTCCATCTCGTTCAAGAGCTCGCGAAGCTTCTCCGGCGAGACCTTGTTCGGGTCGAGCCCGCCCCGCAGCGCCTTGGCCCGCTGAAAGACCACCTTGGTCTGGCGCTGCGTGTAGTCCTGCTGGAGGTCCGGGAGCCGGTCCACCTGCTCCAGCATCCGGATGCGCTCGTCGCCCTTCTTCAGGAAGGAGTTGAAGTCGGGCGCCTTCCCGCCGAGCGAGGTGTCCTTGAACATCGCCGAGAGATCGCCGGGCTGGCTCTGCCCGCCGCCGCCCACACGCGGCACGAGGTTGCGCTCCTGCACTTCGGCCCGCTGGCCGGGCTCCCGCCGGACGCCCTTCGGCCGGTCGGCCGTCTCGAGTTCGCCCGCCCGGTCCTTCGGCTTCTCTTCCTCTTCCTCGCGCGAGACCGAGAAGTTGGGCAGGCTTCCCTGGGGGAGCGGAATCGGCGGCGACATCGTCAGCAGCAGACCCGCCGCCAGCGGCAACGGCACGAACCTGGCCTCGCGCGGAAGCCGACGTGGGATGATCCGTCGCCCCTCGAGCCGCTCGGCACGGATGACCGCGTCGGCGACCAGCGCGTCCACGATAGGCGTGCGGTCCGGCCGGGCGGCCCACTCCAGCGCCGTGGCGACACGATCTTGGAGCCCGTAGCCCCGGTCGCCGAGGCGGGCGGCCTCGCCGGCGGGGAGCCTCAGGCAAAGGCCGTAGAGAGCGCCCGCGAGCGCGCCGGCCGCGAGCAGGCCGCCTGCCAGCCCAGGGCCCAGTGCCCCGAGAAGCTCTCTCAGGAGCAGCGGAAGCAGAGCCGCGAGGGCACCGATGAAAAGCCCGCGAAGCCCGTAGTACTCCGCACGGCGCAAACGGATCTGCCGCGCCACATCCGAGACCAACCGTTCCAGTACCGTCGGATCCGGCATCGGCGCCTCCAACTCACCCGTGGCTGCTCACGGGTCCGTTCATCTTCTCTGTTCGCCTGCGGAAGCGCAGAAATGGCCCCGCGCCACGCCCAGACCTCGCTCTGTTTTTTCGGGACACCTGCGACTATCTCAGGAACACTTCTTTCTGCGAGCCGCTCATGCTCTGCGCCGCGTCGAACAGCTCGGCGATGAGCCGGTCCACGTCCACGCCTTCGGCCTCACCTTCGAAGTTGAGGATGAGGCGGTGACGCAGCGCCGGCAGCGCCATGGCCCGCAGATCCTCCACGCTCACGTTGTAGCGCCGCTCGGAGAGCGCGCGCACCTTGGCGCCGAGGACCAGCGCCTGCGCGCCGCGCGGACTCGCACCGTAGCGGATGAAGCGCCGCGCGGACTCCGGGGCGCGCTCCCATTGCGGGTGCGTGGCGAGAACGATTAGCGAAGCAAGGTCGCGAACATGGGAGGCGATGGGAATCTCGCGCACCAGTTCCCGGAAGCCGAGCACCTCCGGTCCAGTCATCACGCGCCGCACGTCCACCTCACGGACATGGGTGGTCCGTTCGATGATCTCCATCAGCTCTTCCAGGCCGGGGTACTCGACGCGCAGCTTGAAGAGAAAACGGTCGAGCTGCGCCTCCGGCAACGGATAGGTGCCCTCCATCTCGATCGGGTTCTGGGTGGCCAGGACGAAGAACGGCGAGGGCAGCGGGTTGGCCGTGCCAGACACCGTGACGGCGCCTTCCTGCATACCCTCGAGCAGCGCGGACTGGGTCTTGGGGGTGGCCCGGTTCACCTCGTCGGCCAGCAGGATATGGCCGAAGATCGGGCCGCGCTGGAACTGGAACTGTTTCCGCCCGTTCGGGTCCTCCACGATGATGTTGGTGCCGATGATGTCTCCCGGCATGAGATCGGGCGTGAACTGGATCCGCGAGAACGACAGGTCCAGGCTCTCCGCCAGCGTCCGGATGAGGAGGGTCTTCCCGAGGCCCGGCACGCCTTCGAGCAGCACATGGCCGCCGGCAAACAGGCCGATCAGCACATGCGTGATCACGTCGTCATGCCCCACGATGACCTTGCGGACCTCGGCGCGTAGGGTTTGGAACGCGGCGACAAAGTCAGAAGCTCGCTGCTCCTGGGTCTGGACCGTCTCCGGAGATTGTGCCATTCACGGCTCCTTTCCCATCGGGTCACTCGGAGCGACCTGAAGTCATTTCATGATATGGGTCGTCCTCGTCCCCGTCAACTAACCCTGCTCAGAAAAAATACCTCCGCCTGCGGGCGCGCAGGCCAGGGGACTACTTGCGGATCAAGGCCGACAAGGTTTCTCGGCTCGGCGCGTTAGACTGCGGCGCATCCGCGCAGGACGGCGGGCGCGTTGACGTCCGGCTCGCTCAGCCGGCGAGGCCGCGACGGACGGCAGGAGGACTCGACCGCGCCGAGCTCCGCCGGCGGAATCCCACGATGCCCACGCAATACACGCACCGGATCTCCCCGGCACGGCGGGCACGCGTGACCCCGAGTCCGCAATGGCGACGATCTGCGGGTCGAGCAAGGCCCGAAGGCTCACGCGTGGCGCAGGGCCGACGCCAGGCGCGCGTACATGGCGAGGTAGCCATGCAGTTCGCGCGCGGGACTGAAGCGCGCGTTGATCCGGTCCCGTCCCGCTTCGCCCAGTCGGCGCCGCAGCTCGGGGTCTCCAAGCAGCCGCTCGGCCCGGGCGGCGAACTCCTCGGCCGTGTCGAAGAGCAAGCCGGTCACGCCATCCTCGACGAGCGAGCGGTTGCCCTCGATGTTCGAGGCCAGGACCGCCCGGCCGAGGGCGAGCGCCTCGAGCACCGAGTTGGCCATGCCGCCCTCGGAGAGAGAGCAGTTGAGGACCACATCGGCGTCCGCTATCAGGGCGCGCATCTGGTGGTGGGGCTTGAGGCCCAGGTAACGCGCCCATGGGCGGCTTCGAAGCGCCGCGAGGAAGGCCTCCCCCTCCCGCGGATCCAGGATGGGACCGACGTAGGAGAGCTCCAGTCCCGGTTGGCGCACGGCCACCGCGTCGAGGGGCTGGAGCGGGAAGCGCGGGTTCTTGACCATCCGGATGCCGGCGGGAAACAGCAGCCGGGGACCCACCGCCGCGCGCGCCGAGGCGGGCGGAGCAGGCTCGCCCGCCTCCTGCTCGAAGAACGCGCTCTGGGGCACCACGGCGAGCCGCGCGGCCACGTCTGGAAGCACTTGGATGATCCGGGCGGCCATGGATTCGTGGAAGACGGTGACCGCGGATGCGCCTTCGAGCACTCGGCGGACGATCGGGGCGCGCTCGGGATCGAACAGATCGTGGTTGGCGTCCGTGCCGGTGATGGTCACCAGGAGCGGGACCTCGGCTCGCCTCGCCAGACGGAGGGCCAGTGGACCGACCCTGAAGGCGTGAAAGGCATGGACGAGGATGGGCCGGACCTCCGAGACCTGCTCTTCCACCGTCGCCTCCGATACCACCGACAGGTCCCAGAGCTGGAGGTCGACCCCGCTAGCACGCAAGCCCCGCGCGATGCGCTCCACGGTGATTGCATTGCCACGGACGGACGGGAATGCGAAGGGCGTGATGAGCGCCACCTGAGCGGGCATGACGCAGGTAGCCTACACGTCGAGGGCGGCGGAGGCAATCGGCCGGTCACGACCGAGCAACGGTTTCGATGCTCTCCGAGAAGACCAAGGCGGAGAAGGCTGCCCGCCGCCCGGCTTTGTGTTAAGGTTTGGAGAGAGCCGGCTGACCGGCGAGGGAGGCCGAATGGACGATTCGTCGCAAGACATCGGATGCCCGGAGTGCATGGATCTTCTCGCGGACTATGTGGACGGCGTCCTGCCGCGGGAGCAGGCTGAGTTGCTCGAATGGCATATCGAAGGCTGCGCGCCCTGCGTCGCCTTCGTCAACACGTACAAGGGTACCGTCGACGCGGCGAAGCGCCTTCGCCAGACGAGCCTGCCTCCCGAGCTCCGGGAAAAGCTCATCGCCTTCCTGCAGCGCAGCAACGCTCGGTAGTTAGCTCGGCCAAGACATATCTCGCGCTGAAGCCGGTCGGGCATGCTGCGGGCGCCCGACCATTTCAGCATAGGCCCAGCCAATATCCGAACCCCACCCGGATACCAATTATCGATTTGACGGATCTTTATCCCGGCATCAGCATCCAAAGTCGCAGTCAGGTGTTGCCTCTCGGGCGACTGCTACTGCTGAGATGTCGGCCAAGGCCGAGCTCTGACTGCTCGGCTCACGGACGACACGGAGATCCGGGGAACGATGAGAGGGAGAACAGCATGGAGCGACGTGAGCTTCTGAAGGCTGGCGTGGGCGTGTCGGCGTCCGCGGTCGTTGCCGGTCTCGCGCGACCCCTCAGAGCCCTCGCCGCCTCGAGCGCGGATGGGACCAGGTGGCGCGCCTTCGAGGTGACGACCAGGGCGGAGATTGTCAACCCGGCGGGCGCCGCGCGGGCATGGCTACCGCTGCCGCTGATGCCGGACACGGACTACCACAAGAGCCTGGGCCAGACCTGGGCAGGAAACGCCGCCGGCACGCGGATCTTCCGCGACGAGAAGTACGGAGCCGGCATCTTCTACGCCGAGTGGGCGGCGGGGGAAGCCGCTCCGACGATCGAGGTGACGACTCGCTTCGCGACGCGGGACCGGGCAGTCGACTTCAAGCAGCCCGGCGGCGTCCCGCCGGAGGACAGGACCGTCCTCACCAAGTACCTCAGGGGCACCCGCTACATTCCCACGGGCGGAGTCGTGGGCAAGACCTCGCGCGACATCACGAAGGGGCTCAGCACCGATGTCGACAAGGCGCGGGCGATCTACGAATGGATCGTGGACAACACCTTCCGCGATCCCAAGGTGCGCGGCTGCGGGCTCGGGAACATCCGCGCGATGCTCGAGACCGCCAACCTCGGCGGTAAGTGCGCCGACCTGAACGCGCTGTTCGTCGGACTGGCGCGCGCCGCGGGCATTCCCGCGCGCGACGTGTACGGCGTGCGGGTGGCCGACTCGGCCGAGTTCAAGAGCCTGGGGAAGAGCGGCGACATCACCAAGGCGCAGCACTGCCGGGCCGAGTGCTATCTGTTGGGCGGGGGCTGGGTGCCGGTGGACCCCGCCGACGTGCGGAAGGTCGTGCTCGAAGAGAAAGGCGGCCTGCCGTTCACGGACCCAATCGTGCAGCGGGCCCGGGTGAAGTTGTTCGGCGCGTGGGAGATGAACTGGCTGGCCTTCAACTACGCGGCCGACGTGAAGCTGCCACAGTCGGCGGGAGATCCGATCGCGTTCTTCATGTATCCCCAGGCCGAGACCGCCGAGGGCCGACGCGACAGTCTGGATCCCGACAGCTTCCGCTATACGATAACGGCTCGGGAACTGACCGCCTGAGACCGGTTGGCCGGCCGTCGGCCTTCCGGCACCGGCCCGGTAAGCTCGCCACGGATGTCCCGCACGAGGGGGGACATCGCCGGGTCTCTGCACGTGGCGCGCGTCAGGGCGCCGGAAGCACAGGGGGTGGCGGCCCGGGGCCTTCAGTCGACGGAGATCCGGGGCGCCTCGGTCACCTCGCCGACTTCCGAGCAGCCCTCTCCACGCTGCTTGAAGCCGTCGCGGACGGCAGCGGCGTGCTCTGCCGGCACGGCGAAGAGCAGGCCCCCCGAGGTCTCGGACTCGAAGAGCAAGTTGACGAACGCCTCGGGCAGCGAGGGATCGATGGCAAGCTGGCCGCGCGCGCCGAACGTGGCCTCGACATGACGGCGATTGCGCTTCATGCCGCCGCTAAAGTGCCCCTTCTCCGCCAGCGCCAGAGCGCCCGGAAGCACCGGCAGGCTCTTGGCCCGGAACGCGATGCCCGCCCCGGAAGCCTCCACCATCTCCCCGGTGTGACCGAGCAGCCCGAAGCCGGTGATGTCGGTGGCGCCGGTGCTCCCCGCCACCTGCGCCACCTCGGCGGCCACCCGGTTCAGCCTCAGCATGCTCTCGATGGCATCCTCCAGTACCTTGGGATCGCAGGCACCGTCCTTGGCAGCCGTGGCGATCACGCCCGTCCCGAGGGGCTTGGAGAGAAAGACCTTCTGCCCGGGCCTGAGGCCGCCCTTGATAAGGATGCGCTTCGGGTGCACGCGTCCGGTAACGCAAAGGCCGTACTTGGGCTCGGCATCCACCACCGTGTGCCCGCCGGCGATGACGCCGCCGGCCTCGCGCACCTTGTCGGCGCCGCCCCTGAAGATGGCGGCGATGATCTCTTTCGGCAGCTCCCGGGGAAAACCCGCCACGTTCAGCGCGAAGAGCACCTGCCCGCCCATGGCGTACACGTCGGACATGGAGTTGGCGGCGGCGATGGCGCCGTAGGTGTAGGGGTCGTCCACGATGGGCGGGAAGAAGTCCACCGTCTCGACGATGGCGACCTCGTCGCTCACGCGGTAGACGGCGGCATCGTCACTCTTGCCCAGTCCCACGAGAAGGTCCGGATGCTCGTGCTGCTTGAGCCCGCCCAAGACGTCCTGGAGATCTCCAGGACCCATCTTGGAGGCTCAACCCGCGCAGGCAGCGTAGCTCGTGAGCCGGATCTCCTTGCCGCTCGCGGGATCGGTCAGCTTGCTGTCCATCGTCTCGGGTCTCGGCGTTGCGTCCCCTTCGAGAATTTGGATACGGGCGCGACCCTTACGGATTCTCCGCTCGCTCACACCACCTCGGCTTCGAGGAAGCCCCGGAAGGCCTCGGCCAGCGGGGAGCGGCTTCGCTCCTTGTGGGTGACCAGATGGAAGGAACGCGTGACCTTGAGGTCCTTCACGCGCAGGCACCAGAGCAGCCCGCTCTTGCACTCCTCCTCGACGGCACGCTTGGACACCAGCGACACCCCGACGCCGGCCTTCACCGCCTGCTTGATGGCCTGAGTCGAGCCCATCTCGCCGACGATGCGGAATGAGCCCAGGTCCATCCCGGCCTCGGCCAGCGCCGCCTCGAGCGCGGCCCGCGTCCCAGACCCGCGCTCCCGGATGAGGAGCGGCTCGGAGCGCAGCTCGTCCAGCATGATCTGCCTCCGGCCATGCCAGGGGTGCGCGCCCGGCACGACGACGACCACCTCGTCCGGCATCAGCTCCTTGTACTCGACGCCGCGGTGAGAGAGACGGGCGCCCACGACTCCCAGCTCCGCGCGGCCCTCGGCCACCCAGTCGACCGCGGTCTGGCTGTCGCCGATCAGGAGAGTGATGGAGATGTCCGGATACTTCTCCTTGAAGCGCCCGATCATGGCTGGAAGCACGTACTCGCCGGGAATGGTGCTGGCGCCGGCCAGGAGCTCGCCGCTCATCCGCCCCTGGAAGCCGTCCATCGCCTGGCGGGCCTCGCGCTGCAAGGCGAGCATGCGCGTGGCGTAGGAGAGCAGGAGCTGGCCGCCGCGCGTGACCGCCGCGCCCCGGCCCAGCCGGTCGAGGAGTCGCACACCCACCTCCTCCTCGAGCGTCCGGATGTGCTCGGACACCGTCGGCTGGGTCAGGTAGAGCGCTTCGGCGGCTCTGGAGAAGGACCCGAACTCGGCGACCTTGACGAAGATCTCGAGCTGTCTCAGATCCACGTGCCCGAGTATAGGGGGCGCGCGGCGGGCTGTCCAGCGCGCCTCGTATCGCTGAGACTGAACGGGGCCCCGAAGGGCCCCTGGTTCACATCTCGACTCGAGCCGGGCTGGGCTAATGGCAGGCGCAGCCTCCACCGCAGCAGCCGCCCGGCGTCGCTCCCGGCGCGCTCCCGGCGCGGCTCCCGGTCTTGATCCCCACGAGCGAGATCCGCCGGATGACCCGCCCGCTCGCGCAGGAGGGACAGGCCACAGCCATCTGCGGCCCGACCAGCTTCTCGAACTCGGCGCCGCACTCCCGACAGCTGTACTCGTAGATTGGCATGCTCGCTTCCCTCGGGGCCAGCGGCGCGGGCGGTGATTCCTATTGCCCGCCGCGCTGGACGTAGCTCTTCACGAACTCCTCGGCGTTCTCCTCGAGGATCTCGTCAATCTCGTCGAGCAGATTGTCCAGATCTTCCTTGATCTTCTTCCCTTTCTTGGTCAGCTCGGCGCTTCCCGCCCCCGCGTCCTCTCCTTCCGGAGGCTTCGTCGGTCTGGTCTCTTTCCGCTTCTGTTCAGCCATGGAATGCTCACCTCCTGGCCCCCCACCCGGGGGCCGGCGCCCGGGCCTAGACAGTGGGAAGCACGATCCCCTGCTGGCCCTGGTACTTCCCCTGCCGATCCGCGTAGGACGTCTGGCAGGCTTCGTCGGACTCGAAGAAGAGGACCTGGGCGATCCCCTCGTTGGCGTAGATCCTGGCGGGCAGCGGCGTCGTGTTGCTGATCTCCAGCGTGACGTAACCCTCCCACTCCGGCTCGAAGGGCGTGACGTTGGTGATGATGCCACAGCGAGCGTAAGTGGACTTTCCCACGCAGATGGTCAACACGTTCCTCGGAATCCTGAAGTACTCCACCGAGCGCCCCAGCGCGAACGAGTTGGGCGGAATGATCGCCACCGGGCCCTGGTAATCGACGAAGGAACGCGGATCGAAGCCCTTGGGATCCACGATGGTCGTGTTGATGTTCGTGAAGATCTTGAACTCATCGGCGATCCGGATGTCATAGCCGTAGGAGGACAGCCCATAGGAGATCGTGCCCTTGCGGACCTGGCGGTCCTCGAAAGGCTTGATCATAGCCTTCTCAAGGGCCATCTGCTTGATCCACCGATCACTCTTGATCAAGAATGCCCGTGCCTTTTCTCACACGCACTTCATCGTACCGCCCGGCCCGAGCGAGAGTCAAGTCCCGCGCCGCCCGGGGACGATCCAACGAGGGAGTCTTAGCCCACAGGCTCCCACGTCGCTCCGGCCGTGTCCACCCCGAGGCTCAGCGCGCGGCCTCGCACCCCGGCGGTGTGGAGCGCCGCCTCCATGGCTCGCGCGACAGCCTCGGATGAGCCCCGCACGGCGGCCAGGATCGCCGACCCCGCCCCGCTCAGGGCACAGCCGAGAGCGCCGGCCTCGCGGGCCGCAGCATCCACCGCGCTCATCCAGGGAAAGAGGCGGAGGCGGTGGGGCTGATGGAGCCGATCACGCATGGCGGGCTCGAGCAGATCGGCGCGACCGGTGCAGAGGGCGGCCAGCAGCAGGCTCACGCGCTGCACGTTGAACACGGCATCGCTTCGGGAGACCGAGTCGGGCAACACCGCCCGCGCGTCGCGCGTAGAGCTTTCCACCTCCGGCACCAGCACCACCCAGCCGATTTCGGATGGCACCGGAAGCGCGACCGCTACGACGCCGCCTTCCGTCGAGCAGGACACGGTGAGCCCGCCGAGGATGGCGGCCGCGACATTGTCGGGGTGACCTTCGGCGCGAGCGGCCAGCGTGAGCAGTGCGTCGCGACCGAGGGGGGCGCCGAGCAGCGCATTGGCGCCGACGAGCCCACCCACCCATGCGGCGGCGCTCGAGCCGAGCCCTCGGCCGAGCGGGATGCGGTTGACGCAATGGATCCTCGCGCCGCGGAAGGAGCGGCCGGCGGCCTCGAAGGCCATGCTGGCGCCGCGCGCGACCACGTTCCCCGCTCCCGCGTCGAGACGCCCTTCCCCTTCCCCGCGGATCATCACCGAGACGCGATCAGACTCCTCCAGCTCGACCTCGTTGTAGAGGGCGAGCGCCAGAGCGAGCGCGTCGAAGCCCGGGCCCAGGTTCGCGGAGCTGGCGGGGACGCGAACCCGGACGCGCATGGCGCAGAGGATACCCGCTTTCCCCGCACGCGGCCAGGGCCTCTGCGAGGAAAGGCACCGGGATGTGGTTCGCTGAGGGTAGAATAGGCGACGAGGGCGCCGCCATGCCCAGGACCATCCTCGAGCCCCAGTTCGCCATCGAGCATCTGTCCATCTTGGACAGCGACGGCAACGTGGACACCGCCCTCGAGCCCGAGCTCCCCGCCGACGACCTTCGCCGTCTCTACCGCGCCATGCTCCTGGGCCGGCGGCTGGACGAACGCATGCTCCGGCTGCAGCGCCAGGGGCGCATCGGCACCTTCGCCCCCATCAAGGGACAGGAGGCCTCGCAGATGGGCAGTGTCTTCACACTGCGCAAGACGGACTGGATGGTGCCGTCGTTCCGCGAGACCGCCGCCATGCTCTGGCGCGGGTGGCCCATCGAGAAGATGTTGCTCTTCTTCGCCGGCTATCTGGAAGGCGGCCAGCCGGCGCCGGGGCAGCACGATCTGGCCATCACCATCCCGGTGGCGACGCAGCTCCCGCACGCGGTCGGGCTCGCCTACGCGGCCCAGTACCGGGGCGACGACGTCGTGGTGATGGCCTACTGCGGGGACGGGGGGACCTCGGAGGGTGACTTCCACGAGGCGCTGAACTTCGCGGGGGTCTGGCACGTGCCTGTCGTGTTCGTGGTCCAGAACAACCAGTGGGCCATCTCGGTGCCGCTCAAGAAGCAGACCCATTCCCGCACCCTCGCCCAGAAGGCGCTCGCCTACGGTTTCCCGGGCATCCAGGTGGACGGAAACGATGTGCTCGCCGTCTACGCCGCCAGCCGGGAGGCGGTCGACCGCGCGCGCGCCGGCGGGGGACCAACCCTCATCGAGTGCGTCACCTACCGCCTCGGCGTGCACACCACCGCCGACGACCCGACCAAGTACCGCTCCGAGGAGGAGGTCAAAGCCTGGGAGCGCAAGGAGCCGCTGACCCGCTTCAGCGCCTATCTGGAGAAGAAGAACCTGCTGGAGCCGGGCCTCGAGCAGCAGGTGGACGAGGAGATCGCCCGGGGCGTCGCCGCCTTCGAGGCCACGCCGCCCGCCGATCCACTCGGGATCTTCGCCCACGTCTATGCCGAGCCGCCGCCGCACCTCCGGGCCGAGCGCGCGGAGATGGAGGAGCGCCTGCGCGGCGCCGCGGTGCGGAAGGCGGCTGAGGAGGAGCGGCCGCCCTCACCCCCGATGCGCGGACAGCGGAGGACGAGCCGATGGCAAAACTGAACATGGTGAAGGCGCTCAACCTGGCGCTCGGCCAGGAGATGGAGCGCGACCCAGACGTGCTCGTCATCGGCGAGGATGTGGGCGTGGACGGCGGCGTCTTCCGGGTCACCGAGGACCTGCACCGTAAGTTCGGCAACAGCCGCGTCATGGACAGCCCGCTGGCCGAGGCCGCCATCATCGGCACCTCGGTCGGCATGGCCCTCTACGGCCTCAAGCCCGTCTGCGAGATCCAGTTCTCGGGCTTCGCCTTCCAGTGTTTCCACCAGATCGAGAACCATGCGGCGCGTTACCGCACGCGCTCCCAGGGGCGCTTCCAGTGCCAGATGGTGGTACGCATGCCCTATGGCGGCGGCGTGCGGGCGCTCGAGCACCACTCCGAGAGCGAGGAGCAGTTCTACGCCCATATCCCGGGGCTCAAGATGGTCATCCCCTCCGGCCCCCGGAACGCGCGCGCGCTCTTGACCGCCGCCATCCGCGATCCCGACCCTGTGATCTTCTTCGAAGCGAAGGCCCTCTACCATGCCGCCAAGGAAGAAGTGCCGGACGAGATCGAGACCCTACCCCTCGGGCGGGCCCACGTGGACCGCGAAGGTCGGGACCTGACGGTCGTGAGCTACGGCGCCATGCTCCGCGTCTGCCGCGAGGCCGCGGACGTGCTCCACGACGAGGACGGCGTGGAGGCGCAGCTCATCGACCTCCTCACGATCTCGCCGCTCGACCGCGAGACGCTCACGGCTTCGGTCGAGAAGACCGGGCGCGCGGTCATCGTCCACGAGGCCCCGAAGAGCTTCGGCCCCGGCGCCGAGATCGCGGCCTCCATCATGGAGGGCGCCTTCCTCTCCCTCGAGGCGCCCATCCGCCGCGTGGCCGCCTACGACGTGCCGTTCGTCGGCTTCGCCCGGGAAAAGGCCAATGTCCCTGACGTGGCGCGGGTGGTCGCCGCGGCCCGCGAGACGCTGGCGTTCTAGGCGCGTGTCGGAGAAGAAGCTCGTGCGAGGTGATGCAGGCTCGAGCCCCGGCTTTGCCGGCGCAACGATTCCTGGGGGGAGCTTTCGGAAGGGGGGCGAAGGCCCCCTCCGAGTTTCCTAGGCTGGCATGTCCCGGCCATTCGTCCTGCCCGACCTGGGCGAGGGGTTGACCGAAGCCGAGATCGTGGCCGTCCTCGTCCGCGAGGGCGACGTGATCCAGGAGGATGCGCCGCTGCTCGAGGTCGAGACGGACAAGGCCCGGGTGGAGATCCCCTCCCCCGCGAGCGGGCGCGTGGAGAGAGTCCACGTGCGGCCCGGCCAGACCGTGAAGGTGGGCGCGGTGCTGATCACCTTCGCCGATCCGACCGCTGGCGCGCCCCGAACCGCCCCGGCCGCGGCGCCCCTGACCGAGGCGCAGCCTGCCCGCGCGCGCGACGGCAGGCCCGTCCCGGCGACACCCGCGACGCGACGGCTGGCTCGGGAGCTCGGCGTGGACCTGGGAGGCGTCCGCGGCACCGGGCCCGGCGGCCGCGTCACCGATGACGATGTGCGGGCCGCCGCGGGCGCTTCCCGGACCGCGCCCGCGCCCAAGGCTCCTGCGCCACCCTCCGAGGCCAAGCCGTTGGCACCCGTAGGCATCGAGCCGCCTTCCCTGCCCCGGTTCGAGCAGTGGGGCCCCGTCGAGCGGCAGCCGCTCTCGCACCTCCGACGGACCATCGCCGAGCGCATGGCGCTCTCGGCCTCGCTGATCCCCCACGTCACCCACTTCGACCGCGCCGACATCACAGACCTGGATGCCATCATCCGCCGCAACCTGGACGCGGCCCGCGAACGCGGTGTCACCCTCACGCTCACGGGCTTCCTGCTCAAGGCGGCCGCGCTCGCGCTCAAGGCCCACCCGCAGTTCAACGCGAGCCTGGATCCGGCGGCGGGCGCGATGGTCCTGAAGCACTACTACCATTTGGGCATAGCCGTGGCCACCGATCGCGGGCTGATCGTCCCCGTGATGCGCGACGTTGACAAGAAACCCCTCCTCGAGCTGGCGCTGGAACTGGCCGCGCTGGCCCGGCGGGTGCGCGAGGGGAAGGCGGCTCTCGATGATCTGCGCGGCGGAACCTTTACCATCACCAATATCGGCGCCCTGGGCGGCACCGGTGCCATCCCGATCATCAATTACCCCGAGGTGGCAATCCTTGGCGTGGCGCGCGCCCGCGAGGAGGTCGTCGTCCGGGACGGTCAGATCGTGCCGCGGCTGATGCTTCCCCTCACCCTCACCTTCGACCATCGCATCGCCGACGGCGCTGACGGGGCGCGCTTCGCCGCCGACATCGTCCGCCTCCTTGAGCACCCCGACCAGCTCATGCTGGAGCTCTGACATGGTGATGGGCGATCTCGTGCGCGAGGTGGACGTGGCCGTGGTGGGCGGCGGGCCGGGCGGCTACTCCGCGGCTTTCCGGTGCGCCGAGCTGGGACTCGAGACGGTGGTGGTGGACGCCGGCAAGCGCCTCGGCGGAGCGTGTTTGTACGAGGGCTGCATCCCTTCCAAGGCGCTGCTCCACGTGGCGGCCGTGATGCATGAGGTGGAGCGCGCGCGCGAGTTCGGTCTGGACTACGGCGTACCGCAGCTGTCGCTCGACGCGCTCCAGAAGTGGAAGGCCGAGCGCGTCGTGGGCAAGCTCGCGCGGGGCCTGGCCGGCGTCGCCAAGAGCAAGGGCGTGGACATCATCGGTGGCCGCGGTGTTTTCGAGGACTCGCGCGGGCTCCGCGTCGAAGGCGACCTCCCCCAGACGATCCGCTTCAAGCACGCGATCATCGCGACTGGCTCCGTGCCGGCGACCTTGCCCGGCATCACCACCGCCAGCGATCGAGTGCTGGACTCCACATCCGCGCTCGAGGTCGGCGATGTGCCCGAGCACCTCCTGGTCATCGGGGGCGGTTATATCGGCGTCGAGCTGGGCACGGTGTACGCGGCGCTCGGCAGTCGGGTCACGCTCGTCGAGATGACGGACGGCCTGCTGCCCGGCGTCGACCGGGACCTGGTGCAGCCCCTGGCGCGGCAAGTGGCGAAGCTCTTCGCCGCCGTCGAACTGGGTGCCAAGGTCACGGCGCTCCGCGAGCGCGGCTCACGCGTCGAGGTGGAGATCGAAGGCCGGGAGGCCCAGAGCTTCGACCGCGTCCTGGTGGCGGTCGGCCGCCGGCCTCAGAGCGCGGGGCTGGGGCTCGGGACCACGCGCGCGCGGGTGAATGGCCGGGGCTCGATCGTCATAGACGATCGCTGCCGCACCGATGACCCCAACATCTACGCCGTCGGCGACGTGACCGGAGAGCCCCTGCTCGCTCATCGCGCCATGCGTCAGGGCAAGGTGGCCGCGGAAGCGATCGCGGGGCGCCCGGCCGCGTTCGACAACGTGGCGGTGCCGGCGGTCGTCTTCACTGATCCCGAGGTGGCCTGGTGCGGGCTGACCGAGAGCGAGGCCGCCCGGGCGGGGCGGCCGGTGAAGGTGGCGAGGTTCCAGTGGGCGGCCTCCGGGCGCGCGGCCACTCTCGGGCGCTCGGATGGGCTCACCAAGCTCGTGATCGATCCCGATTCAGGGCGCGTGCTTGGCGCCGCTGTCGTCGGCCCCAGTGCGGGCGAGCTGATCGCCGAGGGCACGCTGGCGGTCGAGACGGCCGCTCTGGCCGAGGACGTGGCGGCCACGATCCACGCTCACCCGACCCTCTCGGAGAGCTGGATGGAGAGCGCGGAAACCTTCCTGCGCTGAGAGGGTGACGGAGATGCACCGGACTCTCCGGCGCGGGCCCCGGAAAGGGCGCGCTTCGAGCGCCGGCTCCGCCGGCACAACCGATTCCTGGGGGGAGGCTTCGGAAGGGGCGCGAAGCCCCCCTCCGAGTGCTAACAGGATGCGGAAAAACTCGCAGGCTGCTCAAAAAGGTCCAGATGCAAGGCGGCGTCCGAGGGCCGCACGCGAGGCGTACTCTCTGTACGTTGAGCGTGCGGACGAGGACGCCAACGCAGCAGATGGGCCTTTTTCAGCAGCCTGCTAAAGGCGCTTCAGCAGCCAATCCGGCGTCAAGCTCACCGCCCAGGAGTTCAGCACGATGTAGTAGTTGGTCACGACCAGGATCCCCACCGCCACCAGCAGCGCTCCCGCGACGCGCTCCACGGTCGGGATGAAGGGCCGGTACTTCTTGAAGACCTTGAGGAACCCGCCAAGGGCGAGGGACGAGAGGAGGAACGGCACGCCCAGCCCCGCCGAGTAGGCCAGCAGCAACCCGACCCCCTGCTGAACGGTCTTGTCGTTGCTGGCCAGCGTGAGGATCGAGCCCAGGATCGGTCCCACGCACGGGGTCCAGCCGATCGCGAAGGTGAGGCCGACGGCGAAGGAGCCGATGAACCCGGCGGGCTTGCTGCGGATCTGGAGTTGCTTGGTGCGGCCGAGGACGCCGATTCTCAAGATCCCGGCGATGTAGAGGCCGAACACCACGATGAGCGCCCCGCCCGCGATGCGGATCCAGTCCCGGTAGTCTAGGAGGAACTGGCCGGCCGCGCTGAAGGAGGCGCCGAGGCTCACGAAGACCGCGGTGAAGCCCGCAATGAAAGTCACGGAGTGGAGCAGCACGCGGCCGCGCGCGCCGGCCGTCACGTCGGTCGCGAGCCGGTCCACCGACATGCCGGTGATGAACGACAGATACGACGGGAACAGCGGCAAGACGCATGGCGAGAGGAAGGAAAAGAGCCCCGCCGAGAACGCCACCAGGAGTCCGAGCGATTCGCCCACGTCTGGATGCCTATTGCAAGAGCGACTGGAACAGCGCCTGGGCGTGCGATCCGTCCCACTCGCGGGGGCCGTTGGCGAAGAGGGCGCGGTTGCCGCGCTTGTCGATGATGAAGGTCGAGGGGATCGCCCAGACCCCGTAGAGACCCGCCACCGACATCTTGGGATCGAGTCCCACCGGGAAGGTCAGCTTGCGCTTCTTGAGGTAGGGCGAGACCACGGCGGCGCCGTCGGCGTCCTCGGAGATGGCCAGCACCACGAGCCCCTTGTCCTTGAACCGCTGGTGGAGGCGCTCCATGCTCGGCATCTCCTCCTCGCAGGGCTTGCACCAGGTCGCCCAGAAGTTGAGGAGGACCACCTTGCCCTTGAACTCAGACAGCTTGAGCTGCCGGTTCTCGGGCGTGGCGACGCGGAACTCCTTGGCGGCCTGAGCCGGGTTTGGCTTGATCAGGGCCAGCGCCGTCACAGGGTCCTGAGCGCCGACCCGAGCCGGAAGCAGGAGGACGCCCAGCAGAAGCGCCACGATGAGCCCACGATGGACCACCCGCGCAGTATACAACGCGCGCTCGGAGGCCGCCACGCGGTCTCGCGATCGAACCGAGATATGGTAGGGTGCTAGGGACTCGGAGGTGGCTGTCGAGGCCCCCTCCGAGTCCTCCACCAGGACGCGGTGCCAGCCGCAGGACGCGGCAGCGGCTGGGGCCCAGCCGCTCGAGAGGCGAGTAGCCCGGAAACTGGCGCCGGCTCTGCCGGCGCAACCGAGGCCTGGAGGAGGTTCGGGAAGGGGGGCCAAGCCCCCCTTTCGAGTTAGTTTGCTAGGCACCCATGCTGGCCACGCTGATCGCCGATGACTTGACGGGGGCCTGCGACGCCGGTGCTCCATTCGCGGGCCGCGGCCGAGTCGGGGTTTTCGTGGCCCCCGCCTCGCCCGGCCCCGAGTGGGACGTGGCGGCGGTGGACACCGAGAGCCGCGGTCTCGAGCCCGCCGAGGCTGCCGAGCTCGTTGGCGCTGCGGCGGGGCGTCTCGGAACGCGCCTCGCCCGTGGGCTCCTCTTCAAGAAGATCGACTCCACGCTCCGGGGCCCGGTCGGGGCCGAGCTGGAGGCGCTCCTCTCGGCGAGCGGACGACGGACGGCGCTCCTCTGTCCCGCCTTTCCCGGTCAACAGCGAGCCGTCTTGCATGGGACGCTCCGGGTGAGCGGAGTACCCGCCCACGAGACGCCCGTCGGGCGGGATCCTACGTATCCGGGTCCCACGTCCGACGTCCCCGAGATCCTCCGCCGTGGCGCCATTCGCCCAATCTCCTTCCTGCCGCTCGTCCGGGTACGCGGCGGCCACGACGACCTGGTCCGCGCGCTCCGTGGCGCTGGAGACGAGATCATCGTTGCCGACGCCGAAACCGACGGCGACCTCGAGTCCCTCGCCGGCGCGGCACTCGGCTGCCCAGAGCTGGTGCTGGCGGGTTCGGCGGGACTGGCCCGCGCCGCGGCAGCGGCGCTGGGCTATGCGGGCCCCCCTGTGCCGCTCCCCGACGGACACGCGTGGCTGATCGTCGCCGGCAGCCTGCATCCGGCGACGCGGGCTCAGCTCCGGGCCCTCGAGGCTGCCGGCGTGACGGGTGTCCGACTGGACGGCCCCTGCGATCCCGACGCCCGACCGCTCATCGGGCAGATCAAGGACGGCCGGCCCGTCTTCATCGCAACCGGCGACGTGACCGCCGCCGCGCCAGGCGCCCGGCACGCCGCCGCATCTCGGCTCGCCCTGGTGGCCGCGCGGGTGCTCGCCGAGTCGCGTCCGGACCTGGTCGCGGTCACCGGCGGGGAGACGGCCGTCGCGCTCCTCCGCGCCGTCGGCGCCACGCGGCTCACGCTCTCGGGCGCTCCGTCGAGTGGACTCGCCCTGGGCGATGCAATTGTCGACTCAGCCTGGGCCAGGCCGGCGGCTCGTCGACCCCGTCTCGGCTCGAACATCGAGGCGGCATCGACGCTCCCGCTGCTCACCAAGGCAGGCGGCTTCGGGCCACCCGACCTCTTCCTCACCCTGCTGAACCCAGCCCTCGCCTCGCCGGGGGGCCCTCCGAACCATTTCAAGCTCGCCTCGCCTCCGGCGGCGGCTCGCAGGATCACGGCCCCGTCTCTACTCGAACATCGAAGGAGTCACGTGATGGCTCCCCATCTTCCCTTGTTGGGCATCACCATGGGCGACCCCGCTGGCGTCGGCCCCGAGATCACCGCCAAGGCGCTGACGCGGCCGGGCGTGACATCGTCCTGCCGGACCGTGGTCATCGGCGACCGGTCGGTGATGGCGGCCACTCTCGAGCTGCTGCGCTCTCCGCTCGAGCTCCATGCGGTCAGGGGCCCGGCGGAGTGCCGGTTTTCCCCTGGCACCATCGAGTGCCTCGATCTCGGCAAGGTGGACGCCGCGCGGCTGCTGAAGGCGGCGGTGAGCGCCGAGGCGGGACGGGCCGCCTACGCCTACATCGAGACCGGGGTCAAGCTCTGCCAGTCGGGAGAGATCGACGGCTTGGTTACCGCGCCCATCAACAAAGAGGCGCTGGCCGCCGCCGGAGTTCAGCACTCGGGGCACACGGAGATCCTGGCCAAGCTCTCCGGGACCACGGATTTCGCCATGCTCCTGATGGGCAAGGAGCTCAAGGTGATCCATGTGACCACCCACGTGGCGCTGCGCCAGGTGCCCGACCTCGTGACCCGCGAGCGGGTGCTCCGCGTCATCCACCTTGCCGAGCGGACTATGAAAGGCCTGGGCCAGCCGCACCCGAAGATCGCCGTCTGCGGCCTCAACCCGCATGCGGGCGAGGATGGGCTCTTCGGCGACGAGGAGAAGATCGAGATCATCCCCGCCATCGAGCAGGGGCGCCGCGAGGGGCTCGACGTTTACGGCCCACTGCCGGCGGACACGCTCTTCTCCCGCGCGCGCGGCGGCGAGTTCGACATCGTCGTGGCCATGTACCACGACCAGGGGCACGTGCCGGTGAAGACGCTGGGCTTCACCTACGACGAGGCGGCCGGGACGTGGACGGGACTCAGCGGCGTCAACGTCACTGTGGGGCTGCCGTTTCTCCGCGTGTCGGTGGACCACGGGACCGCGTTCGACCGAGCATGGCAGGGCATCGCCAATCCGGAGAGCATGGTGGAGGCGCTGGAGGTAGCAGTCCGCATGCTGGCCGCGCGGGCCGGCTGATGTTCGAGGACAAGCCCTACGACGTCATCACCTTCGACTGCTACGGCACGCTCATCGACTGGGAGCGCGGGATCCGGGACGCGTTCTCGGCGGTGGCCGCCGCCGCCCACCTGCCCGTGGATCCGGACGCGGCCCTCAAGCTCTACGTCGAGGTCGAGGCGGCGCTGGAGGCGGAGGCCTACCGGAGCTACCGCGCGATCCTCACGGAAGCCGCGCGCCGTATCGCCGCGCGCCTCGGCTGGCCGCTCCCGGAGTCTCGGGCGGCATTCCTCGCCCTTAGCCTGCCGAACTGGCCCCCGTTCCCTGACACGAACCCGGCGCTTCGACGGCTCACCGAGGCCGGCTACCGGCTCGGGATCCTTTCCAATGTCGACGACGACCTCCTGGCTTGGACCCACCGCCACCTCGCCGCCTTCTTCGAGATCGTGGTGACGGCCCAGCAGGTGGGCTCCTACAAGCCGGCGCCGGGGCACTTCACGACGGCACGCGCCCTCATCGGCGGGCAGCGGTGGCTTCACGCGGCGCAGAGTTACTACCACGACGTGGCGCCCTGCCGCGCGCTCGGGATCCCTGTCGCCTGGATCAACCGCAAAGGCGAGGCGGCGCCCGATGGGGTGAGGCCGGACCGCGAGTTCCGGACCCTGACCGGTCTCGCCGACTGGCTTGCGCTCCCGAGCCCTTGACAGACTCCCGGCCTGCGCTTACCAGCTTCTCGCCGCCCCGGTCGACAGGGGAGGACCCCACGCCACCATCCCTGGGGAGGCTTGACACGTCACGGGCCCGAGATTATAAGAAGCCAACCAGCAGCAAAGCCGACCACCAGGTTGAGAGCGGCCCACCCTGTCCCGCGAGCTGCCGCAGGGACAAGTGCTCCGAGGCGAGCGTGGACATGATCGAGGAGGGAAATCCCGATGCAAGAGCGTGAGCTGCGATCGATGGTCGAGGAGATCAGGGCGGGCCGGATGAGCCGCCGGCATTTCGTGCAGGCCATGATCGGGCTGGGGCTCACGGCGCCCCTGGCCGCCCAGATGCTGACCGCGGCGGGCGTGGCCCAGGCTCAGCCGAAAGCCGGGGCGTTCACGCCCAGCAAGCGCGGCGGCGGGGGGCCGCTCAAGACGCTCTGGTGGCAGGCGCCCACGCTCCTCAATCCCCATTTCGCCGTCGGCACCAAGGACCAGGACGGCTCGCGCATCTTCTACGAGCCCCTGGCCTCGTTCGATCCCGAGGGCAACCTCTTTCCCGTGCTGGCCGCCGAGATTCCGAGCAGCCAGAACGGCGGCCTCGCCAGGGACGGCCGCTCGGTGACCTGGAAGCTCAAGCGCGGCGTGACCTGGCACGACGGCAAGCCCTTCACGGCAGACGACATGGTCTTCAACTGGGAGTACGCCTCCGATCCGGCCACCGCCGCCACCACCATCGGCACCTACGCGGACATCGAAAAGCTGGAGAAGCTCGATGCCCACACGGTCAAGGTGGTGTTCAAGAAGCCCACGCCGTTCTGGTCCGACGCCTTCTGCGGCGTCCGCGGCATGATCATCCCCAAGCACCTTTTCGAGGCATACCGCGGCGCCAAGTCCCGCGAGGCGCCGACCAACCTCAAGCCGGTCGGGACGGGCGGGTACAAGTTCGTGGACTTCAAGCCGGGCGACATCGTGCGGGCCGAGCTCAACCCCAGCTACCATGTCCCGAACCGCCCCTTCTTCGACACGATGGAGATGAAGGGCGGCGGTGACGCCGTCTCCGCCGCGCGCGCTGTCATGCAGACGGGCGAATTCGACTACGCCTGGAACGTGCAGGTGGAGGACGAGATCCTCAAGCGCCTGGAACAGGGCGGCAAGGGGCGCGCCGACATGGCCATCGGCGGCAACATGGAGCATATCCAGCTCAACAACACGGACCCGTGGAAGGAGGTCGACGGCGAGCGGTCGAGCATCAAGACGACCCATCCCTTCCTCGCCGACCCCGCCGTCCGCCAGGCGTTGAATCTCCTCGTGGATCGCGCCTCCGTCCAGGAGCAGATCTACGGCCGCACCGCCATCACGACCGCCAACTTCCTCAACGCTCCCGCCCGCTTCAACTCCAAGAACACGCAGTGGGAGTTCAACATCGACAAGGCTAACCAGGTCCTGGAGGCGGCCGGCTGGAAGAAGGCCGCCGACGGCATCCGCGCGAAGGACGGCAAGAAGCTCAAGACGGTGTACCAGACCTCCATCAATGCCCCGCGCCAGAAGACGCAGGCCATCGTCAAGCAGGCGGCGGCCAAGGCGGGGATCGACATGGAATTGAAGTCGGTGACGGCGTCGGTATACTTCTCCTCGGATCCCGCCAACCCCGACACCTACACCCACTTCTACACCGACATCCAGATGTACACGACGACCCAGATCATGCCGGATCCCCAGGACTTCATGCTGCAGTTCACGCCCTGGGAGATCACGTCCAAGGATAACAAGTGGCAGTTACGCAACATCACGCGCTGGAAGAGCGAGGACTACGGCAAACTCTACCGGGCGGCCGAGAGCGAGCTCGACCCGGTCAAGCGCGCGGCGCTGTTCGTCCAGATGAACGACCTCGTGATCAAGAACGTGGTGGTCATCCCGGTGGCATGGCGTCCGCGGGTGGCGGCCGTCGGCAACAAGATGCGGAACGCGACCCAGAGCGGCTGGGACTCGGACTTCTGGTATCTCCCGTTCTGGTACAGGGAGGCCTAGCCGCCGCAACGGGGCCGGGCGGCCGCGACCCGGCCCCGCCCGGCGTCCTCGCCTGAATGTCCAGGTACCTCATCCGCCGCCTCCTGATCGCCATCCCCGTCCTCGCGGGGATCAGCCTCGTCCTATTCACCGTCCTGGCGCTGGCGCCGGGCGACCCCTTCGAGGAGCTGGCGACAAACCCCAATGTCCCGCCCGAGGTCCGGGCCAACCTCCGCACTCAGTTCGGGCTCGACGACCCAATCCCCGTGCGCTACGCGCGCTGGTTCACCTCCATGCTGAGAGGCGACTGGGGGTTCTCGTTCGTGAGCCGGGTCGACGTGGCGACCCTCATCCTGCAGCGGCTGCCCACCACCCTCTTCGTCCTGGGCTCGGCCCAGCTCCTGGGACTGCTGGTCGCGCTGCCCATCGGCATCTACTCGGCCATGCGGCCGTACTCGGTCTTCGACCAGGTCGCCACCACGCTCGCCTTCATCGGCTTCTCGCTGCCCACCTTCTTCACGGGCCTGCTCCTCATCCTCCTCTTCAGCATCTACCTCGACTGGCTCCCGTTCATCTATCGCGCGGACATCGCGGGGACGGGACTCGCCTGGCTCTGGGCGCAGGCGAAGCAGGCCATCATGCCGGTGGCGGTGCTCGGGCTCTTCCAGGGCGCCTCGACGACGCGCTTCGTCCGGTCGGCCGTCCTCGAGGTGATCCGCCTCGACTACATCAACACGGCGCGGGCCAAGGGGCTCTCGGAGAAGGTCACCATCCTCAAGCACGTGGTCCGGAACGCGCTGATCCCCGTCGTGACCCTCGTCGCCCTCCAGATCCCCGGCATCTTCACGGGGGCAGTGATCACCGAGCAGATCTTCCGCGTGCCGGGTATCGGCTCGCTCCTCATCACCTCCATCCTGGCCAACGACACGCCCGTGATCATGGCCATCACGTTCGTCTTCTCGTGCCTGGTCGTGCTCTTCAACCTGGTCGCCGATCTCCTCTACGGGTGGCTCGACCCCCGCATCTCCTACCGGTAGCCAGATGACCCCGGACCGCTGCGCGATGTCCTCCATCGGGAACTGACTCCGATGAGCCCCAACGGCGTGACCTCGGAAGTCGTCCCCGGCGCGATCACGATCGGCCGAAGCCGGGGAGCAGAGGCGCTCTGGGTCGAGACGTGGCGCCGCTTCCGCCGCCACCGCCTGGCGATCTTCGGCGCCGCTGTGCTGGCCGTGATGCTCGTCGCCGTGGTGCTCGGCCCCGTCGCCTACCGCGTCCCCATCAACGACATCGACTTCAAGGCCAAGCTCAAGGGCCCCTCGTGGACGCACCCGCTCGGCACCGACGACCTGGGCCAGGACGTGCTCGCGCGGATGCTCTACGGGGGGCGCATCTCTCTCGCGGTGGGCGTGGCGGCTATGCTCATCGCCATCACGCTGGGCACCGCGGTGGGGGCAGTAGCCGGCCAGATGGGCGGCGCGATGGACCACACGCTCATGCGGCTCACCGACCTCTTCCTCTCGTTGCCCCAGCTGCCCCTGCTGCTGCTCATCGTGTACCTCTTCCGCGACGCGCTGAAGAAGGCGCTCGGCCCCGAGGCCGGCGTCTTCATCCTGATCGTGGTGGTGATCGGCGGACTGCGCTGGATGCCGGTGGCGCGGCTGGTGCGCGCCCAGTTCCTTTCGCTGCGCGAGAAGGAGTTCGTGGAGGCGGCGCGGAGCCTGGGCGCACCGCCACTCCGGCAGGTGATCCGCCACATCCTCCCCAATGCGGTGGGGCCGGTCATCGTGGCCGGCACCATCGACGTCGCCGCCGCCATCATCGCCGAGTCCTCGCTCTCCTTCCTGGGCTTGGGCTTTCCCCCCGATATCCCGACATGGGGGCGCATCCTCTTCGACGCCAAGGACAACCTGGATTTCGCCCCCCACTGGGCCATCTTCCCGGGCACGGCCATCTTCCTCGCCGTGCTCAGCATCAACTACATCGGCGACGGTCTCCGCGACGCGCTGGACCCGCGCAAAGTCCTCTAGCAGGATGCGGAAAAACTCGCAGGCTGCTCAAAAAGGTCCAGATGCAAGGCGGCGCCCGACGGCCGCACGCGAGGCGTACTCCCTGTACGTTGAGCGTGCGGCCGAGGGCGCCAAGTTCCTCGGAGGGGGGCTTCGCCCCCCTTCCGAGACCTCCCCCCAGGATTCGTTGCGCCGGCAAAGCCGGCGCTCGAAAGTGGAACACTCCTGCCTGGTCGGCGATGACATGTGGCTCAGAGCGGCCCGAGCCTTACCGCCGACGCTT
>WNGF01002093.1_pt1 | contig 81546 bp, 75 predicted proteins | sample 5400641 | NCBI WGS metagenome assembly WNGF01 (sample SAMN13153371, study PRJNA577476) | soil metagenome | isolation source: 80 cm soil or saprolite under grassland replicate 2 | place: USA:California | collected 2016-06-15 | reverse complement strand
AGCCTCGTGCAGCCGGACCACAAGCTCGACGATCTGCGGATCGAAATGCGCGCCGGCGCCCTTGCGAATGAGCGCAATCGCCTCCTCGATCGGCATCGCGGCGCGATACGAGCGGGCCGACGTGAGCGCGTCGAAGAAATCCGCGATGCCCAGCACGCGTCCGAGCATCGGGATCGCATCGCCCGTGAGCCCTTCCGGATACCCGCTCCCGTCCCACTTTTCGTGGTGATACTGCACGCCCGGCAGCACCGCCTTGATCGACGGGCTCTGGATGTTCGCGAGAATCCGCGCGCCGTGCGCGGGATGCTTCTTCATCTCGTCGAACTCCTCGGGTGTGAGGCGTCCCGGCTTGTTCAGGATCGAGTCCGGCACCGCGATCTTTCCCACGTCGTGCAGCAGCGCCGAGAGGTGCACGGTCTCCTGCTCCGGCGCGGTCATGCCGAGCGCCGACGCGATGCGCCGTGACAGGAGCGCCACACGCTCTGAATGGCGGTGCGTGTAGCCGTCCTTCGCGTCGATCGTCGCGGCGATCGCGCGGATGGTGTCGAGCAGCAGCCGCTCGAGCTCGCTCATCAGCCGCACCCGGTGCAGCGCGACGCCCGCCTGGTTGCCAATTGCGGCGAGCAGCTCGAGATCCGCCTCGTTGAACCGTCCCGCGCCGCTCAGGCTGTCGACGTAGAGCGCGCCGAGCACCTGGTCGGTCGTGCGCAGCGGCACACACATGACCGAGCGCACGTGCTGGGTCACGACGCTTTCGCCGCCGCTGAACCGTTCGTCAGACGCTGCGTCGTGCGCGAAGGTCGAAACGCCCTTCTCGATGACGTCGGCGACGAGCGAGCGGCTGACCGTGAACTGCACGCCTGTCTCGATGCGGCCGCGCGCGGCAGCGACTTCAGGATCGCCCGTATCAGGATCCATGCGCCGCAGGACAAGCGCCGCACGGTCGGCTTCCATCACTTCCAGGATGGCGCGCAGCGTCGCGTCCGACAGCCCCGGGAGGTCGCGCGCGGTCGCGAGCAGCTCCGATACGCGGTGAATCGTGGTGAGGTGGCGCTGCGCGCGGCGCAGCACCGCGATGTCAAAGCGCGCCGTCGTCGGGGCGAGCCATTCGTACTGCGCCGGCTCGAACCGCTTGCTGATGACCGACTGGATGTCGTCCGGCCGCCCGCCCATGACGGTCTCGAAGCCTCCGCCCGCCGCTGGGCGCTGGCGCGGCGGCTGCGGGCCACGCACGTCGAGCACCGTCGATCCGAGGCGGACGGTATCTCCGGGGTTCACCGTCGCCTGCGCGATCGCGCGTTCGTTCACGAAGGTGCCGTTGGCGGACTTCAGATCTGTCACCGTGACGTGATCGCCGTGCACTTCGATGGTGCAGTGGCGCCGCGAGACGGACTGATCGTCGATCTGGATCTCGCACTGCGGGATGCGGCCGACGGTCAGCCGCGCGCCCTCCTCGAGCGGAATCACCCGGTCGGTGCCGCGAATCGCGAGTGCGAGGGGCGCAGCCATGCGGTCGGGGAATTATAGCCGCCGCGGCATGGTTAAATACCGGAGCATGCGTAACCGTTCGCTCGCGCTCATCTTCATGTTTGTCGTCACGCTGGCCGTCGTCACCACCTTTCTCTCGGCGCAGGAGTCACAATCCACATCCTGGGTCGAGCCATACCGCGAGCCGGCGGCCCGGCTCATCGGCGAAGGGCTGTCCGCGCCCTTCGCATGGGAACGGCTCGCGTACATCGGCGACACGTTCGGCAACAGGCTCAGCGGATCGCAGTCGCTCGAGGACGCGATTCAGTGGGCCGTCGCTGAAATGAAGAACGACGGGCTCGAGAACGTGCACACCGAGCCGGTGAAGGTGCCGCACTGGGTCCGCGGGCAGGAGAGCGCGGAGATCGTTGCGCCACGCCGACAGCGGCTCGTGATGCTCGGCCTCGGCAACAGCATCGGCACGCCGCCAGCCGGCGTCGACGGAGACGTGCTCGTCGTCCGCAGCTACGAAGAGCTGGACGCGGCGGGATCGAAAGTGAAAGGACGGATCGTCCTGTTCAACGTGCCGTTCACCAACTACGGCGAGACGGTGCAGTTTCGGAGCAGCGGCCCCTCGCGCGCGGCAGCGCTTGGCGCAGTCGCCGCGCTCGTGCGCTCCATCGGACCTCCAGGGTTGCGGCTGCCGCACACGGGATCGCTGCGTTACGCGGAGGGACTCCCGCAGATTCCCGCCGCAGCCATCGCCGCGGAGGACGCGGACAAGCTGCAGCGCATGCAGGATCGCGGCACCGTCGTCCGCGTGCTGCTGAAGATGGACGCGAGGTTTCTTCCCGACGCCGACTCCTTCAACGTCATCGGCGAGCTCCGTGGACGCGAGCGCCCCGACGACGTGGTCGTGATCGGCGGCCACTTCGATTCCTGGGACGTCGGCACCGGTTCAACCGACGATGGAGGCGGCTGCGTCGTGTCGTGGGAAGCGCTGCGTCTGATGAAGAAGCTGAACCTGCGCCCCCGGCGTACCGTGCGCGTCGTGCTGTGGACGAACGAGGAGAACGGCACCCGCGGCGCCCTCGCGTACCGCGATCGGCACAAGGACGAACTCGCGAAGCACGTGCTGATGTTCGAGTCCGACTCCGGCGTCTTCAAGCCGACCGGCTTCGGCTTCACGGGCAGCGATGCCGCGCGCGCGAAGCTGACGCAAATCGCGACGCTGCTCAAGGGCATTCAGGCGGATCACATCAGTGCGGCGGGCGAAGGCGCGGATATCGGGCCAAGTGTGCAGGCGGCAAACATTCCCGCGATGTCGCTGGACGTGGACGGGAACTACTTCCTCATCCATCACACCGAGGCGGATACGATCGACAAGATCGATCCAATGGACATGTCGCGCGCGTCCGCCGCGATCGCCGTAATGGCGTACATCATCGCCGACATGCCTGAGCGCCTGCAATGACCGCTTGGCGTGCCCACCGCTGAGCGCGCGGAGATCTCAATCATCGACAGCCGCCCCCAAGAGCAAACAGGAGAACAGGAGAAAGGGCGACGCGGCATCGGAAGGCATGCGCCGGAGGCGCGGTTTTCCGCGCGTAGGCCGAGGCGACGGGGAACTGACGTGGTCTCGACGCGCAGCGCGAGTCCACCTAAGAGGGCACGGCTACTTGATCGTGTAGACGAGGTAATCCGCGCGTTTTAAATCGTCGTTGTCGGCCGAGATGTCGTCGAGGCTCTCGACAGGAACTACCGACACCGTCGTGACGCGGCGGCCGGCGAGACGGCGGCGAACGCGTTCGCCGGTGCCCTCGCCGTAATCGCTATGGAACGATCCGGTGAAGTGCACGACCGCCCCAGGGTGTCCATCGAGCTTTGCAAAGGCGGTGGCGATCGATTCGGCCATCGTCTCATCCTTCATGCACTGCGCCCAGTAGTAACGCTCGGTTGTCGAGTCGCTCGCCGACGATCCCGATCCTGAGCCGGATCCCGGTGCAGGGTGCGCGCCCATCTGCTCCGCGAACCGCGAGAAGTACTCGTCGTGCGGACACCGCAGCTCGGTCGCGGCAAGCTTCCGGTCCGCCTGGCTCAGCGCGTCAACAGCCGAACGGCCGCTCTTCGCGATGTCAGAGGCAATCCGGCGCGGAACGTTCGCGGCGACCACCGGCCACTTGTGCGTCCTGGCGAATTCGACCAGCGGCCGGTAATCGCTCGAGTACCGCGGCCACGGACGCGATCCTTTCAGGAAGTCTTCTTCTCCGCCGGTGCCGGCCACGTAGGTATCGACTGACGCCTGCACGTCGCGCTCGAACATCTCCAGCGATAGCGTGACGGGCACATGACGACGGGCAAAGCCCTCGAGAATCGCCAGCTCGAGACGATGCGTATTCACGTCGTCGTGCTGTTCACCGACGAGGACGACATCCACGCGCGCGAGGTCGGCCGACATCATTTCGAAATCTGTGAAGCGCTTTCGCTGGGTGTCGTACACGCGCTGCGGGATGTAGCTGGGCTCGTCGTCATCGGCCACCACGGGCGGGTGCGAAGGCGGGAGCTGCGGCGAGGCCGGGGCCTGCGCGGAGAGCGGTGTCGTGAGGAGACCCAGCGTCGCAATGGCGAGCAGCGCGCAAAGAGAAAGGAATCGCCCCACGGTTGTTGCCATCGGGATATTTGCACCAAGTGTGCCACGAACGGTTGCCGCACAACCGGGTTATTCCACCACGCCAGCCGCTCCGGCCTGACGGAAAACCGACAACACACGCGGTCACGCGCAATCATCGTCGTTGAATGTCGAAACGGAGCTCGGCGAACCCGCCGACCTCGTAGTACAGTCGCGCCATTGAAATCGATTGTGATGTTGCTGCCGCGGACAATGAGCGCCGGTTTCGTGAGGTCCTCCGACGCTACGTACGCGGCGCATCACACGCCGTACGTCTCCGCATCCCACTTCAATCCGAGCTCTGAGGGTGGCGCCATGAAGCCGAGGAGGGCAGATGAAGCCACGACGGCGGGGCTCGCGAGATACCCTTCGCCCCCAAATCCCATCCGGTTCTGCCAGTTGCGATTGAAGGACGTGATCGCGCGCTGGCCGGGACTCAGCGCATCAGGTCCCTGCCCGAAGCAGGGGCCGCACCAGGACTGCCGGATCTGGCCGCCGACGGAGCGAAACACGTCGGCGATGGATTCGCCGCCGAGCCGGGGGTCGGGCGTTTCGATCTGACGTCCGACGCCGCCGGAACCCGGGAAGATCGCGAACTCGCGTTCGACGCGCGTCACGCCCTGGTCGCGCGCCGCGCGAAGCACCAGCGCCGCCTGCAGCAGGTCGTCGTAGCTCCCGTTCGTGCACGATCCGATCAGCGCCTTGTCGAACGAGATGTGTTCCCGTGCGACCTCTTCGGCCGGAAAAGCGTTGCCCGGGCTGAAGGGCTTCGCGATCATCGGCCGGACATCCGCGAGATCGATCGTCTCGTCGATCGCATAGACCGCCTCGACGCCCGGCGTCACCTTCGGGTACGGCAGATCCGTGATGCCCTTCCGGCGATACCAGTCGTACGTAAGGTCGTCAGCAGCGAAAATGCCGTTCAGCGCCTCCGCTTCCGCCATCATGTTCGCGATGGTGTTGCGGTACGCGATCGGCAGCTGGCGGTCCGCATCGACGAGCTCGACGGACATCCCTTCAGACTGCTTCGCGCCCCATCGCCGCAGCAGCTCGAGGACGATGTCCTTCCCGCCCACCCATGGCTGCAGCTTCCCCGTGAACACGACGCGCCGCTGTTTCGCCAGCGTGAAGTAGATGTAACCGGTCGACCATCCGAAGCCGAGCGTCGTCGATCCGACACCGATGCCGACCGCGCCGTACGCGCCATACGCGCGGCTGTGGGAATCAGCGCCCGGGATGAACTGTCCAGGCACCACGAGCCCCTGCTCGGGGAAATAGAAATGAAAGATCCCGTCGCCGGGCGTCGCATAATACGGTTTCGTGATGCCGTGCAGGCGCGCGAACTCGCGCCCGATGCTCGTCTGCTTGTCGTCGGCCTCGACCCCGGTGAACACGAAGTGATCGTTGGCAATCGCCGCCTGCCGCGGATCGATCGTGTTCCCGCCGGTGATCTGGTTGAACGTGTGAATCGCGAACGGCGCGGTTCCGTCAGACGCCGGCAGCAGGTCCGCGTACACGCGCAGCGTCGTGCCAGGCGTGAGATCGGCCGGTTTCAGATCCTTGTCCACGCGGTGCGCCCAGATGATCTGCTCAGTGGACGTCATGCGCCGCGCGTCGCGCTCGTCCGGCCAGTCGACCGCCGGCTGCGTGCTCACTGAACTCTTGAACTCGCGGCGGCCAACGGCGAAAATCCCGCCACTTCGACGAATCTCTTCCTCCTTCGACGACAGCGGCACGGGCTCGTAGGCCTTGCCCTGCCTTTCGTTTCTCAGTTGACGAGTGATCGGATCGAAGGTGAACTCGTCGCCGTCCTGCGCGTCCGCCACGGCTTCGGGACTCTGGACGACCTGGAGGCCGAGATTGAAGCTGTTGCGGCGGAAGATGTCCCCCATGTTGTTGCCGCAGACGACCACCATTTCGAGGCCCGCTTCCTCCGCGACCCCTTTCAATCCGGCCGGGCTCATCTCGCGCGACGATCCGATCGCGAACCGGTCGCCGGCGATAATGAACGTCTCGCCGCGATGCACACGCTCGCGGAAGCCGGGCATCAGGTGGCGGAACGATCCCGCCTTCCACTTCTCGTCGAGCGTGTCGAGGCTCTCCGAGACGCAGTCGGCGGCCGGCGTGATTTGATCCGTGTCGATCGCGTTCAGCTTCTTCGCGAACTTCGTCCCGGGCAGGCTCATGGGATCCCAGAAGATCAGCGCCGTGCCGCGAATCAGTGCCGACTGCTGCGCCGCGGCAGCGGCCGGCTCGGGGATCGAATCGAGGGACACGCGCGGCTTCAAACGCGCGGGCTCAATGGTGTGCATACAGGCTCAGACTACAATGATCGCATGTTCATGTCGGAAGCCGTGACGCGGGGCGTGCGCGTGAGGGTTCAATCGGAATACTCTCCCGACCAGTCAGCCCCCGCAAAGAACCAGTGGTTCTTCCTTTATACCGTCACGATTTCCAACGAAGGCCCCGAAACGGTCCAGCTGCTCACGCGGCACTGGGTCATCACAGACGGCACCGGCCACATCGAGGAAGTCCGCGGCCCCGGCGTCGTCGGAAAGCAGCCGACGCTCAAGCCGGGCGAATCGTTCGAGTACACCTCCGGATGCCCGCTCACCACCCCATTCGGCGTGATGGAAGGGACCTACCAGATGGTCACGCAGGCGGGCGAGCGCTTCGGCGCGAAGATCGCCCCGTTCACGCTCAGCGAGCCCTACACCGTCCACTGAGATTCAACCTCCGATCACGCGAACTCAACGTCGATCTGCAGCGCGTCCTGCAGCCGCTGCAGGTACTCGCCCCGCGGAATCTCGATCGCGCCGAACTGCTCCAGGTGCGGCGTGACCCATTGAATATCGAGCAGCGTGAACCCGCGCGCGTTCATCCGCTCGGCGAGCGCGGCGAGCGCGACCTTCGACGCGTCGGTGACGCGATGAAACATCGACTCGCCGAAGAACGCGCCGCCGAGCGCGACGCCGTATAACCCGCCCGCCAGGCGCTCGCCGTCCCACGCTTCCACCGAGTGCGCAAGCCCATGGCGATGCAGCGCGATGTAGCTCGTGAGGATCTCGCCGTCGATCCAGGTCCCCGGGTCGTCGTCTTTCCGGTCGGCCTCGGCGCACGCGCTTATGACCGACGCGAAGTCGCGATCGACCTCGATCCGGAAGCGGCCGCTGCGAATGACGCGCTGCAGGCGCGACGGAACATGGAATGCGTCGAGCGGGAGGATGCCGCGCGGATCGGGGGAGTACCACCGGATTTCCCCCTCGTCCACCGCCATCGGGAACCAGCCGCTGCTGTACGCGGAGACCAGCAGCTCTGACGGGATCATGCCGCGCTCAGCGCAGAACGAGCACCGCGCAGCGCGCGTGGTCCAGCAGCGCACGCGCGAGATCGGTGGCGGCGCCGCCGCGCGCCTGCACGATCGCGAGGTCGATCGCATGATCGTTGGCGTAGCCGAGGATCTCTTTCACCGCCGGTCCTGTCCGCAGCACGATCTCGACGCCGAGCTGTTCCTGTGCCTCGAGCGGGATCACGCGCGCGAGCCGCTCGCGCGCTTCCTCCTCCATCGCCTGGTGCACCTCCGGCAGTCGATCGGCGCTGACCTCTGACGTCCATCCGGCCGACAGCGGATCCTCGATCGTGTAGACGACATGCAGCCGTGCCTGGAACGATTCGGCGAGCTGCCGCGCGAACGTCACGGATTGATCGAACGCCTCGTCAGTGCTGCCGTGCAACAGAATCTCTCTCACTCGTTTCTCCCTGAGTCCTGAGCCCTGGCCCTACTCCGATCGCAGTGCCACGGCAGGATCCGTGCGCATCGCGCGGCGCGCCGGCGCCAGGCACCCGAGCACGCCCGCCGCGAAGAGCAGCGACGGCGCGATGACGAACGTCGGCAGATCGCGGGCGTGGACGCCGAACAGCAGCGTCTCGAGAAAACGCGTCAGCACGAACGCCACGGCGATGCCTGCGGCTGCACCGGTCGCCACCAGCTTCAGCCCCTCACCGAGCACGAGCGCCAGCAGGTTGGCCGGCTGCGCCCCCAGCGCGAGGCGCAGCCCCATCTCGTGAATGCGCTCCGCGACCGAAAACGAGATCACCGCGTACAATCCGACGACGGCGAGGGTCACCGCGAGCGCGGCGAAGATCCCGACGAGGAACATGTGGAAGCGGCGGCTCGCAATCGCCCCCGCCACGATCTCGGCCATCGTCCGCACACGTGCCACCGGCTGGTTGGGATCGATCGACTGCACGACGGCGCGCGCCGGCGCCGCCAGCAGCGACGGATCGCCCTCCGCGCGCAGCACGATCGCCATCTGCTCCTTCGCGTCCGACGAGTGATGGACGTAGACCTGCGGCCGCAGCGGCGTGTCGAGGCTCGCGTGCCGGGTGTCGCCCACGACGCCCGCGATGGTGTACCAGGGGGCCTCCTGCCAGTAGCTGGCGAGCTTCACACGCTTCCCGAGCGGGTTCCCATTCGGCCACGCGACGCGCGCCAGCGTTTCGCTGATGACGACGAGCGGCGGCTGGTTCGCGGGCAGATACTCCGGAAGCGGCACGCCGTCGCGCAGAGGAATCGCGAACACCTGGAAGTAGCCGGGCGTGACCACCCGGTATTCCGCGATCAACTCGAGGCCGGGTTGAGGAACAGGATTGCCTTCAATGGTGACCGGCACGAGGCTCTCGCGTCCGGCGAGCGGGACGCTGGACGTGATGCCCGCTGCCTCGACCCCGGGAAGCGTCGACGTGCCGGCGACAACGGATCGGAAGAACGCCGCGGTGCGATCCGGCGAATACCGGCTTTTCGGAAGCGTCACCTCCATGGTCAGGATGCGATCGCTTCTGAACCCGGGATCCACGCGCGTGAGGCGCACGAATGTCTGGATGAGCAGCACGGAGCCGATCAGCAGCACGACCGCGAGCGCTACCTCAATCACGACGAGCACGTTGCGGGTGCGCGTGGCCTTGCGCCCGCCGATCGTGCCGCGCGCCCCCTCGCGCAGTCCCTCGGCCGTGTCGTACCTCGTGCAGTGCCATGCCGGCACCGCGCCAAAGACGATCCCGATCGCGAGCGCCAGCGACGTCGTAAACGCGAACACGCGCCAGTCGAGCCCCGCATGGCGGATCGCCGGCAACGACGCGGGGACCATGGCCAGCAGCGCACGAAGCATCCACCACGCGATCGCCAGGCCGGCGAGTCCTGCGAGGGCCGAGAGCAGCACGCTCTCGATCAGGAACCCGGTGACGAGCGAGGACGCGGAGGCGCCCAGCGCGTAACGGACGCAGATTTCGCGCCGTCGCGCCGCCGCGCGCACGAGCAGCAGGTTCGCGACGTTCGCGCACGCGATCAGCAGCACAAAGCCGACGGCCGTGAGCAGCGCGATGAGCGCGGGACGTACGGTGCCGACGAGCTGCTCGTGGAGCGACATCATGCGGATCGTCCAGCCCGTGTTCGTCGCCGGAGACTCGCGCGCGATATCGGCGGCGATGCCCGCGAGATCCGCCTGCGCCTGCGCGGGCGTCATGCCCTCCTTCAGCCGTCCGACAATCGCGAGGCTCTTGCCGCCGCGATTGTGCTGCTGCACAGGCGTGAACACGTCGAGCGCCCAGATGACGGGCGTCAGCGTGAAGCCGAAGCCCTCCGGCAGCTCGCCCGCCGCGGGGAATTCGAACCACGGCGGAAGCACGCCGATGATCGTCACCGGCTCGCCGTTCAGCGAGATCACACGCCCGCTGACGTTCGCGTCCGATCCAAACCGCTGCTGCCACAGGCTGTTCGCAATCAGCACCAGCCGTCCGCGCGTCTCATCGTCGGGTGTGAATGTGCGCCCGATGACGGGGCGGACGCCGAGCACGTCGAAGAACTGTGACGTCACGCGCACCGCGCCAATGCGCTCGGGCTCCCCTTCTCCCGTCAGGTTCACCTGTTCGGTCCGCATCGAGGCGATCGACTCGAACGTGCGATTGCGACGGAGATAGTCGGTGAAGTCGGCGGCCGAGGCGGGAAGGCGATCGAACCCGAGCCGCTGCTGCACCTCGGCGCTGTACTCCCACGGCATCACGATGCGGTCCGGGTCGGGGTACGGCAGCGGACGAAGGAGCACCGCGTCGAAGACGCTGAAGATCGCCGCGTTGGCGCCGATGCCGAGCGCGAGCGTGACGATCGCGACGAGGGCGAACGCCGGCCGTCGTGCCAGCGCTCGAAGCGCGTAACGCAAGCTCAACATCGGCAGCGGTTCTGCAAGGTTCTCTGGGGTTCGCGTCGAACCCCTATTCTGTATGATGGCGTGTTCGCGGACAAAGGAGAAAGCAGAGTGCCGAGGCTGACGGTGGAAGGGTTTGGAACCGTTGATCTGGCGGCCGGGAAACGCCTCGTGCTCGCGATTGAGCAGGACGCGAAGGTGGACGTGCTGCATGCGTGCGGCGGAAACGCGCGCTGCACGACGTGCCGCGTCGAATTCATCGACGGAGAGCCGTCACGCATGACCGAGGCGGAGCGGCAGGTGCTCGCGACACGGGGTGTGACGGGCGCGCGACTCTCGTGCCAGATCGTGTGCGATCACGACATGACGGTGCGCGCGATCAGCCGATTGGAAGGCAGTGGACGGCCGGATCCAGGATCAGCACCGGCTCCGGAGATTACCCCGCCACCTGTCTGGCGTAGCGTTTCCTGATCGTCGGCACCAGGTACTCGTTGAACGCACGTTCGAAGTCGTAGCGCGGCGCAAAACCCCAGTCGCGGCGCGCGGCTGAATCGTCGACGTCGGCCGGCCAGGAATCCAGGATCCTCTGCCGCTTCTCGTCGGTCTCCCATTGAATCTGCGCGTCGGGAAATGCGGCCATCACGGCGCGGCAGATTTCCTCCGCCGACGGATTGAACGCGGCCACGTTGTAGGCGGCGCACGACAACCGCTGCCGCGGCGCCGACGCGAGCGCCATCAGCGCCTCGACGCCATCAGGCATCGCCATGAACGGGATGCGCGTGTCCGGCCTCACGAAGCAGCTGTACGGCTCCCCTTTCGCCGCCGCGTGGATCGTCTCCGCCGCATAGTCCGATGTGCCCCCCGACGGGACGGTCACGGCGGAAATCAGCCCGGGAAAGCGCACGCACCTGAAATCCACGCGGCCAAACGCAGCCTCGGCCGCGAGCTGCTTGTAATGACGCGCGTAATAGGTCCCGAGCTGCTCGCAATACAGTTTGTTACATCCATACATCGTGGTCGGATGCGCCCACTCGTCTTCCTTCACCTTGCCCGCGGCTGCCTTCCCCTCGCGCCCCGGCAATCCATACGCGGCGATGGACGACGGATACATGAAGACGACAGGGTGGCCGTGCGATTCGGCCTGGTGCTGCGCAAACTCGAGGAGGTTGAGCGTGCCCTCGACGTTCACCTGGTGCGCGGTGACCGGCGTGAACTCGGATCGGGTCGAGAGCAGCGCGGCGAGGTGAAACACGAGCTCCACCTGGAACTCCGCGAGCAGCCGCTCGAGGACCGCCCGGTCGAGAATCGAGCCGGTGACCTCGCGATCGACCTTGCCGGCAATCGACGCGTCGAGGCGCGACACGTCGAGCGTGACAATGGCCCGATCGCCGCGCTCGGCGAGCTGCGCGATCAGGCCATGCCCGATCTCGCCGCCGGCGCCGGTGATGAAGACAACTGGTTTACGCACCTGAAAATTATAATGGGGCGACCTCAATCCACTACTTTGTCAGATCGGATGCCGGCGCAGGCGCCCCACGCGTACGTGTCGCCAACCGCGTGTCAAACCCTCGCGCGGGGCCTGGCCGTGACAGCCCCACGCCGGTCCCTCGCCAAGGGCGGTGATAATGCAGCGTGACGGTGAAGGTTGTTGATTGTGGCCGACCGTGCCCCTCAGGCTCACCGTAAGACGCGGAGCAACGTTGGCAGCACGACAACCAAGGACGCGACGATCGCGCCGGCGGTGGCGACGAGGCAGAGCAGTGCGCCGACGAAATGATCGGTTCGCTCGGGCTTCAGCGGATCGAGCCACATCGACGCGAGATAGCCGCCTACGAAGCCTCCGGCATGCGCATAGTTGTCGATGCCGCCGCCCGGCCAGATGAGTCCGTAGACGAACAGGATGACCGCGTACTGCATCGCCTGGCCCCCGACCAGGCTGCTGCCGCCGCGGCGGCCGTAATGGACGAGGGCGCCGAGCAGCCCGAAGATCGGCGCCGACGCCCCCAGCGTCAGGGTCGACCCGCGGAGGATCGGCGGGGCGTACGGGAAGTACTGGGCCGCGAGGCTCGTCAGCAGGAACCCCGCGATCCCCGCGATGGTGTAGATGATGATCATGCGCGCGGCGCCGTAGATGTCTCCGACCACCGGTCCGAGCTGCCGCACCCACAGCAAGTTGAAGAGGATGTGCAGGACGCTTCCATGGAGCCAGCCCGCGCTCAGGAGTGTCCACCACATGCCCAACCCGAAGACCGGCAGGGCGCCGCTCGCGCCGAAGGCAATGGCGATGCTGCCATCTGGCGCCAGCAGGTTGAACGGCCCGTTTCCCATGATGCTGCGGTGCGCCAGGAGCGACAGAAGCAAGGTGGCGGTATAGAGGATGGAGCAGCCGTAGACGATCAGGTCCACGAAGCCGAAGTTGTTCCCGAAGGCGCGGAGCAGCGGCGCGAAGCCCCAGAGTCCCGGGTTGCGCCGGCCGCAGGAGTAGCAGCGATCGTCGTTGACGCCGACAAGCGAGCCGCACGACGCGCAGACCACGGATCCGGTCCGCTGGCGTTTGAGCATCCGTCGAAGCATATAACAGCGGGTGCTGCTCGCACGGACACCGCTCGTACGCTTCAAGAACTCAGCCACCAAGTGGCCGAGTTTACGGCAACATCTTGACGATGAGCAGCTTAGTGGCCGCACCGACTGGAGATTTTCTTGCACTGAGCTGCGGTGCCCTGCGAAAGGCCGTTGGGAAAGGACACCCATGATCGTGTGCCCGTTCTGTGGGCTCGCGTCTGAGTCGCCGCACGAAACGCAGGCCGCCTGCATCGAGGCGCTCCACGTGGAAATCTCGCGCGTGCGCGAAGTCGTCGACAAGATCAAGGAAGAGGAGCCGCGGGCCCGCCCGGCGCTGCGCGTTTCGGCCACTCCCCCCACCTCCAGACGCCGTGCCGATCCACACGGTTAGCCACACGCCTGCCCTGAGCGCGGCGAAGTGCCAGGCGAAGGGCTAACCCGTCCCCAGAACTCCCGTCTAAGCCACTGGATGCCGCAAACGGACGCCGCTGCCGTCGCGCTGGCCCGCGATGGTGATAGCGAGGCTTTCCGGGCGCTCGTGGAGCGCCACAGCCGGGCTGTCTACAGGCTCGCGCACCGGATGACCGGCACGCCACAGGACGCCGAGGACGTGGTGCAGGAGACGTTTCTGAAGGCTTACAAGCAGCTCGGTCGGTTTGAGTCGCGATCGAACTTCGGCACGTGGCTGCACCGGATCGCCGTCAACTGCTCGATCGACCTGATTCGCTCCCGGCCGCACCGCGAGGCGTCACAGGACACCGCCGATCTCGATCAATTCGGCGGCGAGGATCGCGGCGATGCGACGCGCGTTTCGCCGGAGCGGCTGATGCTCAGCACCGAGGTGGAGGACGCCGTCACGGCGGCGATGTCGTCGCTCAGCCAGATGGAGCGTGCCGCGTTCGTGCTGCGGCACTTCGAAGGGCACTCGATTGAAGAAATCAGCCGCGCGCTCGGGCTGAAGGCGAACGCCACGAAGCACAGCATCTTTCGCGCGGTGAAGAAAATGCGGGTCGCGCTCGAACCGCTTGTCTCGATGGATTGACCAATGCCGCACCTGACTGAAGACGACCTGGTTCTGCACTACTACGGCGAGCTCGACGGGGACGCCGGAACCCGTGCCGCGGCACACCTGCACGAGTGCGGCGCGTGCCGCGCGGCGTTCACGAAACTGGAGCGCGTGTTCGCGATGGTCGACGCGGCACCGGAAGCGGTGGTGACCGACGGCTTCGAGCGGATCGTGTGGGCGCGCCTGCAGCCGCGCCTCGAACACGCCCGCGGCGGATGGGCATCGTGGTTCGTGTTCTCACCCGCGCGCCTGGCATGGCTCGCCGCGATCGTGGTGCTCGTCGGCGCCGCATTTTTCGCGGGCCGCCTGTCGCAGCCGCCCGCCGGCACATCGGCCGCAAACGGCGCAGCGGGCGCGGATCTTCGCGAGCGGGTGCTGCTCGCCGATCTCTCGGAGCACCTGGATCGATCGCAGATGATGCTGGTCGATCTGGTGAGCGCCGACACCGACCGCGACGTGGACGTCGAGGTCGAGCGCACGCGCGCCGAGCAGCTGCTCTCGGCGAACCGGCTGTATCGCCGGACCGCCATCGATACCGGAAACCTCGCGCTCGCGCAGGTGCTCGACGAGCTCGAGCAGGTGCTCGTCGACGTTGCGGCAAGCCCCGATCACGTATCGCCCGAGGACCTCGCCGCAATGCGGCAGCGGATCGATGACAAGGGGCTGCTGCTGAAGGTGCGCGTGCTTTCGTCCGAAGTGCAGAAACGTCAACGCCGGCAGATCCGCGCGCGGGCTGGCCAGAGCTCATAGCGATTGGTGACCCTCCGATCGCTGGTAGCTCGTAGCTGAAACTGACATCAAAGGTAACGATATGAACATCAGAATCTTGCGTGTGTGTACGGTGATGATAGTGGGGGCGCTTGCGGCGGCTGGTCAGGCGTTGGCGCAGCCGCAGCCGCCGGTTGGCGCGGGTCCCATCGGACCCGGTCCAGTCGGGCCGGGTCCCGTGGGCGCCGGTCCGATCGGTCCGGGACCGATTTACCGGCCGATGCAGCTTCCCACTGGACCGATGGCGCCGATGTTGATCGGACCGATGACCATTGAAGCGCCCGCCATGATCTTCGCCTTCGATCAGGACCGCGAGCGCGAGCCGGAACAGCGCGAACGCGAGCGCGAAACGCGTGTCTACGAGCAGGGGCGCGAATACCTCGACCAGGGCAAATACGATCGCGCGATCGAGCGGCTGAACGACGTGGTCACCATGAAGGGGTCGCGGGCCGACGCGGCGCTCTATTACAAGGCGTGGGCGCAGAACAAGTCCGGTCAGCGCGCCGAGGCGCTGGCGACGATTTCGGCACTCGGCAAGGAGTATCCGAAGAGCCGCTACCTGACGCAGGCGAAAGCGCTCGAAGCGGAGGTGAAGCGTGACAGCGGGCAACCCGTGCGGCCGGAAAGCGAAAGCGACGAGGACCTGAAGCTGATGGCGATCCAGGCCTTGCAGAACTCGGATCCGGAGCAGGCGACACCGCTGCTGGAGAAGCTGCTCGAGGGAACGGCGTCGCCAAAGCTGAAGTCGCGCGCGCTGTTCGTCCTCGCGCAGAGCAACTCGGCACGGTCGCGCGACGTGATGAAGAACATCGCGAAAGGCAACTCGACGCCGGAGCTTCAGAACCGCGCGATTGATTACCTGGGCACGCAGGGGGGGCGCGAAAGCCGCGCGACGCTGGCGGAAATCTACTCGTCGTCCTCCGATGTCGACGTGAAGCGCCGCATCCTCCGCGCGTTCATGGTCGCAGGTGAGAAGGATCGGCTCCTCGCCGCCGCGCAGAGCGAGCAGAACCCGCAGCTCCGCGCCGAAGCGGTGCAGCAGCTCGGCGTCATGGGCGCGCACGACGAGCTGTGGCAGCTCTATCAGAAGGAAAACGCGGTTGACGTCAAGAAGCGGATCATCCAGGCGATGTTCGTCGGCGGCAACACCTCCCGCCTGATCGAGCTCGCGAAAACCGAGAAGGACGTGGAGCTGAGGCGCACCGCGGTGCGCAACCTCGGCGTCATGGGCTCGAAGGAAAGCGGTGCTGCGCTCGTCGAGATCTACAACAGCGACAAGATACCCGAAATCCGGCAGGCGGTCATCACGGGACTCTTCCAGCAGGACAACTCCAACGCCCTGATCGGCCTCGCGCGCAAGGAGCAGGACGTGACGATGAAAAAGGAGATCGTGCAGAAGCTCTCGCTCATGAGCCGGAACAACCCCGCCGTCATGCAGTACATGATGGAACTTCTCAACGGGAAGTAGGCCTGCGATGCCGCGCGCATTCACACTAATCGCTTCGGTGCTCGGCGCCACCGCGGTGCCTGCCACCGCGGTCGCGGCACAGCAGCCGCGCATCGAGAACGGCACCATCACGGTGCAGGCTGCCGGCTCGCCGCTCGCGCAGTCGTTCCGCGGGCTCGTCTCCTCGCAACGCGACATCGCGTGGATCGGCTACTCGGTCCCCGTCGCGGACCGCGATCGCGTGATGTGCTGCTTCGGATCGGGGAACACCTACATCAGCGGCAGCATGTCGGGCAACAACGTGTGCTGCGGCGTGTGCACGCTCGAGAACTCGGCGGGCACGACGATGTCGTCGCGGACCGAGTCGACGTCGCCGACTGGGGCTGTCAAGCTCGAAGGTCCGGATCGAATGGTCGTCCTCTTCCGGATTGCGGAGCGCCGGGTCGATCGCGTCCGCGTCTTTTCCGAGGATTGCCGCCTGGACGCCGGCGGGCGGCCCGTGACGTGGCTCGACAACGTTCGGCCGGCAGAGAGCATCGCGCTCCTCGAGTCGCTCGTCGGCGCCGACAGCGGTAACCACGTCAGCAACAGCGCGCTCATGGCCATCTCGCAGCACGCCGATCCGTCTGCGATCGAGACGCTCCTTCGCATGGCACGGACGCACAGCGAGCCCCGGGCGCGCGGCGAAGCGCTGTTCTGGCTCGCACAGCGCGCCGGGGACAAGGTGGCGGCGGCGATCCGGGAGCGGATCGACCTAGATCCCGAGACCGACGTGAAGAAAAGGGCCGTCTTCGCGCTCAGCCAGCTGCCCAGGGACGAGGGTGTGCCGCTCCTGATCCAGGTCGCCCGCACCAACAAGACTCCCGAGGTGCGCCGCCAGGCGATGTTCTGGCTCGGGCAGTCGAAGGACCCGCGCGCCGTGGAGTTCTTCGCCGAAATCCTCTCGAAGTAGCCGTACAAAAAAGGGCGCGCGTCACCTGTATCAGGTGACGTCGCGCTCTGCCCGTAATTCCTACGCCGGAAAACCGGCTACGCCTGCACCGCTTCGACGTTGATGATGTTCTCGGCGAGCTGTGTCAGCTTCTTGTCGGTCGTCCCTTCCTCGTTGAGCGTCTGCTGGAGCAGGCGCGCGATCTTCGTGTAGCCGAGCATCTCGGCGTGCGCGCGCGCGGTGCCGTACGCCGCGATTTCGTAGTGTTCGACTTTCTGCGCGGCGCCAATCAGGCCGGCATTCAGGGCGTTCTCCTCGAGGTCCTGGCCCATGATCTCCCGGCCTTCCTCGATCAGGCCTTCCATGCCATGGCACTTCTTGCCGGTGAGCCGCGCCTCAAGCTGCTCGCCGATCTGGTCGAGCCGCTCCACCTGCTTCCGCGTTTCCTCGAGGTGCCGCTCGAACGCGCGACGAAGATCCGGTGAGCTCGCCGCCTTCGCCATCTTCGGGAGCGCCTTGATGATCTGGTTTTCCGCGTTGTACAGGTCTTTCAGTTCGTCGACGAGCAATTCTTCGAGAGGGTTGGTTTCTTCCGCCATTCGTCCTCCTTGCGTTCTATGTGGTCAACGAGATTCGGTTCGAAGTGCAAGACTCTTTCCACGAACCTCATAGAACTGAAACCTTTGTTAATGGACGCCGTGGCTCATCTGCAGCGCTGAGGGATCGGCGCCGAGGCGGCGAATCGCCGTCTCCCACATGATCGATACGTCGATATCGAATACAAGATCCACATCGACATCGCACATCAGCCAGGCCGAGTGCGACAATTCTTCGTCGAGCTGCCCCGGGCCCCACCCCGCATACCCGGCGAGCACGCGGGCTCGGAGCGCGGGCTCCGCTTCGAGCACGCGCCGCAGCAGGATCGGCGATGTAGAGAGATACACTCCCGGAACGATCGTGCGGTACTCGACGTCCTCGGGCGCATCCCCAATCAGGATCCAGCCGCGATCCGGCTCAACTGGGCCGCCGATGCACAGGGGCAGATCGTTGCCGCGTTCGACGGGCGGCTCGAGGCGCACCATGCTGCTCGCGGACGCATCCGTCGGCCGGTTCAGCACCAGCCCAAACGCGCCGTCGGGCATGTAATCGCAGAGCAGGATCACGGTCTTCGCGAAGTTCGGGTCCTGGAGCTGCGGCATCGACAGCAGCAGCGTGGGACGAAAGGATTCCGTCATGGTCCTATTCTGTCGCGCGCGAGAGGGCGGTTGCCACCTTCTTCAGGTCCGCCACGAAACGTTTCATCTCCTCGTGCCTCGCCTCATCGTCCTGCGCACGGAGGATCGATGACGGATGTACCGTCGCGGTGACGAGCGGCGCAAGCGATGAGTCGACGAACTCCCCCCGCTGTTTGGACACCTTGAACGACTTCCCGAGCAACGCCTGGGCCGCGGTCGCGCCGAGACACACGAGCACGCGCGGCTTGACGAGCGCGATTTCGGTTTCCAGCCATGGACGGCACGCGCTGATCTCTCCCGCGTTCGGCTTCGAGTGAATCCGCCGCTTCCCGCGCGGCTCCCATTTGAAGTGCTTGACGACGTTGGTCACGTAAACGATCCGGCGATCGATGCCGGCCGCCTCGAGCGCGCGATCGAGCAGCTTGCCCGCGGGCCCGACGAACGGATGTCCCGCGATGTCTTCCGCGTCACCTGGCTGTTCGCCGACGAGCATGACGCGCGCGCGCTTCGGGCCTTCTCCGAAGACCGTCTGCGTCCCACGCTTGTAGAGATCGCATGCCTTGCAGCCCGCTGCCATCTCGCGGGCGCCGTCGAGCGTGAGATCGTCGGGCAGCAGGTTGGGGACGGGCTCGCCTGGCTTCGGCGTTCGCTTCTTAGCCACGGAGCTTCTCCACGGCCCATGTCACGTGTTCTGCGACCAGCGGATCGCTGCACGTCGGCTCTGTGTGATTTATCAGCGCGTCGATGGCGTCCGTCTCGCCCGCGTTGCCAATCGCGACAGCGAGATTGCGCCGCAGCCGTTTGACGCCCGCGCGTTTCATCGCGCTCCCCTTCAGGAGTGCCCGCAGCTCATCATCCGATCGCTGCCAGAGATCGAAAAGCCTCGGTCCGTCGAGTCCCGGACGTGCCTGCCACGGTGCGTCGTTCGACATGCCGACTGACGACGACAGGTTCCACGGGCACACTTCCTGACAGATATCGCAGCCGTACGCATGTTCACCCACGGAGTGCCGATGCTCCTCCGGGATTGCGCCTTTGAGCTCGATGGTCAGATACGAGAGACATCGGGTGGAATCGAGGACGCGAGGTGCCACGAGCGCGCCGGTCGGACACGCCTCGAGGCACAGCGTGCACGTGCCGCACTGGTCGAGCGATGGTGCGTCAGGATCGAGCGGCAGGTTGCAGATTACCGCGGCGAGAAACACCCACGAGCCCAGCTCCGGATTGATCAGGCAGGTGTTCTTTCCAATCCACCCGAGTCCGGCGTGTTGCGCATAGACGCGTTCCTGCACCGGACCCGTGTCGACGTATCCGTGCGCCTCGAATTCCTCTCCCGCGATTTCGCGCAGGCGTCCGATCAGCGCGGACAGCCGCTGTTCGATGACGACGTGGTAGTCGTCGCCCCACGCGTAACGCGCGACAGCTGCGCGAGCGGGATCCGCGTTCTCGGTCGAGTACGGGCGATGGGTGTTGTAAACGACCGCAAGCGAGATGACCGATTGCGCGCCGGGCATCACGTTCCGCACGTCGGCACGACGCTCGGCCGTGCGATGCATGTAGTGCATCTCGCCCGCGTACCCGCGATCGAGCCACTCGCGGAGAAACGTCAGCTCGGGAAATGCTGCCGCGGGCGCAATCCCGCACAGATCGAACCCTGACGCAGCCGCTTCCTTCTTGACGGCTTCCGACGTGATCTGCACGATGTGGAAGGCGCCCGCCATCCTTCGATTATAGGCAACCCGGTGTGCTTAGAGTTGGCTCGCCGGCCCCGCAATGACGACGTCGTCTCCGAGCTTCTGTCCTGGGAGAAGCGTCGTCTCAGGGTCGCCATCGAACGCGCAGCGACCGGCGGACCTACGCCTTCAGCAACTGCCGCACCATGTAGGGCAGGATCCCGCCGTGCCGGAAGGCGACGAGTTCTTCCGGCGTGTCGATCCGGGCGGTGGCCGTGATGTCCTGCACGGAGCCGTCCTGGCACGTCACGCGGACGGTGACGGCACCGCGCGGCGTGAGGGTCGCGCCCATGCCGAGGATGTCGAAGCGCTCGTGACCGTAGATCTTCAATGACGCCGCGCTCTGGCCGGCGCGGAACTCCAGCGGCAGCACGCCCATGTTCACCAGGTTGCTCCGATGGATGCGCTCGAAGCTTTCCGCGAGCACGGCCTTCACGCCGAGCAGCACCGTGCCCTTCGCGGCCCAGTCGCGCGACGATCCCGATCCGTATTCCTTCCCGGCGATGATGATGAGCGGGACACCCTGCTCTTTGTACTTCATCGCCGCGTCGTAGATTGTCGTCACGTCGCCGTCCGGCAGCAGCGTGGTCCAGCCGCCCTCGGTGCCCGGCGCGAGCTGGTTGCGCAGCCGGATGTTCGCGAACGTGCCGCGCATCATCACTTCGTGGTTCCCTCGCCGCGCGCCGTACGAATTGAAATCAGACGGCGAGACGCCCTTCGAGATCAGGTACTTCCCCGCCGGGCTGTCGGCGGGAATCGAGCCGGCCGGCGAGATGTGATCCGTCGTCACGCTGTCGCCGAGCACCGCGAGCGCGCGCGCACACACGATGTCCGACGGCGGTGTCGGTTCGACGGTCATGCCCTCGAGGAACGGCGGGTTCCGGATATAGGTCGATTCGTCGTCCCACGCGAAGCGTTCACCTGTGGGGCTCGGCAGCGATCGCCACCGATCGTCGCCGTCGAACACCGTCGCGTACTTCGACCGGAACATCTCCGACGTCACCGCCTTCAGCATCGTCTCCTGGATCTCGCGCTCGGTCGGCCAGATGTCCTTCAAGTACACGGGCTCGCCGTCGGAGTCCTCACCGAGCGGCTCCGACGTCATGTCGATCTGCATGCGTCCGGCGAGCGCGTACGCGACAACGAGCGGCGGCGACGCGAGGTAGTTCGCGCGGACCTGCGATTGGATGCGTCCCTCGAAGTTGCGGTTGCCGCTGAGCACCGCCGCGACGATCAGGTTGTTCTTCTTGACGATGCTCGACACCGGCTCGGGCAGCGGGCCGCTGTTGCCGATGCATGTGGTGCAGCCGTAGCCGACGAGGTTGAAGCCGAGCTCCGCGAGATATTCGAGCAGGCCGGACGCCTTGTAGTACTCCGTCACTATCCGCGAGCCGGGCGCGAGGCTCGTCTTCACCCACGGCTTCACTTTCAGTCCGCGCTTCACGGCATTGCGCGCGAGCAGCCCGGCGCCGATCATCACGCTCGGGTTCGACGTGTTCGTGCAGCTCGTGATCGCGGCGACGACAACCGCGCCGTGATCGAGCTCCTCCATGCCGGGAATCGTGTCCGTCGCGGTCGCGATGGCCGCCGCGGCGGGCTGCGCGGCAGGCGATCCGATCTCGCCGGGCTTCTCGGCCGCAGGCTTCGGCTTGCGCTCTGTGAGCATCAGATCGAGCGCCTGCTGGAAGCGCACCTTCGACTGGCGCAGCGAGACGCGGTCCTGCGGACGCTTCGGTCCGGCGAGGCTGGGTTCGACCGTCGAGAGATCGAGTTCGAGCGTGGAGGTGTAGACGGGATCCTGCGCGTTTGCCCCGCGGAACAGCCCCTGCTCCTTCGCATACGCTTCGACCATCTGCACGTGCGACTCGTCGCGGCCCGTCAGGCGGAGATAGTCGAGCGTCATCGCGTCGATCGGACAGATGGCGATCGTCGCGCCGTACTCCGGCGACATGTTGCCGAGCGTCGCGCGATCCGCGATCGTCAGGAACGCCAGCCCCGGCCCGTAGAACTCGACGAACTTGCCGACGACGCCGAACTTGCGCAGGCGTTCCGTGATCGTGAGGACCAGGTCCGTTGCGGTCGCCCCTTCCGGCAGTCGATCGACGAGCCTGAACCCAACGACTTCGGGGATGAGCATCGAAATCGGCTGCCCGAGCATCGCGGCTTCCGCTTCGATGCCTCCGACGCCCCAGCCCACGACTCCGAGGCCGTTCACCATCGTCGTGTGCGAGTCGGTTCCGACGAGCGTGTCCGGATACGCGAGCACGCCGCCGCCGGTCGTCTCCCTGAACACCACGCGCGCCAGGTGTTCAAGATTCACCTGGTGCACGATCCCCGTGTCGGGGGGGACGACGCGGAAGTTCTGGAACGCTTCCTGCCCCCAGCGCAGAAAGATGTAGCGCTCGCGGTTGCGCGCGAACTCCAACGCGGCGTTGAGATCTGCCGCGTTCATCTCCGAGTAGTGGTCCACCTGGACCGAGTGATCGATGACGAGCTCGACCGGCTGCAGCGGGTTCACCTTTTTCGGATCCCCGCCAAGCCGCACGATGCCGTCGCGCATGGCCGCGAGATCGACCACCGCCGGCACACCTGTGAAGTCCTGGAGCAATACACGCGCGGGTGTGAACGCGATCTCCTGCTGCGTGCTCGACGTGACATCCCAGTTGGCCAATGCCGTCGCGTGCTCGGCGTGAACGAACCGGCCATCCTCGCGGCGCAGGAGATTCTCGAGAAGGATCTTCAGCGAGTAGGGCAGCCGCGCGATCCCGCTGTAACCAGCGCGCTCGAGCGCGGGCAGGCTGAAAATGTCGAAGGTTCCGCCGCCGGCCGTCAGCCGCGTGCGTGTATTGAAGGAATTCTGGAAGGCCATCTTCGGATCATCCTCCACTGAATATCGCGAGTGCAAGTGTTGAGCTGTGCGGCCGCGTCGACTCAACGGTTGGCGTGGGCACGCGCTTTGCGACTCGTGCGCTGGAGGTCAACACAATGGCTGACAACGACACGCCGAATCGCGCCGCGAACAAGGAAAAGGCGGAAGGTGACCGCTCGACGGCGGAACACAACACCGCCGTGCCGAACTCGGAGAGCAGCACGGATCGCGGATACAGCGACGACGACGGCGATAACGCGGGCGGCATTACGAACCGGCCGCTCGATGAGGAAGTGGAAAACCAGAACGCGCTGCCGGAACGCGGCCTCTCGCAGGCCGAGGAGCAGACGCGCAGCAATGAGGACATGGAACGATGAGCGAAAATCCCGGACGGCGCCGCAACATCCCGGCGGATCCCACGGCCGAGCCGGTGTCGGACCCGGTGCCGACCGGCGACGACGTGATCGGCCGCGAAGAGAACGAGCCGGTGCGAACGCCGGCCGAAGAGGATCGTCCGGTCCCGACGCCGCGGCGGTACGACGAGCCGGCTGACGACGTCGTGATGCCTTCGGACGATTCGACGCTGAACACCCAGATCTGACGTGTGCTGATCGCGCACCTGTCGGATCTGCACATGCGCGACGCGGAGGATGTGGTCTGGCTGGAGTGTCAGCTCGATCGCATCGCTTCGCGCGACGCGGATCACCTCGCCGTCACGGGCGATCTGCTCGACCGGTGGAATCCCTCCCTCCTCTCTCGCGCGCTCGATGCGTTCGCGTCGCGCGCCTGGCTCGATCCCGAACGACTCACCATCCTTCACGGCAATCACGATCTGGCGTCCAGCGGCGGCCACCCGCGCCGCGGCGCGGACCTGTGGCGCCTCGCGACGCGGTTCTGGGATCCACCGGCACTCGTCATGTGGCGCCAGCGCCGCTTCTATCGTGCGATCGCTCGGCGATCCGGATCATCCGGACCGCCTGTCGCACATCCCTCTCCATTCAGTAAGACGCTCGAGACCGGCGTGCGGATCGCGGTGCTCGACACGGTGGCGCGGCCGCGAACCCCGTTCTCGCTCCGCGGCGGCGCGATCATCCTGCACCACGCGCTCGGCTGCATCCCGCGATCGCAGACGGACTGGCTGTTGCAGCAGTCATCGCGTCCGGTGCCGCTCGTCATCCTGATGCACCACCTGCCGCTTGGCACTCCGGGATTCACGTGGAAGCCGAATCCGTTCTGGGGCGTGCACTTGCCTGATGTTCACGTCCCGATGCACGTCGACGAAGAAGATCGCGCAAGGTTCTGGGCCGCGGCGCACGGAGCGTCAGCACGTCTCGTCCTTTGCGGTCATGTTCATCGTGCGCGACTGGAGTGGAAGGACGGGATTGCCGTCGGCGTCAACGGCCAGAGCGGCGCCGCGTGGGCCGGACGCACGATCGCGTTTTATAGCGTTGATGACGAGCGGGTGACGATGAGGATGGAGCGCGTCGAGTAGAGAAGCGCAAGCGGCCGCACCTGTCGTCGTAGCGGAAGAAGAGTTCTTCCCCTGAGTTTCGCGATTGCTGATGTGCCAGGCTGGCCTAAAGGCCAGCACCACCGCAGCGAATCGCGATCTAAAACAGATACATCAGCGAGACACCCGCGGTCGGGACCGTGCGCCTCTTGTCCGCTATGTCGGCGCCCCCTTTGCGGAACGCCACACCGCCATCGAACCGCAGTCCGGCGCGGTGCATCCCTTCACCGAACCACAACTTCAGTCCCGCGCCGGCGTGATATTCGCTGCCCCTCTCCACGACTTCATTCTTCTCGTGCAGCTCGCGAACATAGCCTGCGCCGCCGCGGACAAACGGCACTCCCCTGCCGCCGGCGAAGGACAACCCGGTGAGATGCAACACCGCGGATCCATCCGCGACCAGGCGCGTCAGCGTTTCGGTCGCGGTCACATCCGCCGCCGACTCCGCGTCGTCGCCAAGCCGGATCTCGACGGTTGGACGGCCGTATTCGACGCCGGCTTCGACCGACAATGCCTTCGCGACATAGACGCCGAACCGTCCTTGCGCACCGATGACCGGTTTCGTCCGCGTCGTGGCGGTAAACAGGACGAACGGACTCGTGTCGGTGGTCGAGTTGCGCGTTTCCTCTGCTGACACCGACCCCTGGTCGAAGCCGCCGGACCACACAGCGCCGCCGCTGATCTCGAGCGAACCGGCATGCGGCACGTCGCGTCCGAAGCCGTAATGCCCTTTGTAGAGCTGCGCCCACGCGAGCACCGGGCATGCGAGCCACGCAAGCAGGGCGCACGCGAACGCGCGCCTCACTTCGCTACCACTTTCAGCTCGACGTTCGTCGTGCCGCCGCCTCTGGGGACAACCACGATCTTGCTGGAGAACTGCGGCTTGAAGTCGACATCGATGTTCAGCGTCGCGTCGAAGAAGCTGTCGATGTCGCCGTCGTCCAGCGGCTCGACACGCACGATGTGCGGCCCGGGATCGAGGCCCGCGATGACGAAGCTGCCGTCGTCGCTCAGCGAAAACCCTCCAATCAGCTTCTTCGTGTGCGTGTCGAAGGCGACCACGTGCGCGCCGAGCACTCCCTTTCCCCCCTTGGTCACCTTGCCGCTGATGCTGCCGGTTTCGCGCGTGAAGGACGATGCGGGATAGATGTCGGAGATGCCGGCGATGTCGTCCGCCTTGAGCGTCCGGCCGGAGATGTTGCCGGTGGAGAACGCGATCGGGAACATGACGGCCTCTGACGAAATGACGCGGCGCCCGCCGGAGCGAAGCTCCGTCTCCCCCATCGCCGAGTGCGCCAGCCCGTGCAGATGGCCGATCTCGTGCAGCGCGATCGACTCGACGTCGAACGTGCTGGGTTCGCCGCCGGAGGCGACCGACCACGGGAACGCGCCGTTCAGGAAAATGTCCGCCTCCAGGATGGCGCCGTCTGTCGTGTCGATCATGAAGGACGTTGCGCCCAGCGTCCGATCGAGCTCCGGCCGGCTCTGAAAGCCGATCACGGTCGCGCCGTCACCTCCCGTGGGGTTCGAGGCTGTGAAACCGACGAACGTCGATGAGAGCTGCGCGGTCGTGACGGCGTCCCATGTCGCGAATGCGCGTGTGACCGCCTGCTGCAACTGCGAGGACGAGACGCCTGCGATGCCGCGATCGGTCACGAAGTACCGGATGGGCATCTGCGACCAGCGCAGCGTGACGGTCCGGCCGTTGAGACGTGTGCCGAGCTTCAGATACGCCGAAACAGGAGCGGCGGCGGCGCCGACGAGAACAGCCGCGAAGAGGAGCGCAACGCAACGCTTCATCGCGCACCGCCTGTCCAGACCATGGCGGTCCGTACCGAGGCCGCGAACGCATCGAGCGGCAGCGGCTGACGCGCTCGATCGCCCCGAACGATTGCCTGGGGCGCGTCGCTGGCGGCGATCAGCACCGGCGGCACCACGAGGCGGCGGCCGGTGCGCGCGTCGACACGCACGCGGTAGACGCCCTGGTTCAACCCGAAGACGTGGGCGATGCTCGGACCGGCCGCGCTCAGAAACAGCACGACCTCCTCACCCTGCCGGAACTCGGGCGCGCCGACCATCACGTTCTTATAGCGTCCGATTTGTCCACCCGGCACACGGAATGTAACGGTGTCGCCCGGCCCACCTTTCAAGTACGAGCCCGCCTCGAGCGTGACGATCGTGTCGATCCGCGTGCGATCGTCGGACCATTCCGGCCGCACCTCGGCGACGCGCCCGTACACGATGATTTGCGAACCGGCGACGACTTCACGGAATTCGGCCGGCAGGAGAACGGTCGCGCGAACGTCCTGCGCGAGCCACAACAACATGACGAGGGTGATCACACGGCGCATGCAGCGAGTCTACTCCAAAGGATTTTTGGCAACGTCGAGCACGGCTTTCGCGGCCCGGCGGCTTGCACCCGGAGCGCCGAGCCTGCCGCGAACGCGCCGCAGGTCTTCGCGCACGCGTGCGGCGTGCCCCGGGTCGCCCAGCACCTTCAGCGCTTCCGCTGCCACGGACTCCGGGGTGAAGTCGTCCTGAATCAGCTCGGGGACGATGCGATCGCCGGCAACCAGGTTGGCCATCGCGTAGGTGTCGACGTGAACGAATGGCTTGCCGAGCCGGTACGTCAGCGGCGACAGCCGGTACACGACAACCATCGGACATTCGTGCAGCGCGGCCTGCACGGTCACGGTGCCTGACGCGACGAGCGCGAGATCGGCGGAGGCGAGCACGTTGTCCGCCTCGCCATGCACGACCACGATGTCTCCGGTGGTGCTGGCCTTTAGGCCAGCCGTCAGCGAAGAATCGCGCTCTCCGGTGGTGCTGGCCTTTCCTGGCCTGAGCGCAGTCGAAGGCAGGCCAGCCGTCAGCGACAGGGGCGCGAAGAGGTCATCGGAGAGATGCGGTGCGCGGGCGACGAGGAACTGGGCGCCCGGGATCCGCGCGCGAATCAGCGCCGCCGCGCGCGCGAGGTCCGGCAGGATCGCGTGCACCTCGTTCCGGCGGCTCCCCGGCAACAGCGCGATCACCGGGCGAGCGGGATCGAGCCCGGCGCGCGGCAGGAAAGTGCTGCGCGGCTCCGGAGGCTCCAGGAGATCGAGCAGCGGGTGCCCGACCCACTGCACGGGAATCCCTGCCTGTCGATAAATCGTTTCCTCGAACGGAAAGATCACCAGCACGCGGTCCGCGATCCGCCGCATGGTCCGCATCCGCCCGCGCCGCCAGGCCCACAACTGCGGACTGATGTAGTAGACGACCGGCACGCCGCGCTTCTTCAGCGCGCGCGCCAGGGTGAAGTTGAAATCGGGGAAATCCACCGCGACGAACACGTCGGGACGTGTCGTGTCGGCATCACGTACGATGCGGCGGTACGTGGCGTACGTGCGCGGCAGCACCCGCGCGACCTCGAGCAGGCCGGTAACGGAGAGGCCGCTGAAATGATCGATGAGCGCCGCGCCGGCGGCCTCCAGACGTGCGCCGCCGAACCCCGTGATGACGGCAGATGGCTCCGCGCGCAGGATCTCCGTCGCAAGCGCACTGGCATAGAGGTCGCCAGATGGCTCGCCGCACGAGATCATCACGCGCACTGAACTGGAATCCGCCTCTCAGCTCGGCTTGCTGAAGATCGTCGAATCGACGGGGACGTTGAACTCGTACTTGCGGACCGTTCGCTCCACGGCCGGCGCCCCCTCGCGGCGCAGCTCCGTCTTGAACGCCACCTTGAGGCCGTTGACGTCGCGGTAGTCCGAATAGATCTCCTCCGCGGAGACTTCTGTGGCTCCCACGGCGATCTTGTAACGCGATTTGCTAATGAGTCCGGTCACGCGATCGATCCACAGGGTCACCAGCGTGCCGCCGGGGATCGCAACGTCGAGCGACGCGGCATCCCCCGCTTTCGCGCTCACCTTGCCGTCGGCGAGCACCGCGCGCATCCTGGATCCAGTAGCTGCCGGCGTTGAACACCTGCACCACGCGGCCGGCAGGCGTCTGTGCCTCGACGCGATACGAGGACGGATATCGAATCGTCGTGATGCTCGGAAGCTCGGTGGTCGAACCCGCGGCGGAGACGGCCGCGACGGAATCCACGCGCACTGTCTGAATCGACCGCAGCAGCGACAAGCCCCCCTTCGCCGCGATCGCGCGGGCAATCAGCTCTTTCGCATCGGCGCTGCGCGCAGCGGACTGCGCCGCAGGCCCGGGGATCTGCCGTCGAAACGCGATCGGCTCGATCCGCCCGGCCGCCGCGGGGCCGTGATGGCGCAGGTCCGGCGATGACAGATCGAGCTCGGCGATCGGGATCCGCTCGACCTGATCGAAGCCGACGCCCGGCAGGTCCTTCGCGAACACGGAGGCGTCGCCGACGAGCACGATCGACAGCCGATCCGGCCGCAGATACTGCTGCGCGACGCGCTGGATGTCGTCGACGGTGATCATGTTCACGCGCTCGCGATAGGTCTGGAGGTCGTTGAGATCGAGGCCGTAGAAGATCGCGTTCAGCACCTGCAGCGCGATCGCGCTCGGCGTCTCGATCGTCAGCGGGAAGCTGCCGGTGAGATATTCCTGCGCATCGGACAGCTCGCGCGACGACACGCGCTGCCGCTGCAGGCGCACGATCTCCTCGACCATCAGCCGCAGCGCTTCGGCCGTCTTTTCGGAACGCGTATCGGTTTCCGCGACGATGTCGCCGGTGTCCTTGAGCGCGTTGAGATCTGCCGACGCGCCGTACGTCAGGCCGCGCTCCGAGCGCAGGACGCGGTGCAGGCGGTTGCCCCCTTCGCCGCCCAGAATCTTCATCGCGACGTCGAGCGCCAGGTAATCGGGATGCCGGCGCGGCAGCGCGATGTTGCCGACCCGGATCTCGGTCTGCGCGGCCCCGGGACGATCGACGACGACCGCGCGGCGGGTTGGCGGAGGCGGCTCCTCGGCTTTCACCGGCGGGAGCTCGACACGCTGCCAGTTTCCGAACGCCCGCTCCGCGCCGGCAAAGGCCTCGTCCGCCGTGACGTCGCCAACGATCGCGAGGATCGCGTTGTTGGGCGCGAACCACCGCTTGTGGAACGCCAGGAGATCGTCGCGCGTGATGGCGGCGATCGATTCCGGCGTGCCCGAATCCGGCTTGCCGTACGGATGAAACCCGTAGACGAGCCGATCGAAGACAACCCCGGCGAGGTAATCCGGATCGTCGTAGCTGACCTTCAGGCCCGAGAGGATCTGCTGACGCTGCCGATCGATTTCCTCCCGCGCGAACGCCGGCTGGCGCGCGAGGTCGGACACGAGATCCAGGCCGAGCCCGAGGCTGTCCTTCATCACCGCGGCATTGATGAAGGTGAGGTCGCTGCCCGCTCCGGCGCCGATGGCGCCCCCAATCGAATCAATCGTGGTCGCGATCTGCTCGGCGGTGTTCGTCGTGGTGCCCTGATCGAGGAGCGACGCTGCCAGGTACGCGACCCCCGGCTTTTTCGCGGGATCCTGCGCGCCACCCGCTTTGAAGATCAGCCGGATGCTGACCGCGGGCTGCTCGTGGTGCGAGACCGCAATCACCTGGAGGCCGTTGGGGAGCGTCCGGACCTGGTAGGGAGGAAAGTTCACCTGCCGCGCGGCGAGCGGGCCCGGCGGCCGTTCGGCCGGCCAGTCCAGCATCTGCGCAGAGGCCGTCGCCGCGATCGCAAGCGCGAAGGCGACATGGAGTGTCGTGACGACGCGGCGCATCAGCGGGTCACCCCGCTGCCCGCGCCCTTCGGCATGATGGTGATCACCAGCCGGTTTTCCGGCGTGAAGTACTTGCGCGCGACGCGCTGCACGTCCGCCTGGGTGATGTTCATGAAGATGTCGAACTCGCCGTCCGCGGTCTTGACGTCGTTGTGGATGACGGCGGCGTGCCCGAGCGTCATCGCCTTGTCCTTGTTGGCCTCGCGGCTGAAGATGTAGTCGCGCGCGAACTGGTTCTTCGCCTGCTGCAGCTCGGCCGCGCTGATCGGCTCGTTGCGCAGCTGGTCGAGCTCGGCGATCAGCGCCGCGATCGTCTCGTCCGTCGTGTGGCCCGGCTGGACGATCGCGACGGCATAAAAGAGGTTGGGATCCTCGATGATGTTCCCACCCCCGAACGCCGCCAGCGCCAGCTGCTTCTCGTAGACAAGCTTCCGATAGATGCGGGAGCTCTGGCCGTCCGACAGCACCTTCGACGCGATGTGCAGCGGATACGAGTCAGGGTTGCCGTCGTAGGTGATGTGGTGGGCGACCACGACCGCAGGCAGGGGCCAGCTCTCGTCGAGGCGCACGCGCCGCTCCTTCGTCTGCGGCGGCTCCTGGGGAATCTCGCGCGGCACGGGGCGATTGGATTTCGGCACGCGTCCGAGGTACTTCGTGGCGAGATCCTGCGCTTCCTTCGTGTTGAAATCACCGACGAGCACGAGCGTTGCGTTGTTCGGCACGTAATACGTGCGGAAGAAATCGCGCACGTCGTTGATCGAGGCGGACTCGAGATCCTTCATGCTCCCGATCGTCGGGTGCTTGTACGGATGGACCATGAATGCCTGGTCGTAGATCAGCTCGTTCAGCCGGCCGTACGGCTGGTTGTCGATCCGCATCCGGCGTTCTTCCTTCACGACCTCGCGCTCGGTCTTGAAGACCTGTTCGTCGATGCGCAGCGTCGCGAGCCGATCGGCTTCCAGCCAGAGCACGAGCGGCAGGTACTGCGCGGGCACCGTCTCCCAGAAGACCGTCGCGTCTTCAGTGGTGTACGCATTGCTCTGGCCGCCGATGCTCGAGATCCAGGACGGATGCCCCTCGGGCTCCACGTTCTTCGAGCCTTTGAACATCATGTGTTCGAAGAGATGCGCGAAGCCGGTGCGTCCCGGCCGCTCGTTCTTCGATCCGACGTGGTACCAGATCTCCGCGTGGACGATCGGCGTCGAGTGATCTTCGAGGAAAACGACCTGCATCCCGTTGGGTAGCGTCGTCATCGTGTAATCGAGGCGCGTCGGACGCGTCGACGCGCGAAGCGCCGGATCGATCGCGAGCAATACCGCGGCTGCCGCCACGAGGGCGGCAACGGGCCGTAAGATCGGATGTGGCATGAGTTTCCAGGCCCGAGCAGAATTTCTACGATCTTACTTCAGACGCGCTTCGAGCGCCGCGAGCCTCGCTTCGAGATCGGCAATCGTCTTCCTGAGCTCGGGCAGCTTGCGGAAGACGGCCGATGACTTCAGCCAGTCGCGGTTGCTGATGGCGGGATAGCCGGAGATGAACGACCCGGCCTCGACGCTGTTCGGAATGCCCGACTGCGCGGTCGCGACGGTCCCCTTCCCGATCGTGATGTGGCCGGACACGCCGACCTGCCCCGCGAGCGTGACCGAGTCTTCGATCCTCGTGCTGCCCGCGATACCCACCTGCGCGGCCATCAGCACGTTCCGGCCGATCGTGACACCGTGCGCGATCTGGACGAGGTTGTCGATCTTCGTTCCCGCGCCGATGCGCGTTTCACCCACAGCCGGCCGGTCGATCGTGGCGTTCGCGCCAATGTCGACGTCGTCTTCGATGACCACCCCGCCGACCTGGGGAATCTTCTGGTGCGTGCCGTCCGGACGCTTCGCGAAGCCAAAGCCGTCGCTGCCGATCACCGCGCCGTCCTGCACGACCACGCGATCGCCAACCCTGACGCGCTCGCGAATCGAGACGCCGCTGTGGATCACGCAGTCGCTGCCGATCTGTGCGCCCGGCCCGATGATCGCGTGAGGATGGACGATCGTGCGCGCGCCGATGTGCGCGCCGTCCGCGACGACGCAGAGCGCGCCGACGGAGGCGTCGGGCGAGATCGTCGCGGACGCGGACACCGCCGCAAGCGGGTGCACTCCCGCGGCCGGCCGATCGCGATCCGCGAAGAGCTCAACCGCCTTCGCGAACGCAAGATAGGGATGCTGAACGCGAAGCATCGCGCACGGGGCTGTCGCCGCGCTGTCCGACAGGATGACCGCTGACGCTTTCGTCTCCCTGAGCGCCTGCGCGTATTTCGGATTGCTAAAGAAGGTCAGGTCGCCGTCGCCGGCCTCCTCGATCCCGGTGACGCGGCGAATCTCGATCTCGCCGTCTCCTTCCAGCCGGCACTCGAGACGTTCGGCGATCTCTCGGAGCTTCAACGCCGCCAGTATACCGTCACGACGACGGAATGGCGGTGCGCTCGAAGAACCTGGCGAGGTGTTCCAGCTTCAACGCGCTCGCGACGTCGTGGACGTGGCGATCGCGCTCGGCGCCGTCGAGATCGATCGCGCCTCGGAGCGCCGTCAGCGGTGCGCTCTGCTGAGCCGTCCACCGCACGACGTTGAGTCCCTGCCGCGCGCCGCGCATCGAGAGGAAGTGTCCGACCATGCGGAACGCGAAGTAATACGCGACAAGGTTCGGCCCGGGCAAGAGGACGAGCAGCCCGGACGCGATGAACAGGAGGGAATCGATGATCAGCCACAGGCGATGGCGATCGAAATCGCGGCCGAGCTGGCGCCGAAGGATCGTCGTCGCATGCCCCCCTTCCACATCCGTGGGGTGATAGAGGGAGGCCTCAGCCTGGCGGCGAAGATGCCAGAGCAGTCGCTGCTCCGCGATGCTTTCCGCGACCCAGCGCATCAACCGCGCCTTCATCCGGGCGAAGAGACCACGCTCCTCCGCGTCGCGCTCGGCATGGCTTCGGCGGCGTTCGCGTTCGGCCTCGGCGAGCATCGCTGCGAAGCGCGCTTTCATGCGGGGGATGAAACCGGAGGATCGTCCGCCGTCCGGCTCCTCCGGTTCGTCCGGCACTTCGCAGTACAACTCGTACCGGTCGCGGCCGATCGGCACGAGGTACACGTCCATTACACGCGGCGGCCGCTCAACAGGCGCAGCACGATGACGACGAGCGCGATCACGAGCAGCACGTGAATCAGCCCGCCGGCCACGTGCATCGTGAACCCGAGCAGCCAGAGAATCAGCAGCAGAACGACGATGGTCCAGAGCATGGGCAATCCTCCGGAGCGCTGAGCTGCAAGTGAAATGCCATTACTGCTTTCTAACTTTTTTCGGTGTGCTCGGGACGTCCACCGGCACCGCGGGCCGGCCCGCGTCAATCCATGCGGCGGTAACGACGGCAGCCACGTCACCGATTGAATCCGATAATCGCTGCTCGAGGATCGGCTTCACCTTTCCGAAAAACACGTCGTAATAGGCGTCGTCATACGCGTCCTTCCCGGCAACCGCCGCCTTGTCGGCGTCGAGGACCGCCTGCACGTTCGAGAAGCTGACGACGAGCGAGTCGAAGATCAGCTCACGGACATTCGCGACCCTGGCGGGAACTTTGGGCGCCAGCTGCAGACGCGGCTGATAGCGCGCGAACAGGTCGGACTCGAAGCGCGCGTGAATGCCCCATTGTCCCGTGAGCTGTCCGTCGTAGTTGACGGCTGCATGGAACGGCACGTGCGCGTCCGCGGTGTAATGGGAGATCACGGCCGCGAAGAACTTGATGTTCTCGCGCGCGTAGGGCGCCTTCTGCGCGAACGCGTCGATGAGGTGCTTGTAGATTTCCTCCGTCCTCCACGGCAGCGTCCCGTTGCGCGTCACGAAGTCGAGACCATAGCGCTTCACCGCCGCGCCGTACTCGTGCGGCAGATCCTTGAACGGGTACGGACCGTAGGAGTCCATGTCGACGAAGTGCCGCGGCGGTTCTTCGAGGAACCCCGCCGTCCGCCACAGATCGGGATCGATCGAATGCTCGACGACCGTTGTCGTGTACTTCTCGAAGAACGGCCGGATCTGCGCCGGCAGCAGCGCAATCGCCCGGGCGGTGATGAACTTGTGGACCTCGGTGCCCCACGCCACCGCCGGCGCCGGCCGCCCGAGCACGAACACCAGGGCGAGAACGACGACGGCTTTCGTTCGCATGATTAATGATACGTCGCGATTTCTGCGTCGGTGGTGCCGGCCTTCAGGCCTGCATCGGTGGTGCCGGCCTTGAGGCCGGCCATTCAAAGCAGCGCTACGGCACGATCAATTTCCTGAGCGTCCGCAGGTTGCGCGCGTCCCACGGGTCGACATCGCTGCGGCGCTTGCTCTCCTTGCTTTCGAGCTTCGGTGTCTCGAGCAGCATGGGCAGCCCCGTGAAGCGCGAATCGTTCAGCAGCCGCCGGAACGGCTCCAGTCCCAGGCATCCCTTGCCGATGTGCTCGTGGCGGTCCACGCGGCTGCCGCACGGCTTCTTCGAATCGTTCAGATGGAACACCTTGATGCGATCGAGCCTTACGATCCGGTCGAAGTCCTCGAAGGTGCGCGCGTTAGCCCTCTTCGGTGCAGAGATCGTAGCCGGCCGTCAGCAGGTGACACGTATCGAGGCACACCCCGACCCGCGGTGAGCCGTCGACGCGCTCGAGGATGGCGGCAAGGTGCTCGAAGCGGTGTCCGAGGTTCGTCCCCTGTCCCGCGGTGTGCTCCAGCAACACCATCGTCTTCGCTTTCGGGCGCTCCGCGAGCAGCTGTTTAATCGCGTCGCTAATCAGCCGCAACCCTTCTTCCTCGCTGCCAGTCGTGTAGGAGCCCGGGTGCATGACGAGCCCATCGAGCCCCAGGGATTCGGCGCGATCGAGCTCGTCGCCAAGCGCCGCGATCGACTGCGCGCGAAGCGCCGGCGCCGCGGTGGCCACATTAATCAGGTAGCTGTTGTGCGCGACGACGGGGTGGATGCCGGTTTCGTCGACGCGTTTGCGGAAGAGGAAGATCTCGTCGTCCGGCAGGTGCCGCGCGCGCCACTGCCCGGCGGACTTGGTGAAGATTTGCAGCGCCTCGCAGCGCGACGCCTTGGCGCGATCGACCGCGCGCGGCAGACCACCGGCGATTGACATGTGGGCGCCAAGACGAGGCAGCTATTCCTCCGTTACCCAATGCACGCGTCCGCGAGGATCACGCGACACTCAACCGTGACGCGGGAGCCGCCGCCGCACGCCATCAGCCCGCCGATTCCTCGCCAAAGACTTCCGCACTGAACCTGAAAATATGTGCGCCTCGCTGCCAGGCGTCGCCCCGCAGCCCCGCCTTGAGGCACGTCTGGCGGAGGAACTGCTCCACCGCCCAACCCCACTCCGTCGCCACCTGCGGCAGCAGCAGCCCGCGCCGGAAATCCTGCTCCGCGACCAGGCCATGCTTTCCGATCACAATCGCAGATGGATCGCGCGGATCGATCGACTCGAGCGGGCCAAGCACCGACACTTCCACCGACAACTCAGGGATCTCGCCGGTCGAGACCGGCGGGAATCGCGGGTCCTCGCTCGCCGCGTCGGCCGCGCACCGGACGACCTCACCGGCCAGGCCGCGTTTGCACTGCAGCGTGCCGAGGCAGCCGCGAAGCTCGCCGCGGCGCTTGATCGTCACGAACACGCCCGACGAGTCCGGCAGATCCATCTCGAGCGTCAACGGCTCGCGCCGTCCGGTCACTTGCGCCACAATCGATCGTTTCGCGAGCGTGAGGAGCGCGGACTTCTGGTCCTCAGTGAGCATTCGCAAACGTCCCGATTGCCGCCGCCATGTAGCCGACGACGCCATCGTAGTCGCCGGAGATCTCGCCGGAATGCCCGTACTTCAGCACACGGCCGTTCCGTGCGCCAAGCGCTTTCGCCGCTTTCATGACGGCGATCGCGGCGCCTCCTCCGCAGGCGACGTACTGTCCGCGCTGGTGCTCCGGATACTGCTCGAACAGATCGAGCAGCGCATCGGCGTCGAACGCGTTGACGCATTGCTGAACGCGCGCATCGAGCTTTGCTGCGGTCTTCGCGTCGAGATAATGCGAGAGGTCGGTGCTCGCCACGAGCAGCGCGCGCCGTCCGGCGAAGGCGGACGCGATGGCGCCGGCAAGCGCGTCGATCGTGTCGCGGTGCTGGAGTCCGATCAGCAGCGGCACGATGGGCACGTCCGGCAAGACGCGCTTCAGGAACGGCAGCTGCATCTCGAGCGAATGCTCGCGGCGATGCACGGACGGCAGCGGCTGCACCACCGCCGATGCGGCGACCGCGCGGGCGCCCGCCTCGTCGATCCGCGCGGGGCCGAGAGGCGTCTCGAATGCGCCGTCCGGCCACAGCGCGGCGCCGTCGAATGCGACGAAGTGCGAGGGGCCGACGAGCACCGCGACCTCGAAGTCGCGCCCCGCAGCAGCGTTATACGCGTAGGCACCGACCGGGCCGGAGAACATGATCCCGGCGTGCGGCGCGATGATCGCCCGCAGATCCCCCGCGACCTTCGCCGCCGCCGCGCCCAGGTAGCCGTCAACTTCACGCTTCAGCGCTTCCGCTGTCCCCGGATACCATGTGCCCGCCACCGCGGTTGGTCTATTCATGGTGTACCCTGAACCGTATCCGTCAGTTCGTCCCGTCCGGGGCCTTTAGGGGGGGCGCCCCTTCATGGGCCGCCGGACTGATCCTGTATGAGCACATTCACTCACGCCGACGTCGAGCGCGTTGCGCGCCTGGCCCGCCTCGAACTGACGACGGACGAAAAGGACCTCTTCGCGCGCCAGCTCGCCGAGATCCTCGCATATGCGGAGCAGATCCAGCGCGTTCCGACCGAAGGCGTTCCCCCGACGTCGCACGCCGGCGACGCGGCGATGATGCGCGACGACGAGGTGCGGCCATCGCTTCCGCGCGAAGCGTCGCTCGCGTCCGCCCCTGACGCGGATCTCGAGGCGGGCCTCTTCAAAGTACCACGGGTGCTCGGGTGAGCGGCGCGCCGAAAACCGCGCGCGCCATCCGCGATGCGATCGCGGCCGGCGAGACCACCGCCATCGAGGTGTGCCGGACTGCGCTCGATGCCATCGCCGCGCTGGATCCCGCGCTGAACGCATTTCGCACGGTCGCCGCGGAACGTGCCCTCGCGCGCGCGGCTGAGCTGGACGCACGGCCCGACCGCCGCGCACTGCCGCTCCTTGGAGTGCCAATCGCGCTCAAGGACAACATGTGCACGCGCGGCATCGCCACGACCGCCTCGTCGCGCATGCTCGAGGATTACGTGCCGCCGTATGACGCTACCGTCGTCGAACGGCTCGAAGCTGCGGGCGCTGTGGTAGTCGGCAAGACGAACTGCGATGAGTTCGCGATGGGATCCTCCACCGAGAACTCCGCGTTCGGCCCCACACGAAACCCGTGGGCGACGGACCGCACGCCGGGCGGTTCGAGCGGAGGTTCGGCCGCGGCCGTTGCGGCAGGGATGGTGCCCGTCGCGCTCGGTTCCGACACCGGCGGTTCGATTCGTCAGCCTGCCGCCCTCTGCGGCATCGTGGGCTTCAAGCCGACCTATGGCCGCGTGTCGCGCTACGGGCTGATCGCGTTCGCATCGTCGCTGGACCAGATCGGCCCGTTCGGCACGACCGTCGAAGACGCTGCGCTCGTGATGGATGCCATCGCGGGAGCTGACCCGCGCGATTCCACTGCCTCCAGCGCACCGGTCCCGACGTTCTCGATGTCGGCGGGCACGTCCGGGCTCGCCGGAACGCGTGTCGGCGTCCCGCGGCACCTCTTTTCAGAAGGGGTCGATCCCGATGTCATGCGGGCGTTCGACGACGCGATCGCGGTGGCGCGCGAGCAGAGGGCTGAAATCATCGACGTGGAGCTGCCCTACAGTCCGCAGGCGATTCCCGTCTACTACGTCATCGCCACCGCTGAAGCGAGCTCGAACCTGGCGCGCTACGACGGCGTGCGGTACGGCCATCGCAGCAGCGAGGGGGGGGCGCTCATCGAGATGTACGAGCGCACGCGCGGGGCCGGGTTCGGCCGCGAGGTGAAGCGGCGGATCATCCTTGGCACATACGTCCTCAGCGCCGGCTATTACGACGCGTACTACCGCAAGGCGCAGCAGGTGCGCACGCTGATTCGCCGCGATTACGATCGCGCCCTCGAGCGGGTGGACGTGATCGCGATGCCGACGAGCCCCACGGCGGCGTTTGCGCTCGGCGAACGCACCGAGAATCCCGTGCAGATGTATCTCTCCGACGTATTCACCGTCAGCGCCAACCTCGCAGGGCTGCCCGCGGTGACGGTCCCCTGCGGCTTCACGCGCGCGGACCTGCCGATTGGCCTGCAGTTCACGGGCCGCGCGATGGACGATGCGAACGTGCTGCGCGTCGCGGATGTATACGAGCGCGCGACAACATGGTCGACCCGACGCCCGGCTTTACCCGCTTCGCGCTGACCCGCGCGTCCGATGAGCCGCGGTGGATGGATACGCGCGGCATGCTGCTCTCCGGCCGCGCGCGCGTCCATGCCGATCCCGCACGCGTTGACGCGGGCGTCGTGGTGGTCGTGCCCGACTCGGCGCTCGCGTCGGTCGTCGGGCGGCCGGATCCCGGTCTCATCGCCCGGGCGGTCGCCGCGCTCCCCGGCGATGTCAACGTCCTCGCGCAGATGGAGGGCGCCGATCACGTGGCGCGCGCGCTCCCGGGCTGGCGCCGCAGTCGCGCGCTGATCCACGTCCTGCCCGCGATCGCCAGCTGGGAGCACGAGCGCGAGCCGAACACACGCGTATTCACGCTCGAGAGCGCGCCGCAATTCGATCATGTGCCGGATGCGATGCGGCGCGAGCTGCTCGACGCGCTGCGTGGCCGCACCGTCTCGCGCTTCGTGCCCGGCGCGTTACCTCACGCGGGTCCGCTCGCGCGTATCGTCACCGTGCCGATGGCTGCCGTATGGGCGGACGGCAGGCCGGTCTCTTTCTGTTACCCCCCGGTATGGCAGACCGAAACCTTGTGGGACGTCTCGATCGAAACGCTGGAAGGCTACAGGCGCCGCGGCTTCGCGGCGCGCGCGGCGCGCACGATGATCCGCTACATGCGGCGCCATGGACGCGCGCCGGTCTGGGGCGCGCTCGACACCAACATGGCGTCCCGAGCGCTCGCCGCAACACTCGGCTTCGTGGAGAACGCGGGGATTGCGGTGTTTAGCGCGGTGTGATTAATACAAGGAGAGCATTACGCGAAAGAGGCTGGCCTGAAGGCCAGCACCACCGATACCTTCAGGCCGGCCAGATCATCGCGCGCTAGCCGTCGATCGCGTGCTGCGGACGAGCAGCCAGATCACGAACGCGAGGAACAGCAGCGGCAGCAGCGGCACCGCAAAGATCGCGGCGGCTGCGATTCCCGCGACCAGCATGAGCGGCAGCGCGAGCACGGAGAACAGCAGGCGCAGCGGCAGCAGCACGAGCCACAGCACCATCTTCACGATAGTGACCACGATCATCACCGCCACCATGATGGCGAATCCCGCAACGGCCAGCATCACGAGCCCGATCATCGTACGCCCTCTCTGACACCCCGGCAGGGGCACCTACGCGGACTTACGGGCCTTTGATTCGAGAAGTTCCGGGGTGTGGAGCTGGTCGACGGGACCGTATGGGACGTCGGGGGAGAAATACTTTTCGCCGTCGCGGCGGCGGAGTTTGGGCAGGACGAAGAGCGTGCAGAAACCGACGAGGAGAACAAGGAGCGCGACGACGCTGACGGCGACCGCTTCGAGCACCGCCAGGACCGGTTTCACGCCTTGTTCACCTCTCGCGGGGAGCCTTCGTAGTTGGTCGGCAGCGTGTACTGGATGACGCCGGTGCGCACTTCCTCCATCGCCACGCGTTCGAGCTTGTGGGGCCCCGGCACGCCGCGCTCGAGGCGCGGGAGCGCGCCGCGGCGAAGCTGCTTCGCCCGCTGCGCCGCTACGTCCACGAAAAGAAACCGGCTGGTGATCGGCGCGGCCGGCTGCATCTCGCCCGGCTGCATGACATGTTCGTGATCCTGCTGCGCCATAAGCCTTGTGAGAGTACCCGAAAGCGCGGGAAAGCGCTACTCGGTGACGTTCACCGGGATCTGCCGCGGCCGCGCTTCTTCACGCATCGGCAGCGTGACCGTCAGCACGCCATCCCGATAGTCGGCGCGCACGCGATTCGCGTCGACCGTCGACGGAAGCGTAAACGATCGCGAGAACGGACCGAACGTCCGCTCCACACGGTGATATCGAGCCTCGGAGATGCCGTCGTCCTTGCGCCGCTCCCCGCGAATCGTCAGCGTGCTGTTCTCGACCGTGAGGTCGATGTCCTCGCGCTTGAGTCCCGGCGCTTCGGCTTTGAGGACGATCTCGTGCGAGTCCGTTTCGTAGATGCGAGCTCGCGCATGACGTCCCAGGGATTGTTCGTCGTCATGTAGGAAATACCTTAGCGCTTGTCAAGCATGTAAGTTTAGCGCATGACGCTAAGATTATCGTGCCTAAAGATCGGGCGAGATTTCTTCCGCCTCAAGGCGGCGCCACGAAATCGCTATCCCGTGGAGATTTCTTCCGCCTCAAGGCGGAAGCCACGAAACCGCTATCCCGTGGCTTCCGGCTTTAGCCGGAAGAATCAGAATTAGAATTATTTCGTGGCCCGCATTTTCCTGGAACGCCGCGACATGGACGATGAGCTGCGGCGGCTGTTCGAACATCTCGCAGCTGGCGAGGAGCGGGGGGGTGCCGCCGCGGAGTGCACACCGCCGATTGATGTTCTCGAAACTTCCGAAGGCATAGAGGTCGTCATCGATCTTCCGGGCGTCGCGGCGGATCGCATGCAGGTCGTGGTCGCGCGCGATACGCTCGTCGTGATGGGACAGAAGATGCCGCTGGGATGCGAGCACCACCGCGAGGCTGCTTTCCACATCGCGGAGCGCGGCTTCGGCCGCTTCGCGCGCGGCGTGCGGCTGTCGGGCGCGTTCGATGTCGGACGCGGCGCGGCCACGCTCCGGGACGGCGAGCTGCGCATCGTCCTTCCCCGCATCGAAGAGCGGCGCGGACGCGAGCGCCGCATTCCGGTGCGGACCGAATAACGTGCGAATCCTCTTCGTCGGCGACATCTTCGGCAAGCCCGGACGCGAGATTGCACGCAGGGCGATCCCCGCGCTGATCGAGCAGCGCGACATCGACTTCGTCATCGCGAACGTCGAGAACTCCGCCGCCGGCTTCGGCGTCACCGGCGACATCGCGGACACGATCCTCAGCTACGGCGTCGACGTGATGACATCGGGCAATCACATCTGGGACAAGAAGGAGATCGTCGACTACATCCCGCGGCAGCCGAAGCTCCTGCGGCCCGCGAATTTTCCGGCGGGAGTGCCCGGCCGCGGCAGCTACGTCGCGCGCACGCGCACGGGCGAGCCGGTCGGCGTGCTCAACCTGATGGGCCGGATCTTCATGGCGCCGCTCGACGATCCCTTTGCCGCGGCGCTTCGCGAGATCGAGGCGATGCGCGCGAAGACGCGCATCATCATTGTGGATTTCCACGCCGAGGCGACCTCGGAGAAGATCGCGATGGCGTGGCACCTCGACGGGCGGGCCACCGCGGTCTTCGGCACCCACACGCACGTCCAGACGGCCGACGAACGCATACTGGCGAAGGGGACCGCGTGCCTCACGGACGTCGGGATGACGGGCCCGCACGACTCGATCATCGGGGTCACCGTCGAAGCGGCGCTCTCGCGGTTCGTCAACGGCATGCCGGCAAAGTTCGAATCCGCGAACGGCCCGGGCCGGTTGAACGCCGTGATCGTCACCGCGGATCCTGCGTCCGGGAAAGCCACCGCGATCGAACGCGTGACCCTGTCCGCGCAGGAAGTCGAAACACTCGCGACGACGTCGGCGTCGTCGCGCTGACGGACATGTCCGATCTCTTTTCGCTGCCATTCGAGGAAGACAAGGGAGCCTCGCGGGCGCCCGCCCCTCCTGAACGGCGGATCCTGTCGGTCTCCGAGCTCACCGCGGCGATCCGGGGACTTCTCGAATCGAGCTTTGGCGATCTGTGGGTCGAGGGTGAGATCTCGAACTGCCGCGTGTGGAACACGGGACACGTGTACTTCACGCTGAAGGACGGCGACGCGCAGATTAAGGCGGTCATGTTCCGCTCGGCGGTCCGCTACCTGAAGTTCAAGCCGGAGGACGGCCTTCACGTGATCGCGCGCGGACGCATTGGCGTTTACGATCCGAAGGGGGAATACCAGATCGTCTGCGAGCACCTGGAGCCCCACGGCCTCGGCGCGCTGCAGCTCGCGTTCGAGCAGTTGAAGAAGAAGCTCCAGGCGGAAGGGCTGTTCGATCGCGCGCGAAAGCGCCCGCTCCCGTCGCTCCCTCGAAAAATCGGGATCGTGACCTCGCTCGACGGCGCGGCGCTCCGCGACATCATCAAGGTGCTGCGGCGCCGGCATCCCAACGCACATCTCCTCATCCGGCCCACGCGCGTGCAGGGTGAAGGGGCGGCGGCGGACGTCGCCGAGGCGCTGCGGGCCATCGTCAACGTTCCCGGCGTCGACGTCGTCATCGTCGGACGTGGCGGCGGATCGATCGAAGATCTGCAGGCCTTCAACCAGGAACCAGTCGCGCGCGCGATCGCCGCATCGCCCGTGCCGGTCGTCTCCGCGGTCGGGCACGAGGTCGACGTAACGATCGCCGACTTCGTCGCGGACCTCCGCGCGCCAACGCCGTCGGCAGCGGCGGAGATGGTCGTCGCAGCGAAGGACGAATTCTGCTCGCGGATTGACCGGCTGTCGCAGCGTCTGCGTACGTCCCTGCAGGCACGCCTCGCAATGCGCGGACGACATGCCGCTGAACTGACGCATCAATTACGCCGCGCGAGCACCGCACAGATCGCGCGTCGTGAGCGCAGTTTTCGCACGCTGCGGCTTCGCCTCGAGGCGCGCGACCTGCGGCGTTACCTGGCGGTGATACGCGGGCGCCTCACGTCAGCAGACGGCCGACTGAGCGTGGCCGCGACACGCAGGCGGCATCGCGCGGATTCGCGCCTGCGGACGCTGGCCGGCCGGCTCGAGAACCTCAGCCCGCTCGCGGTGCTGGCGCGCGGCTACGCGGTGTGCTGGAATGCGGACCGCACCGCGATCATCAGGAGCGCGGCCGCCGTATCGCCGGGTGACCGCGTCCACGTCTCGCTGCACGAGGGGGAGCTGGACTGCGAGGTTCGCACCAGGGAGAGTGATGGATCCGACAATCAAGGATTTTGAATCGGCGATCGCCGAGCTCGAGACCATCGTCAAGCGCCTCGAGGACGGCGACCTCGCGCTGGAAAAGTCGCTCGAGCTGTTCGAGCGGGGCGTTCAGCTCTCCCGGTTCTGCCACTCGAAGCTCGAGGAGGCGGAGCGCCGCGTCGAGATCCTCACGGAGCGCGGCGAGGTCAAGCCGGCCCCCGCGACACTGGGCGCGGCTGACGACGAGGGCGATACATCGCGGTGAGCGGCGAGACGTTCGACCTCCGCGCGTGGCTCGACGCACGGCGCCAGGCGGTCGACGCCGCGCTCGATCGCTTTGTGCCCGCGGCGGCTGCTCCTCGTGCCGGTTCGTTCGTGCCCGCCACGGGCCGCGCGCCTTTCATCGTCGCGGAAGCGACGCGCTACAGCCTTTTCGCGGGGGGCAAGCGGCTGCGTCCGATGCTGGCGCTCGCCGCGGCCGAGGCGGTGGCAGACCAGCTGGGTCAAAGCGTGGATGCGGCGCGCGAGCTTGCCTTGCCTGCTGCCTGCGCGCTCGAACTGATTCACACCTACTCCCTCGTCCACGACGATCTCCCCGCGATGGACAACGACACGCTGCGGCGCGGCCGGCCAACCGCGCACGTCGTCTACGGCGAGGGTATGGCGATCCTGGCGGGGGACGCGCTGCTGACGGAGGCGTTCGCGCTCCTCGCTCGGGAGCCGTCGCAGGGGCCGCACGTCGCTGCGGACGAGTTGAACCGCCGCAAGCTGCAGACGCTCGCCATCATTGCCGACGCCGCGGGCGCTGCCGGGATGGTCGGTGGGCAGGCGATCGATCTGCAGGCCGCGGCTCCCGGCGCGCCATCGCTCGACGCGGCGGCGCTGCGCGAGATGCACATGCGGAAGACCGGCGCGATGATTGTCGCCTCCGGACTGAGCGGCGCGATCATGGCGGGTGCGTCTGAGGCCATCGCGGAAGCGATCGGCCGCTACGGTGTCGAGGTTGGCCTCGCGTTTCAGATCGTCGACGACATCCTGGACGTCGAGGGGGCGTCCGCGGATCTCGGCAAGACCGCTGGAAAGGACGCGGCCGCGGGCAAGCCGACCTACCCTGCCTTGTACGGAGTCGACGCATCGAAGCGGCTCGCGTCGGAGTGCATGACGCGCGCGCTCGAGGGGCTCGAACGCGCGGGGCTCGGCGGCCAGCTGCCGGCGATTGCCCGCTGGGTCGTCGGGCGCACGAATTGAAGAATGCCGTCCGGCTCGACGCGCTCCTGGTCGAACGCGGGCTTGCCGCCTCGCGCGAGCGCGCGCGGGCGTTGATCATCGCCGGCAGCGTCCGCGTCAACGGGCAGCCCGCGTCGAAGGCGGGGACCTCGGTGGCACGCGACGCCGACGTGACGGTCGCAACACCCGATCACCCCTACGTCGGCCGCGGAGGGCTCAAGCTCGCGCACGCGCTCGATGTCTTCGGCGTCGCCGTCGACGGACGTGTGGCGCTCGACATCGGCGCCTCGACCGGCGGGTTCACGGACGTTCTGCTTCAGCGCGGCGCGCCGCGCGTCGTCGCGCTCGATGTCGGCCACGGTCAGCTCGATTGGAAACTGCGGAACGACCCCCGCGTGATCGTGCTCGAACGCGTCAACGCTCGGTCGCTTACGCCGGTTGATCTCCCGGAGAGTGCGCGCGAGTTCGACATCATCACGATTGACGTGTCGTTCATCTCGCTGCGTCACATCCTTCCTGCGGTGCCGCCGTTGATGCGTGAAGGGGCCGACGTGATCGCCTTGGTCAAGCCGCAGTTCGAAGCAGGCCGCGCGGAAGTCGGTAAAGGGGGCATCGTTCGCGATGAGGCCGTCCAGCTGCGCGTCGTCGAAGAGGTGACCGCCGCCGCCAATGCGCTAGGATTGACACGCGCGGGTATGACCGAGTCGCCGATAGCCGGGATGGAAGGGAATCGCGAGTTCCTGGTTCATCTCAAGTGAAATCATGCCGATGACACGCGTAGGTCTCGTCGCAAAGACCGGGCTGCACGCCGCGGCGGGGGCGCTCGCGGAGCTCGCCCGCTGGCTCGAGGCGCGCGGCGTCCAGGCGGTGTTCGATACGCACACCGCGACGATCGCAGGTCTGCCGTCCACACGCCTCACGGTCGATCGCGAGCGCCTGCCGCACGAATGCGACCTGATCGTGGTGCTCGGCGGTGACGGCACGTTGATCGGCATGGCCGACCGGATCGCGTATGCAGGCGTCGACGTGCCGATTCTCGGCGTCAACTTCGGCAGCCTGGGGTTCCTGACGGAAGTCACCTTCCCGGAGCTCTACGGATCGCTCGAGTCCGTGCTCGCCGGGAACGCGCAAATCGAAGAGCGGATGATGCTTCGGTCGCGCACGTGGCGCGACGGCGCCGTCTTCGCGGATCACCTCGCGCTCAACGACGTCGTTATCACGAAAGGGGCCCTCTCCCGCATCATCGACCTGTCGGTCGACATCGGCGAGCACCCCGTGATGCGCGTGCGTGCCGATGGCCTGATCATCGCGAGCCCGACCGGATCGACGGCGTACAATCTCGCGGCCGGCGGACCCATCCTGCATCCCGAAGTCGACGCGCTCCTGCTGACGCCCATCGCGCCGCACATGCTCACGAACCGCCCCATTGTTATCCCCGCTTCATCAGAAGTCCGCGTGCAGCCGGCGATGAACGGCGCGAACGAGGACGTGTACGTGACGATCGACGGCCAGTCGGGCCACCCGCTCGAGTCGAATGACGTCATCCACATCACGCGCGCGGAGAGGACACTGCGTCTCGTGCGCGCGTCAACGCGGACGTACTTCGACGTGTTGCGTCAGAAGCTGAAATGGAGTGAGAGGTGAATTGATCTTCCGCCTAAAGGCGGAAGCTACGGGGATTCCCAAGAGAGATTTCCGTAGCTTGCGCCTTCAGGCGGAAGCTACGGGGATTCCTAAGAGAGATTTCCGTAGCTTGCGCCTTCTGGCGGAAGCTACGGGGATTCCTAAGAGAGATTTCCGTAGCTTGCGCCTTCTGGCGGAAGCTACGGGGATTCCTAAGAGAGATTTCCGTGGCTTCCGCCTTCTGGCGGAAGCTACGGCGATTCCCAAGAGAGATTTCCGTGGCTTCCGCCTTCAGGCGGAAGCTACAGGGATTCCCAAGAGAGATTTCCGTGGCTTGCGCCTTCAGGCGGAAGCTACGGGGATTCCCAAGAGAGATTTCCGTGGCTTGCGCCTTCAGGCGGAAGGTACGGGGATTCCCAAGAGAGATTTCCGTGGCTTGCGCCTTCAGGCGGAAGCTACGGGGATTCCCAAGAGAGATTTCCGTAGCTTGCGTCTTCAGGCGGAAGGTACGGGGATTCCCAAGAGAGATTTCCGTAGCTTCCGCCTTCAGGCGGAAGCACAAATCACCGCATGAACGGCTTCTTCTGGAACTCGTACACGTTGTGATTGTGTTCGTCGAGCGTCGTCGCGAACACGTGCGAGCCATCGCCGCGGCTGACGAAATAGAGGTACGGCACGTCGGCGGGATTGGCTGCCGCCTCGAGTGACGCACGGCCCGGTGCCGCGATTGGTCCGGGCGGCAGACCTCGATACCGATACGTGTTGTAAGCGGAGTCCAACTGCAGGTCATCGCGCGTGAGGTTCCCGTTGTAGCGATCGAGGCGCTGCAGCGCGTAGATGACCGTCGGATCGCACTGCAGGCCCATTCCGATCTTCAACCGGTTCGCGTACACCGCCGCCACGAGCGGGCGTTCCTCCGCCTTCCCTGTTTCCTTTTCGACGATCGAGGCGAGCGTCACGAGCTCGCGCACGCTCAGCCCGCGGCGTTCCGCCTGTCCGCGGAGCTCCGGCGTCAGCACCTTCTCGAAGCCCGCGACCATGCGTCCAACGAGCTGCGCGGCGGTCGACTGCCGGGGCATGTTGTAGGTATCTGGAAAGAGATAGCCCTCGAGGTCCTTCGCCCCGGGATCGAACGCGTGCACCGGCCGCGCGTCTGACGCAGCCGCGAGGAACCCGGCGGCGGCCCCGAAGCCTTTCGACTCGTAGAGCGCCGCCATTTCGCGGATCGTCAGTCCTTCGCGGAACGTGATCGGCAGCAGGTAAACGTCGCCGCGCGCGATCTTCGCGATGACTTCGTTAACGGTCATCGGCTTGTCGAATCGATACTCCCCCGCCTGCAGGCGCCGGCCGGTGCCGCTTCGCAGCAGCTCGATCCGGAAACTCAAGGTGTCCCGAATAACGCCTGCATCGGCAAGACGCCGGCCGATCGCTCCCGGCCCGCTGCCCGACGGGATGTCGACAAACTGCTCCTCCGACGTATAGCCCTTGTAAGGCTGGACCTCGCCGAGCGTCACCCACACACCGAATGCGCCGATCACGATGATGACGAGGAGCAATACCCAGATGACGACGCGTTTCACGGATCCTCGTCTTCGGACTGAATGGACGTTGGCGACGCGTGCGCGTCCAGATAGTCCTGCAGGATGATCGCCGCCGATGCCGCATCGAGGAGCGGCTTTCGCTTCCGCCAGTCTTTCTCGCTGCGCGCGAGCAGACTTTCCGCCTCGCGACTCGTCAGGCGTTCGTCCTGCAGCACGACCGGCACAACGACGAGCGCGCGCAGCGCGTCGGCGATCTTTTCGACGATCGTCGTCTGGTCGTTCGGCTCGCCGCTGAGCCGCCGCGGATATCCGAGCACGACCGCTGACAGTCCGTCTGACTCCGACGCGAGCGCGTTGATCTCGCCGGCCAGCATCGCCGCCACACGCGCGGGTGCGCTCGTCGCCGCGATCGTCTTCCATGGCCGCGCGAGCATGCCGGTCGCGTCGGACAGCGCGAGACCGATCCGCTTCCGCCCGTAATCGATTCCCAGCGCACGCACGCGAAGAGCGTACACCAACAGCCGTTCTATAATCGCCGCACCGATGCAACAGCGATCGCTGATCGCCGCGCTGGTCGCGGTCGCGGCCGTGGCGATGGTCGTGGCGACGACGCAGACGTCGCTGTTTCATCATCGCCGGCGCGCGCCCGGTAAGTACGCCCAGCGGCTCGTCATCCTCGGCTTCGACGGCATGGACCCGCAACTCGCCGGCCGGTGGATGCGCGAAGGCAGGCTGCCCAACCTGAAGCGCCTCGCCGACCAGGGCGGCATGTATCCGCTGGCGACAACGCCGTCTCCCGAATCGCCCACCGCGTGGGCCTCGTTCGCGACGGGCACCAATCCCGGGAAGCACAACATCTACGACTTCCTCGTTCGGGATGCGGCGACGTATCTGCCGGACCTCGGCATGGTCCGGCGCGAGCCGGGACGGTTCCTGTTCGATTACATCCCGTACGCGAAACCGAGACTGTTTTCGCTGAGGGGCGGCACGTCATTCTGGGTCATCGCCGGCCGCGCGGGTGTGCGATCGACCGTGCTCACGGTGCCGGTCACATTCCCTCCCGAGGACGTGCCGAACGGCGAGTTGCTCTCGGGGCTGCCGCTGCCCGACATCCGCGGCACGGTGGGCACCTTCTCTTACTTCGCAAGCGATCTCGATCCGCGCGAGGAGGGCAACACCGAGTTCGGCGGGATCCTGAAGCGGCTGGTCTTCGATCACGGCGTTGCCCGCAGCGCCATCGTCGGACCGCCGAACCCGACCGCGCGGCAGCGCCGCACCGCCGACGATCTGACGATCCCGCTCGTCGTGCGATGGAGCCGCGGCGCCAAGAGCGCCACGATCGAGATCGCCGGGCAATCCCTCCACCTCGAGCCCGGCATCACCAGCCGGTGGATCGACCTGGACTTCGGCGTCAACTTTCTCGTGCACCTGCACGGGATGGCACAGATGCGGCTGCTCGCCGCCGATAACGAGATCCAGCTGTATTTCTCGCCGATCAACTGGAAGCCCGATCGGCCGCCGCTTCCGATTTCCTACCCGTCGTCGTTCTCGGCAGATCTGTTCGAGCGGCTTGGCTACTTCCGCACGCTCGGCTGGGCCGAGGCGACGTGGCCGCTGAACGAAGGGCGCATCGACGAGAAGACGTTCATGGACGATCTGTACCGCGCGTTCGACGATCGCGCGCAGGTGATCCTGAACCGCATCGATTCACGCGACTGGGACCTGCTCGTCGGCGTCATCGAGTCCACGGATCGCGTGCAGCACATGATGTGGCGCTTCCTCGATCGGAAACACCCGATGTACGACGCCGTGCTCGCAGCACGTTTCGGGGATTCCATCGAGCGTGTGTATCGGCGCGCGGACCAGTTCGTCGGCGAGGTGCTCGAACACGTCGACCCGGGGACGACGGTGATGGTCCTCTCTGACCACGGTTTCCACTCGTGGCGAAAGGCGGTCAACCTGAACACGTGGCTCGTCGAGCAGGGCTACATGGTCCTCGAGGGACAACCGCCGGGAGAGAAGAAGCTGGCCGATCTGTTCGAAGGCGGCGAGTTCTGGGAGAACGTCGACTGGGCCCGCACGCGCGCGTACGCGATGGGGCTCGGACAGATCTACCTGAACCTGCGCGGACGCGAACGCCAGGGCATCGTGCATCCCGGCGCCGAGGCGCGGCAGGTCGCGAATGGCATCGCGTCGAAGCTGCTGACGCTGCAGGATCCCGATGACCACACGCGCATCATTCGCGCCGTCTACCAGCGTGAGGCGGCTTACAGCGGCCCCTATGTCGAGAACGCGGCCGAACTGCAGGTCGGAATGGAGGACGGCTACCGCGTTTCATGGCAGACGACGCTTGGCGGCGCGCCCAGGGGAATCGTCTATCCAAATATGAAGAAGTGGAGCGGCGACCATGGGGGGTTCGATTACACGACCACGGCGGGGGTGCTGATTTCGAGCAAACCGGTCGCGAACGATCGGCTGGGGGCCATATCAATCATGGACATCGCCCCCACGGTGCTTAGATACTTCGGTGTGGCCGTTCCGGCCGATATCGATGGGAAACCTCTTTACTAGGTCGTCGATCGCGCTCCTGCTCGCGTTGTTCGCGCAGCAGGGGGCCCCGCCGCCGCAGGACCGCAACGCCGCGGACGCCGCCTCGCAGCGCGCTGCCGAACGGATCCGCGCGCTGCAGCGCGAGTCCGGCGCGCTCGCGTCCCAGGAGCAGACGATTCTCGTCGAGCTGCGCAAGCTGGAAATCGAACGCGAGCTGAAGACGGAGCAGCTCAAAACGACCGAGCGCAATCTCGCCGACACGCGGCGGAAGCTCGCCGCGACGATCAGCCGCGCCGCGTCGCTGAAGGACACGGCGGAAACGGAGCGCCCGGTCGTCGAAGCGCGCCTGGTGCGGTTGTACAAGCTCGGACGGGTCGGGTACTGGCGGCTGCTCCTCGACTTCGATCATCTGCAGTCGATCGGCCGCGCCTACCGGATGGCGGCGGCGATGAACCGGCTCGATCGCGAGCGCGTCCAGCAGCACCAGCGCACGCTCGACGCGCTGGCGAAGGAACGGCAGGCGCTCGAAACACAGGCCAAACAGATCGCGCGCCTGCAGGACCAGGCGGCGGCCGCGCGCGACGCGATCGAGCGCGCCGTCGCCGCGCGGACGGGTCTCGTGAAGTCAATCGATGCCCGGCGCGATCTCAACGCGCAGCTGGCAGGGGAGCTCGAAGCCGCCCGGCAGCGGCTGGACAGCCGTGTCTCGCAGCTCAGCGCGGAGAAAGGCGCGACGGTCAACCTCCCCTTGCGTCCCTTCCGCGGCGCCTTGCCGTGGCCCGCGACCGGAATCGTCACAGGCCAATTCGGACGTCAGCAGACCAGCCGCTTCAGAACATCAATCGCGCGCAGCGGGATCGAGATCTCGCTCGCCGAGGGACAGCCCGTCCAGGCAATTCACGAGGGCGCCGTCGTGTACGCGGATCAATTCACCGGATACGGCGACCTCGTCATCGTCGATCACGGCGAAGGGGCGTACTCACTGTATGGCTATCTGTCGAGCATTGACACGGCGCGCGGGCAGCACGTCGAGGCGCGCGCATCGATCGGAACGTCCGGGCGCAACCCCAGCGGTAACCCCGCGCTCTACTTCGAGCTGCGCGTCGACGGCAAACCAGTCGATCCCTTACAATGGCTGAAGCGATAAAGGATTCCATGACTGTGAAAACGCGCCTCTCCGTGCTGCTGCTGTCGACGCCGGTCCTTGTCTTCGTCGTGGTCGGCGGGCTCATGGGCAACACCTCCGCCCGCGGCGGCGACGACACGATTCGGAACCTGAAAGTCTTCGAGGACGTCGTCGGGCTGGTGCTCAATTACTACGTCGAGGAAGTGAAGATCGACCGCGCCATGGAAGGGGCGATGAAGGGACTGGCCGACGGTCTCGATCCCGACAGCGCGTATCTGAATTCGAAGCAGCTCGCGGAAGTCCAGTCGAGCGCACCGCTTCCTGAGGGGGATGTCGGGCTCGAGCTCACGCGCCAGTACTACCTGCGCGTGATTGCCGCGCGCGACGGATCGGCCGCGGCGAAGGCGGGACTCGAGACCGGCGATTACGTGCGCGGCATCGACGGCAAGTCGACGCGCGAGATCTCGGTCCTCGAGGGGATGCGGATGTTGCGCGGCCAGCCAGGATCGAAAGTGATGCTGACGGTCATCCGCGGCAACGCGGCGGAGCCGCACGAAGTGACGCTCGTCCGGGACAAGCCGCCGGTCGCGGCCGTCACGGGCCGCATGGTCGGCACCGACATCGGTTACGTGCGCGTGGCGAGCTTCCGCAACGGCGCGGTCGACCAGTTGAAGAAGCAGGTCTCGGACCTCTCGCGTGCGGGCGCGAAGTCGCTCATCGTCGACGTGCGGCACACCGCCGAGGGTTCGTACGACAACGGAATCGCCGCGGCCCGCCTGTTCGTGAAGTCGGGCACGCTCGTCATCAAGGCGGGACGCGAGACCGACAAGGACAAGAACAAGGAAGCCACCCGCGAGACGATCACTGCGGCAGCCGGTGACGGCAGCATCGAACTTCCAGCGCAGGTCCTCGTGACGACCGGCACGTCGGGCGCCGCCGAGCTCTTTGCCGCAGCGCTGTCCGGCAACAAGCGGGCGGAGCTCGTTGGCGAACGCACCCTGGGCCGGGCCGGCATCCAGAAGCTGGTCAGGCTTCCGGAGAATCGCGGGTTGTGGCTGACCTATGCGCGATACCTCACGCCGGCGGGCGAGTCGATCCAGGGCAAGGGCCTGAAACCCGGCGTCGACGTCGAGGACGTCGACGTCACGGAATTCGGGACGCCCGCATCCGACAAGGATCCGATCTTGGACGCCGCGATCGCGCGCGCCAGCAAGAAGGCCGCCTGAGAGTCGTGTTACACTAACTGTTCGGTAAGGCCAGTATTTTCAAGACATAGGCGCGTAGCTCAGCTGGTTAGAGCGCCTGCTTGACACGCAGGAGGTCAGCGGTTCGAGTCCGCTCGTGCCTACCAAACCTTCGCTGCCGCTTGTCAAGCAGAGCGCCAGCTTCGGTTGGCAAGCCAAGTCCGGCTTGTCCACCGTAGCGCGAACGCGCGAAGGTCGATTGGCAAGCCACGCGAAGGTTGCGCGCCGTAGCTCGCGACTTGTCCGCCGAAGCCGCTACGCGGCGAAGGTGGAAGTGAGCGACGGCGGGCCCACAGCTGCCTTTCCGTACGTAATCCCAGATGTCCGAGATCTCCGTCACGCTGCCCGACGGTTCGAGCCGTCGCATGCCCGCCGGGTCTACGCCCGTCGACGTTGCGGGACAGATCTCTCCGCGTCTGGCGAGGGCCGCGCTTGCCGCGGTCGTTGACGGCAAGCTCGTCGATCTCACTTTCCCGCTTCAGAAAGATGCGTCGGTGCGGATCGTGACCGGAGACAACCCCGACGCGCTGCCGCTTGTGCGCCACAGTACCGCGCACCTGATGGCCGCCGCCGTGACGAATCTGTTTCCGGGCGCGCAGTGCGGCATCGGCCCGGCCATCGATGACGGGTTCTTCTACGACTTCGTGGTCGATCGTCCATTCGTCCCCGAGGACCTGGACGCGATCGAAAAGAAGATGAAGGAGCTGGCCGCGCAAGACCTGCCGTACGCGCGGCAGATGTGGCCGCGCGCGGAGGCGAAGCGTTTCTTTTCTGAGAAGGGCGAGCCGCTCAAGGTGCAGCTGATCGAGGAGAAGACCGAGGGGCAGTCCGAGGTCTCCTGCTACACCATCAGGGACCGCGACCTCTTCGTCGACTTCTGCGTCGGCCCGCACGTGCCGTCAACCGGACGGTTGAAGGCGTTCAAGCTGCTGAACACCTCGAACGCGTACTGGAAAGGTGACGCGAAGAACCAGCCCATGCAGCGCATCTACGGGACCGCGTTCCTCAGCGAAGCGGAGCTCAAGGCGCACCTGCAGCGGATCGAAGAAGCGAAGAAGCGCGATCACCGGAAGCTCGGGAAGGAGCTCGGACTGTTTACGTTCCACCAGTGGGCGCCTGGCTCGGCGTTCTGGTTGAGCAAGGGCACCACACTGTACAACACCCTCGCGAATTACATGCGCGAGGTGCTGTTCCCCGCCGGCTACGTCGAGGTGAAGACGCCGCTCGTCTACAACAAGGCACTCTGGGAGCGGTCCGGGCACTGGAAGCACTACCGGAACAACATGTTCATCATCGAATCCGAAGGGGAGATGATGAGCCTGAAGCCGATGAACTGTCCCGGCCACTTCCTCACCTACGCGAGCGAGATGCGCAGCTACCGCGATCTGCCGATTCGTTTTCACGAGCAGACGCCGCTGCATCGCAATGAAGCGTCGGGCGTTCTCTCGGGCCTCACCCGCGTCCGGCAGTTTTCGCAGGACGATGCGCACTGCTTCGTGACCGAGGAGCAGATCGGCGAGGAAGTCGAGCGGCTGATTCGGCTGGTGCAGCGCGTGTACGGCGACTTCGACCTCCCCTTCACCGCCAAACTGTCGACTCGCCCCGACGAGTTCCTCGGCGAGATCGCCACGTGGGACCATGCGGAAGCGCAGTTGAAGCAGGCGCTGGAATCGGCGCGGATGGACTACACCATCAACGAAAAGGATGGCGCGTTCTACGGCCCCAAGATCGACTTTGACATCACCGACGCGCTCGGGCGGAAATGGCAGTGCGCGACGATCCAGCTCGATTACGAGCAGCCCCAGAACTTCGAATTGAAGTACATCGGGGCCGACAACACGGAGCATCGTCCGGTCGTCATCCACCGCGCGATTTTCGGGAGTCTCGAGCGTTTCATCGCGATTCTGCTCGAGCATTATGCGGGCGCGTTCCCGCTCTGGCTCGCGCCGGTGCAGGCGATCGTGCTCCCGATCGCAGATCGGCACATGGATTATGCCCGGTCGGTGCGCGACCGGCTCGCGTCCGCGGGGCTGCGCGCCGAGCTCGACGAGCGGCAGGAAAAGATTGGATATAAAATCCGCGAGGCCCAGCTCCAGAAGATTCCCTATATGCTGGTAGTCGGGGACAAAGAGGTCGCGGAAGGCGCGGTTGCTGTCCGTGCGCGGACCGGCGGGGACCAGGGGTCCCGGCCCTTGGACGACTTCGTTCGCGACGTCGTCGACGAGACGCAAAGGAAATCAGCAATCAGCAATCGTTAATCAGCAATCGCGTAGGAGGTTTCTATCGCTTTCGACCGAAGCCCACGGCGGGACGACCGCACACGGGTCAACGAACGGATCAGGGTGCGCGAAGTGCGCGTCATCGACGACACAGGCCAGCAGCTGGGGATCATGCCCCCGCAGCAGGCGCTGATCATTGCGAAACAAAAAGGGCTCGACCTCGTGGAGATTGCGGCCACCGCGACTCCGCCGGTCTGCCGCATCATGGACTTCGGGCGCTACCAGTACCAGGAACAGAAGCGCGCCCGGCAGGCCAAGAAGCACCAGAAGATCATCGAGGTCAAAGAAATCAAGTTCCGTCCCAAGGTGGACGAGCACGATTATCAGTTCAAGAAGAAGCATATCGAGCGCTTCCTGGCTGAAGGGGACAAGGTCAAGGCGACGATTTTCTTCCGCGGGCGCGAGATGGCGCACCCGGAGATCGGACGCCGCATCCTCGAGCGGCTGATCGAGGACCTGACGGACGTGGCGGTGGCGGAAACGTCGCCGCGGCAGGAAGGCAACCAGATGCACACGATCCTGTCGGGCAAGGCGGTCAAGAAGCCCGCCGTGAAGAAAGAAGCAGAACCGAAGGAAGTCGAAGGATAAGGACATCATGCCGAAGTTGAAGACGCATCGCGGGGCCGCCAAGCGGTTCAAGAAGACCGCGACGGGAAAGTTCATGCGCAGCAAGGCGTTCAAGCGCCACATCCTGACGAGCAAGAGCCGCAGCCGCAAGCGCGGCCTGAGGGGCACGTTCGTCGTGGCGGACGCCGACCGGGCGCAGCTCCGCAAGATGCTGCCGAATTAGTTCTGGCGGCTGGCGCTGGCGGCTAGGACGATAACAAGAAACAAACGTAGGCAGGGCGGGGTCTCCGGACCGCGCATCCAAGACAACAAACACAGCGCCTGCGGCCGCAAGCCAGGGCCGGAGGGAAGTCGCCGAAGGCGACCCCGAGCGCGCAGCGAGGTGGGGAAACTAAAGGGGCCCCACCGAGCGGAGTAAAAAAATGCCGAGAGTTAAGAGAGGAAACGTCCGGCGCGCGAAGCGGAAGAAGCTGCTCTCACGCGCGAAGGGCTTTTATCAGACCAAGAGCAAGCTCTATCGCTCCGCGAAAGAGTCGGTCGACACCGCGCTCAAGTACGCGTTCGTCGGGCGCCGCAACAAGAAGCGCGACTTCCGCCGCCTCTGGGTCGTGCGGATCAACGCGGCCGCGCGCGAGAACGGCCTCACCTACGGTCAGCTGATCGCCGGGTTGAAGGCGGCGGGCAATCCCATCGATCGGAAGACGCTGGCCGAACTCGCCATCACCGAGCCGGCGGCGTTCGCACGCCTCGCGAAGGTGGCCGGCGACGCGAAGCCCGCTCCCGCGAAGCGCCCCGCATCGACGGCCGCCAAGCCGGCCCGTCCAAAAGCGCGCGCCTCTGCTTAAATCGATGGTCGCGGGAATGGCCTCCGCGCCGACCCCGGGGCCCCCGCCGCGCGCTTTTTGCGCGGTGGGGTGGGCGTGGGGAGATCCGTTCGCGGCCACCCCCGCGTCCCCGATTCTTGATTCGCGATTAGGGATTCGAGATCAGGGATTAGGGATTCGTCACTAGTGTCCGACTCCCCGATAGACGCGCTGCGCGCGGAGTTCGAGCGCGACCTTGCGGACGCGACGAGCGTCACCGCGCTCCGCGCCGTCAGGGACCGCTATCTCGCGCGCAAAGGCGGGCTGGTCTCCGGGCTGCTGAAGGCGCTCGGATCGGCACCTCCCGGCGATCGCCCGCGGCTCGGCAAGCTCGCCAACGATCTCAAGCAGCAGATCGAATCCCGGCTCGAAGAGCGGATCACCGCGGCGGAGGCGTCGCGGCCGCCGGCCGGGGCCGTCGACGTGACGCTGCCCGGCCGCGTGCCCGCGCCCGGCCACCGTCACCCGCTGACGCTCCTGCGCGATCGGGTCGAAGCGATCTTCATGCGCATGGGCTTCCTCGTGATCGATGGACCGGAGCTCGAAGACGATTATCACAACTTCGAGGCGCTCAACATGCCGCCGGAGCACCCTGCGCGCGACATGCAGGACACGCTCTACCTCGCGACGCCTGTGAAGTCCGCCGCCGGCACACCGGCCACGCTCCTCCGCACGCACACCTCCGGCATGCAGATCCGCTACATGGAGCAGCACAAGCCGCCGGTGCGCCTGATCGCGCCGGGACGCGTGTACCGCCGCGACAATCTCGACCTCACCCACACGCCGATGTTCACGCAGGTCGAAGGACTTGTTGTGGGGGAAGACATCTCGCTGGCGGATCTGAAAGGGACGCTGTTCGCGTTGCTGCGCGAGCTGTTCGGCGAAGAGCGCCAGCTGCGCTTCCGTCCCAGCTTCTTCCCGTACACCGAGCCGAGCGCGGAGGTCGACATCAGCTGCGGCGTATGCGGCGGGACGGGCCTTGTCCCGCCGAAGCTCGCGCGTAGTTCGACTGCGAGCGAAGGCGGACTTGTCGCGCCGAAGCTCGCGCGTAGTTCGACTGCGAGCGAAGGCGGATGCGCTATGTGTAAGAGGACCGGCTGGCTCGAGATTCTCGGCAGCGGCATGGTGCATCCCGCAGTGTTTGAAGCGGTCGGCTACGATCCCGAGCGCTACACGGGATTCGCGTTCGGGCTGGGCATCGAACGCGTCGCGCTCCTGAAGTGGGGCGTCGAAGACATCCGCCTGTTCTACGAGAACGACCTGCGCTTCCTGGAGCAGTTCCCGCTGTGAGGCTCGTCTACGAATGGCTGCGCGAGCTCGTCCCGGTGACCGTCGACGTCGAGACCGTGGCGAGTGAGCTCGGTCTGCGCGGATTCGAGGTCGCCGCGGTCGAGCACGGATCGCAGCCGGTCATTGATCTCGAAATCACGGCGAACCGTCCTGATTGCCTGAATCATCTCGGCCTTGCGCGCGAGGCGTCCGCGATCTGGCGGCTTCCGCTTCGCACGCCCGCAACCGATACCGCATCTGACCAGCCTGCGGACAGCGACCACGCACTTGAGGTCGGCATCGAGGCGCCCGATCTGTGTCCGCGCTACTGCGCGCAAGTCTTCGACGTGAAGATTGGGCCGTCCCCCGCGTGGCTGCAGCAGCGGCTCGAAGCGGCGGGGGTCCGGCCGATCAGCAACGTGGTGGACGTCACCAACTACGTGATGCTGGAAATGGGCCAGCCGATGCATGCGTTCGATCTCGAGCGTGTCGCGCTGCGGCGGCTCGTGATCAGACGCGCGGTCAACGGCGAGCGCCTGCGGACCCTCGATAACCTCGAGCGGCAGCTCGATACCGACATGCTCGTCATCGCGGACGCTGAACGCGCATCGGCGGTCGGTGGCGTGATGGGTGGCGGCGACTCCGAGATCTCGGAAAAGACGAGGAAGATCGCGCTCGAGAGCGCGTATTTCCAGCCCGCGTCGATCCGCCGCACGAGCAAGCGGCTCGGGCTGAAGACCGAGGCATCGGCGCGCTTCGAGCGCGGCGCGGACATCAACGCGCCTCCAGCCGGCATCGCCCGCGCGGCAGCGATGTTCCGCCAGATCGGCGCCGGCACGCCCGCGGGCCCCCTGATCGACCGCTACCCGTCGCCGCGCGATCCGCTGCAGATCGCGGTGCGTGCGTCGCGCGTGGCACGGCTGCTCGGTCAGGAGATTCCGGCGGCGGATGTGCCGAAGTTCCTCGAACCGCTCGGATTCGTCGTCGAGAAACTGGCCGGCTCAGAGCCGGGCTGGACGATCACGGTCCCGACGTTTCGCGTGGACGTGCTGCGCGAGGCTGATCTGATCGAGGAAATCGGACGGCACTATGGCTTCGACCGTCTGCCGGCTCGCTTTCCCGTCCTCACCGAAGCCCAGGCTCCGCCCGATTCGCCCATCGTCCGCGACCGGATGGTGCGGCAGGCGTTGACCTCCGCCGGGTTCTCCGAATCGATGACGTTCGCGTTCATCGAGCGCAGCGCCGCGCTCCCCTTCTGTGAAGCCGGGATTGAACCGACGGCGATCGCGAACCCGCTGTCGGAGAAATTCGCGGTGCTGCGGCCATCGTTGCTGCCGGGTCTCGTCGACTCGAGCGCGCACAACCGCCGGCGCGGCCGCAAGGACGTGCAGCTGTTCGAGGTTGGCAGCCGGTATACGTCCGCGGGCGAAGGACGTTCGGTGGGGCTGGCGTGGAGCGGGGCCGCATCGGGTCTGCACTGGTCCGGCGGCGCGCGCAACGTCGACTTCTTCGACATCAAGGGGGCCGTCGAGCTCCTCTGCGCCGCGTTCCGAGTGCCGCCGATTGACTTCGTTCCAGCGAGCAACACGTTTCTCGTGCGGGGCCGTTCAGCCGACGTGCGATCGGACGGTACGATGCTCGGCGTGCTGGGCCTCCTCGTACCCGCGATTGCCGAGGCACGGGGATTTCCATCCGGCGAAGAGATCTACGCCGCCGAGATCGACGCGGACGCGCTCGCACGGGCCGCCGGCGGCGACGATCTGCGCGCGGAGTCGCTGCCGCGGTTTCCCTCGATCGTGCGCGACATCTCGATCCTCGTTGACGACACCTTGCCTGCCGCGGCGGTTCGTGGCACTATCCGTTCGTCAGCTCCTCCGACGCTTGCATCGATTGCCGAATTCGATCGCTATCAGGGCAAAGGGGTGCCGGAGGGGCGCGTCAGCCTCTCGCTTCGTCTCACGTTCCGCGATCCGGAACGCACGCTGACCGACGACGAAGCGCAGCAGGCGACGGAACGCATCGTGGCAGCCCTCGGCCGCGCGCACGGCGCGGAGCGGCGGTGAATAGCATTTCGGTGGTGCCAGCCTTTAGGCTGGCCTTGTCAGGAGATTTACTTGGCGAAGGTTGCAGTCCGCGGCGTCGATCTCGAACCGATCGATCGCCTCGAAGAAAAGGTCAAGCTGCTCGTCGGAATGATCGATCGGCTCCGCGCCGACCAGGCGCGCGCGGCTGACGAAAACGCGCGGCTCACACGCGAGCTCGACACGATGAAGGCGCGGCTCGCCGATGCGGAGACCGCATCCACCGAGCTGACGGCGCTGCGCGAGGAACGCGATCTGATCCGGTCGCGCGTCGGCGAGATGCTCACGCAAATCGAGAGCCTCAACCTCTAGGCCACCATGGACCAGCACGCGTCCCGCGTCGTGACGGTCGAGATCCACGGGCAGCAGTATCCGATCCGCAGTGGGCTCGACCCGAAATACGTCGCGGATCTCGCCGCATATGTGGACGAGAAGATGCGGCTGGCCTCCCGCGAGACGCCGGCCGGCGATACGCTGAAGCTGGCGGTGCTGGCCGCGCTCAATATCGCCGACGAGTACTTCCGCGCGGTCGATCAGGAACGGGAACACCACCAGCAGGTCGCCGACCGGGCCGAAGAACTGGAGCGAATGCTCGATTTGGCGCTCGGATTGGACCAGGGTGAAAAGCAGGCGGCTGCGCGGTGAATTAGGGTAAGATCCTCCCTGGAGTTTGAGTTCCCTGCTTTGCGCGTGATGGCTCGGAGGCTCGTTTGAGCCAACGTTTTACCCGAAGAGAATCGCGACGCTGCGTGGTGTGCATGCCTCTGTAAGAGGAAGCCTGAAACGCGGCTTGTGCAGCGGTTCCACCTGCTTACGCAGGTTCATCCGACCTCCCCACACGGCAAAGCGGGGCCTTTCCTTCTCTTCTCCACCTGAACCTGGACTCACGAGCTGACCTCCCGGCCTGCGCCGGGTTATGGGGACCTTTGCAATGGCACCTACGGGTCTAGCTGCAGTCGCTGCCCTCGCCGCGGTCCTGATCGCGGGCGGGGTGCTCATCTGGGGGGCCGCCTCGAGACGGCGCGCCGCCGACGAGACACTCAAGAAAGCCACCACCGAAGCGGATCGCCTCCTGCGACAAGCGGAACGCGACGCGGAAAGCGCGCGCAAGGAAGCGGCGCTCGAGGCGCGCGAAAAAGCACACGAGATCGCCGCGGAGGCGGAGCGGCAGGCGCGCGAGCGCCGGCAGGAGATCATCGGGCTCGAACAGGGACTCGCGGACAAGACGCGGGCGCTCGCCGATCGCCTCGCGGCAACCGACCGGGTCGAGCAGGAGCTGCGAGCCCGCGAGAAAGCGATCGCCGCGCACGAACAACGCGCCGCCGGCGCCGCCGCGCGGGCGGAACAGCTCGTCGCCGATCGGCAGCGCGAGCTGCAGCGCGTCGCTGGCCTGACAGCGGACGAAGCGCGCGACCTGCTCCTCAAGCAAATCGAGACCGACGCGCGCCGCGACGCCGCCAACCTCGTCAAGCGGCTCGAGACCGAAGCGCGGGAGACCGCCGCGGACCGCGCGCGCCAGATCATCACCGACGCCATCCAGCGGAGCGCCGCCGAGCACGCAATCGAAACGACCGTGTCGGTCGTGGACCTCCCGAGCGACGACCTGAAGGGGCGCATCATCGGCCGCGAGGGGCGCAACATCCGCGCGCTCGAAACCGCGACCGGCGTCGAGCTGATCGTCGACGACACGCCCGGCGCGATCATCCTGTCGTCCTTCGATCCGTTCCGCCGCGAGGTGGCACGCCAGGCGATCGAGCGGCTGATCGCCGACGGCCGGATTCATCCCGCGCGCATCGAGGAGATCGTCGAGAAGGTCAAGACCGAGATGCAGGAGACCGTCCGGAAAGAAGGAGAAGCGGCCGCCTTCGAGCTCGGGCTGTACGAGCTCGACTTCCTGCGCAAGCATGGCGAGAGCGAGCCGGTGCTGAACGCCGTCGCCGCCCATCACATGGACATCGACTGGCCGTCGCTCGAAGCCATGATCGTCCAGGCGGCGGACGCGATTTCCGCGGCGCGTCCGGGCGCGCGGCGCGACATCCTCGAGTCCTACGTCAAGCGCCTCGAAAAGCTGGAGGGCATTGCCGACTCGTTCGAAGGCGTCTCGAAGTCCTTTGCCCTCCAGGCGGGGCGCGAAATCCGCATCGTTGTTGAAAGCGAACGCATTTCAGACGAGGCGACCGTCTGGCTCTCCAAGGACATCGCGAGGCGGATCGAGAACGAGCTGGAATACCCGGGACAGATCAAGGTCACCGTCATCAGGGAGACGCGTGCCGTTGAGTTTGCCCGGTAGCAGCCCCGCGGCCGGCGAAGTCGTCGGCGAACGCGCCCTCATCGATCGGATCCGGCGGCGAGTGCCTCCGCCGCCTGCCGCGCTCGTCATCGGAATCGGCGACGACGCGGCGATCGTGTCGCCCGATCGGGGCGCCTTCCAGGTGCTCACGACCGACGCCCTCGTCGAAGGCGTGCATTTCGATCGGCGCTTCTCGTCGTGCACCGAGATCGGCCACAAGGCGCTCGCGGTCAACGTGAGCGACATCGCGTCAATGGGGGGCACGTCGCGATTCGCGCTCCTCTCGCTGATGCTCCCCGCCTCAATCACCACTGCAGACGTCGATGCGCTGCTCGACGGCCTGTTCGCGCTGGCAAAGGAGACCGGCGTTCACCTCGCCGGTGGCAACATCAGCCGATCCCCGGGACCGCTGGTCGTCGACGTGACGCTCGTCGGCAGCGTGAAGCCGCGGAAGGTGCTCACGCGTGGAGGCGGCAAACCGGGAGACGCACTGTATGTGACCGGTCAGCCCGGCGCAGCGCTCGCGGGACTGACCTGGCTTCGCCGCCACGCACCGGCCGCGCCCGCCGCGGAGCCGCGGGGCATCCGGCCGGACGATCCGGAACTTGCGGAATGCGTCGAAAGGTACTGCCGCCCCGTTCCACGGGCGCGGGTCGGCACGCTGCTGGGCCGAAATCGCGCCGCAAGCGCCTGCATGGATCTGAGCGACGGATTAGCGGATGCCGTGACGCAGATCGCGAACGCCAGCGGCACAGGGGCAAGGATTGATGCGGCGGCGCTTCCCCTCAATCGCGCCGCGTCGCAGTGGCTGGCGTCCACCGGCGAAGATCCCGTGACGGTCTCTGTCGCCGGGGGCGACGACTACGAATTGCTGTTCGCGGTACCGCGCCGCACCCGCGGCCGGCTGAAGACCGTCGGCCGCGAGGCCCGCGGCGTCCCGATCACCTGCATCGGCGAGCTGACCGCGGAGCGCGTCATCGGGCTGGTCCGCAACGGCGCCATCGAACCGCTGCCGGCGGGGGTCGTCCACTTCTAATCCGCCTTCGCGCCTTGCGGCGCTTCGGCGAGACAAGTTGCCCATGTTCGATTCCCCAAGGACCCGTCGCTGGCTCAATCACCTCCTGCACACGCACGACACGCCGGAGCGGACCGCGATCGCGTATGCCGTCGGGGTCTTCTTCGGCTTCTCTCCGTTTCTCGGACTTCACACGGTCCTCGGGCTCGTCGTGGCGTTCGTCTTCAATCTGAACCGCGTGGCGGTGCTCCTCGGGATCTACTCGAACCTGCCGTGGATCCTTCCCGCCTACTACACGCTGGCGACGATGCTCGGCGCCGCGCTATTGCGGGTGGACATTCCGCCGGGACTGCTGAAGGAGTTGCGGGACGCACTCGACGGGGTGTCGTGGGGAGAGTTCCGGGCGCTGACGAAAGCCCTCACGCCGATGCTGTGGGCGTATGCCCTAGGGTCGATGATCGGCGCCGTGACCCTGGGTATCACAGCTTACCGCGCCTCACTTACAATGATCGTCGCGCATCGCCGCCGGCTCGCCCTTCAAAAACCTCCGAAAACATCGGAGTAAACGCCGCCTCCGCCGTGCATACTCCACCTGTGCACCAGCTTTGACCCGGACCCCGGCTCCAGCCTATAGTGAACGTCTTCGGCGGCGGGTAGCTCGTCGTTTCCGCAAACCACGTCATGTTGCTCTCGCGTTCACTCGGGCGCAAGGTCATCGCAACAGGAACCGCAGCCGTCGCGTTTGCCTTCCTGTACGAAGTCACCATCCTGGATTCGCGGTACGCCGCGCGGCAGGCGGAGCTCCGCGAGACGACCGCGCCGCCGGCTCCCGGCACCAGGCTGCGATTCACGGCGACCGCCTACTGCCGCGGGACAACCACGGCGTCCGGAGTCAACGTGCGGAACGGGATTGCCGCGGCGGATCCGGACCTGCTGCCGGTCGGCTCGGTCATCCAGGTGGATCGACTCGGCGACCGTTATAACGGGATCTACACGGTCATGGATACCGGGCCCGCCGTCCAAGGGCGCCATATCGATATTTACATGTGGAACTGCAACGAGGCGAGGTACGAGTTCGGCCGCCGGAGCGCGGGGATCACCGTCCTTCGACTCGGATGGAACCCGCGGGCGAGCACGCCGCGGCTGGTCGACCGCCTGTTCCGGCAGCGCGAGGCCGCCCAGCCCGCAGACCCCCCAACACCGGTGGTCGCCCCCGACGCGACCCCCGCCGTCGCCCCGCCAGGCGTCGCCCCCGCCGTGAAGGTCGGCTCCCCGGACAAGTCCGGCAGTTAGCGTCCTGTCCGCGGTGATCGAGGACCGCTAGGCGGACCGCTCCCGTTCCTGATCCCGGTACTGCAGCTGGTACAGCTTGTAGTAGATCCCGCGCTGCGCCAGCAGGTCCTGGTGGCGTCCCGATTCCCTCAGTTGTCCCTTGTGCAGGACCAGGATGTTGTCCATGTCCTGGATGGTCGAGAGCCGGTGCGCGATCGCGATGGTCGTCCGCCCGGCCATCAACACGGCGAGCGCGTCCCTGATCAGAAGCTCCGTCTCCGTATCCACGCTCGACGTCGCTTCATCGAGGACGAGGACTCGCGGGTTGAACGCGAGCGCGCGGGCGAACGACAGGAGCTGCTTCTGGCCCACCGACAAGGTGGCGCCGCGCTCGGCCACCGCGCTCGCGTAGCCGTCCGGCAGCCGCTCGATGAACCGGTCCGCGTGCACCGCCTGCGCCGCGCGCCTCACCGCGTCATCGTCAATGGCACCGTCACCGAGCCGGATATTCGCCGCAATCGTCCCTGAGAACAGGTGCACATCCTGCAGAACGAGACTGAACAGCCGGCGCAGTTCGATGAGATCCCTGTCGCGCACATCCACGCCGTCGATGAGAATGCGCCCATCGGTCACGTCATAGAAGCGCAGCAGGAGGTTGATCAGCGTCGACTTGCCCGCCCCCGTCGCCCCGACGATGCCGACGCGCTCGCCCGGCCGCACTTCAAAGGACACATCTTTCAGGACGTACTCACCCGGGACGTAGGCGAAGGAGACGTGATCGAAGACGATGTGGCCTTCCCGGGATGCGGGGTGCGTGATGCGGGATCCGGATCGTGCTGGTTCCTCGGGCTCCTCGGATCCCGGAACCCGGATCCCGGATCGCGACACGATCTTCACTGGCGTGTCGACGAGCTTGAAGATGCGCTCGGACGATGCCATCGCGGCCTGGAGGACGTTGAACTTGTCGGACATGTCGCTGATCGGCCGGAAGAAGCGGCCGGAGTAGAGCAGGAACGCGACGAGCGAGCCGAGCGTCAGCGTGCCCTGGAGGACCCAGCGCCCGCCGAACCAGATGATGAGCGCCGCGGCCAGCGCGCCGATCACTTCAATCGCGGGATAGAAGACCGCGTAGAACAGGATCGAATCGATGTTCGCGTCCCGGTGCTTGCGGTTGATCTCGTCGAACCGCCCGAACGTGCGCGACTCGCGCCGGAACAGCTGCACGGTCGACATCCCGGTGATGTGCTCCTGCAGGAAGGCGTTGATCCGCGCGACCCACGCGCGAACGGTGCGATAGGATTCGCGGACGTTGCGCCGGAACCACTGCGTCACCAGGACGATCAGCGGCAGGACTGCGAAGGCGACAATCGCCAGCCGCCAGTCCATCGTGACGAGCACGATCATGATGCCCGCGAGCGTGAAGATGTCGCCGAAGATCGACACCACGCCCGACGTGAACATGTCGTTGATCACGTCGACGTCCGTCGTGACGCGCGTCATCAGGCGTCCCACCGGGTTGCGATCGTAGAACTGCAGGTCGATCGCCTGGAGGTGGCGGTACACCTGCAGCCGGATGTCGTACATGATCCGCTGCCCCGTCATCTGCAGCAGCCATGTCTGCACGTATTCGAGCAAGAAGGATCCGATGAGGATGAAGAAGAACGCGATCGCGATGCGATTGACACCGGCAAGATCGCCCGCGCGGATGTACCGATCGATCGCGAGCTTCATCAGGTACGGCTGTGCGAGCTGGAGCACGCTGGCCGAAATGATGGCCGCGAGCGCCAGCGCGACCTGCGGCTTGTACGGGCGCAGGTACGTCAGCAGCCGCCGCATCAGCGTCGCGTCGTAGGCTTTCCCGAGGACTTCTTCTTCGTGGATCGACATCAGCTCGCGGCGAGCTCCTCTTCCAGCAGCTGTTTCCTGTCGAGCGCCGCGTACAATCCGTCGCGCGCGACGAGCTGGTCGTGCGTGCCGCGCTCGGCGATGCGCCCGCGGTCGAGCACGAAGATCTGGTCCGAGTCGCGGACGGTCGACACGCGGTGCGCGACGATGATCGACGTGCGCTGGCGCATCACGCCGCGCAGGCGCTCGAGGATCTCTTCCTCCGTGTACGTATCCACCGCCGACAGCGCATCGTCCAAGACCAGAATGCGCGGATCGACCATGACGGCGCGTGCGAGCGCCGTGCGCTGCTTTTGCCCGCCGGACAACGTGATCCCGCGCTCCCCCACCGTGGTCTCGTATCCCTTCGGGAACGACTCCACGTCCTTGTCGAGCCGCGCAACCGCCGCCGCCTCGTGGACGCGGCGATCGACAACGTCGCCGCCGGTCTCGAGAGCCGGCACACCGAACGCAATGTTTTCGGCAATGGTGTCGGAGAACAGAAACGGCTCCTGGGGAACGAACCCGATGGCGCCACGCAGCCGCGCGAGCGGGATTTCGGTAACGTCGACGCCGTCGATGAACACGGTGCCCGCCGGCGGCTGATGCAGCCGCGCCAGCAGGGATATCAACGTGGACTTTCCGGATCCGGTGGCGCCGACGAACGCGACGGTCTGCCCCCGCTCAATCCGCAGCGAGACGTGCTCGAGCACCGCGCGATCCGTGCCGGGATACGCGAATGTCAGGTCGCGGATCTCGATCGCGCCTGTTAGCGGCGCCGCACGTCCTGCTTCGGTCACGCCGGCGTCGCTGATGTCCGGCTGCGCGTCGAGCACGTCGAGCATGCGCTTCCAGGACGCCATCCCGCGCTGCAGCATGTTCGTGACCCACCCGAAGGCGATCATCGGCCAGCTGAGCATCACGAGATATGAATTGAACGCGACGAACTCGCCGAGCGTGATGTGCCCCGTAATGACGTCGCGGCTGCCGACCCACAGCACGAGCAGCGAGCCGAATCCGAGAAAGAGCGTCATGCTCGGATAGAACATGCCCTGCAGACCGATCAGGATCCGGTTCCGCCGGACGTACTCACGGTTGGCGGCGCTGAAGCGCTCGATCTCGTGCTCCTCCTGGTTGTACGCGCGCACGACGCGCACGCCCGCGAGCGTTTCCTGCACGACCGCGCTCAGATCCGCGAGCTGCGCCTGGATCGCTTCGAAACGCTTGTGAATCGCGCTGCCGAAGTACTTCACGCTGACCGACACCATCGGCAGCGGGATCAGCGCGATGAGCGTGAGCCGCCGGTCGATGGACACCATCAGCACGATCGCGACGGCGAACACGAGGATCGTGCTGGCGGAATACATCACCGCCGGGCCGATCATCATGCGGACGGCGTTCAGGTCGTTGGTCGCGCGCGACATCAGGTCGCCGGTGCGGCGCGCCTGGTAGTACGCGAGCGGCATCTGCTGCAGCCGCGCGAAGAAATCGTTGCGGAGGTCGTACTCGATCTCGCGTGAGGCGCCGATGATGATGCGGCGCATTGAGAACAGAAAGATCGCGCGCATGCACGACACGGCAAGGAGGAGCGCCGCGTACGTGACGAGCTTCTGTCGCGTCACCACGCGCGTCAGATCGTCAATCGCGAACTTCAGCACCCAGGGGGACAGCAGCTGGAACGTCGAGGAGAGGACGACGCAGATGAGCCCGAGCAGGAACTGGCGGCGATAGCGAAGGACGTAGGGAAGAAGGCGGCGGAACGGCGAGGGCATCCAATTGAGTATACCGAACCGCGACTCGCGACTCGCGGCTCGGTCTGCTTCCGCTTCCTAGAATTCGATCCGCGCGCCCACTTGAACCTTCCGCGGCGTGTAGCTCGTGCTGTAGCCGGTCAGGATCAGGAACGACGTCGGCAACGCCTGGTCACCTCTGGGATTCGCGAAGTTCGTGTGGTTCGTCACGTTGAAGACGTCGGCGCGCACCTGCAACTGCCGGCGCCCCGAGAGGTGGAAGCCGTAGCCAACGCTCGCGTCGACGTCGAAGAAGTCAGGACCCCGCGCGCCGTCCCGCTCCGCTCGGTAGTGCTTGACGGTATAGGCGTTCGTTCCGGCACCCGAGTACTCGCCGGCCGGGAGCGGCTCGGCCAGAATGCCGTTCAGATCCGGATCGAAGTTGCTGTTGATGAGCGTGAACGGCGTGCCGCTGAGCGCGCGCGCCACCCAGCTGACGTTCAGTCCATGGGTCTTCGGCACGAGCGCCGTGCCGGACAGCGTGAAATTCTGCGGGATGTCGAAATCGGTCGGCCCTTCATTGAGCTCCAGATGCATGTCGTCGCGCACCTGGAAGTTGCTGACGGGCGCGCCGTTGCCCGACGTGTTGCCGCGCGATTTGCCATACGTGTAAGACAGCTGCGTGCTGTAGTTGTGGCTGAACCGCTTCTTGACCTGCAGCATGAGCGCGTTGTAGTCCAGCCGGCCGATGTTGATAACCTGATTGACGGGGCCGGTAAACGGCACGAATCCGGGATACTTTGCCTGGAGATCCGCGAGCGCCCGCGTCAGCGTCGTGCTGCCGATGCGCTGCAGCGTCGACGAGGCCACCGTGGAGGACGAGCGCAGCTGCGGGTTGAGCGCGAGCTGCATCAGCATGTCGCGTCCCTGCGAGTGCACGTAGTCGGCGCTGACGGCAACGTCCGCGAACAGCTGCCGCTCAAAGCCGGCGGTCACTTCATCGGTGTACGGCGTGCGGCGATCCGGGCTGTCCCACGTGGCGCCCGTGTTGCGCAGGCGCGATCCCGGCGGGTACTGCGCGTCGATCAACGCACGGTTGAGCGTCGGACCGTTCACGAGCAGCGGTTCGGTCGGCGGCGTCCCGTTGCGAGGCCCGAGGTCCGGACCGTTGATGGGGAATAACGCCGTGAACGATGTCGTAAACGGGGTGCCGGTATACAGGCCCCCGATCACCTCGAAGTGCGTCTTGTCGAAGAAGCGCCCCGCGCCCGCGCGAATGACGCTCTTGCCGCCGTCGAGGTCGTACGTGATGCCAAGCCGCGGCGCGATGTTGTTCGTGTCCTTGGGATACGTCGTCACGAGCGGATCATCGGTCTCGGCGACCGGAATGACTTCGAGGTCGTACCGCGCGCCGAGGCTCACCGTGAGGCTCTGCGTGAACCGCCACTTGTCCTGCGCAAAGCCGGCCACGTAGTGCGCCTTCTCGTAGAACGTGCTCGGGCCGCCGACACGAATCGACAGCCGATCGGGGTACGTCGAGGGCACCGCGGAGTTGAACGGGCCGTTGCTGCGCCCGAATGAGAACACGCCGTTCATATTCCCCTGGTTCGTATTGAACGCGCCCGAGTACTCGTACTGGACGCCGAACTTGATGTCGTGATCGCCGCGGCGGCCCGGCAGGAACCAGCCGAGCGTCTCTTCCGCCTGGATCCCGTCGTTGATGCGCGCCTGTGCGGTGTTGTCCTGCTGGTCGGTGTAGTCCTGGAACGCGAGCGTGACCGGGCACTTCGTCATGTCCCGCCCGTTCGTGTTGAAGCAATGGTTCGCGAACGTGACGTTCTCGCGCGTCCACGTCAGGCGCAGCGTGCTGACCTTCGTGTTCGAGAGCACCGTGTTCAGGCTCGTCGACAGCGTCTGGTCGACGTCCGACTCCTCGCGCGCCGCGGCGGGCGTCACGCTACCGATGATCTGGTTCGCCTGCGGCGACTGCTCACGCAGCCAGCGAACGCTGTACGTATTCGCGCTGTTGATCTGATGATCGCCGCGGACGATCGTGTTCCACACGCGGTCGCGCGTCAGCTCGGTGCCGTTCAGATCGGGGCGCACCGGGATGTTGATGATGTTCGGCCGGTCGATCGAGAAGCGCTCGAGGCTGCCGAAGAAGTGGATCTTGTCCTTGACGATCGGGCCGCCGACCGTGCCGCCCCAGCGCTCGTAGTGCGTATCGGGCTTGGCGGTGCCCTTCTGCCGCACGAAGAAGTCCTTCGTCGTCAGGCTGCCGTCCTGCAGGAACGCGAATCCCGATCCGCGCACCTGGTTCGTCCCGGCCTTCGTGACCGCGTTCACGATCGCGCCGGACGTGCGGCCGTACTGCGCGTCGTACTGGCCCGTGATGACCTGGAACTCCTGGATCGCTTCGATCGGCGTGCGTGCCTGCGTGCCCGCGCGCTGCCCGATGACGTCGTCGTTATTGTTGCCGCCGTCGAGCATGTAGTTGTTGTTGCGCGGATCCTGGCCGTTGACCGAGATCGAGTCGCTGCCGAACGACTCCGTGCTGATCGACGGCACGATCCCGGGCAGCAGCCCGACGAAGCCGACGAAGTTGCCGTTGACGCTCGGCAGGTTCACGAGTGTCTCGCTGGTGATGTTGCCGCCGATCTCCTTGGAGGTCACGTCGACGAGCGGCGACTCGGTTGTGACGGTGATGGTCTCCTCGAGGGAACCGACCGCCATCGTCACGTCGATGCTCGCGGTCTTGCCGACCTCGAGCCTGAGGTCCTTACGCTCGAATTTCTTGAACCCCTGCAGCTCCGCCGACACCTGGTAGGTGCCCGGCACCAGGCCGCTCGCGATGAATGACCCGTCGCCAGCGGAGACGGTCTCCCGGAACATCCCGGTTTCCTGGTTCCGGACCGTGACCGTCACGCCCGGAAGCACGCCCCCCTGCGCGTCGACGACGCGCCCGCGGAGCTCGGTCGTGCCTTGCTGCGCCGCGGCGGCGGATGCGACAAGCAGGGCCATGACGACCCAGCTCAACACTCGCTGCTTCATACAACTGCCTCCTCGACTTACTTGAATGGAAAAATCCCTTACGCGAACAGAAAGACGCAGAACGCCCCAGCCGTCACACGATCCGGCCCGGATTCAGAATTTCGGAACCGCACGAAAGGAAACTTGGATTACGCGCGGTCCCGCGCGCGTTATTGAGCAAGCGCAATGCCGCATGGTATTCTGGCCATGCCTACCCAGCAGGCTGCCCAGTCCTCGGCGGATGAGGACTGTTCCTGAAACATCCCGGGGCCGAGACCACAATCATGCGCAGACGTGCGTCGGCAATACTTGTCTTCTGTTCGATTTTCGCCTGTGTTGCGGCGCCGGCTCGCGCGCAGTACGGCGCGCGGCGGACGCTGTCGGACGCGGCGACCGGCGAGACGTATCATGTCGAGGTCGGAGGCGACTTCTGGACGCCAACGCCTGACATCGTGATCACGAGCGAAGCGCTCGGCATCATCGGATCCCGGATCGATTTCGTCCAGGATCTCGGCATCGAAAAGACGCGGTTCAAGCAGCTGAAGGTCGTGCTGCGCCCCAGCCGCAAGCAGAAGCTCCGCTTCGAGTACACGCCGATTACGTATGATGCGGCCAGCTCGCTGAAGCGGGACATCATCTTCAACGGCCAGCGATACAGCGTCGCGCTTCCCGTCACCACGAACCTGCAATGGAAGGCCTACCGCTTCGCCTACGAGTACGACTTCCTCTATCTCGATCGCGGCTTTGTCGGGATGCTGCTGGAAGCGAAGTACACGGACGTCACCGCGCAGCTGTCGAACGTTCTTGCCACGGAGTTCGTCAGCGCGAAGGCGCCGATCCCGACCATCGGCGTCATCGGCCGCGGCTACGTTGCGCCGAACATTTCGATTACGGGCGAGCTCAGCGGACTCGGCACGGGTGGGTTGTTCGGCGAGGACTACCGCGCGCACTACGTCGATTTCGATCTGTACGGGACGGTGAACTTCAACGATCATGTCGGCGCGCAGGTGGGATACCGCAGCTTCAACGTCTTCTATCACGTGAAAAAAGACGAAGGGGACTTGATCGTGAAGGGTCCGTACTTCGGCGGCGTCGTACGATTCTAGTCGACCAGTTTGATCCAGACACCGAGGAACCGAGTGTCGCCGCTCTTCGGATCGACAGCCGACGGCCGGAACCCGGCCGTCGTCGTCACCATCAGCAGCGCGGCGCCGCGCTGCTGATCGATCGGCAACGTGACGCGGCGCTCCTCTCCGGCCCCGAGCTGCAGCTCCTCGCGCCAGCGTCCCGATTCGAACGCGACCCGGTTGTCCACCGGCGCGTTGCGAACCAGCAGCGTCACGGATGCCACGGGCTTGTCCGGCTGTATCACGACACGTGATCGGCGCGCTCCCCCAGCCCAGAAAGCCTCCGGCTCCGGAAAGCTGCGATCGTCGAGAAAAAACACCGCTGCCGTGGGATAGCGCACCGCCCGCGTTGCGTAATCGGACGTGAGGCGCTGCGCCGGCGGCACAACCGCGAGCGGCTCGATCGTCAGGCTGCGGATTGCTCGCCGTGCCTGCTCGTCCCCGCGTATCACGATCGCTCGCACGTCGACCGGGAAGTTCAACATCGGCGGATCCGCATCGAGGGGGCCGCCGCTCAACGAGAACTGGTCGTGGCCGATCCCGACCATCAGCCAGCCAGAACGTCCGGCAAGCTGCGGCCGCAGCTGATATATCCCGGCGGGCACCAGCGGAACCTGGTACAGGGGACGATCGTTCGGTCCGGCGCGCCCAGGCGCCTCCGATGGACGCGGCTGTATGCGGAGCATCGACGGAACGCGTTCTTCCGGGATGCGCTGGAACGCGGGAAACGATACGGCGAGGAGCCGCGGCTCTCGACTGACGCGGCGCAGCAGATCGAGCTGCGCAGGCGCGCTGTTGATCGGCTGCGCGTGAGAGAGTGCCCAGACGAGCGTCAGCGCGAGCATCACCGCGGCCGCATAGGTTCCTCCCGCTGCCGCGCAGAGCGCGCCGCGGCTGCGCAGCCATGGCTTCGATTCGACGGCACGAAGGAACAGCCAGCCGGTGATAAAGACGGCGACCCAGATTGCGGCATCGCGGACCAGCAGCATCCGCGTGATCTCCTGCCCTTTCCACCATGACGGCGTGCCAAGCGCGAGGTCTGTCACGCCGTTCAGCCATTCGAGCGAGAGCGCATACGCCTGCCGGATGTTGTAGGCGAGCCGTCCGCGGCCGACGAAGATGAGTGCACAGGACGTAAACGCCGTGTACGCCAGCGCGGCCCACATCGTCACGCGCGTCGCGCGATGGCGAATCGCCGTCCAGCCGACCGCGCACGGGATGGTCATCGCGAGCAGGATCGGCACGAAGAAACGGCCCGGCGCGCTCGTGCCGCCCCACCACATCGCAAAATGCGTCACCGCGAGCAGGTACGGAATGACGACGAACAACAGCTCGAGGCCGAGCCTCCGGAACGCACGCTCGCGCACCATGACGATCAGGCCCGCCAGCGCACAGATCAGCACGGGCGCATAGACGAGCACGCCGAACCGCTGATCGAGGAAGAGTCCCGCGAGGCCGCCCGGAACGAACGAAGCCGCCCCTTCCTCATTCGCGTAAGGGGCCGCCGGATCCGGCGTGCCGTAGATCGCGATGAAGAACCCCACCCAGCACAGCGCGCTGACGGCAGGTATCAGCAGAAACGCGACGGCTTTCGCCGGGGCGTTCTTCGTCGTCGACAGCCGGAGCAGGATCAGCGCGCCGAATCCCCCCGCGAGCAGTGCGAACCGCGTGTGGATCCATGGAAGGGCCGCGAGCGCAGCGCCGTGCAGCCACCATGGTGCGACGCGCTCGGATCCGGTTTTTGATTCTTCCTGTGCGCGCAGCAGTGCCCACACACCGGTCAGGACGATGACGCCGCCCACGCCGTCCGGGTACACGGTGAAGCTGTGAAAGATCTCGCTGGTCGAGAACGTGACTGCCGCCCAACCGAACCACGCTGCGTACGTGCGGCGTGTGACGCTCCACGCCAGCCGCCACGCGAGCGCGCTGCCGGCCGACGCGATCAGGATCAGGAACACGACGACGCCGTGGTAGCCGCCGATCGCAAATGCGGGTGCGATCAGCGCGGGAAGCCCCGGCGCGTGAATCGAGTAGATTTCGCCGTTGCGGCCGCGGCGCCGGTAGTCGGGCTTCGGCAGCTCGCCCGCGAAATACGCGCGGTAGTCACCCTGCCGGTGGTTGTTCTCGATCTTGAGGTCGTGGTCCTTCAGCAGGCTCTGCGTAATGATCAGGTAATGCGGCTCGTCTCCCCCGGGAACCGACGGCGCCACCTGCCAGGCGGCGATCGAATAAATGATGAGAGCAATTGCGCCAGCGGGCATTCCGGTGGTGCTGGCCTTCAGGCCAGCCATTGCGATGCTCGCCGACCTGAAGTTCGGCGCCACCGATACCAGCATCGCCAACCCAATCGCTGCCCACACCGCGAGCACGACCGGGCCGGACCACATCAGAAATGCCGCCGGCCCCGACGCCAGGATCCACGGCAACGCGATCAGCACGAGCAGCCACAGCGGTGCGAGCGACGCACCTCGCCGCCATCCGACCCACACGAGCACTGCGGCCGCGACGACGATGAGCAGCGATGTGACGGAGAGCGGAAAGACCGCGACGCGCGCATCGCCGATGCCCGTGAATGCAAGCGTCGCCTGCGACAGCCATGCGGCAACTGCGGTCGCAAGGGCAGCGACCGCGCCGATCGTCGGGGACACGGCAGATGGCCGCATGGAAATTGACGGTAGAATGTCCCGCATTCTACATGGAGCCACCTCCGGATACCATCGCGCCAAACGCTTGTCACGCCGAAGCGCGCAGCGCGAAGGCGGATGCCGTGCTCGCCTGCGTTCTCGCTGTGTTCCTCGCATGCCTGATGACGTGGCCGCTCGTCGCCGCGCCCGGCCGGCTCGGGCGCACGACGACGATGGACGGCCTCTACAGCATCTGGAACGTGGCGTGGGTCGCGCGCACCGCCGTGAGCCATCCGCTCGCGCTCTTCGACGCGAACATCTTCTATCCGCACCGCAACACGCTCGCGTACTCCGAGGCGAACATCGTTGCCGGCGTTGTCGCCATTCCCGCGTGGCTGCTGACCCACAACGCGTACGCGGCGCATAGTTTCGCGCTGCTGTTTGCGTTCGCGTCGACGTTCGTCGGGATGTGGCTGCTTGCGCGGCGGCTGACCGGCAATCCCGCGAGCGCGATGGTCGCGGCGATTCTCTTCGCGTTTTGCCCGTATTTCTATGCCCACACCGCGCACATCCAGCTGCTGATGGCGGGCGGCATCCCCTTGTCGATGCTGGCGCTCCACGGGCTCGCCGACGCGCCGTCGCCACGCCGGGGATTGGCGCTGGGCGCCGCGCTGGCCGTCCAGGCGTTGGCCTGCGCGTACTACGGCATCTTCGCGGGCCTGATGGTCGGATACGGCGTGCTGTTCCTCGCGACGACCCGCCGCATGTGGCGTGTGAAGGCGTTCTGGATCGCCGTGGCGATCGCGGCCGCGACGGCGTGCTGTGCGGTGCTGCCGGTCTTCGTTCATTACCTCGAGCTGCGCAGCAGCGGCTTCACGCGGTCACTCGACGAGGCGAGGCGGTATTCGGCCACGTGGCAGAGTTATCTCGCGTCCTCCGCGCACGCCCACCAGCCGATTCTGATACTCGCGCGCACGCTCGGATGGCGCATGGGCGAAGTGCTCTTTCCCGGCGTGCTGGCGATCGTGCTCGGCACAGGAGGTATTGTCGTCGGCGTGCGCGCCACGCAGGACGAGTCGCGCACGCGCGAGACGATTGCGCTGTACGGCTCTCTCGGCGTGCTGGCCTTCTGGGGATCGTTCGGTCCTGCCGCCGGTCTCTATACCGTGTTGTACCGCCTCGTCCCGCTCTTCACGTTTCTCCGGGCGCCCGCCAGATTCGGCCTGCTCATCACGTTCGTGCTGGCAATCTTCGCCGCGACGTCGTTGACGGTCGCGCGGCGCCGGATGGGACGTCATCCCGGGTTGATTGCAGGGGCCGTGGCGGCGCTCGCGATCCTGGAGCTGAACATCGTCCCGTTTCCGTGGGAGCGGGCGCTGCCGGTGTCGACGAACTACACCGTGCTTGCGGCAATGCCGCGCGGTGCCGTCGCGGAGTTTCCGTTCTACGGCGAGCGCGTGGCGTATCCGCTGCACGCGCAGTACATGGTCCTGTCGACGACCCACTGGATGCCGCTCGTCAATGGCTACAGCGATTACATCCCCGCTGATTTCAGGGACGCGGCGTTCGTGCTCGATTCATTTCCCTCGAACGACACGTTCGTGGTCCTGCAGAAACACCGCGTCCGTTATATCGGCGTCCACTGGGACATGTACGGACCGCGCGCGGAGGGAATCCGGGAGAAGCTGAAGGACTTCGCGCGCTATCTGCGGCCGCTCGGCAGCGATCAGACGATGACGCTGTACGAGATTGTGTCGTTTCCTTAACGGCGCTTTTTCTTCGCCGAAGGCTTCGACGGGGCCTTCTTCTTCCTCGATGACTTCACGGGGGGCGCCTTCTTCTTCGTGGATTTCTTCGCCGCGGCCGCCTGTTTCACAGGGGCCTTGGCCGGCGAGAGCCTCGAGATCGCGCGCGGCGTCACTGTACCGCTGCCGTACAGCCGCCGGTAATCCTCCGCGGTGCCGAGGATCCGCTTCACGTAATTCTGCGTTTCGGGAAACGGGATGTCGTCGATGAACTCGTCCTCGTCGAGCCCGGGACGCTCCCCCTTCCACTTGATGACGCGGCTCTCCCCCGCGTTGTAGCTCGCGAGCGCGTAGTACGTACCGCCGAACTGCTCGACGAGCTGGGAGAAATACAGCGTGCCGAGCCGGACGTTGATTTCGGGATTGGTGAGCGACGCGGTCGAGAACCGGCGCACGCCGGCGGCGCGCGCGAGCCGGTGGCCGGTGGTCGGCACGATCTGCATCAGCCCCCATGCGTTGGCGACCGACTTGATCTCCGGATCGAACGTCGACTCCTGCGCGATCAGCGCGGCCACCACGTACGGATCGAGATCGCGCTGGGCAGAGTACTTCCTGATCGAATCCCAGTAGGCCAGCGGAAAGATCACCTGCAGGATCTCGGCAGGCAGTTGCTGTCCGCCGGCCGTGAGGAACTGGGGATAGGTTCGGCGCATCAGCGAGATCGCGCGCCGCAGCTCACCCTTCTGGTGGTACACCCACGCGATCGTCGCGTCGATACGGCTCGAGCTCCCCCACGCCCGCTGCGCGAACCGCAGCTCCGCGAGCGCATCGTCGTACAACCCGTTGGCGAGCAGCAGGCGGATCAGCGGCTCGGTTGGAATCGGCTTCACGTCGAGCGCGGGCGGCTGTTCGTGCGAGACGAATCGGATGTCCTCGCGCGTCGCGAGACCGTCCGCCGCGCGGGCGAGCTGCCGCTCCGCCAGCCGCCCGTAATACGAGTTGGCGTAGTCCGTGTAGACCAGCCGCAGCCGCGAGTCTGCCTGCGCGCCCTGTCCCGTCTTCGCGTGGGCGCGGCCGGACCAATAAAGGAAGGAGGGCCGATAGTCGGATCGCGGGAACGCGATTGCCGCGCTCTCGAACACGCGGATCGTTTCCGCAAAGCTTCCTTTCTTGTATGAGTCCCACCCGTACTTCCACGCCGCCCGCTCCGCGCGCGGCCCCGTGGGGAATCGATCGTAGAGCTCCTTGAACGTCTGCGCGGCCTCGTCGTCTTCGTTGGCCAGGATATAGAAGGTGCCGAGGTTGCTCAGCGCTTCCTCCGACCAGGAGCTGTCGGAGAAGTCCGCAACCAGGGCGGCCGTCTGCGCGATGTACTGCTCGCGATCGCCGAGCTCGCGAAGCGCGCTCAGGTAGAAGAACCGCGCCTCCGCCTTGCGCGACGCATGTTCCAGGTACGGCATCACGCCGTCGCGCGCCGCCGCTTGTAGCCGGTGCGCGTGATCTGATCCTGCAGGGCGGCGAGCTGCTGCCCCGCGACCGTCGCGGCATCCGTGAGCGGAAACTCGTAATAGACGCGGATGTAGGCCAGCGCCGCCTTCGCGCGATCGCCGGCGGCCAGCGCCGCACGTCCGAGGCGCGCGAGCACGTCCTCGCTGACCGCCGCCTTCTGGTCTGCGATCCGTTCGTAGATTCGTGTTGCCGCGGGAAAATCACCGGCCGCTTCCGCCGCTTCGCCGGCCGCCAGCCCCGCGGCGATCGTCACGTAGCCGGGCGCCTTGCGGTCGATGATCGCGTCGAACGTCCGGCGCGCGTCGGCGGACCGGCCCAGGCGCAGCTGCGCGAGGCCGGTGTAATAACCCGCGTAATCGGCGAGCGCGGTGTTGGCAAGCGATGGACGGCTGACAAGCATCAGCGCGCCCGCGTAATCGCCGTCCTGGAACCGCTTCACACCGAGCGATAACGGCTCGAACGTCGCCGCCGATCGCGCCGACCGGTCGTTTTCCGACGGGACGAGCCACAACTCGCTGGGATTCGAAGGAAGCGCCGGATGTACCGTCGGCGCGAGCTGCCCGGCCGGCGCAGCGGACGTTGCTTCCGGCGCGGGCTCCTGCTGAACAGGCGCGGCATAGGGCGCGCGCACGGCGAGCAGCGCGCACACGATCGAGAGCACGGCGGGGCGAACACGGAGGACGTTATTCACGGTGAGGTGTGGCGCCTGGTTACCCGAGAAGTGATTGATCGCCGTCAGCCAGCGTCTGCACGAGCTCCTGCTGGAAGTACGTATCGCGTTCGCGGATGGAGGCGGGGATGCGCTCCTCGTACAGCTTACGCGCGCGATCGATTTCCCCCTTGAGCCGCTTCAGCAGATCGCGGCGCTCCCGTCCCACACGCACGGCGCCTTCGTTGTACAACTTGATCTCCGAGACGAGCAGCCGCGCGTATCGCCGCGCCCCTTGTCCTTCGTCATCGGTCGCGCCTGCCGGCTGTACGCCGCCGAGCAGATGCATCGCCTGCGCCGTTTTGATCGCTGTCATGTACCCGAGAAACGCCGACGCATGCCGCCCGAGAATCTGGACCGTGTCGCGCCACGGGCCGGACGGCTGGCCGTTGTTGCCCTCGTCCGCGTACAGAACCGCGACCGGTTGCCCGCCGAGCGTAAACGGCACCGCGACGGCCGAGCGTCCCGCTACCAGCCGGGCAAACTCCGGCGGCGTTCCTCCGTTCTCACCGATCGTCTGCGATTCGCCCGTCCGCAACGCGTCGGAGAGGAACCCGGCTTCGCGCCCGTCGGCACGAATGGGTCCGGCATCGACGCCGGCGACCCCCGTGACCGGCCATTCCCGCAGTTCGGATCCGTGCACGACGAACATCGCGGCGCGAGGCGCCTGCGAGGCCGCGGCACGGGTCACGGCGGCGAGCGCGGTCGAGAGCGACGTCGAGTTGTCGATCTCGCGGATTGCGTTGAGGATCTCCGCCGAATCGTTGCCCGATGCGGCGGACGCTGCGGAAGCCTTGCGCGCCTCGGCGAGCGCATCGGTGGTGGAGGCGCGCTCGGCGTCGAAGGCCGCCCGTGTGTGCGTCAGCTCCCGCTCGGCGCGCTGCCGCATTTCGTCGGTTTCAGCTTTCAGCCGCGCGATCTCGTCCTGCGCGCGGCGGCGCTCCGCGGCGATCGCCTGCTCGAGCTCGCGGCGGGCCTGCGATGCGGATTCGGCGGCCGCCTGTTCGGCTTCGACGCGCACGCGCATCGCTTCGGCGACCATCGTGCGCTCGACTTCGGACCGCGCCGCGGCAACTTCTGACTGCAGACGCGCGTTCCATTCAGCGCGCGCCGTCTCCAGCTTCGCCGCCCAGCGCCGCTCGGCGTCCGCTTCCGCCGTCCGGCGAAGCTCAGCCAGCGCGTGCTCGTGCGATACCGCAGCCGCGCGCAGCTGCCTGTCGAGCTCGGCCTGCAGGCGCGCACGGATTTCCTCGACGATCGAACGGAGCTGGTCCTCGGCCATTGTCTGGCATTATCGGGACGCGGATCAGCCAAGTCAAGCGCAGAAAAACGCGCAAATCCAAGCCCGACAGCAATTTGACGGGACGACCACCAGGCCGTACAATGAAGGACTCCGTATGGGGGCGACCTAGATTCGACGGGAATACGGTTTCGCAGGATGCGTGCCGAGGACCATCACCCTCGTAAATCAGATGGAAACCAACATAACTGCGAACACGCAGCTCGCTCTCGCAGCCTAAACCCCTGTGAGCGTCCACTCCGGTCAGCCTGCGGGCCGGAACCGGATGTCATTTAAGCAGGCTGGTTGCTGACGGTGGCCTCGGACGTCAGTGGCGAGATGTTTTCGAGGTTGGTGTCCGGCGGTTTTTCCGCGTCTTCACGCCGGGCGCGACACTTCAGAGGCGGATACGCATCGTAGATTCCTGCGGGGATGTATTTTCGGACCCGGGTGCAAATCCCGGCGCCTCCAATTTTGATTCGGCGGGGTCCCCTGCACCCCGCCTAGCTCACTGCACTCGCTCGCACTTCGCTGCTCGCTCCGTTCCGTTCGCTCGGGTGAATCGGCGGGGTCCCCTGCACCCCGCCTAGCTCACTGCACTCGGCCTTGGGCGCCGGAGCCGCAGAGCGGCGGAGGCGGCTCGCACTTCGCTGCTCGCTCCGTTCCGTTCGCTTGGGTAGCGAGCCTGCCTCGCCGGAGCAACGGTCGGACGCATGGTTGCGAAGGCGGGCGGCCGCAGGCGCTGCTGATTCTTCAACGAAGTTCCTTTCCGCTTCATCGCAGCACGACCGATCTTCCTGCCCGCTCGTTCCGTTCGCTTCTTTGATCGGCGGGCACCCTGCTTGCCCGCCGTAGCTTTAGCGAAGGCGGACACCCCGCCTGGCTCACTTCACTCCGCCTTGGGCGCCGTAGCCGCAAAGCGGCGGAGGCGGCTCGCACTTCGCTGCTCGCTCCGTTCCGTTCGCTCGGGTAGCGAGCCTGCCTCGCCGGAGCAACGGTCGGACGCATGGTTGCGAAGGCGGGCGGCCACAGGCAGCTGCTGATTCTTCAACGAAGTTCCTTTCGCTTCATCGAAGCACGACCGATTTTCCTGCCCGCTCCGTTCCGTTCGCGTTTGCATCTTGGTGTAGCACCTGCACTTCGCGCTCACGTCAGGTGTTTTTGTGTCCTCGGTTTGTACTTCGCGCGGCTCGCGGGCCTCAGCCGCATTTCCGCCTCCTCCCGTAACACGCCCCGCGCCTGATATCCGTCCTGTTCCACGATGCGTTCGAGGACGAGTTCGATGATCTATCCGAGGCGGTCCAGGATGAATCGTACCGGGTTTATCGGAGGGCCCATTCCGAGAGAGGATGGAGCCCATGCCACGACCCAGCAAGTGTTCTCCCGAGCTGCGTGAACGCGCCGTCCGGATGGTCTTTGACCACGCCCACGAGCATCCGTCACAGTGGGCCACGATTCGATCCGTCGCGGAGAAATTGGGCTGCACGGTGGAAGCGCTCCGGCGGTGGGTTCGCCAGGCCGAGC